>Ga0193725_1000022_pt1 | contig 53080 bp, 60 predicted proteins | sample H2a2metaG_FD_143058 | JGI IMG/M metagenome (GOLD analysis project Ga0193725, IMG submission 143058) | Soil microbial communities from a riparian zone of the East river system, Colorado, United States - H2a2 | ecosystem: Environmental > Terrestrial > Soil > Riparian zone | place: USA: East River... | reverse complement strand
GGTATGGGGGGAACCGGAGGGGATGCGCACACGCGTTGAGGGGGTATGGGGGGAGCCGGAGGGGCCCCCCATCCGGTGATGGCCGGGGGCGAGCGCCTGCGCCGCGTGAGCGGCAGCTTTCTGGCCCGCACGATCATGGTCGTGGGCGACGTGATCTGCGACGAGTACCTGATCGGCAAGCCCGCGCGGATCTCCCGCGAAGCGCCGGTCATCATCCTGAAGTTCACCGATCGCGACGTGCGCCTGGGCGGCGCGGCCAACGCCGCCAACAACGTCCACGCCCTCGGCGCTCACGTCGTTCCCGTCGGCGTGGTGGGAGCGGACCGGGCGGGCGACGAGGTGGTCGACCTCTTTCACGCCAGCGGCATGTCGACCGACGGCATCGTCGTCGATGCGACGCGTCCCACCCCGGTCAAGACGCGGATCATGGCCGGCGGCTATCAGGCCACGCGCCAGCAGGTGGTCCGTCTCGACCGCGAGCCGCCCCCGGAGGTGTCGCCCGTCACCGAGGACGCGTTGCTCTCGCGTCTGCACGCCCTGGCCACTCGCGTCGACGCGATCCTCGTCTCCGACTACGGGTACGGCACCGTCTCCGCGCGCGTCTTCGACGCGGTCAAGGCGCTGGCCGGCGCCTCCGGCGCGATCGTGACCGTCGACAGCCGCTACGATCTCCCGCGCTTCGGCGGCGTGGCCGCGGCCACGCCGAACGAGGCCGAGCTGGGCGAGCTGACCGGTGAAGTCGTCGACGACGAGCGCGCGCTGGAGAAGGCCGGCCGGCAGCTGCTCGAGCGGCTCGACGCGCGGCTGCTGCTGGTCACGCGCGGCAGTCAGGGCATGGCGCTGCTCGAGCGCGAGGGCGGCTCGACGTTCATCCCGATCTTCGGGACCGACGAGATCGCCGACGTCACCGGCGCCGGCGACACGGTCATCGGCGCCTTCACGCTGGCCCTCGCCTCCGGGGCCACCCCCGTCGACGCGGCCACCCTCGCCAACATGGCCGGGGGCATCGTGGTCATGAAGCGGGGCACCGCCACGGTCAGCCGGGAAGAGATCCTCCAGGCCCTCAGCGACGGACCGTGACGATCGACGAGGCGGCGCGGCTGGCCGAGCGCCTGCGCGCGGAAGGCAAGCGCATCGTCCTCGCCAACGGCTGCTTCGACTTGCTGCACGTGGGCCACATCCGGTACCTGCGGGACGCGCGCCGACTCGGCGACGTGCTCTTCCTGGGACTCAACGACGATGCGGCGGTGGCGCGGCTCAAGGGCGCGGGGCGGCCGCTGATGCCGGCGGACGAGCGCGCCGAGATCCTCCGGGCCCTGCGCGACGTCGATCACGTGGTGGTCTTCGCCGAGGACACCGCCGACACGCTGGTCGCGCGCCTGCGTCCCGACGTCCACGCCAAGGGCACGGACTACACGACCGACAGCGTGCCCGAAGCCGCCACCGCCCGCGCGATCGGCACGCGCGTGGCGATCGCCGGCGACCCGAAGTCCCACTCCACCCGCGACGTGATCGCCAAGATCCTCGCCACCCTCGCGAAGTGACGATGCCGCGCATTGCGCTGATCAAGCTCTCGTCGCTCGGCGACGTCGTGCACGCCCTGCCCGTCGCCGCCACGCTGCGGGCGCGGGTGCCCGACGCCCACCTGACGTGGATCGTGGAGCGGCGCGAGGCCGCGGTGCTGCGCGATCATCCCGCCCTCGACGCGCTGGTGGCGGTCGACACCCGTCGGTGGCGCCGCGCGCGCGGGCTTCGCGACCTGGTCGAGGTCGTCGGGGCCGTCCGCCAGACGACCCGGCGGCTCCGAGCGGCGGCCTTCGACGTCGCGCTCGATCTGCAGGGCCTGCTCAAGAGCGGCGTGCTCGCCGCGGCCACGCGGGCGCCCCTGCGCATCGGGTTCGTGGCGCGGCGCTGTCGCGAGCCGCTCAACGCGCTCTTCACCAACCGCCGCGTCGAGCCACCGGCCGCCTGCCACGTGGTCGATCAGCACCTGGCGCTGCTGGGGCCGCTCGCCGTGACCGAGCCGGTGCGCGAGTTCCGCCTGCCGCGCGACCCGGCCGCCGAATCGAACGCGGACTCGTTTCTCACCGCGTCCGGCTTCAAGCCCGGGCAGCGGCTCGTGGTCCTCAATCCAGGGGCGGGGAGGCCGGACAAGCGATGGCCGGCGGAGCGGTTCCGAGCGCTGGCCGAGCGGCTCGGCGAGGACACGGGCGCCGTGGTGCTGGTCGTGTGGGGTCCTGGCGAGGAGGCCCCGGCCCGTCACATCGCTCCGGGCGGCGCCCATCGCGCGCTGTGCGCGCCGCCCACGAACCTCGACGAGCTGGTCGCGTTCCTGCGTCGCGCCACCGTGCTGGTGGCGGCCGACACCGGGCCGCTGCACCTGGCCGCCGCGGTGGGGACGCCGTGCGTGGGACTCTACGGACCGACCTCCGCGGTGCGCAACGGTCCGTACGGCGCCGGTCACCGCTGTCTCCAGGGGCTGGCCGGTCAGGTGTCGACGATCGAGGTGGACGCGGTGCTGCACGCCGTGCGGGAGCTGGTGGCGTGACGGCTCCGCGCCTGTCCGTGGCGGTGATCACGCTCAACGAAGCGCATCACCTTCGCCGGTGCCTGGAGAGTACGGCCTGGGCCGACGAGCTGGTGGTGGTCGACGCGGAGTCCCAGGACAAGACCGTCCAGGTCGCGCGCGAGTTCACCGACCGCGTGATGGTGCGCCCGTGGGCGGGCTTCGCCGCGCAGAAGAACTTCGCCCTCGACCAGTGCGCGGGGGAGTGGATCCTCTCGCTCGACGCCGACGAGGAAGCCGCGCCCGAGCTGCGGGCCGAGATCATGACCACGATCGCGGGCGCGCAGCCCCACGAGGGCTACGCGGTCCGCCGGCAGAACGTGTTCCTCGATCGATGGATCCGCCACGGCGGTCTCTATCCGGACTGGCAGGTGCGTCTCTTCCGCCGGGGCCGCGGCCGCTTCGAGGACCGGGCGGTCCACGAATCCGTCACCGTGAGAGGATCGCTCGGCCGGCTCTCCGGTCACCTCATGCACCGCAGCTACGACGGCGTGAGCGACTTCGTCGAGCGCGCCAACCGCTACTCGTCGCTGGCGGCCGAGCAAATGATCCGTGAGGGGCGCCGCGTGAGGGCGGGGGAGCTGGTCGGCAAACCACTCGGCCGCTTCCTGTCGATGTACCTGCTCCGGCGCGGGTTTCTCGACGGCCGCCGAGGGCTTCTGCTCGCGTCGCTCTATGCGTACTATGTCTTCATGCGTTCGGCCAAGGTGTGGGAGGTGACGCGACGGTGATGACGACGCGGGAGCGCGTGCTCTCGGGAATGCGCCCGACCGGGAAGATCCACCTGGGCAATCACCTCGGGGCGCTGGCCAACTGGGTGACGCTGCAGGACGACTACGACGCCTTCTTCTTCGTCGCGAACTGGCACGCGCTGACCACGCTGGGCGACGAGATCCGCGAGGTGCCGGCCGCCACCGTCGAGATGGTCGCCGACTGGCTCGCCGCGGGGCTCGATCCCGAGCGCTCGACGCTGTTCATCCAGTCGCTCGTGCCCGAACACGCGGAGCTGCACCTGATCTTCTCGATGCTGACCCCGGTGGGATGGCTCGAGCGCGTGCCGACGTACAAGGAGATGGTCGAGCAGCTCGGGCTGGAGTCGCCCTCGTACGGGCTGCTCGGCTATCCGTTGCTGCAGGCCGCCGACATCCTCATGTACAAGGCGCGGTGGGTGCCGGTCGGGATCGACCAGGTGCCCCACGTGGAGCTGACTCGCGAGGTGGCGCGGCGCTTCAACAACGCGTTCGGCGACCTGTTCCCGGAGCCGCAGGCCAAGCTCACCGAGATACCGAAGGTGCCGGGCACGGACGGCCGCAAGATGTCGAAGTCGTACGGCAACGCCATCTATCTGTCGGACACGGCCGAGACCGTGCGGCAGAAGATCCGTCCGATGGTGACGGACCCGGCGCGCAAGCGTCGAGCCGATCCGGGTGATCCGAACGTGTGTCCGGTGTTCGACCTGCATCGGATCTTCACGCCGGAAGCCGACCGCGAGTGGGCGGCGACGGGATGCCGCACCGCTGGCATCGGCTGCCTGGACTGCAAGGACAAGCTGCTCCAGCACATGGAGCCCGTGCTGGGCCCCATCCGCGAGCGCCGCCGCGAGCTGATGGACAAGCCCGACGCGATCGTGAAGATCCTCCAGGAGGGCTCACAGCGCGCGCGCCACGTGGCCCAGGTGACGATGGACGAAGTGCATCGGGTCGTCCCGCTGGTTCCATGAGCGTCACCGAATCGTCGACCGGACTCACGCTGCGCGTGGGCGCGTTCGAGGGGCCCCTCGATCTCCTGCTCCACCTGTGCCGGACCAACGAGATCGATCTGGCCGCGCTGCCCGTGCGCACCATCACCGACCAGTACCTCGCGCACCTCGAGGCCATGGAGTTCCGCGACCTCGAGTCGGCGGGCGCGTTCCTGGTCATGGCCGCCACGCTGATCTATCTCAAGTCCAAGCTGCTGGTGCCGCCCGACGAGTCCGCCGATGAAGCGCTCGACCCCGAGGGCGAGGCGCTGCGGCTGGAGCTGGAAGAGCGGCTGCGGGAGTACGCGCGGGTCAAGGTCCTCGGGGTGTGGCTCGGGCACCGCGAGGCCGAGCAGGCGCTCCTGTGGGGACGACCGGTGAGCGAGCTGCCCTCGGCCGAGGACATTCCGCTCGAGGACCTGAGCGTGCACCTGCTCGAGCGCGCGCTCAAGCGCCTGATCGAGGAGCAGAAGCGCCAGCGACCGAGGGACGTCGCGCCGGAGCCGCCCTCGATCCTCGAGCGCATGACCGAGGTCCTGTCCGTGCTCCGCGACACCTGGTCGCTCCTGTTCTCGTCGCTCACCGGCGATCGGCGGCGGTCGGAGATCGTGGTGACGCTCCTCGCCGTGCTCGAGCTGGTGAAGATGGGACGCATCCGGACGCAGCAGACCGAGCTGTTCGGTGAGATCGTCATCGAGCGCCAGGTCGGAGAGGCCACGCCGAATGCCTGAGCCCATCGACGTCGTCGAAGCGCTGCTCTTCGCGTCCGACACCCCGCTCGAGGCCGACCGCATCCGCGAGGTGCTCGACCTCGACGACGCCGCCGAGGCCCGCGCGCTGGTGGACGCGCTGCGCGAGCGCTACGCGGCGGCCGACGGCGCGCTCACGGTCGTCGACGTGGCCGGCGGATTTCGCATGGTCACGCGGCCGGAGATCGCGCCCTGGCTGCTGCGCCTAGCCAAGACGCGCACCAAGGCGCGTCTCTCGCGTCCCGCGCTGGAGACGCTGGCCATCGTGGCCTACCGCCAGCCGGTCTCGCGTCCCGAGGTCGACGCCCTCCGCGGCGTGAACTCGGACGCCGTGCTCGACAACCTGCTCGAACGCCGGCTCGTCCGCATCGCCGGCCGCAAGGAAGCGCCGGGACGTCCATTCCTCTACGAGACCACGCGCGAGTTCCTCATCGCGTTCGGGCTGCGCGATCTGGGCGACCTGCCCAAGGTCGAGGGCGAGTTGATCGTGCCCGAGATCGTCTCCGACGCGCTGGCCGAGGCCGCGCCGGCGGAGGCGGCGGCTCTGGACGCTCCCGGCATCGACTCGCCCCCAGTCGTCTCGCCCCCAGTCGTTTCGATGGATGGCCAGGCTGAGACTGAACAAGATCCTCGCCCAGGCGGGACTGACGTCACGCCGGGGCGCTGATCTTCTCGTCCTCGCGGGTCGCGTCGCGGTCAACGGCGTGGTGGTCCGCGAGCCGGGGACCCAGGCCGACCTCGAGGTCGACGACGTGCGGCTCGACGGCCGCCGTGTCGGCGCCCCCGAGCCCCGGCACTACCTGCTGCTCAACAAGCCCGCCGGCTACGTCACCTCGCGCCGCGACCCGGAGGGCCGTGCCGTGGTCACCGACCTCGTGCCCAGTCGAGTCCGGCTCTATCCGGTGGGACGGCTCGACGTCGACGTCGAGGGCGCGCTCCTGCTCACCAACGACGGCGCGCTCACGCATCGTCTGCTCCATCCGCGCTACGGCATCCCGCGCGTGTACGAGGCCGACGTGACCGGCGCGGTCACGTCCGCCGCGCTGCCACGATGGCGCGCCGGCGTCCACCTCGACGACGGGTCAGCGGTGCCTCTGGACGTCGCGCTGCTCCGTACGGGCCAACGGGACAGTCGCGTCAGCCTGACCTTCACCGAAGGCCGCAAGCACGAGGTCAAGCGGTACTGCGAAGCGCTCGGCCATCCCGTGATTCGCCTGCGACGCGTGGCGTTCGGCCCCATCGCCCTGGGCCCGCTCCCCCTCGGAGCGCACCGCCCGCTCACACGAAGCGAGCTCGCGGCCCTTGTCGCCGCGAGTGGCTTGGGGACAAGCCCGAGTGACTTGCGGACAAACCCGAGTGGCTTGCACACGAGAAAGGCGTGAGACTATAATGCCCGGAATCGAAGTGAGAGCTGCAGGGCAGGAGTCCCTATGAACCTGGACGATTGGCGTTCCAGGATCAACGACCTCGATGATCAAATCCTCACCCTCCTCAACCAGCGTGCCGAGGCCGCCCTCAAAATCGGAGACCTCAAGCGACGGAATGATCTGCCGTACTACGTGCCGGAACGCGTCGCGGAGATCATCGCGCGCCTGACCACCCAGAATCAGGGGCCGCTGCCTGCCGACACGGTGCGGGCCGTCTGGCGCGAGATCCTGTCTGGATGTTTGTCACTCGAGCATCCGCTCACGGTCGCCTACCTCGGCCCGCCGGCCACGTTCACGCACCAGGCCGCGCTCCAGCACTTCGGCGCCACCTGCCAGTTCACGCCGGCCCGCGCGATCGTGGACATCTTCGATATCGTCGAGGGGGGCCGGGCCCAGTACGGCGTGGTCCCCGTGGAGAACAGCACCGAGGGCGCGGTGAACGTCACCCTCGACCGGCTGATCGACTCCGACGTGCTGATCTGCGGCGAGCGGTATCTCACGATCAGCCAGCACCTGCTCTCCCACGCGCGCGAGCTGAAGGACGTCAAGGTCGTGCTCTCGCATCCCCAGGGGCTCGCCCAGTGTCGCGGGTGGCTGGCCCAGCACATGCCGGACGTGCCGACCCAGGAGTTCTCGTCCACCGCCGGCGCCGCCGAGCATGCCGCGGGCGACCCCTCGCTGGCCGCGATCGCGTCCGATCTGGCCGGCGAGCTGTACGGGGTGCCCGTCCTGCGCCCGCGCATCGAGGACAATCCCCACAACGCCACCCGGTTCCTGGTGATCGGCCGCACGCCCACCGGCGCCACCGCGCGCGACAAGACCTCGATCCTGTTCGCGATGCGCAACGAGCCCGGCGCGCTCTACCGCATCCTGGAGCCGCTGGCCCGCGCCGGCATCAACCTGACCAAGATCGAATCGCGTCCGGCCAAGCGCCGGCCGTGGGAATACGTCATGTTCGTGGACTTCGAGGGGCACCGGACCACGCCCGCGGTGACCGCCGCCCTCGCGGACCTCGAGGCGCGCGCGCTGTTCCTGCGCGTGCTCGGGTCGTACCCGGCCGTGTAAGGGAGAGAGCATGCACACGCAGTGGGAGTCGCTGGCCAACGAGCACATCCTGGGGATCGCTCCCTACGAGCCGGGTAAGCCCATCGAAGAGCTGGAGCGCGAGCTGGGCATCGCTCACCCGATCAAGCTCGCCTCGAACGAGAACCCGCTGCCGCCGTCCGATCGGGTCCAGAAGGCGATCATCGCCGCGCTCGCCACCGCCAACCGGTATCCGGACGGCAGCGGCTTCTACCTCCGCCAGGCCCTGGCCAAGCGTCACGGCGTGAGCCAGGACCAGGTCATCCTCGGCAACGGGTCGAACGAGCTGATCGAGCTGCTCGTGCGGACGTTCCTCAAGCCCGGCGACGAGGCCGTGGTGCCGCATCCGTCGTTTCCGTTCTACCCGATGATCGTGCAGGCCGCGGGCGGCATCCGGGTGATGGTGATGCTCAAGGACCACCGCCTCGACCTCGACGCGATGGCCCGCGCGGTCACCCCGCTGACCAAGGTGGTCTTCATCGCCAATCCCAACAACCCCACGGGGACGATCGTGACCGCGAGCGAGGTCGAGCACTTCATATCGCGGCTGCCGCCGCGCACGATCGTGATCTTCGACGAGGCGTACACCGAGTTCGCGCAGGGCCCGGATTTCCCGGACACGCTCGGACTGGTCAAGGAAGGGCGCAAGGTCGTGGTGCTGCGGACGTTCTCGAAGGCGACCAGCCTGGCCGGCCTGCGCGTGGGGTACGGCATCGCGGACGCCGACGCGGTCGCGCTCATGAACCGCATCCGCCAGCCCTTCAACGTCAACTCGCTGGCCCAGGTGGCGGCCCTGGCCGCCCTCGAGGACGAGGCCCACGTGCTCGAGTGCGTGCGCATGATCGAGGCGGGCCGCCATTACCTGTACGACGAGTTCAAGCGTCTGGGCATCGCCTACGTGCCCTCGCGCGCGAACTTCATCCTGGTCGACGTCGGACGCAGCGCCTCCGACATCTATCAGAAGCTCCTGCACGAGGGCGTGATCGTGCGCCCGCTGACCTCGTTCGGCATGGAAACCGCGCTCAGAGTCACCGTGGGAACACCCGAGGAGAACCGCAAGCTCATCAAGGCGCTGCGGCGGGTGCTCGGATTCGGGGACGTGTGATCCGTCGACTGGCGATTGTCGGGGTCGGCCTGCTCGGGGGCTCGGTGGCCAAGGCCGCGCGGGCCCGCGGCGTCGCGACGGAGATCGTGGGAGTGGGACGTGACGCCGGCCGGCTCGAAGCCGCGCGGCGCGACGGCGTCCTCGATCGGGTCACCACGGATCTGGCCTCCGGTGTGCGAGACGCCGACGTGGTGGTGCTCGCGGCTCCGGTCATCACGATCCTCGCGCTGCTCGAGGCGGTCGCCAAGGCCAGCGGGCCGGAGACCATCGTCACCGACGTCGGCAGCACCAAGCGCGAGATCGTGGCCACCGCCGAGAGGCTGGGCCCGCTGCGCTTCGTGGGCAGTCACCCGATGGCGGGATCGGAAAAGGCCGGGTACGCTCACGCGCGCGTGGACCTCTTTCACGGCGCCACCGTGATCGTCACGCCCGGCGAGGCCTCCGAGCCCGCGGCCGTGAAGACGATCGTCGCGCTCTGGGAAGGGGTGGGCGCCGCGCGCGTGCTGACCCTGGCGCCCGACGTCCACGACCGGGCCGTGGCCGCGATCAGCCATCTTCCGCACCTGGTGGCGTTCGCGCTCGTCGACGCGGTCGAGCGGTTCGAGCCGGGCGCGTTCGACCTCGCCGCCGGCGGGTTCCGCGACACCACGCGCATCGCGGCCGCCGATCCCACGATGTGGGAGGAGATCTTCCTGGCCAACCGCGAGGCGATGGCGGCCGGGCTCGGCGTGTTCCGCGAGGCGATCGCCGATCTCATGCGCCTGGTGGAGCGAGGCGACGGGGCCGCGCTGCGGGCCGCGATCGCGCGGATCAAGACGCGGCGCGAGGCGCTCCAGTGAACCTCGACGAGCGCAGGGCGGTGATCACCATCGACGGCCCGGCCGGAGCGGGGAAGAGCACGGCCGCGCGCGCGCTGGCCCGCCGTCTCGGCTACCAGCTGATCGACACCGGCGCGATGTACCGGGCGCTGGCGTGGAGCGTCGCGCGCGCCGGACTCGCGGTCGACGACACGCCCGACCTGCGCCGCCATCTGGCGTCCGTCGAGGTCGCCCTCGACGGTGAGCGCGTCGTCGTCGACGGTCGCGACGTCAGCGGCGAGATCCGCACCCCGGAGATCAGCGAGCTGACCTCGCGTCTCACGCGCCTGGCCCCCGTCCGCGAGCGCGCCACCCCGATCCAGCGCGCGATGGCGGCGGCGGGCGGCGTGGTGCTCGAGGGACGCGACACCGGCACGGTGGTGTGTCCGGACGCCGACGTGAAGTTCTACCTGGACGCGTCGATCGCCGCGCGCGCCCGCCGGCGGCAGGCCGAGCTGGCCGCGCGCGGGGTGGCCGTCGACGTCGACGCCGTGCGCGAGGAGATCGTGCGCCGCGATCGCCAGGACACGACCCGCGCGCTGGCTCCGCTCGCCAAGGCGCCGGACGCGGTCGCCGTGGACACGACGGACCTCGACGTGGAGCAGGTGGTCGAGACGATGGTGAGGACGATCGAGAGCCAATGCTGTACGCGATCCTGAAACCGCTCACGCTGGCGCTCCTGCGGCTCGTCTTCGGGTTCCGGAGACGGGGCACCGAGCACGTGCCCGCGAAGGGGCCGGTGCTGCTGGTGGCCAATCATCAGAGCTTTCTCGATCCGCCGCTGGTCGGCGCCGCCTTGCCGCGCCAGCTCACCTTCATGGCCAAGGCCGAGCTGTTCGACGTCCCGCTGTTCGGCGGCCTCATCCGCCGGCTCAACGCGCGCCCCCTGCGTCGCCAGGGCGGCGACGCCGCCGCCCTGCGCACGGCGCTACGCGTCCTCAAGGAGGGCGGGGCACTGCTGGTCTTCCCCGAGGGCACGCGGGGTGAGAACGGGATTCTCGGCCCGGCGAAGCCAGGTGCGGGTATGCTGGCCGTCCTGGGCGGCGCCCCGGTGATCCCCGTGTACATCGGTGGGAGCGGGCGGGCCTGGCCGCGTGGAAGAAGGTTCCCACGACGGGCCAATGTAACGGTAACATTTGGCTCCCCTCTGCCGGTGACGGTGGGGGGGCATGAGAGCAAGAGAGATGACTATGAGGCCGTGAGCCGCCGGATGATGACGGCGATCGCGAGCCTCCGTGACTCCGCGAGTTCGGGGGACTCGCGCGCGACGGTCGAGAGCGTCGCGCGTGACGAACGTCGAGCAGTCGGCGGGGTGGGTGTGGGAGGAGCCCCGACTTCGCCCAAATATACTGACGGGAGGAACCGGTAGCATGAGCATGGACGACCCACGCAGCACCCTCGGTGCACCGCGACGGGGAGGTGGCGAGGACGCGGCCGAGGAACGGATGGAAGACTGGTACGGCGGAGAAGTCACCAACGAGTTCGAAGAGGGTGAAGTCGTCCGGGGCCGGGTGGTCTACGTCGGCACCGGCGAGGTGCTCGTCGACGTCGGCTACAAGAGCGAGGGCGCGATCCCCATCGAGGAGTTCCATCGCGCCGGCAAGCTGCCCTCGGTGGGCGACGACATCGACGTCTACCTGGAAGCCAAGGAAGACTCCGAAGGCCTCATCGTCCTCTCCAAGGAGAAGGCGGACAAGATCCGCGTCTGGGACGCCGTCACCCAGGCCTACGACAAGGGCGTGCCCGTCGAGGGCCGCGTGGTCGAGGTGGTCAAGGGCGGCCTCGCCGTCGACGTCGGGGTCAAGGCGTTCCTGCCGGGCTCCCAGGTCGACCTGCGACCGGTGAAGAACCTCGGCGCGATGGTGGGCCAGATGATCCGGGCCAAGGTCATCAAGCTCAACCGCCGTCGCGGCAACGTGGTGCTCTCCCGCCGCTCCGTCCTCGAGGAGGAGCGCGAGGAGAAGAAGAAGCACACCCTCGAAGTCCTCCACGAAGGGCTCGTGCTCACCGGCACCGTGAAGAACATCACGGACTACGGCGCGTTCATCGACCTCGGCGGCATCGACGGACTGCTCCACGTCACCGACATGAGCTGGGGGCGGATCGGTCACCCGTCGGAGATCTTCAACGTCGGCGACCAGGTCGAGGTCGTGGTCCTGCACTTCGATCGCGAGTCCGGGCGCGTTTCGCTCGGCTACAAGCAGAAGTCCTCGGACCCCTGGGAGCACGTCGAAGACAAGTACCCGGGGGGCACCAAGACGCGTGGGCACGTGGTGAGCCTGACCAACTACGGCGCCTTCATCGAGCTGGAGCCCGGGGTGGAAGGCCTCGTCCACGTGTCGGAGATGTCGTGGACGCGCCGGGTGCGCCATCCCTCGAAGCTGGTCAACGTCGGCGACGAGGTGGACGTGCTAGTCCTCGACGTCAATCGCGCGGCCAAGCGGATCTCGCTGGGCATGAAGCAGGTCGAGCCCGACCCGTGGGCCACCATCGAGGAGCGCTACAAGCCGGGCACCCGCGTGCAGGGGCGCGTGCGCAACCTGACCGACTTCGGGGCCTTCATCGAGCTGGAGCCCGGCGTCGACGGGCTCCTGCACATCTCCGACATGTCGTGGACCCGCAACGTGGGGCACCCGTCGGAAATCCTGAGGAAGGGGCAGGAGCTGGAGACCCAGATCCTCAACCTCGACCGCGACAACAAGCGGATCTCCCTCGGTCTCAAGCAGATCCAGCCCGATCCGTGGACGACGGTGGCCCAGCGCTACCCGATGGGCTCGCGGGTGACGGGCAAGGTGGTGCGTCTCACCGATTTCGGCGCCTTCGTGGAGCTGGAGTCCGGCGTGGACGGCCTGCTCCACATCTCGCAGATGTCGAACCGCCCGATCAGCCGCGCCGACGAGGTGGTGAACGTGGGCGACGAGCTGACCCTGCTCGTGATCCGCGTCGATCCCAACGAGCGGCGGATCGGGCTCAGCCTCAAGGAGCTGGCCCACGCCATCGAGATGAGCCAGGTGGAAGAGAAGAGCGGCGGCGGACAGGGCCGGCGGGGCCGGCGCGGCGGCAAGCAGCGCGCGGACTACGACTACGACGACGACGAATAAGATGGGGGGCCTCGCCGCGGGCCCCCCAAGCCCCCCGCGCTCCGCGCCCCGGCGAAGCCGTGGCGCTCCGCGAGTGGCCGTGTCATGAGGATCCTCAGTCCTCCGCGCTCCGCGCCCCGGCGTAGGCGTTGCGCTCCGCGAGTGGCCGTGTCATGAGGAAGGGGACACGGGTCGTGCTGCTGACCCTTCTGCTGTACGTGGGGGTCCTCGGGCTCTTCGTGGTCGTGGTCTCGGCGATCCTGCGCGCGCCCGAGGGCGGCGGGCTCGGCTTCGGCTCACGGGTGGCCGTGGTCGAGCTCGAGGGCATCATCCTCGACGTCGACGACATCGTGCGCGACCTCAAGAGCCACCGAGACAATCCGTTGGTGCGGGCGGTGGTCCTGCGCATCAACAGCCCGGGCGGCGTGGTGGCGCCGACCCAGGAGCTGGTCCGGTCCGTCCAGCGGCTGCGCGAAACCGGCAAGCCCGTGGTGGCCTCGCTCGGCGCCGTCGCCGCCTCCGGCGGCTACTACGTCGCCTCCGCGACCGATACGATCTACGCCAACCCCGGCACCCTCACCGGCTCCATCGGCGTGATCATGCAGATGGCCAACCTCGAGAACCTCATGAAGAAGGTCGGCGTCGAGTACGTGGTGATCAAGTCCGGCCAGTTCAAGGACGTCGGGAACATCTCGCGCCCCATGACCGTGGAAGAGCGGCGCGTGCTCCAGGCGCTGCTCGACGACGTGCACGGTCAGTTCATCGACGCCGTGGCCGAGGGCCGCAAGCTCGATCGCGCCCGCGTGGTCTCGTTCGCCGATGGCCGCGTGTTCTCGGGCGCGCAGGCCAAGGCGCTGGGCATGGTGGACGAGCTGGGGGGCCTCGAGGAAGCGGTCAACGGAGCGGCCAAGCTCGCCGGGCTGCCGACCCCCGCGCGGGTCATCCCGCCGCGCCGTCGCTTCTCGGTGATGGATCTCCTGCGCAGCCAGCTGGGGCTCGGGAAGGGGACGACGCTGCTACCGACGCTGCCTGCCTTCAAGACCCTACTGTATCTACTCGATTGACTCGATCGAGTACGCTGACCCGATCGAGTGACATGGGGGGCCTCGAAGGGCCCCCCAAACCCCCCTGATCACCGACCTGCTGCCTCCTAACTATTTGCGTTGGTTGACATTCTGCGAAGGGGCGTGCTACGGTCGGACGAGATTTTCAGGGGGTTGCCGAGCGAGGCGAAGCCGAGCATGACCAAAGCCGAGCTGATCGACGAAGTCTCGAAGGTGTCCAACCTGACCAAGAAAGAGACCGAGACCATCGTCAACACCATTTTCGACAACATCACCGACGCGCTGGCCAAGGGCGACAAGGTCGAGCTGCGCGGGTTCGGCAGCTTCCGCATCCGGCATCGCAACTCCCGCAAAGGCCGCAATCCCAAGACGGGCAGCAACGTCGACGTTCCCCAGAAGCGCGTGCCCTTCTTCAAGGTCGGTAAGCGCCTTCGCGAGCTCGTGAACACTTGAGGCGGCCTGCCGCCGCGTGAAGCGCCTCTGGGCGCCCTGGCGAATGGGCTACGTGGCCGGGCCCCGGCCCTCCGGCGAGTGCGTCTTCTGCGAGGCCCCGCGGGCCGGTGACGATCGCGCCCGACTCGTCCTCGAACGCGGCGAGCACGGTTACCTGATCCTCAACGCCTATCCCTACGCTTCCGGACACCTGATGGCGGTGGTCTATCGCCACATCGCCGCGCTCGACGAGGCCACCCGCGACGAGCTGACCGACCTGATGACCCTGATCGCCCGCGCCACCACGCTGCTCGGCGCGGAGTACGGCGCCGAGGGCTTCAACGTCGGCCTCAACCAGGGACGGGCGGCCGGCGCGGGCATCGCCGAGCACCTGCACCTGCACGTGGTGCCGCGCTGGAATGGCGACACCAACTTCGTGGCCGTGGTCGGCGACGTCCGCGTGCTGCCGGAGGCGCTGCCCGATACCTACGATCGTCTCACGCGGCGGCTCCATGGCTGACGCCACGGCCACGCCGATGATGCGCCAGTACCAGGACGTCAAGCGGCGCTTTCCCGACTACCTGCTGTTGTTCCGTCTCGGCGATTTCTACGAGATGTTCTTCGAGGACGCCGAGGCGGGAGCGCGGCTGCTCGGGATCACCCTGACCGCGCGCCAGGGCATGCCGATGGCCGGCATTCCCCATCACGCCGGCGACGGCTACATCGGCAAGCTGGTGGCGGCCGGCCGCAAGATCGCGGTGTGCGAGCAGATGGAAGCCCCCGGCCGGGGCAAGAAGCTCTTGCGGCGCGACGTGGTGCGGGTGATCACGCCCGGCACCGTCACCGACACCGCGTATCTCTCGGGCGCCGCCAACAACTTCCTGCTCGCGGTGACGCGCTCCCGCGAGGGGGTCGGCGTCGCGCTCGTCGACGTGTCGACGGGAGATTTCCTGGTGGGCCAGGACGCGGCCGACAGCGACACCGTGCTGACCGCGGCCCTCCTGCGCCGGCCCGCCGAGATCGTGGTGCCCGAGAGCCTGCGCGGAGCCGCCGACGTGCTGGGCCGTCTGGAATCCGCGGGCGCAACGCTGACGTTCTTCGACGCGGCCGCCTTCGCGCCCCGCCGAGCCGCCGACGACCTCCGCGAGCACTTCGGCGGGGCCACGCTCGAGCGGTTCGGCGTCGCCGATCTCGCCGCCGGGCTCGCCGCCGCCGCGGGAGCCCTTGCCTACGTGCGGGCCACCCAGGGCGGAGCGCTCGGTCATCTCACCGCGCTCCAGCGCCTGGCCCCGGCCGACGCCATGATCCTCGACGCCACGGCCGTGGACACCCTCGAGCTGGTGGAGTCGCGCGACGGCCGCGCTCGCGAGTCGCTGCTCGGCGTGCTGGATGCGACGGCGACTCCGATGGGGGCGCGGCTGCTGCGCCAGTGGCTGCTCAGACCGTTGCTCGATCCCGACGCGATCGCCGCGCGCCAGGACGCGATCGGCGCCCTCGTCGACGACCCCGCGCGGCGCGCGTCGATCCGCGCGCGACTGGCCCGCGTGGGCGACCTCGAGCGGCTCGCGAGCCGGGCCACCCTCGGCGTCGCGCACGCCCGCGACCTGGTGGGACTGCGGGCGTGCCTGACCCCGCTCGAGGAGTTGCGGGACGTCTGCGCCGATCTGGTGCCGGCGCTGCTGTCGGCCGCGCGAGACGATCTCGCTCCGCTCGACGACGTGCGCACGCTGCTCACCGAGGCGCTGGTCGACGAGCCGCCGGCCACGCTGCACGACGGTCACCTCATCCGCGAGGGCTGGAGCGAGGCGTTGCGCGGAATCGTCGAGGACGCGCGTGAGGCGCGGGCCTGGATCGCCGGGCTCGAGGACCGTGAGCGCGCGCGCACGGGCATCCCGAGCCTGCGGGTGCGCTTCAACCGGGTCTTCGGCTACGGCATCGAGGTGACCCACGCGCACACCGCGCGCGTGCCGGACGAATACGTCCGCCGCCAGACCCTGACCGGCGCCGAACGCTACGTGACCCCGGAGCTGAAGGAGTACGAGAGCCGCGTGCTCGGCGCCGACGAGCGCCGGCGCCGGCTGGAGTACGAGCTGTTCGAGGAGGTCAGGCGCCGGGTCGCCGCGCGCGCCGCCGATCTCCTCCGCACCGCGCGGGCGGCGGCCCGCCTGGACGTGATGGCCGCGCTCGCCGAGGTCGCGCACGTCCGCGGCCACGTCCGGCCCCGCGTGACGGCCGATGAACCGATCGAGATCGTCGACGGGCGTCATCCCGTGCTCGAGGCGCGGGCGGGGGAGACCGTCACCGCGAACGATACGCGCCTCGACGCGGACGCGCGGATCGTGATCCTCACCGGACCCAACATGGCCGGCAAGTCCGTCTACCTGCGCCAGACCGGTCACATCGTGGTCATGGCGCAGATGGGCGCCTTCGTGCCCGCGCGCGAGGCCACCATCGGCGTCGTCGACCGGCTCTTCACCCGCGTCGGCGCCCAGGACAACATCGGCCGCGGCCAGAGCACGTTCCTCGTCGAGATGGTCGAGACCGCCACGATCCTGAACAACCTCACCGCGCGCAGCCTGGTGCTGCTCGACGAGGTCGGCCGCGGGACGTCGACCTTCGACGGTCTGGCCATCGCGTGGGCCGTGGTCGAGCGCCTGCACGATCAGCCGGGCGTGAAGGTCTTGTTCGCCACCCACTTCCACGAGCTGACCCAGCTCGCCCAGCGCTTCGCCGCCGTGCGGAACTTCCACGCCGCCGTGCGCGAGTGGAACGACGAGATCATCTTCCTGCACAAGGTGCGGCCGGGCGGGACCGATCGCAGTTACGGGATCCAGGTGGCGCGGCTGGCCGGCCTGCCCGCCTCCGTGATCACGCGCGCGCGCGCCCTGCTCGGCGAGCTGGAAGCGGCGGGACAGCGCACCGCCGACGTGCGGGACGCCGAGCAGCTCGGCCTCTTCGCGGCGCCCCCCGATCCCATCGTCACCGAGATCACGCGTCTCGACCTGGCGCATCTGACACCCATGGAGGCGCTCAACCTGCTCGCCAAATGGCAGCAAGGACTGGGAGGGCGTCGCGAGTGACCCGCGTCCGACGATTGCCCGAGCACCTGGTGAACAAGATCGCGGCGGGCGAGGTCGTGGAGCGGCCGGCCTCCGCGGTGAAGGAGCTGGTGGAGAATTCGCTCGACGCCGGGGCCTGCGTGATCGGCGTCGACTTGCGAGACGGGGGAGCGGCGCTCATCCGGGTGACGGACGATGGTCACGGGATGACGGCCGAGGACCTCGAGCTGGCCCTGGAGCGTCACGCGACCTCCAAGCTCGCCGACGAGAACCTCGACGCGATCGACACCCTCGGATTCCGCGGGGAAGCTCTGCCGGCGATCTGTGCGGTGTCCCGCTTCACGATCACGAGCCGGAGCGCCGATTCGTCCACTGACGCCACCCGGATCGAAGGCGCGGGCGGGGTCATCGCCAGCCGTCTCGCCGTGCCCGGCGACGCGGGGACCAGCATCGCGATCGGCGATCTCTTCTACAACACGCCGGCCCGGCTCAAGTTCGTCAAGTCGCCGCAGACCGAGCTGGCCACGAGCCTGCGCACGGTGGCCCAGCTCGCGCTGGCGCATCCCGACGTGCAGTTCCGCGTCACCAACAACGGGCGCCCGGTGCTCACCGCGCCGAGCGCGCGCGATCTGCGCTCGCGGATCGGCGCGCTGTGGGGCCACGACGTGGCCGGCCGCCTGCTCCACGTCGACCGCACCGAGCACGGCGTGCACGTCCACGGGCTGGCCAGTCCCCCCGATCTGCATCGCGGCGGACGCGACGACGTGGTGCTCGTGGTCAACGGCCGGCCGGTGAGGGATCCCGCGCTGTTCCAGGCCGTGCTCGCCGCGTACCGGCCCACGCTGCCGCGCGACCGGTTCCCGCTGGTGGCACTCTGGATCTCGATGGACCTGGCCGACGTCGACGTCAACGTGCATCCCACCAAGGCGTGGGTGCGCTTCCGCCACCCGAGGCTCGTCCACGAGATGGTGATGGCGGCCGTCGGCGAAGCGCTGCGGCAGCGGACCGTCGTGCCCGCGGTCGAGCTGCCCTCGCGCCCGGAGTGGGCCTTCGGCGCGCCCGCCGAGGGCGCGGGCGCGCCGGCCGAACAGGCGGCGCTCTTCAACGAAGCGGCGGCGCCGTACGGCCGCCCCGCGCTCGGCCGCGTGCTCGGGCAGGTCCAGGACACGTTCGTGGTCGCGGCGTCCGAGGACGAAGTCTTCTTCGTCGATCAACACGCGGCCCACGAGCGGGTGATCTACGAGCGCCTGCAAGCCGCGCTGGCGTCGGGCGCGCCGCCGTCGCAAGAGCTGCTGTTCCCCGAACCGCTGGAGCTGGCGCCGGCGGCCCGCGCGCTGCTGGAGCGGTGGCGCGGCCCGCTCGAGCGGCTCGGGTTCGCGTTCGAGGGATTCGGGGGCGACAGCATCGTGCTCAGCGCGGTGCCGGGCTTGCTCAAGGCCGACGAGCCGCGGCGGCTCGTGGAGGCCGCCGTCGACGATCTCTCGGGACCGCGAGCGGGCGAGCCCGTGCTCGACCGGGTGCTGTCGTTCGTGGCCTGCCGCGCCGCGATCAAGGCCAACACCGCGCTCAGCGGTGAGGAGATGGAGCGGCTGGTGGGCGAGCTGTCGGCCACCGCGGCCCCGTACTTCTGTCCGCACGGGCGCCCGACCATGAGTCGGATCTCGATGAGCGACGTCCGGCGCGAGGTCAAGCGGGTCTGGTGAAGCCGCCGCTGCTCGTGATCGCGGGGCCGACCGGCGTCGGCAAGACCGCCGCCGCCGTCGCGCTGGCCAACCGGATGCACATCGAAGTGGTGAGCGCCGACTCGCGGCAGGTCTATCGCGGGATGGACATCGGCACCGCCAAGCCCACGCGTGAGGAGCGGGCGGCCGTGCCGCATCACCTCATCGACGTCAGCGATCCCGACGACCGCTATCACGCGGCGCGCTTCGCCCGCGAGGCGCGCGCGGCGATCGAGGCCATCCGCGCGCGCGGCCGCCTGCCCGTCGTGGTCGGCGGCACCGGCCTCTACATCCGCGCGCTCGTGCGCGGACTCGATCCGGCGCCGCCCGCCGATCCCGGCTTCCGCCGCGAGCTGTACGAGCTGGCCGCGGTGGAGGGCGGCGTCCTCCACGCGCGCCTGGCCCGCGAGGCGCCGGCGCTGGCCCATCGCCTGCACCCGAACGATCACGTGAGGATCGTGCGCGCGCTCGAGCTGCTGCGGGCCGGCGCCGCCGTGGGGACCGAACAGCGCCGATGGCGTGACGCGCCCGCGGCGGAGGACGACGTGCTCTACGTGGGACTCACGCTGCCCCGCGACGTGCTGGCCACGCGGCTGCGCGCCCGCGCGGCCGCGATGATGGCCGACGGCCTCGCCCGCGAAGTCGAGGCCCTGCTCGCGCGCGGCTACGATCCGTCGCTGCCGGCCATGCAGGGCATCGGCTATCGTGAGATGGTCTTGGTCCTGCGGGGCGAGCTCGACGAGGCGGAAGCGCTGCGCCGGATGCAGCGCGACACCGTGCGCTACGCCAAGCGCCAGTGGACGTGGTTCGCGCGCGAGACCGAGATCCAGTGGCTCGATGTCGCCCTGTGCGGCGGCGCGGCGGGTATCGCGCGTGTGCTGGCTGAACGGGTCGAGAACGCGAAAGGAGTCGTCGGCTGAAAAACGGCAATGGGACGGAACGCGTTCGGGAGCGCGCGGTGATCGGTGCGCTGAGGCTGCCATCGGAACGCCGCTGGCAAGTCGAGGAATCGCTGGACGAGCTGGCCGGACTCGTCGAGGCGGCCGGGGCCACCGTCGTGCACCGGATGATGCAGGAGCGGCCGGCGCCGGCACCGGGACTCTACTTCGGCAAGGGGAAGGTCGAAGAGATCGGCGCCGACGCCAAGACGCACGGGGCCAACCTCTTCGTGTGCGACGATCCGCTCTCGCCGATCCAGGAGCGCAACATCTCGAAAGCGCTCGGCATCAAGGTCATCGACCGCACCGCGCTGATCCTCGACATCTTCGCCCAGCGCGCCCGCACCAGCGAGGGCAAGCTCCAGGTCGAGCTGGCCCAGCTGACGTATCTCCTGCCTCGGCTGGTCGGGCAGTGGACCCACCTCGAGCGCCTCGGCGGCGGCATCGGCACGCGGGGTCCCGGCGAGACCCAGCTGGAGTCGGACCGGCGCGTGATCCGCCGGCGCGTGATCAAGATCCAGCGCGAGCTGGAGCGGGTGAAGGCGCACCGGCGCCTGCAGCGTGAGGGCCGGCGCCGGTCCGGCCTGCCCGTGGTCGCCCTCGTCGGCTACACCAACGCCGGCAAGACCACGCTGCTCAACCGGCTCACCGGGTCGAGCCTCACCGCGGCCGACCGTCTGTTCGTGACCCTCGATCCCGCCGCGCGGCTCGTCAACCGCGACGGCTACGCCCCCTTCATCCTCACCGACACCGTCGGCTTCGTGCGCAAGCTGCCCCACGAGCTGGTGGCGGCGTTCCGGGCCACGCTGGAGGAGCTGAGCGAGGCCGCGGTGCTGCTGCACGTGGTCGACGCGGGTCATCCCGCCATGCTCGAGCACATGGCGGCCGTGGACGCGCTGCTGGCCGAGCTGGAGGTCGCCGATCGCCCGACCGTGCTCGTGCTCAACAAGATCGACCGGCTCGAGGCGCGCCATCCCGTGGACGCGGTGCTCGGCGATCGTGGCGGCGTCGCGATCTCCGCTCACACCGGCGAGGGTCTCGCGCACCTCTTCGCGGCCATCGACAGCGCGCTGCCGGCCTACCGGCCCGTGAGCCTGCGCATCCCGCACGGCGACGGCGCGGCCCTGGCCGCCTGCTACGCCCAGGGCCGCGTGCTGTCCCGGAAGGACGAGGACGGACACGTGGCGCTCCAGGTGGAGCTGCCGCCCGGTCTGCTGCCGTCGCTGGCGTCCTATCGCGAGTAGCCGTACACTGCTGACGCCGTATGGGCCTCGCGAACTGGCTGACCATTCTCCGCATCGTCCTGATTCCCGTCTTCGTGACGCTCCTCGTCTATCGAAAGCTGGGCCTCGCCCTGCTGGTCTTCGGGGCGGCCGCGCTGACCGATCTCCTCGACGGCTGGGTGGCGCGGTCGCGGGGGATGGCCAGCCGGCTCGGCGCGTTCCTCGACCCGCTCGCCGACAAGCTCCTGCTCATCGCCTCGTTCGTGACCCTGACCTGGCTCAAGGCGCTGCCGTTCTGGATCACCGCGGTCGTGTTCAGCCGCGACGTGATGCTGATCGTGGGCGCGTTGCTGATCCACATGGTGGGCGGCCGGATCTATCCGCGGCCGACGTGGGCGGGCAAGGCCGCGACGTTCTTTCAGATCCTGACCGTGCTGGTGGCGCTGCTGTCCCGGTACTATCGCGTGTCCCTGGGGACGTCGGTGGTCATGTGGCTGGCCGCGGCCTTCACGATCATGTCAGGCCTGCACTACATCTGGCAGGGCGTGCACGTCCTCAACGCCGCCGAGCACGTGGAGACGGATGAAGCCCCTCTGCTCCGATGAGCGCGCCGCGCCGCCGTCGGCCGAGGGTGTCGTCGTCGCGGCGATCCGATCGCGCACGCCCGCCGCGCGGGCCGGCCTCGTCGCCGGCGATCGCATCCTCGCCGTCAACGGCGCCCCGCTCCGCGACGCCATCGATTTCCAGTTCCAGGCCGGCGACGAGCGCCTGGCCTTGAGGGGAGTCCGTGACGGCGCGCCCTTCGAGCGCGTGCTGGTCCGGCGCGGTCCCGATCTCGGCCTGGAGCTGGCCGCGCCCACCCCGTCGGAGATCGCCACCTGCGCGAACAAGTGCGTGTTCTGCTTCATCCACCAGCTCCCCAAGGGTATGCGGCGCAGCCTCTACGTGAAGGACGACGACTTCCGGCTCTCGTTCCTGCACGGCAACTACATCACGCTGACCGATCTCGGCGAGGACGAGCTGGCCCGCATCGAGGCGCAGCGCCTGTCGCCGCTCTACGTCTCCGTCCACGCGACCGATCCGACGCTCCGCCACGAGCTGCTCGGACGCCCGCGCCTGAGTGCGGCGATCCTGCCGCGGCTCGAGCGGCTGGCCAAGGCCGGCATCCGCATGCACGCGCAGATCGTGCTCTGCCCGGAGTGGAACGACAGTGAGCACCTCGAGCGCACCGTCCACGAGCTGGCGCCGCTCCATCCGCACGTGGCCACCACGGCGGTGGTGCCGGTCGGCCTCACCCGTCACCGCGAGCGGCTGCCACGACTGCGCGGCCTCACCCCGCGGGAGGCGCGCGAGCTGGTCGCGACCGCGGGGGAGTGGCAGGCCCGGTTTCTCTCCACGCTCGGCAGCCGGTTCATCTTCCTGGCCGACGAGATCTACCTGATGGCGGAGGCGCCGCTCCCGCCCGCCGAGGCGTACGAGGGGTTTCCGATCGCCGAGGACGGGATCGGCCTCGTGCGCCAGTTCGAGGACGACCTCGCGCGCGCGTGGCGACGCCGGCACGCCTCCGGACGTCGACGGGCGGTCACGATCGTGACCGGCGAGATGTACGGCCCGCGGCTGGCGCGCCGGCTGGCTCCGCTCGCCGCCCAGGGGATCGACGCGCGGGTCGCGGCGGTCCCCAACGAGTTCTTCGGCCGCGCGATCGCGGTCGCCGGCCTGCTCACGGGCGCGGACGTCCAGCGGCACCTCTCCACGCTCGGCGACCTCGGGGAAGAAGTCTTGATCCCCTCGGCGATGCTGCGCGACCGCGACGGCGTGTTCCTCGACGACCTGACCCCGCACGATCTCGCCCGCGACCTCGGCGTCCCCGTGCGCGCCGTCGAACCCTCCGCGCGCGCGCTGCTCGCCGCACTCCACGCCCGTCGAGGTCGGTGAGTGCTCCGGCCGATCGTGGCCCTGGTCGGGCGCCCCAACGTCGGCAAGTCCACGCTGTTCAACCGGCTGATCGGACGGCGGCAATCTATCGTTCGTGACGTGCCCGGGGTCACGCGCGACCGGCTGTACGGGCCGGTGGTGTTCGAGCGGTGGCAGGCCACGGCGGTGGACACCGGCGGCCTCGATCCCAGCTCCGAGGAGCCGCTCGTCGAGTCCGTGCTCCGCCAGGTGATGATCGCGGTCGAGGAGGCCGACGTCGTGGTCTTCGTGGTCGACGCCCGCGAGGGGGTGACCGCGCTCGATCTCGAGATCGCGCGGATGCTTCGTCGCGCCGGCCGGCCGATCGTGGTCGCCGCGAACAAGATCGAGGGTGGCCGCGGCCAGGAGGCCGCCACGTCCGACTTCTTCGGGCTGGGCTTCGGCGAGCCGATGCCCGTCTCCGCCGAGCACGGCCGCGGGGTCGCCGAGCTGCTCGAAGTCATCCGGGCCCGCGCCCCCGAGACGTCGGACGCGGAGGCCGGGGGCGAGCCCCTGACGCTCGCGGTCATCGGACGCCCGAACGTCGGCAAGTCCTCCATGGTCAACGCCATGGTCGGCACCGAGCGGGTACTGGTGGACCGCCGTCCGGGCACCACCCGCGACGCCGTCGACACCACGCTCGTCCATGGCGGCCGGCCGTACGTCATCGTCGACACCGCCGGCATCCGCCGCAAGGGCAAGGTCGAGGAGCCGCTGGAAAAGCTCGCGGTGGTGATGGCGCTGCGCAGCCTCGAGCGCTGCCGGACCGCGGTGATCGTGATCGACGCCTCCGAGGGGGTCACCGCGCAGGACGCGCACATCGCGGGCTACGCCCACGAAGCGGGGCGGGCCGCCGTGCTGGTCGTCAACAAGTGGGATCTGGTCCCGCCGGGCCTGGTGAGAAGGGCCGAGGTGATGGAGCAGATCCGCGACCGCCTGACCTTCCTCGACTACGCGCCGGTGTGCTTCACCTCGGCCGTGCGCGGGGAGGGCATCGCCGATCTCTTCGACGCCATCGATCACGTGGCGCGCGAGGCGCGGCGCCGGGTGGCCGACGCCGCCGTCACCGAGACCGTGCGCCAGGCCGTGGCCCGGCGGCCGCTCTCGATCCGCGGCGTGCCGCTGACCGTTCACTCCGCCGCGCAGGTGACGACCAATCCGCCGACGTTCGCGCTCCGGGTCAACCGGCCGGACGAGATCCACTTCTCGTACGAGCGCTATCTGACGAACGCGCTGCGCCAGGCGTTCGGGTTCTCGGGGTCTCCGATCCGCGTGTCGTTCCGCAAGGCGGTGAGCAAGCGCGCGCGGAGCGCGCCCATGGAACGGCGCGGTGCGCGTCGCTGAGCGGCCCGGCACCTTGCTGGCCACGCTGCGCGTGTCGCGGAGCACGCGTGCGCTTCTGGTGGTCGCCGCGCTCATGATCGTGATGGTGGCCGTCGTGGCCGTGGTGCTGGCCAGCCCGCGGTCCCGCACGCGATACCTGGGCCGCGCGGTCCCCACCTCCGCGCTCGACGCCCGCGAGCTGATGCGGCGCATGGCCGGAGGATCCACGCCGGCGGTGATCGCCACCCGCCGACAGGTCCTCGTTCCCGACGCCGAGGGGCTGCGGGTGCCGATGTCCGACGATCCGCCCGCGCGGGTGCCGATCGAAGGCGTACCGTCCGGCTGGCAGCTGCGCGAGTTCGCCGGGCGCGCCGAGGTGGAGCTGGTGCGCGGGGAGCGCGCGCTGGCCTTCCGCCTGCGCAGCACGCGCACGTCGTTCGCGCTCTACCGCGACGTGGTGGTCAGCCTCGACGAGTTCCCGACGCTCGCGTGGTCGTGGAAGGTCACGCAGCTGCCGGCCGGGGGCGACGTGCGCGATCGCCTGCGCGACGATCAGGCCGCGCAGATCTACGTGGTGTTTCCGCGGTGGCCGGCGCCGCGCACGCGCAGCGACGTGATCGGCTATGTGTGGGATACGACGGCGCCCGTGGGGACGATGGTGACGAGCGCGCGGGCGCCGAACGTGAAGATCGTCGTGGTGGAGTCCGGCGGCACCCATCGCGGGAGCTGGCAGCGGCAGCGGCGCAACGTGGCCCAGGACTATCAGACGCTGTTCCAGCGTCCGCCCCCGCGGGTGGGCGCGGTCGCGGTCATGATCGACGCCAACGACACGGGAAGCTCGGCCGACGCGACCATCGGGGACCTCATGTTCATGCGGGCGGACGCTCCAGAAAGAGTGAAAACGCCAACCCCTATGCTAAGATGACACTCATGGTTTCAGACGCCGTGTCATCCGAAAGGGGGCGCGATGAGCCCTGACCGGGATTCCGGGCGATTGGGCGATAACGACCTCGACGTAGACGAACAGGAAGAATCCTCCCGAAGCATCTTCTCCGCGCTGTGGTTCCGCGTGTTGCTGGCCGTGCTCGTTCTTGGTGTGCTTGCCGCCGTCGCCGTCCCGTATGTGCTCGATACCTCGGCCCTGAAGACTTCGACGGCGAAGTCCGCGACGGTGCCGCCCACGGCTCCCGCGACCGCGGCCCCGGCCGTGCCGGCCGCCGCGCCTCCAGCCCCCTCGGCCGCGACCGCGGCCCCGGCCGTGCCGGCCGCCGCGCCTCCAGCCCCCTCGGCCGCGGCCGCCGCCCCGGCGGAGTCTCCCGCCGCCACCGCCGCTCCCGCGGCACCGACGGCGGTGCCGGCCACGCCGCCGTCCTCGGCGGCCACGGCGCGAGCGAAGTCCGAAACACCCACCGCGGCGCCGGCCGCGAAAACGCCGACGGCAAAGTCGGCCGCGACGAAATCGGTCCCGGCGAAATCGGCCACGATGGTCGCCAAAGCGAACGACGCGCCGAAGGCGAGCGAGAGTTCGAAAGCTGGCGACAGTCAAAAGGTGTCGGCGAAGGCCGACCAGCCGGCCCCCAAAGCCGCCGACGCCGCGACGAAACCGGCGGAGCCGACGCCGAAGGCCGCGGAATCGACCAAGGCGAGCGCGCCGAAAGCGGCGGGTGGCGGAAGCGGCCGGGCGTACTGGGTGCAGGTGGGCGCGTTCAAGGACGCCGAGACGGCCAAGCGGGTCGGCACGCGCCTGCGCGAGCAAGGCTTTCGCGTCGAAGAGTCGTCGACCGGCAGCGTGGGCGCCGGCGCGGCCGCGCCGCGCGCGTCGGCCGATCGCTACGACGTCGTGGTGTCGGGAGCGTCGGCCGCCGACGTCGAGCCCCGACTCGCCCCGAAGGGACTGAAAGGGGAGGCCACCGCGAACGGCGTGGTCGTCCGCCCGAGCTTGGCCCTGCGCGAGGCGGTGGCGCTGTCGCGCGATCTGGCCGACGCCGGGCTCAGCGTGCAGGTGCGGCGCATCGGCGGTCCGGCTCCGGCGCCCGCGTCCGCTCCGGCCGCGGCCTCGACCCCGGCGGTGGGACAGGCGCTCTATCGCGTGCGGGTGGGAGGCTTCGCCGACCGCACCGCCGCCGTGGACGCGGTGAAGCAGCTCGAGGACAAGGGCTTCAAACCCTTCATCGCACGAGGCAACGAGTGAGTCTCGCGCTCCGAGGAGGTGAGCCGACACCGTGACCAAGAACGATCTGGTCAACGCGGTCGCGGCCCATGGGCTGTCCAAGCGGCAGTCGGCGTCCGTGGTCGAATCCGTCTTCGACATGATCTTCCGCTGCTTCGAGAAGAGCGAGGACGTGAAGATCGTCGGCTTCGGGCACTTTCGCATCCGCCGCAAGGCGTCGCGGCGCGGGCGCAATCCGCAAACCGGCGACAGCATCGAGATCACCGCGCGCAAGGTGCTGACCTTCAAGCCGAGCAAAGGGCTCAAGCAACGGATCAACAGCCAGACCACGGCGTGACCACGGAGACCGCCGAGAAGCTGTACTACCGGATCGGCGAGGTCGAGTCGATCACGCGCGTCCCCGCGTACGTCCTGCGTTACTGGGAGTCCGAGTTCAAGCTGCTGCGGCCCAAGAAGAACCCGGCCGGGCAGCGCGTCTATCGCAAGCGCGACCTCGAGCTGGTCCAGCGCATCCGCACCCTGCTCTACGACGAGCGGCTCACCCTGGAGGGCGCCAAGAAGCGCCTGCTCGCCGAGTCGCGCAAGGGGCCGGAGCAGCTCCAGTTCGGACTCAAGGAAGCCGCCTACGCGGGCGCGCTCCGGCGCATCCGCGACCGTCTCACGCGCCTGCGCGCGCGCCTGACTTCTTGAAGCGCCGCGCGCTTTCTGCGAAGATGACATCCCTTCGGGGCGTAGCGCAGCCCGGTAGCGCACCGGACTGGGGGTCCGGTGGTCGCAGGTTCAAATCCTGTCGCCCCGACCATTTTCTTCCCTGATGCCCATCCTGCTGGTCACCAACGACGACGGCGTGCACGCGGCCGGTCTGGCCGCGCTCGCCACCGCCCTTGAGGACCTGGGCGACGTCCACGTGCTGGCCCCCGAGCGCGAGCAGAGCGCGTGCGGCCACGCGCTGACGCTGCACCGGCCGCTCCGGGTAGAGCCCGTGCGCGAGCGATGGTTCGCGGTGAACGGCACGCCCTCCGACTGCGTCAACCTCGGCGTGCTCGGCTTCCTGCCCGAGCGTCCCGTCCTGATCGCCTCCGGCATCAACCACGGGACGAACGTGGGCGACGACGTGACGTACTCGGGGACGGTGTCGGCGGCGATGGAAGGGCTGCTGCTCGGGGTGCCCTCGATCGCGGTCTCGCTGGTCCCCGGCGGTGACTTCGCCGAGGCCGGGCGGGCCGCGCGCCTGGTGGCCGCCCGCGTGCTCGTGGAGGGCCTGCCGCCCAAGACGCTGCTGAACGTCAACGTCCCCGCCGAGCCGCCCAAGGGCATGCGCGTGACCCGCCTCGGGCATCGCGTGTACAGCGGCAAGATCGTCGAGCAGATGGATCCGCGCGGGCGCAAGCACTACTGGATCGGCGGCGGCGAGCCGGAATGGAAGCTGCTCGAGGGCTCCGACATGGAGGCGTTGAACGAGGGGTTCGTGTCGGTCACGCCCGTGCACCTCGATCTCACCAGCCACCGCGCGCTCAACGAGATGCGGGACTGGTCGGCCACGCTCAGCTCGCAGCTCCGCCGCGCCGGAGAGCGACGACGGTAGCGCTGCCGAGCCGCGCCCCCTTCGAGCGCGAGCGCGAGCGCATGGTCGACGAGCAGCTCACGCGCCGCGGGATCGTCGACGAGCGCGTGCTCGCCGCCATGCGGCGCGTCCCCCGGCACCTGTTCGTCGAAGAAGCGCTGCGCGACCGCGCCTACGGCGATCACCCGCTGCCCATTGGCGAGCACCAGACGATCTCGCAGCCGTACATCGTCGGGCTGATGACCTCGCTGCTGGCCCTCGAGGGCGGCGAGAAAGTGCTCGACGTGGGCACGGGCTCCGGCTACCAGACCGCCGTGCTGGCGGGGCTGGTCCGGCGCGTGTGCTCGATCGAGCGGCTGCCCGCCCTGGCCGCGCGCGCCCGCGGAATCATCGAGGGGCTCGGCATCACCAACGTGTGGATCCGGGTGGGCAACGGGGCGCTCGGTTGGCCCGACGAAGCACCGTTCGACCGCATCCTGGTCGCTGCGGGCGGACCGTCGGTGCCGCCGCCGCTGTTCCAGCAGCTCGCCGCGGGCGGCCGCATGGTCCTGCCCATCGGCGATGCCACCAGCCAGATCCTGACCCTCGTCGAGAACGTGGACGGCCAGATGAAGATCACCTCGCACGGAGATTGCTCGTTCGTGAAGCTGGTGGGCAAGTATGCGTGGGATGCGTGAGCCTGTACAATGTGCGGCACGCGGGGCGTAGCGCAGCCTGGTAGCGCGCACGGTTCGGGACCGTGAAGTCGGAGGTTCAAATCCTCTCGCCCCGACCATTCCCTTGATCGCCGGTCGGTGGATTCGATACCATCGGCCGGCGATCGGCGCCCAGCGGAGCGATCGGACATGAGCGTCGGGCGCGCCGCTGCCGAGATGATCGTCGAGGGACGAGTTCAGGGCGTCGGGTATCGCGACTACGTCCGTCGCCGGGCCGCCGGGCTCGGCCTGGTCGGGTACGTGATGAACCTCAAGGACGGGCGAGTGCGCGTCCATGCTGAGGGCGCGCGCGAGGTGATCGAAGACCTGATGCGCCAGTTGGAGAAGGGTCCGCCGCTGTCGCGGATCGATGGCGTGACCGTGCGCTGGGTCTTGCCGGGCCGTCGCTTCGCCTCCTTCGACATCCGTTACGCCGAGTTCGAACCGTGAGACGCGGCGGCCGCCTCGCCGCGCTGCTCACCGTGCTGTTGACCCTCCTGGCCTCGCTGGCCGCTCCGCTCGCCGCCGAATCGCCCCGCCGCCCGCCGCGCAACGCCGCCGCGCCGCCGACCGTTCACCGCGTCAAGTCGGGCGAGACGCTGGGCAAGATCGCCACGCAACATCACGTGACCGGGGCCTCGCTCGTGGCCGTCAACCGCCTGAGCGGTCCCGAAGCCCGCCTGCGCTCCGGTCAGCGGCTGGCGATTCCCGTCGCGGGGGCACCGGTCACGCGGGTGCGGCGGACTCAGGCCGTGGCCTCGGTCTCGCGCCCGTCCGCGCCGCCGCGAACGCTGGTGCTGGCGCTGCCGGACTTCTCCGACCTGCTCCCGCCCTTCGTGTGGCCGGTCGACGGCCAGCTCAGCTCGAAGTTCGGACGGCGACGCTCCGGGTGGCATCAGGGCATCGATATCAGGGCGGACCTCGGGACCCCGGTGACGGCCGCGGCCTCCGGCATCGTGGTGGCGAGCAACTACGAGGGTCGCTACGGCCGCGTGGTGAGAATCGAGCATCTCAACGGGTTCGTCACTGTTTACGCGCACAACAGTGAGAACCTGGTCGAAGCAGGGAATCGGGTGATGGCAGGCCAGCCGATCGCCGCCGTTGGCCGCACGGGCCGGGCCACCGCGTCCCACGTCCACTTCGAGATCCGCCTGGCCGGACTCGCCTACAACCCGCTCTACATGCTCCCGCTGCCACCACGTTCGACGATCGAGGAGGCGAGCGAAGACGACCACGCCGACGCCGATGAGTGACGACCCCGAGGCCGCGCTGCCCGACGAGCCGCTCGACGTCCTCGTCGACGCCGAGGACGCCGACGTCCGCGAGGAGACCCGCGACACCAGCCGCACGAACCTCGCCGCCTACTTCGGTGAGATCGCCCGCATCCCGCTGCTCAGCCGGGAAGAAGAAGTGGCCCTCGCGCGCCGCGCGCGCGCCGGGGACGAGGCGGCCAAGACCAGGCTGACCGAGTCGAACCTGCGCCTCGTCGTCCAGGTGGCGCGTCGCTATCTCAATCGCGGGCTGCCGCTGCCCGATCTCATCGAGGAGGGCAATCTCGGGCTGCTGCGCGCCGTCGAGAAGTTCGATCCCGAGCGCGGCACCCGGTTCTCGACGTACGCCACGTGGTGGATCCGCCACTTCGTGGTGCGCGCGCTGGCCAACCAGGCCCGGATGATCCGCCTGCCCGTGCACGTCGAGCTGCTGCTCGGGCGCTACGCCAAGGCGCAGCAGCGACTCTCGCAGCAGCTAGGCCGAGCGCCCACCACGGAGGAGATCGCCCAGGCCCTCGGGACGACCGTGGAGCAGGTCGACGAGCTGGAAGAAATCCGCCGGCCTCCCGTCTCGCTCGACGCGCCGGCCGGGGAGGATCGCAGCCCGGTCGCCGAGACCATCGCCGACGAATCCGCCGATCCCAACGCGTTCCTGCTCTCGCTCTTCCGCAAACGCGCCGAGCTCGCCACGGTCCTCGACGATCTCGCTCCCAACGAGCGCCTCGTGCTCCGTCACCGCTTCGGCCTGGAGGGCGCGGCTCCGGAGACGCTCGAAGTCATCGGCCGGGGCCTCGGCCTGACGCGCGAGCGCGTCCGTCAGATCGAGATGGGGGGGCTCCGAAAGCTCCGCGGTCTGCTGAAAGCGCGCGGGATCGAAGCGTCGGACGTGCTGTAGCCGGCGCGCCGACCCCGCGCGCCCGAGGCAAGCGCTACGGACCGTCCCTTCCGCGCGGACAGGCACCGCAACGGAAGATGCGCGCGTGAGCGAGTGACGGCTCCCGCGGCTCTTGGCCGAACCGCGCTAGAATCGAGCCGATCGAACGGGAGGCCCGATGAAGACGCGATGCGCGATGATCGGTGTGGTTGCGCTGCTGTTGACCGCCTGCGTGGTCGCACCGGCGGCGGACCCATATTTCTACTCGCCCTCGCACTGCGCCGGGTGCTGGTACGGTCAGTGGGGAGGACGCATTGGCTACCACCGGGGCGGCGGGCGCCCGTGGGAGCGCGCGCACATCGAGGCGGACCACCACGGCGACAACCGTGGGCGCGACGTCGGGCACGACGGGCACCGGTGAAGCTGGCTGCCCACCGTCGAGACCGACGACTCCAGGACAGCGCCGTCGCAGGCACGGTAGAATCGTCTCAGCGCCTCGTGAGTTCAGGGCCCCCGTAGCTCAGGTGGATAGAGCAGCAGTTTCCTAAACTGCGTGCCGGGTGTTCGAGTCACCCCGGGGGCACCAATCCCACTACACCAGCCAGGAACGGTCCGTACACCGCTCGGCCGGTGATCTCGTACCAGCGTCCGCCGCGGCGATTCTTCGGCGTCGCGACCAGGCGCCCCGCTCGGGTCGATGGGGCGTACAGGTCTAAAATGTTGACTTCGCGCGGTGGCCACCCTATGTTCCCGACCGTCTCCGGCTCCGATCCAGAGAAGGCGAAAAGGCGTAGGGAGGTGCATCATGCGCTATCGACTCGGACTCATGCTCGCGGTCGCGGTCATCGCGCTGTGCGTCCTGGGCGGCGTCGGTCTGGCCGAGGCCACCAATTGTCGAGTGGGCGGCGAGTACCGTTTCGTCGGACCGAGCGTGGTCGGAAACTTGAAATTCACCGAGACGGGATCGGACGCGATCTTCTCGCGCGGCACCGTGGCCGTCGTGCTCGCCTCCAAGCAGTTCTGCCCGACGTGCGGGCAGCCGGATACGTACCTGGTCGGCGATTACTGGGCCGGACCCGGCGATCAAACGTGCGGCGTCAGCTTCATCGTCCATGACCACGCCGACTCCGCCGCCGGCGGAGGTGGATACCTGAGCGGGACGCTGGCGTTCGCCGGCGCGGTGATCATCTTCAACGGTTACGACTCTTCCCTCCTGAGACCCGGTGTGGACATCAACCTGACCTTCGCGATTCGAACGGACTCTTTCTTCAGGCCGTAGCATGGTGCCGTCGTCCGCGATCCTCGCCTGGGCGGTGTGGCGTCCCCGCCCAGGGATCGATCCCGGGCATCACGTCCCCTCGCGAAACGAACAGCGCGGGCATCGTGGCCCGGCCTCGCGCTCAGGATCGTCGTGGAGCATCGCGGGCAGCGCCAGAGGGTGGGCGGTGCCCAGCTCCAGGGCGTCGGACGGGTCGACGAAACCTCAGCCGCCAGCGCTCGACTCACGTCCCCGCCATCGCGCATTTCAATCTCGGGAGTTACCACAGGCGCACGGTCAACACACCGGATTGACCATCGCCCGTCAGGTTCACCAACAACACCAGCACCGTGCCGGGCGACACGTTGATGAGCGTGGCGGCGACCAGCGCGTTCCCGGATGTCACGGTCGCAGCCTCGAGCGGGATCGGCTCGTCGAGATTGACTTCGACGTTGCGGACGATCTCGCCGCCATAGAGCGTGTAGGGCACCTTGAGGACCATGCCCGGTAACACCGGGTCGAACGCCGTGGCCGGCGAGATCGGCAGCCAGCAGAGCATCAAGACCAGCGCTGGTATCGTCCTCGTTTTCATGACTCCTCCTTCAGAAGAAGTAGATGACCGCCGTGGAAGAAACCGTTGATCCGCTGATCTTCTGGAGCAGAAGATCGAACGTCGTATTGCTGAAGTTGCCCAGATTAGCAAATGACAGCGATATTCCCGGTGTCAACGACGGCCAGCGGCTTGAACCCTAGATCGTGATGGAGACCGAACGTCGAGAGAAACGTATCGTCGTGGCCGACCCCAGGGATTGAGTAGGGCACCGACACGCTCCCGAGCGCCGAGCGCTTCGGCGGCGAGATCGAGCCGGGGTTGATATCCGCGCCGGCGGGCGTGTTCGCGCCTTTCTCATGCAGTCCCGTCGGGGCGAAGCGCCAGTTCGGCGGGCACAGGTCCTCGGGGCTCAGTGGCTCATCGAGCGCGAGTTGGCGGATGAGCGTCTGTCCGGGTACGTGAGACAAGCCGGTGAGCTGTACCAGCCTCGCGCGCGCGCTCGACCAGCCAGGTGCACAATCCCCAACCGGTCACGATCGGCGTTGCAGACGTCCGGTGTAGGACGCAAATCTGTGCGCATGCGAGCTGCCCAGCATCGGCGAGCGCTCGAAGGTCGGCATCCATGCTCTTCGAGAGGATCGCGAGCACCGCGACGATGCCGTGCGCGGCGACGGTGGCTGACTCCACGAAGCCGACGGTCGGCGTGAGGTATTCCGGCCGGTCGGGATAGTCGATAATCGCGCGGCCGGTTCGGAGACCGTCGTCGCGCGTGAACGATGAAATCCAGACGCCGGAGAATGTCTCGGCGTAGTCGGGCAGGACATCGGCCGGGGTCCGGATCACGCACGGTTCCTCGAGCCCGAAACACTTATCGAATGTCCTGAACGACACGTCGCCGGAGCGAGCGACGCACGCGGCCCAGCGCGAGAGCACATGCGATGGTGAGCGCGAACAAGCTCTTGCCCGTATCGCCGTCGGCGTGAGTAGACTCCCCCTCCCCCTCGTATAACAACCGCGGCATCAGCTCGCGCGTTGGCGACGCCACTTTGCCGGTGAGCGTGACGAGCGGTTCACCCTTCCGCAGATGACGAGCCACGAGTCGACAGGATTGGTCGACCACTCGGCGCCATGGCGCCTCTGGGCTCGTCTCCTCGGCCGCCTTGATGAGGGCGTTGCGGCCCTGCACGCTGGCCAGGTTCACGCGGGACCACGCGATCTCGCCGGCGCCGATACTCGTGATTGACACCTCGGCGGAGAGCGTGTCTCGGTGGTCGACGATCCGAGAGAACTCGAGCGTGATCCCGGATTCCTGGTAGACCACGAAAACGCTCGAGCCGATCGGTTTGACGACGACGGCTGACGACGGCGCGCCCGCGGCGCCCTTGTCGGTGATATCCGATCGCGAGCCCGTCCCCGTCCCATCGGCACCAGCGAGGGTGGCCAGGGGATCGCGCTCGGCTTCATCGCCGCGCCCCGCGTTGTCGGAGCCGCGTCGCCCGATCATCTAACCTCGCGATGCGCTCCGTGAGCCACGGCGACGGCTGCCGGCGCGTATGGATCAGCACCGCCCAGCGGAGTCGCACGAGGATCCGCTCCGCGTCGATCTCGTCGAGGGCGAGATACGGAATATCGCCGTGGTGGCAGCGCTCGAATGATTCGGCCGTATCGTACAGGCCGGGCTCAACGTAGATCGTGTCGACAAGTCGCCGGATTTCGGCGTCGATCACGCCGACCGCTCCGCGGACTCGTGGTCGCGCTGTTCTTCGACCGCTTGTCGCCGCTCCCGGTCCACCACGAGCAGCCGCGCCAGCATCTCGACGAGAGCGGATCTGAGCGGGGCGGGAAGGGGAGTGGGTTTCACTTCGCCGCGGCCTCCTCGATCGCGTGCATGATCCGCTCAGCGAGTGCGGGAGTGAGCGTCAGTCGGCCATTGAGTAGTCGACCGAGTGTGACCGGGTGGAGCCGCGCGTAACCCGCCAGGACGTAGCGCGGCACGTCACGACGCGCGATTTCCGCTTTGATGTCCGGCGCGGTGATGATGGCCTTCACGCGTAGGAGTACACCAGACGAGAGGGCTACACTTCTAGCGGGGGGAACTCAGACCGTGGTTGGGCGCTTTTCGCCCCCTCCGGGGAAAACTCGACTGTCTAGCGGCTGCCAGTTTTCCCCGGTGGGGATAGAACGTGCTCGGCAAGGTCCAGCATTTTCTTGGCCTCGGCAAGCCCTTCGCGAATGTCCTTGCGGCAGTCGTGGGCCTTGTTGTCAGTCGTCTCCCGCGTCGCGCGCGGGGAGAAATCCACATCGTGCCCCGCCGCGACGCGATTTTCTCTGGCGAGAGCTGTGACAGTCTTCGGAGATCGCGCTACGTGAACCTCGTAGTACCAGCGGCCCCATATGCGCAGATGTTCGCCTTCGTTCTTTGCCGTCTGCCCGCCGCTCGCGCCTTCTTCCGCTGCTGCGAGTTCAGCCAAAACGCCGGCGTTCACCTCCGCCCATCGGTTGCGCGCTTCCGTGATGCTCTCACCGTGCAGCGTCGTGAACCACACGGCGATCGGCGGGGCGTGGACAGCCACCTCATAGTCGAGGGTAACCGTTGCGCTCTTCGTGAGCACCATCCGATGGAACACGTCCAGGATCTCGCTCACGCACCCCGGCCACCGTATTCCAAGCTCTTTCGTGACAAATGGCAGGACGTTATTGGTATTGAGCCGGCTGGGTGCGCGCACGAGCTGGTCAACCCACCCATCCCACAACGCGCGCACCCGCGAATCGTTGAAGAGGGCATCGAGGAATCCGACTCGTACGCACAAGGCGTTTTGTGCGGTCTTGACGGGAATGTCGCCTCGGAACAAGTCGAACTCGGGGACAAACGTCCGCCCAAGGGCATCATCAGACCAGGGGCCACCGCTTGATGGCCGGCTCCGTCTGCGGCTTTTCCTGGTGGCCGGCTTTCGCCGGTGCGCCATCGCCCCTCCCGTGGAGCACCCGAGAGTTGATCGCGGGGGAAGCGACGTCGGGAGCGTCGCGTATCGGGTGGCCACCCTATCCCCCGCGAGTCGATTTTACCCGCTACGCGGCCCTCGCAAACCTCCGGATTTGGCGCGTGTAGGCGCCTTCGCTCCCCTCCGGGGGCACCATCACATCGACGACCGAAATGTTTCACTGCCTCGAACGTCGGCGTTCACTTCACCGGCGGACGTGCGACCGCGTAGGCGGTCGCGGTTGCGCCGCAGGCCGCGCATCGCTCGGTTCGGCTGGTCAGCGCGAGCGCCCTTCCGATGGCGTGGAGGGTCTCACTGACCTGGTCGACGGCGACCCCGGACTTGTCCGAGATGCACGACAGGCACAGAGGGCGATCGACGATCAATGCGGTGATGAGCGCGGCTCGGGTTAGCATTCAGCGACACTCCATCTTCGCGGGGTACTGCTTCCATGACAGACGAGGCGAGGAACACCGTCGTTTACGGCCGCCAAGCGTCGTTCGAGACCGGTAACTCTACGGATAGGCGATGGCCTTCGCCTGGAGTACATTTCACACCGCCGACTATGGTTGAGCGCGTTGCCCTGATCACCGCCCTGATTCTCGATCGCCCGATGTGTGTGGAATGCGTCACGACCAGGGTCGAGATGCCGGTGGACGAGACCATCGCCATCATCGAATTGATCGAAGGCGCGGTGACCGTCCATCGTGAAATCCGGCGCTGCGTCGCGTGCGGGAACGATCGTCCGACCGTGTTCGTGGATCAGCCCGCGCTCTGACCCGGAGCCGACGATCGACGGCGTGGCTCAGCGCAGGCGCGTTCGTGACTCCGAGGCGCGTCGGACGCGAGTTTGACAATCTTTCGGAGTCCGCAGTAGAGTGCCGCGCTTGCTCGACCGACTCACGACGGAGGCTTTGATGATCAGACGTCCGATGTGGTTGGGCCTCGTGGTGGTGGTGTTGCTCGCGGCCTGCGGCACTCCGCCCACGACCGACTCGACGCCGCGCGCGGCTGCGACACCGAGCCTGCCGCAGGCGACCGCCACGCCGCCGGCGCCGGCTTCACGTTCTGTCTTGGACTCTCCGCCGGTCGTCATGTCGTCGTCCCGAGCGGAGCCCGCGGTGCCGAGCGCGGTCGACGCCAGAAACGCCGCCGAAGACGCGGCCATCCGGGCGGCGCTGGAGCGAGGAGCTTCGCCGAGCGCCGCGCCGCCGGTCGGCGAGACGAGCAAGCAGCGCGCGCCGAACGTGCCCGCCCAGGCGTCCGCCGCCGCCGAGACGCTGTCCGAGCGTGACCTCGCCGCCGTCCGCGAGTCGCTGCCCGCGCTTCAGCAGCAAATGGGGCAGGTGATCCAGCGCAGCTTCGACGCCGAGTCCTTCAAGCGATTCCTCGTCAATCACCCCGAGTTCAAGAAGGAGTGAGAACCATGGTCATGCGACTGCTCGCCCTGCTGTGCGCGCTCGCGCTCTTCCTGCCGATGGCCGCGTCCGCCGCCGAATTCCGGGCCATCTTCCCGGCCGGCTCGAACTTCGCCGCCGACATCTTGACCACGAGCAGCCTCGACGGCGTCCACCATCAGCATCTCGGCGTCAACCTGGTCAATCTCGATCTGTTCGCGGTGACCATGATCGCGTCGGGCGCGCCGGACGCGTTGGTGCTCGCCCCCTGGGTCTACGGCAAGATCTCGAAGGTCGAGCAGCTCAACGCGAATACCTTCCGGGTGACGTGGACGGTCAGCACGAGCGCCAACGGCGTGAACTTCTTCCCTGGGGTTGGCACCGTCGTCATCACGTTCACGCTCTGAGGCTTCAGCGTGCGCTGATCACGAACGTTGACGCGAAGCCGTGCCGTCGGCGCCCTCTTCGACGCGAGGCCGGACGCCCTCGGTAACGGCGTCGTCTCGTAAACACTCGGCGTGCACGGTGAGGCCGCCGTGAGGGGCACGGTTGGCGCGCTCGCCCACGAGGACCGGGCGGCGGCAGAACCAGCAGGACCTGGGCTCGACTTCCATCGACATCTCTCTTTCTCCTTCGTTCTTGTTGCCACCATTGGACGCTGGCGGACGTTACGAAGCGATGACGGCGGTGCAAACTTTTCGGACCAGGGGCGGCGGGGCGGCGAGTGGGGTATATAAGACGCAGGCTCGATCCACGACCCCCGCGAGGAGGAGACCCATGAGCGCCCGCGACATCGTTGACGCCGACGGTCACATCACCGAGTCCACCGAAGCGCTGGCCGCTTTCATCGACCCGGCCTTCCGCGAGTACGGGCCGGGGGGTCGATCCCGCAGCTACTACCCCACCGACGCCTGGGATCGATCCATGCGCGGGACGCTGGGCGAACAGGCGGGCACCGCGAAGTCGTGGCTGGACGCGATCGATCGCGGCGGCATGGAGTCCGCGGTGCTGTATCCGACGGCCGGGCTCAGCATCGGGTGGATCCGCGAGCCCGACTTCGCGGTGGCGCTGTGCCGCGCGTACAACGACTTCTTCCACCACGAGTTCACCGCGACGAGCGCCCGGCTCAAGGGCGTCGCGCTATTGCCCCTGCAGGATCCCGCCGCGTCCGTCGACGAGCTTCGGCGCGCGCGGGGACTCGGGATGGTCGGGGCGATGCTTCCGGCCATCGGCCTCCGCAAGCCGCTCGGGCATCCCGACTTCTGGCCGATCTACGCCGAGGCCGAGCGGCTGGACTGCATGGTCGCCGTCCACGCCACCGTGCGCGCCCCGCACTACTTCGGCGGCGATCTCTTCGACACGTTCATCGAAGTCCACACGCTGCCCCACGCCTTCGCCCAGATGATCCAGATGACCAGCATGGTGCTCCAGGGCGTGTTCGACGCGTTCCCGCGGCTGCGCGTGGGCTTCATGGAGGCCGGCTGCACGTGGGCGCCGTACTGGCTGGGCCGGCTCGACGAAGAATGGGAGAAGCGCGGTTCCCTGGAGGCGCCGAAGTGCCGGCGCAAGCCCAGCGAGTACCTCACGAGCAGCAACGTGTTCCTCCCCGCCGAGGCCAGCGAGCAGCTGCTCGGGCCGACCGTCGAAGCGCTGGGGCAGGTGGGGATCTTCTACGCGTCGGACTTCCCGCACTGGGACCACGGGTTCCCGGGCAACATCAAGGAGATGGAAGACCGCCGCGACATCTCCGACGAGACCAAGCGCGCGATCCTCGGCGGGACCGCGCGCCGGATGTACGGGTTGTAACCCGCTGGCATCGCCGTTGCTCTGAGATGGAGTGATGGCGATGATACGGGCGATCACGATTGCGGCATTTCTCGTCCTGACCCTCAGTGCGGTCGCGCAGGAACCGACGGTCCAGGTCGAGGGACGCGTGGCGTGGATCGCGGGTCAAGTGCTGGCGATCGCGCCGGACGGCAACCCGAGCATCAACGTCGACATCTCGAAGGTGCCTCAGGATCAGCGCGCGGCGCTTCGCGAAGGTGAGCGCATCGTGGTGACCGGCGGGGTCAACAACGAGCGCACGCGCCTGGTCGCTACGTCAATCGAGCGCGTTGGTCCCTTGTCGTCGCGCTGATCAGACGCGGTCGTGGAGCTAGGCGTCACGCTTCGTTCCATTCGTCGTCGGTAATTTCTGCTTGCCGCAGAATCCTGCGAAGCAGTCCGATGTCGATATCGCCGCGATGTGGATTCGGGATCGTGACCTGACGTGTTCCCTGTTCAGTAGTCCGGCGCATATACCGATGAACTCCTCCGGAGTGAGGGCCCGTCCACCCCAGAGCCGTGAATTTACGAATCAGCTCCCGGAGCGACGTCTGCCTGGGTAACACCTGTCGCTCAGGGGGGTCCGGGGATCAGCTCAGTGGCAGGGGGAAGACCAACGCGCGCGGGTCGAGTCCGTCGAGGATCGGCAGGTCACGGTCACCCAGCACCGCTTTGACGATGAGCCATTCGTGCAACACGTCCTCGAGAGTCGCAAGGCATTCTGCCGACGTGCGGCCTTCGGCCCACACTCCTGGGAACCTGTCCAGTTCCGCGTACCAATGGTCGGGCTCGATCTCGGTGGGACGGGCGTCGCGCAACGCCAGGGCGAGGTAGGGCTTCAGCCGGGGCTGCCTGGCGGCCTTCGTCGCGACGCTCGGGACCGGGCGCCCCTCCGCATCAGTGCCAAGCCTGTGGACGGTCGGCGGCCCTGGCTTCCAGGATCGATCGACGGTCACGCCAAGCTCCACGAACGCGCGCTCAAGGCGGTCGAGGACACCTTCGAGTGGCATGATCCAGTCAACGCGGCCCCCCATCTGCTCAATCTGAATCGCGACGCTCAGCGTGTCATGAAAACTGTCGAACAAGCCCTGAACACGCTCGCCGAAGATCGGCGGTAAAGGGGGGCGGCGCTCGGAAGGGAGCGTCAGGATTGTGCGGATCTCCCGGGAAGCGAGGAATTCATCCAGGCTCCTGACGGTCTGCTCGACAGACACCAAAGCCTCGGCAGACGCGGGGTCGCGCATGACGGCCTCCTGCATCTGGCCAAGGGAGTCAACGACCTCCCGGAGCACGTCGATAGCCATGCCTCTATCCTACCGGATGTTCGGGGCCTCGCACCGGATGTACGGGTTGGATCGCGAGAGGCGCGGCCGCTGCACTGCCGTTGCTGCGTCAAGGAGCGATGGCTTGCTTGAGAGCGATCGTCATCGCGGCAGGATCTGCTGCCGGTTCAGGTGCAGGGGATTGGCGTGGATCGCGGGTCAATCGCTGGCGGTAGCGCCGGACTGCTATACCAGTATCAACGGCGACCTCTCGCGCGTCCCCCAGGACCAGCACGCGGCGCTTCGCGAAGGCGACCGCGTGGTGGTGACCGGCGCCTTCAACAACGAGCGCACCCGGCTGCTCGCCGAGTCCGTCCCGCGCGTCGGTCCGTTGTCAGTGCGCTGATCGGGGCGGACCGCTGAGGCGACGCGGACCGCGCCGATCAGACGCGGGCCGGGGGGATCTGCGCGGCGAACCGGCGGTAGCAGCGGGCGGCGTTTTCCCAGAGCAGCTTCTGTCGCGCGCGCTCCGAGATCGAGGTCCACTTCAGGACCGCGTCCACCGATTTCGGGAACCAGCTCTCGGAGTGCGGATAGTCCGTGGCGAACATCAGCGTGTCCTCGCCGAGGGCCTCGATGACGTGACGCAGCGACTGTTCGCCCTCGTGGAGCTGGATGCTCTGGTAGTACTGCGGCCCGCGGATGTAGTCGCTGGGCTTCTGCTTGAGCGCGGGGATCGCGTGCTGGCACATCTCGGCCTGCTCGTCGAGGCGCGCGGCCCAGAACGGCAGCCAGCCGTGGCCGCACTCGAGCGCGGCCAGCCGCAGCTGCGGATAGCGATCGAGCACGCCCCCGCCGATGATCGCGGCCATGTTGCGCTGGGCGTTCCACACGTGGCCCGCGGACCGCTGCAGGAACACGTTGTCCCAGTTGTCCCACATGCCTGGTGGGTAGGGGACGCTCATCGTGAACGAGTGGATCACCACGGTGAGATCGTGCTCCTGCGCTTCCGCCCAGATCGGATCCCACGCCGGCTCGTCCAGCGACATCCCGGGCGGACAGATCGGGAAGATCCCGACCGGCCAGACTTCCTTGCCCCAGCGGCGGATCTCGGCGACCGAGCCGTCGACGTCGCGCCCGGACACCTGGACGAGACTGAACAGCCGGTCCGGATAGGGATGGCAGTAGTCGGTGAGCCAGCGGTGATACGCCTGGTACATGGCCCCCTCGACCACCACGTCGTCGATGCCGGCCAGCGCGGCGACGCCGCCCGAGGGCAGGATCATGTTGACGTCCACGCCCTCGATGTCGAGGTCCTTCACGCGTGCGTGGGAATCGAAGCTGACTCGATCGTCGGGAAACGGCGGACCCTGCCAGCGGACGTCCCACGGCGTGCCGCCGTCGCGCACCTTGCGCTCGACGGCCGCCGTCATGTCGACGCGGTCGCGCGTCCCGAGGCGGCGGCTGAGGTCCGGCCGCTTGCCGATGCGATAGCGCGAGATGCCGCCCTTGCCGGCCATGCGCTGGACCGCGGGCCCGAGCGCGTCGAGCCGCGCCTTGTCGGAGGCCGAGAGATAGGCCTCGATCGGCTCGACCGGTTCGATGATGTGGGTGTCGGCGTCGAAAATGCGATAGCCGTCGCGCGCCATGAGGTGGCCCTCCCTGGTCGTCGTTTCGCGCATCCCGAAGCTATGCCGCCGACCGTTTCGAGTCAAGGCGCGGCGCGAGTCGGCTGGCGCCGCGTGCTATAGTCCGCGCGGAAGCGAGGGCGGGACATGAACGTCTTCCGCGCGATGGCGGTGAAGGATCTCGGCGAGGCGACGCGGGCCATTCCGGTGATCGACTTCGCTCCCGCGTTCCTGGGCGAGCCTGGCGGATTGGACGCGGTGGCGGGGCAGGTCCGACGCGCGTGCGAGACCGTCGGGTTCTTCTACCTGGCCGGCCACGGCGTGCCCGCCGACGTCGTCGACGCGGCGTTCGCGGCCTCGCGCGAGTTCCACGCGATGCCGCTCGCAGACAAGCAGGCGCTGCCGATCAACGAGAACAACATCGGGTATCTCGGGGTGAACCAGAGCGTGCAGGGCGCCTCGACGGTGCACAAGGCGACGCGACCCAATTACAACGAGAGCTTCTTCATCAGCCACGACCGCGGCTCCGAGCATCCCGACATCGTGGCGGCCACGCCGCTGCGCGGGGCGAATCAGTGGCCGGCCGGTCACGAGGCGATGCGGGCGGCCATGGTGCGCTACTTCAAGACCATGGAGCGGCTGGGCGAGCGGATGCTCCCGGTGCTGGCGCGCGCGCTCGATCTGCCCGCCGGCTGGTTCACTCCGTTCTTCCAGAACGAGGCGCACCTGAACCTGCGCTTCCTGCACTATCCGCCGCAGGAGTCCGACGACGAGGAGCAGTTCGGCCAGGGGCCGCACACCGACAACTCGTTCATCACCATGCTCGCGCGGGAAGACGTGCCGGGGCTCGCGGTGAGGCTGCCGAGCGGGGAGTGGCTGGCGCCGCCGGTGATCGCCGACACGTTCCTGGTCAACCTCGGCAACATCATGAAGCGCTGGTCGAACGACCGGTTCCTGTCGACCCCGCACGGCGTGCTGAACGACAGCGGCAAGGACCGCTACTCGATCGCGTTCTTCTACAGCCCCAACGTCGAGGGCGTGATCGAGTGCGCGCCGACCTGCGTGGGTCCCGACAACCCCGCGCGGTACCCCTCGGCCGCCTACCGCGATCTCGTGCTGGCGTTCTACAACGCCAACTACTTTCACCGGAAAAGCTTCGCCGGCCATCCGGCCGCGTAGTCGCGGAAGAGCGGAAGCGTGGGTGCCCCCCCACGACGGGGGAGGGGCGATGAGCTCTAGCCGATCAGGGCTTGTGACTGAGCGCGCGTGAGTCCGGCTTTCTCGGCGGCGTCCATGATCTCTTCCCAAGTGGTGGCGTCGACCGCGATACCTGTGCGGCCGCGCTCTTCACGCGCGATCCGCTCGGGATCTCCGGGGATCAGCACCGGCTCCGAGGCTTTCGCGGGCGGGGAGGCTTTCACGTAGTCGAGGAAGCCGTCGGTCTCGCGACGCAGCCAATCCACGCCGGCCAGGCGCGCGGGATCGACCAGCACCGCGAACATGTTGTTGATGACCCCGCCCATCCGCGCGTTGCCGGGCTGAATGGTCGGTCCGCCGGAGAGCGCGCCGGCCAGCAGCTCGGTCACCACCGCCAGCGCGTACCCCTTGTGACCTCCGAACGTGCGCAGCGCTCCGCCGAGCGGGTCCGTGTACATCACGCGCGGATCGAGCGTCGGCTGCCCCTTGGTGTCGATCAGCGCGCCTTCGGGAGCGGGCTTGCCCTCGTTGCGCGCGACCCGGATCTTGCCCATCGCGACCTGGCTGGTGGCCATGTCGAGCAGGATCGCCGGCTGACGATCGGTCGCGGGGAGCGCGATGCAGACCGGGTTGGTGACGAACCGCGCGTCGGTCCCGCGGTGCGGGGCCACCGTCGCGCGATGATCGGTGACGTTCACGAAGTGCAGTGAGACCAGACCGGCGCCGCTGGCCAGCTCGCCGTACGCGCCGACGCGGCCGATGTGGTGAGCGTTGGCCAGCGTGAGCGCGACCACACCGGTCTGGCGGCAGCGCGCGATCGCCGCCGCCATCGCCTCCCCGGCCACGGGTCGCCCGTACCCGCGCAGGCCGTCGAACATGAGGATCGCACCGTCGTCCTTGACGACCTTGGCTCGCGTGTTCGGCACCACGAGCCCGGCCTTGAGATGTTTGACGTACGTCGGAATCATCCCGACCCCGTGACTGTCGTGGCCCATCAAGTTCGCGAGGACCAGGTGATCGGTGACGAGGTCCGCCTCGGACGCGCTGCTGCCCCCCGACTGGAAGATCGCGCTCCCGAGGCGGCGCAGCGTGTCGGCCGTCAGTCGTACGCCCTCGGCCACGGACTCACGCCCCCTTGGGCACGAACTTCTGGAACGTGTGGCAGGTCGGCGGCACGTGGCCGCGGCTGCCCGAGAACGTCCACGTCACCTCGCTCACGTACACGTTGCGCGCGGAGTCCACGGCGAGACCGTGGGGCGCCGCGAAGTTGCCGGCCGCGACCGGATCGCCGGAGCCGCCCCACCGGCCGAGCACCGCGCCGTTCTTGTCGTAGACGCTCACACGCCCGGCCTTGATGTTCGGGTCGGCCGGTCCGTAGCGGCCGGACGTCTGGCCGGGCTGCCACCACAGCTCGGACACGTACGCGCGCCCCTGGCCGTCGAACACCACGTGGGTAGGCCGCCGGGTGTCGGTCCACTCGGAGAGATATTCGCCGTCGGGGCTGAAGATCTGGATGCGGTCATTCTCACGATCGCACACGAACACGCGCCCGTCCGCGGCCACCGCGATCCCGTGGGGCAGGAAGAACTCGCCCGGCCCCTGGCCCGGCGTGCCCCACGAGCGCTTGAGCTGGCCGGTCGGCGAGAACTGGTGCACGCGGCAGTTGCCGTAGCCGTCGGAGATGTAGAGATCGCCGCTGGGCGCCACCGCGATGTTGGTGGGACGGTTGAACGGCGCGCCCGGCCGCGAGACCGTCCGCGTGTCCTTGCCGTCGTAGCCGGTGTCGGACGGCTGGTCCTTGGTGCCGAGCGTGAACAGCAGCTTGCCCTCCGGCGTGAACTTGCGCACGGTGTGCACGCCGTCGTCGGTACAGAACACCGAGTTGTCCGGGCCGACCGTGATCCCGTGCGTGCGCAGGCTGAAGTCGCCCTCGCCCCACGAGCCCAGGAACTTGCCCTTGGCGTCGTACATGATGACCGGATGATCGCCGCGGCAGATCAGGAAGACCCGATCCTCGAGGTCGACGGCGACCCCGGCGACGTCACGGTGCTCCCATCCCTTCGGCAGCTGCTCCCAGCCCTCGACGACCTCGTACGTCAACGCGTTGCTCGGCGCCATGGAATCCTCCTCATTACGGTCGATCCGCGCGACAAACTATGCCGCAACGCGGGGACGAGTCAAGTCACGCCCCTCTTGACCTTCCAGCGGCTGGAACGTCTAGCATCGGCTTCTATTCGAGGATAGGGCTCGTCATCGCCCCTGGGGCAGGAGGGAGCACGTGATGTCCAGACCGGCTGGCCGTGTGTTGTTTGTCGCCGCGCATCCCGACGATGCGGACTTCCTGGCTGGAGGAACCGTCGCCAAGTTGGTGAAGGAAGGCCGCGAGACCGCCTACGTTGTCGTGAGCAACGGCAACAAGGGGGCGTCGGACCCGGGTGTTCGGCCGGAGCAGTTGATTCCGCTCCGCGAAGCTGAACAGCGGCATGCTGCCCGCACGCTCGGCGTGGCCGGCGTCACGTTCCTCGGTTACGAAGACGGCGAGCTGGAGGACACGCGCGACCTCCGGCGCGACGTCACCCGGGAAATCCGCCGATGGCGGCCGGATCTCGTCATCACGCTCAGCCCATACCGCACGTACAACAACTTCCCCGGCTGGCACCGAGACCACCGGACCACGGCCCGCGTCGTCCTCGACTGCGTGTACCCACTGGCTCGCGACCACCTCGCCTTTCCGGAGCTGCTCCCCGACTACGAGCCGCACAAGGTGCGAGAGGTGTACATGATCCAGTGGGAGCAGCCGCGCCTGGTCATCGACATCACGGACACCTTGGATGCGAAGATCGAGGCGATACGCTGCCACACGAGCCAAGTCGGCGACCTCAAGGCGTTTGAGGAGCGAATGCGGAAACGTGCCGCCGCCCTTGGCAAGGAGAAGGGGTACGCCTACGCCGAGGGCTTCGATCACGTCACCGTTCCGGGATGACAGCTGGCACCGCCGCTCATCTCCAGTGACCTCGATTTGACCGCGCTCACACATCGGGTATTGCGAACCCCCTTGACCTTCCAGTAGCTGGAGGGTCTACAGTCGTCGGGCAGCGAGGAGGCACTTCGATGGCATCGGTCCTGACCATCGGCCAGCTTGCCAAGGCCACGGGCGTGTCGTCACGGACGATTCGGTTCTACGAGCAGGTGGGGGCGCTTCCTAAGCCCAGCCGAAGTGCCGCCGGATACCGGCAGTACACCTCCGCGACGGCTCATCGCCTGACGTTTCTTCGGCGTGCCCGCTCACTCGGACTGTCTCTGCAAGAGTTGAGGGTCCTGGCCGACGTCATGGAGGACCGGTCCAACGGGTCGTTTCGCCCTCGGCTCCGTACAGTCGTCCGCACGCATCTCGCCGCAGTGCAACAGCAGCTCCAGGAATTGAGGACGCTACAGAGCCAGCTGGAGAACGTTTTGAAACATCTGGAGACCACCGGCCGGCGACGTGCAGCGCCACGACGCGGACGGTGCGACTGCTTGGACGTCCAAGCGGTGCGGTAACCTGATGCGCGGTTCGGTCGCGTTGGCGTCACACATCCCCCTTGCGGTAGTGGCGGCCACCTTTCTCTTTAACCTCGGGCAAGGAGTCCTGCGGCCTTCGCTGCCGCTGTACCTGCGCGAATTTTTCGCGGCGAACTACCAGATGGTGACCCTGATTCCCGTCGTGTTCGGCGCGGGGAAGTGGATCGCCAGCCTGCCGACCGGATATCTGCAAGATCGGCTGGGACGCAGGCAGATGATGGCGGCCGGCCTCGTCGTCATGGCCCTCGTCGATATCGCCTCGGCGTTCACCCTCGTCTACGTTGCGTTCCTTGGCCTCCGTGCCATCGGAGGGGTCGGCTGGGCGATGTTCGCGACCGTCGCAACCACGGCGGTGCTGGGACATCAGGGAGCGGCACGTCGCGGGCGAACGGTCAGCCTCTTGCTCATGAGCGAGACGCTTGGGCTGCTCGTCGGTACGACGGCTGGGGGCGTCTTCTATCAACACGCCGGAAAGACAAGTCCGTTTTTCTTGGAAGCTTGTTGCATGGCCATCGCAATCGTCGCGGTGGCCTGGCAGTCGAACTCCTTGGGCGGGCGGCAGGCCGCGAAGCGGCCGCCCGCGGGAGATCGAAATGCGCTCAAGTCTGCTCTCGCCATCCCCGGCGTGCTGCTGATGAGCCTAGTCAGCGGGACGCTGATCGCGATCCAAGTCGGCGTGTTCGTGTTTCTGTATCCTCTCTACCTCGCGCAATGGGGCCACCTCCGACCGGAAACGGTCGGATACTTCATCAGCCTCAGTGTGCTGGGCCGGCTTCTCTCGCTCTGGCTTGGCGGGAGTCTCTCCGATCGGTGGGGCCGGCTCGCGGTACTCGTGCCTGGATTGCTGCTGTATGGCGCCATCCTCGGCACGCTCGTTTTGATCACGGACCCTGTGCTGCTTGGCGGCTGGAGTTTTTTGATCGGGGCCGGATCAGGTCTGGTCGCGTCGATCCCGACCGCGGTCATCGGGGACCGTGTGCCCTCGGAGGTGCAGGGAGTCGCCGTCGGTTGGCTCCGTACCGTGAACGACAGTGGCATGATCGTTGGCCCGCTCGTGTTTGGAGCGGTAGCCGATGCCGTCCACCTCGCGGCCCCGTTCGTTCTCGCCGCTGGGCTTCTGATCATCGTCGCTTGGCGGTGTCAGCAGGGGCGCAGGGGTGAAGCAAGCCATGCCGAGGTCGCCTGAATCCAGGCGGGCTGCACGGGGCGCGGCGAGCGATCCGCGGCCCACTGTGCTGGTTGTCGATGACAATGCGGCGGTTCGCGAGATGCTCGGGGACATCCTAGCGAGTCACTTCGACGTCCGGCTCTCTGGCGACAGCCGCGAGGCACTCGAACGCTTCGAAGCCGAGCTGGTCGACGTAGTCCTGCTCGACATCCTCATGCCCGGCGTCGACGGGCTCGAGGTGCTCTCCCGCCTGCGGGCGATGAAGCCGGATGTCCCCGTCATCGTCGTGAGCGGCCTGGACCGGGCCGCCCCCGCGGCGAATGCGATGTGTCTCGGCGCGCGAGACTACCTCACCAAACCTGTTGACGTGGCACTGCTCCTCTCTACCGTCAAGTCCGCGGTGCTGAGTGCGACACGCAAGGCACCCTTAGACATTCCAGGCCAGAGGAATCCCTGGCCGCCGCGCGCGGACGTCGTACTCGTGGGCGATGACATCTCCGCGCTGGCCGGCGTCAAGGTCGCTCTCATGCCCTTGTCGGCCCGGATTGCCCCGATGACGGCGGTCGGGCTTCAACATTTGACCGCGGGTCAGCCGGACTTCGTCCTCGTCGAGGAGCCGCCGAACGCTGAAGAGGCCATAAGTGCGGTGCGAGCTGCCCGCAACGCCGTTCCCACGTGCAAGCTGGCCCTCGGATGTGACGTCACGAACGGTAGAGCATGGAACGATGCGCGGCTGAAAGAGGCGCTATCGCGCGAGGTCGACGTGTTCCTCAGTAAGCCGTACGAGCTGAACGAGATTCGCGGGTGGGTGACGGTCGCTCGCGGCCGGGAGCGCGACGTCGCGGACCTCGGCCCTCTGAGCCCGCACGTCGTTCGGGCTATCCACTACCTCTCCCATCACTACGCCAGCGCAGCCCTCGACGCCGCGGCCGGTGTCGCGAGGGTGTCGCCAGGCTACCTCGCGCACGTGTTCCGGGCCGAGCTCGATACGACCTTCTGGGACTGCGTCACGACCGTTCGCCTGGAGGTGGCGAAGGACCTCCTCGCCAGGACGTCGCACAAGCTCGCACGCATCGCTGAGCTTGCCGGTTTTTGTGACGCGCCGCATCTATCTCGTGTCTTCAGCCGCTATTGCGGGTGTAGCCCTCGCTGTAGTCCACGGGCGTATCGGAACAAGATGCTACGGTTCAGCGGGCCCGATCGACTGGCCGCCGAGCCGGTCGCCTAGATCACGTCCGTCCACGCCGCCAGCAAGAATCTTCAAGTGTTCGAGGATTGACCCATGCCATCGCCACGTCTATAAATCTTTGTAGCCGTAGGTGTCTGGTGTTCCCAGTTGTCGTTGGTCGCTCACCAAAAACGGTGCGCATGAAGGGATGCGGTGCGTAGGTCAATGAAGATCTATCTTTACGCGACGCTCCGCTTAGCTGCCGGACGCAGCGCCATCGAAACGACCGTCGGCGAGCCGCGAGACCTCGTCGGATTGCTCTCGGAGGTCGCGCAACCGCTGGGGCAGAAATTTCAAACAACCCTCTTCGATGGCGAGAACTCGCTCGCGCCGGATGTCGTCGTCTGTCTCAACGAGCGGATGCTGGAGCGCGGAGAACGCGTGACCGTCAGCAACTCCGATGAAGTATCTCTGCTCATGCCGCTCGCAGGAGGGTAGCCGTCAGCGTGCGCCGGGTTGTTGCGGACGTCGCCGCCTGTACGGGCTGTGGGCTCTGCCTGCTCGGCTGCTCGGCCGAGCACGGCGCTGGTTTCAACGCTCGCTATTCGTGGGTCAAGGTGGACTCCGATCTCATGGGCGTTCCGGCCGCGATTCGGTTCACGCACGGGTGTGACAAGGCCCACTCGTCGCAATGCGTCTGTTTGACCGAGATTCCCAGCTGCGTCGCCCTGTGTGAACCGCGTGCGCTGCGGTATCTCGTGGATACCGAAGAGCTGACCTCATGACACCCGGGTACTCCGGCATGATGCTTGAGGTCGATCTCGGCCGACGCCGCGCTGAAAGCCGTCCGATCGCGGAGGATGTTCGGCGTCAGCTCCTCGGGGGAAACGGTCTGGGCGCGTGGGCGCTCTACCACGCGCTCGCACCTGAAGTCGACGCATTCGCCCCGGAGAACCCTCTGATCTTCTGCTCGGGACCCCTGTCAGGGACGCTCGCGCCCATCGCGCCCAAGATGTGCGCTTTCGCGAAATCACCGCTGACGAATGGCTACATGGACAGCATTTCGTCCGCCCAGCTCGGTACGGAGCTCAAGTGCGCCGGCTATGACTTGTTGCTGATCCGCGGCGCAGCGGACACGCCGACCTACGTCCGGATCGACGACGATCGGGTCACGTTCGAGGACGCCCGGTCGTTGTGGGGCCGCAGCACCTTCGCGACCCAGGAAGCCATCCGGACGGCCATGGGAGATGCGTCAGCGAAGGTGCTGGCCATCGGTCCGGCGGGTGAAAATCGCGTGCGATACGCGGCGATCCTCGGTGAGCACCGGGCCTTCGGTGGTGGGGGGCTCGGTGCGGTCATGGGGTCCAAGCGGCTCAAAGCGATCGTGGCTCGAGGAACCGGCGTCGTGTCCGTCCACGACCGCGAGGGGCTGTTCCACTGTGCCCTGCGCTTCATGGCCCGCGTTCGCCGGAGCCGTCCGGCGAAAGTCCTCTCGTCATTCGGGACGCCCGTCCACACCATGATCCTCCAGACGCTTGGGGGACTACCGACCCGCAACTTCCAGACGGGCGTCCTCCCCGGAGCGGAGAATCTCTCCGGCGAGGTGATGCGCGAGACCTACACGAAGCGGGTGATTGCCTGTCCCAGCTGCATGACACCGTGCGGCATGGTGACGCAGGTCAGCGACGGGGAGTACGGAGGCGCGACCACCCTCGGACCGGAGTTCCAGGCCATCGCGACACTCGGTTCCCTCTTGGGCCACGCTCGGCTCGACGCGGTCATCGCGCTCGACCGTCTGTGCGACGAATTGGGCGTCGGACAGTGCTCGGTCGGCAACGTCATCGCGTTCGCCATGGAATGCCGCGAGCGCGGCGTATTGTCCCAAGCTGACCTCGACGGTCTCGATCTGCACTTTGGCAACCACCGAGCCGCCTTCGAGCTGGTCGGGAGGATCGCTCGTCGTGAGGGCATTGGAGATCTGCTCGCCGAGGGCGTCAAGAGAGCGTCGCAACAGCTTGGACGGGGCACCGAGGACTTCGCGTGCGAAGTGAAGGGTATGGAGATGACGGGGTTCGAGCCCCGCTGCTTGAAGAGTCAAGCCATCGGATTCGCGGTTTCGAACCGAGGCCCGATCCACAACGAGGTCCGACCGCTCGCGGAATTCTTCAGCGCTGTCGACTGGAACCGTCCTGAGGGGGTCGGCCGGCTCGCCAAGACCCTGTCCGACTGGACGGCACTCGCGAACTGCCTCGTGTGGTGCCTCAGCGCTGAGCGCGTACTGGATTTCAAGCCGTGGCCGGTGATGGTCGAGCTGGTGCGACTGGTGACCGGCTACGACGTCGACGAGTCATCTCTGGTGACCGTCGGCGAACGGGTGCAGACGATCGAACGACTGATCAACGTTCGAGAAGGTCTGACCCGGTCGGCTGATCGGCTCCCCAAGCGGTTCGTTCGTGAAGCATTACCCGAGGGCATGAAAAAGGGAGTTCGGGTTCCGCAGGAGACCCTCGACGTGTGGCTCGACGAGTACTACGCGGAACGCGGATGGAACCGCGACGGAATCCCAACGAGCGAGACCATCGATCGGCTCGGCCTTCGAGCCCTTCTGGAGGTGCCATGAGTACTGTCAAGTCCGTCGATATCATCCCCGAGTTGGGCTCCGACCTGGTCCTCTCGCGTGTCATGCTGGGCGTGGTCGGGACGCCTCGAGAGATTGCTGCCGCCGCCGCTGACGCAACGCTCGCAGACCCCGCTGCCAGGTGCGTGGGTGCTCTGGGTCAGCGGCCATTCGGCAGCTTCACGCGCGACGCTCAGGCCGTCGTCGAGGCCTATGAGGCGGTGTCCCGAGGGCGGACCGCGCAGGCGGCGCGGCGGCTCCTCGAACTCGAGGGGAAACGAATCAGGTTCCGCGATTCGCGTGTGCGGGCGGAGATCGCCGCCAGTGCCAATGGCGAGCTGATCCAGCATCCCGGCGATCGTCGTGGGCTTCTGCTGCATCCCGTCATGCTCGAGGCTCTCAACGCGCTCGCTGACGTGCGTTGCTACGAGCTGGGGTGGCTACGCGCGACGCACGGGAAGTACAAGACGACGGCGGGTGACACGTCGGTGACCGACAGGGACGCGGAGGTGAGCGCGCACTTCTTCGGGATGGGCGCCGACTTCTATGCTGTCGGCCCCTCCCTCGATCGGCTCGTGACGCATGAGGCCGGCCAATCGGCACTGGACGACGTCCTCCGGCCCCTCGTTCGTGCGATCTGGGATGGCGTCGCGACGCTTCCTGGGCATTGGTGGGTCGTCATGCCGCCGTCGCTGAACGCCGAGACCCCGGGCACGCGGGCTGGCGTCGAATATTTCTCCAACGACCGCCACCGCGATCATCTCCACATCGGCCTCAACAACTGAGTCATGCGCGGCGGCAGGACAGCGCTGCTCGGGGCGGCATTGGTCGCGTGCATCCTCGCGGGCTCGACCGGCCTGCTCGCGCAGGAGCGCTCCAGCCAGCGCGCCAAGGTGACCATCGGCTACAGCCGACTCCGCATCAGCCTGCCGATCTTCGTCGCCGCCCAGAAGGGTTACTTCAGCCGCCAAAGCCTCGACATCGACCTTCAGCCGTTCGACACCGCCGTCCCATTGATGGATGCGCTCGTCGCTGGGCATATCCAGGTCGGCGGTTTCACGGCATTCCCGATCACGTTCAACGCGATGCTTCGAAGCCGTACGACGTTGCTCTTCGTTGGCCTCCTCGTGGAAGACCAGGCGCATCCGATCAGCGTCCTGCTCCGGCGGAAGGACGCGGCGATCGGCACGGTAGCGGACCTCAAGGGCAAGCGAATCGGAATCCTACCCACGATCGCGTACAGGGCATGGCTCGAAGAGATTCTGCGACGGAACGGGATCGACGCCCGTGACGTGACGATCATTCCTGTTCAGCCCCTCATGACGTCGTCGGCGCTCGCGAGCGGCCAGATCGATGCGGCGTTCACCAACGATCCTGCCTCCACCACCGCGCTCCAGACAGGCGTCGCGGAGCTCGTCACGCCGGACGCGTTGGTCCCGAAGCATCTGTGGTCACCGTTCCCGTTCGGGGCGTTCAACGTGCGGAAGGATTTCGCGGACGCGAATCCCGGGCTCGTTCGAAGGATCGTCGACGCGCTGAATGACGGAATCGCCGATATCAACACGAATCCTGCC
>Ga0193725_1000021_pt1 | contig 54552 bp, 47 predicted proteins | sample H2a2metaG_FD_143058 | JGI IMG/M metagenome (GOLD analysis project Ga0193725, IMG submission 143058) | Soil microbial communities from a riparian zone of the East river system, Colorado, United States - H2a2 | ecosystem: Environmental > Terrestrial > Soil > Riparian zone | place: USA: East River... | reverse complement strand
CGATTCCGGACACTCTGCGACGTCAAGCCGATCAGATCATTTCCGCGAGACCGGAGGGCGTCAACCCCGGTTCACGCTGAATCGGCCACATCGTCGACGTTCGTCAACGTAAAGTCGCTGGCATCGACCTTGCGTAGTTTTCCGACGTGTTTCCCCAACATCCGGATGAGAACCGCGCGAGATCGACCGTTCATCTGCTCAGCATCTTCGGCATCCCGATCAACATCAACGCGAGCTGGGTCTTCATCTATGCGTTGATCACGTGGACGCTGGCCGTCGGGTATTTTCCGCGCCAGCTCCCCGGGCTGGAGCCGGTCGCGTACTGGGCCAACGGCTTGCTGGCGGCGCTGCTGCTCTTCGCCTCGGTGCTGATCCACGAGCTGGCTCACTCGCTGGTCGCGATCGAGAACGGGCTCACCGTGCGCGGCATCACCCTGCACCTGCTCGGCGGCGTGTCGCAGCTCGACGACGAGCCCCCCGATCCGCGGACCGAGTTCCTGATGGCGGCGGCCGGACCGCTGGCCAGCCTGGCCCTCGCGCTCGTGCTGTCGCTCGCGCGGATCGTCGTGGACGCGCCGTGGGGCGACGCGATCCTCACGTACCTGATCTACGTGAACGTCGCGGTCGGGGTGTTCAACCTGATTCCGGGATTTCCGCTCGACGGGGGACGGCTGCTGCGCGCGGTGGTGTGGCGCTCCACCGGCGATTTCGCGAGAGCGACCGCCACCGCGACCCGCGTGGGCCGCGGCGTGGCCGTCGCGCTCGTCGTGCTCGGCACCTGGCAGGCCTTCACCGGCTCGTTCCTGAGCGGCCTCTGGCTCGTCCTCATCGGGCTCTTCCTACGTCAGGCGGCCTCGATGAGCTACTCGCACGCCACCCTGGCCTCCGCGCTCGGCGGACTCCCGGTGGCCGAGGTGATGACCCGCGACGTGGTGACGGTGCCGTGGAACGCGTCGGTCGGCGACCTCGTGCAGCAGTTCTGGACCCATCACGTCACGAGCTTTCCCGTGGTGGCGGGCGGGGTCGTGCGCGGCATCGCGACCGTGCACGACCTCGACCGGGTTCCCCTGGACGCGTGGGAGCGCACCTCGATCCAGAACGTGATGCGCCCGCTGACCGGCTCGATGACCATCGCGCCGACCGCGACCGCGCTGGACGCGTTGCAGCAGGCCAGCACCAACGGCCTGGGGCGATTGGCCGTGCTCGACGGCACCCGGCTGGTCGGCTATCTCTCGCTCAAGGACCTCGGCCACGTGCTCGCCCTGCGCAGCCTGCCCGAGCCCGGCGCCGATCGAGCGGCGGTCGCGCGGCCCGTGCGCCGCGCGGCGTGACCGCGAGCAGGCTGGTCTAGTGATTCTCGCGGAATTGGTTGACGGGCTCGCGTCGGGGGTCGAGCGCCGATTTCGCAGAAAAGAGGAGCGCAGCTCCTCTTTTCGAGGACCTAGGCCAGCCGACCCCCGACGCGAGTCCGTCAACCAATTCCGCGAGCACCATTAGTCGTCGGGCGGATCAGAGCCCAGCAGGGTGTAGGCGTTCACGTTGCCAAGCGCGGCGGTGATCGATTCCGACACGCCGACGTGGCGCTCGCGAAGGCGGGTGAGGAACTCGCGGATCTCGCGCCGTACCCCGTCGCGGTCGCCGCACACGCACCCCACCGTCGGCAACCCCATCGCCCGCGCGTAGGCGGCGGTCAGGTCCTCGGTCACGAAGGCGAGCGGGCGGATCAGCCGCAAGCCGCCCTTGCGCGAGCGGGCGACGGGCGGCAGCGACGCGATGCGGCCGTTGAAGAGGATGTTGCGGAGCAGCGACTCCGCGCGGTCGTCGGCGGTGTGGCCGAGGGCCAGCGCCGTGCATCCCAGCTCGCCCACGACCTGATAGAGCGCGCGTCGCCGGTGGCGGCTGCACACGTCGCAGCCGTGCGCGACCCCGCCCGCTACCAGGGCCAGCGTGCTCGGATCCCCGCGACGCACCCATTCGACGCCCAGCTCGCGCAGTCGGGGACCCAGCGTCTCGATCGACGACTTGAACTTCCCCTGCTCGATGGTGACCGCGATCAATTCGTATTCGAACGGGGCGCGACGGCGGTGAGCGGCCAGGGCGTGGACGAGGCACCAGCTATCTTTCCCACCCGATACGCCGACCGCCACGCGGTCGCCCGGCGCGAGCATCGAGAAGCGCCCGAGCGCTTTCCCCACTCGCCGTTCGAGCTCCTCGTTGCGCACCCCGGGCAGCGGCTCCGAACGAAGCAGATTCACGCGCGTTCCACGGGGGTGTCGGGGTGGGCGCCCCATTCGGACCAGGAGCCGTCGTAGACGGCGACGTCGCGGCGGCCGAGGACGTGAAGGGCGAGCGCCAGCACCGAGGCGGTGACGCCGGAGCCGCAGCTGGTGATCACGGACCGCGCGGGATCGAGTCCGGCCTTGGCGAAGGCGTCGCGCAGCTCGGGCTCGGGACGCAGCGTTCCGTCGGGACGGTACAGCTCGTCGTACGGCAGATTCAGGCTGCCGGGGATGTGACCGCCGCGAAGTCCCGCCCGCGGCTCGGGCTCGGTCCCCGCGAAGCGTCCCCGCGAGCGCGCGTCGATGACCTGCTCGGCGCGCGTGGCGAGGTTGGCGCGCACGGCGTCGAGGTCGCGCACGAGCGCGGACCGCAAACGCGCGGTGAATCGTCGACCGATCGGTGACGGCGTCCCCGATTCGACGGCCCGACCCTCGGCCCGCCACTTGCGAAGCCCGCCGTCGAGCACCGCCACGTGGTCGTAACCGAACGCCCGAAACGTCCACCACACGCGCGCGGCGCTGACCACCCCGCGCACGTCGTAGACGACCACCTGGTCACCGTCGCCGATCCCGAGCGCTCCGACTTCCCGCGCGAACTTCTCGGGGCTCGGCAGCATGTGCGGCAGCGTGGTGTCGGTGTCCGCGACCGCGTCGACGTCGAAGAACACCGCCCCCGGAATGTGCGCCTCGACGAACTCCCCCCGCGCATCCCGCCCCAGGTGCGGCATGTGCCACGTCCCGTCGACGATCCGTACGTCCGGATTGGCCAGATGCTCGGCCAGCCACTCCGTGGTGACGACCGCGTCCGTCATCGCCGACACATCAGCTGTGCTTGCGCAGCTCGAGGCGGCCGATCTGGCGGCGGTGGACTTCGTCGGGGCCGTCGGCGAAGCGGAGCGTGCGCGAGTCCCCCCACCAGAAGGCGAGCGGAAATTCCTGGCTCACGCCGCCGCCCCCGTGCAGCTGCATGGCGCGCTCGACCACCGCGAGCGTCATGTTGGGGACCGCGACCTTGATCTCGGCGATGGCCTGCCGGGCCGCCTTGTTGCCGACCGTGTCCATCATGTAGGCGGCGTTGAGCACCAGGAGCCGGGCCTGGTCGATCTCGATGCGCGACTGGGCGATGCGCTCCAGCGTGATGTCGTTCTCGGCCAGCTTCTTGCCGAAGGCCACCCGGTTCAGCGAGCGCTTGCACATGAGCTCCAGCGCACGCTCGGCCACCCCGATCTGGCGCATGCAGTGATGGATGCGGCCGGGACCGAGCCGCCCCTGGGCGATCTCGAAGCCGCGCCCCTCGCCGAGCAGCATGTTGGTGGCGGGCACCCGCACGTTCTCGAACAGGACTTCGCCGTGGCCGTGGGGCGCGTCGTCGTAGCCGAACACCGTGAGCATGCGAAGCACCTTGATGCCCGGGGTGTCGCGCGGCACCAGGACCATCGACTGCTGCTTGTAGCGGTCGGGGTTCTTGGGGTCGGTCTTGCCCATGAAGATGAGGATCTTGCAGCGCGGATCGCCGATGCCGGAGGACCACCACTTGTGCCCGTTGATGACGTAGGAGTCGCCGTCGCGCACGATCGAGGACTCGATGTTGGTGGCGTCCGAGGACGCGACCTTGGGCTCGGTCATGATGAAGGCCGAGCGGATCTTGCCCTCCAGGAGCGGCTCCAGCCACTGCTTCTTCTGCTCGGGGCTGCCGTAGCGCTCGATGGTCTCCATGTTGCCGGTGTCGGGCGCGGCGCAGTTGAAGGCCTCGGGGGCGATCGGCGAGCGGCCCATGATCTCGCAGAGGGGGGCGTACTCGAGGTTGGTGAGCCCGGCCCCGCGCTCGCTCTCGGGCAGGAACAGGTTCCAGAGCCCGCGCTCGCGCGCCTTGGCCTTCAGCTCTTCCATGACCGGCGGGACCTGCCACCGGTCGGCCTGACTGTCGAGCTGATCCCGGAAGACGGACTCGTTCGGGTAGATGTGCTTGTTCATGAAGTCGACGAGCTGCTCCATGTACATCTTCGTCTTCTTCGAGTACTCGAATTCCATGACGCGTCCCCCTCCGGCGTGATCGCCAGGAGGGATTGTAGCGTGCTAGGATGCGGCCCGCCATGCCACACGTGAACGTCGGAAACGTCCGGCTGTACTACGAGGAAGTGGGTCAGGGGCTCCCGCTGGTGTTCGTGCACGAGTTCGCGGGAGAGGCGCAGAGCTGGAACCCGCAGATGAACTTCTTCGCGCGGCGCTATCGCGCGATCGCCTTCAACGCGCGCGGCTATCCGCCGTCGGACGTGCCCGACGACGTGTCGGCGTACTCCCAGGCGCAGGCCGCCGCAGACATCGTGGGCGTGCTGGACGGGCTCGGCATCGCCAAGGCCCACGTGTGCGGGCTCTCGATGGGCGGCTACGCGGCGCTCCACTTCGGCCTCAGTTATCCGCAGCGGGCGCTGTCGATCACGGTGGCCGGCGCCGGCTACGGCAGCGGGACCGACCGCGAGGCCTTCCACAAGGACACCGAGATGATCGCTCGTCGCTTCGAGGAGGAGGGCATGGCGAAGGTCGCGGAGTTCTACAGCCGTGGGCCGACGCGCGTGCAGTTCATCGAGAAGGACCCGCGGGGCTGGCAGGAGTTCCACGACCGGCTGGCCGCGGGCTCCGCGAAGGGCCACGCCAACACGCTGCGCGGCGTGCAGATGTCGCGCCCGTCCGTCTTCAGCCTCGGCGACGCGATGGAGAAGTGCGAGGTGCCCGCGCTGATCATGACCGGCGACGAGGACGAGCCCTGCCTCGAAGCCGGCATCTTCATGAAGCGGAAGCTCCCGCGCTCGGGGTTGATCGTGCTGCCGAAGGCCGGTCACGCGATCAACATCGAGGAGCCGGCGGCGTTCAACGCGGCCGTGATGGATTTCCTGGCCGCCGTCGACGCCGGCCGCTGGCCGCGCCGTCGCGCCGACTCCGTCACCGGCTCGGCCGTTCTTCCGCCCGACGTGAAGCGCTAGCTATTCGCCGTAGTTCTTGAGGATGAAGCCGGCGATCGAGTGGTGGGACGGGCGCGAGGGGAGCTGGCCCTTGGGGAACCAGCGGGCGTCCTCCAGCTCCTCGGGATCGACCTTCACCTCGCCGCCGGCATAGCGCGCCACGAAGCCGACCATGAGCTGGCTGGGGAACGGCCAGTTCTGGCTGCCGACGTACTGGATGTCGTCGACGTCGACGCCGACTTCTTCCTTCACTTCGCGCCGCACGCAACCTTCAAGCGACTCGCCGTTGTCGACGAAGCCCGCCACCAGCGCGTAGCGGCCGGGGGCCCAGATGGCCTTGCGGGCGAGCAGACAGCGGTCGCCGTCGCGCACGAGCACGATCACGGCCGGATGCAGGTGCGGATAGTGCTCGTACTCGCACTTCGGACAGCGCTTGCCCCACTCGCCCTCGATGCGCGTCGTGCGTTCTCCGCAGCGCGGGCAGTGGCCGCTCGTCGACTCCCACCAGAGCGCCTGCATGGCCATGCCGCCGAGCGAGAGCAGATCGTCGGGCAGCTTCGTGCCCTGCATCGGCACCAGCGTCTGCCGCTGAAATCCCGAGGGGATCGCAACGTCGCGTGGCAAGTCCATCACCCAGCACGGCGTGTCCTGGTACGTGCCGAGCCAGAACGGCTCGCCGCCGACCCCGTCGAGCGCGGACGGCCGCGCCCCCGTCGGCAGTCGAAATCCCTCGCCGTCGGGGACGACCACCAGCCCCTGGTTCTGCACGATCAGCCAGTGGCCTTCGGACGTGGGCGGCTTGCCGCCCTTCTTGGCGGGCTCGAAGGCGTCGCCCACGCAATCGCGATTGAACGGGAGGTAGACGCTCAGCGGAGTGGTCATGTCAGCTCGAATGCCTGCGCCAGCAGCTCGTACGAGCGCAGGCGGGCCTTGGGATCGTGGGTGATGGTCACGATGATCAGCTCGTCGACGCCGTAGTCGGCGGCCAGCGCAGTGAGACGCGCGCGCGCCTGCTCGGGGGTGCCGGCGACCGTGCGCCGGCGGTTGTATTCCACGACGGCGCGCTCGTGCGCCGTGTACGGATATGCCTCGGCCTCTTCCACCGACGGATAGCGGCCCAACCTTCCGGTGTGAAGCTGCAGGATGAACAGCTCGCGGCTCCGGGCCAGTCGCCACGCCTCGGCCTCGGTGTCCGCGCACACCGCGAACACGGCCACGCTCGCGCGCGGCTCGGCCAGCGCCGATGACGGTTTGAAGTTCCGGGTGTAGGCGCGGGTGATCTCGGCGCCGCCTTCGTTGTTGATGAAGTGGGCGAACGAGAACGCGGCCCCGAAGTGCGCGGCCACCAACGCGCTCTGATCGCTCGAGCCGAGCAGCCACAGCTCGGGCGCGCCCGGCACTTCCGGCATCGCGCGCACGCCGTGTGCCGGATGTCCCGCGGGCAATCCGTCGCCGAGGAAGCCCTGCAGCTCGGCGATCTGCTCGGGAAAGAACTCGGCGCCCGCCGGCTCGGGCACCTGACGTAGCGTGCGCGCGGTGCGGCCGTCGCTGCCCGGCGCGCGGCCGATCCCGAGGTCGATGCGTCCGGGGAAGAGCAGCTCGAGCATGCGGAAGCTCTCGGCCACCTTGAGCGCGCTGTAGTGACTCAGCATCACGCCGCCCGATCCCACGCGAATGCGGCTCGTGCGCGCGGCGACTTGGCCGATCAAGATTTCCGGACACGAGCCCGCCAGGCCCGGGGTCGCGTGGTGTTCGGCGAGCCAGTAGCGTTGATAACCGAGACGCTCCGCCGCCTGGGCCAGCTCCAGCGTCTCGTGGACGCTGTCAGCCGCGCTGCCGCCCGTGCGCACCGGAGATTGATCGAGGATCCCGAGTTTGAGCATCGGCTCCATCTTACGACGATGTGTTACCCTGGCGGCAATGGCAGACGGTCAGGGCCCGTTCATCGACCGTCGCCAGCGTCTCGCCGAGGCGCTGGGCGACGCCATCGCGGTCATTCCCGGAGGCACGGAGATCCGTCGGAACAACGACGTCCACTATCCGTTCCGCCAGAATTCCGACTTCTTCTTCCTCACCGGCTTCGACGAGCCCGACGCGGTCGCGGTCTTCAATCCGAGCGATCCCAAGGAGCGCTACGTATTGTTCGTGCGTCCGCGCGACCGCCAGATGGAGATCTGGAACGGCCGCCGCGCCGGCGTGGAGGGCGCCGTTGCCAGCTACGGCGCCGACAGCGCGTATCCGATCGAGGAGCTGGACAACCGCCTGCGCACCTGGCTCATCGATCACCCCGCGCTCTACTACCAGCTCGGCAATCCCGCCTACGACGCGCGGCTCACGCGCCTCATGGTCGAGCTGCGCGGCGCCCGCTCGCGCGGGCACCACACGCCGGTACGCCTGGAAGATCCCGGTCCGCTGCTGCACGCCATGCGACTCGTTCGCACGCCCGCCGAGCTGGCCGCCCAGCGCCGCGCGTGCGAGATCAGCGGCGAGTCTCACGCCGAGGCCATGCGCTACGCGCGGCCCGGGCTCTACGAATATCAGGTGCAGGCCGCGCTCGAGTTCGTCTGCCGCGCCCACGGCTCGCCGCGCGACGGCTATCCCTCGATCGTCGCCTCCGGTCCCAACGCGTGCATTCTCCACTACCAGGAGAACCGCCGGCGCATGGAGGACGGTGACCTGCTCTTGATCGACGCGGGCTGCGAGTTCGGCTATCACACCGCCGACATCACCCGCACGTTCCCCCTCAACGGCCGTTTCAGCGCGCCCCAGGCCGCGGTGTACGAGCTGGTGCTGCGCGCGCAGCAGGCCGCCATCGAGGCCGCTCGACCGGGCCAGCGCTACGAGGTCATGCACGAGGCCGCGCGCCGGGTGCTCGCCGACGGCCTGATCGCGCTCGGCGCGCTGCCCCGCGGTCTCGACGAGACGCTCGCCATGCATCACTACCGCGAGTTCTACATGCACGGCACCGGTCACTGGGTCGGCATGGACGTCCACGACGTCGGCGACTATCGCGTCAACGGCCGCTCGCGCGTGCTCGAGCCCGGCATGGTCGTCACCGTCGAGCCCGGCCTCTACTTCGATCCCGAGCGCGAGTCGGTAACGTATCTGATCCGGGAGTACAGCGAGGAAGAGATGTGGGATCGCCGCCTCCGCCTGGGCATGGCGGCGGCCAAGCGCCTGGAAGAAGAAGAGAAGTCGGCGGCGCCCACGATCACCCACGCCGTGCCCCCCGCGCTCCGCGGCATCGGCGTCCGCATCGAGGACGACGTCCTGATCACCGAGAGCGGCCACGACGTCCTGACGTCCGGCGCCCCCAAGACCATCGCCGACGTCGAGCGCACCTGCGCCGAATCCCCCCGCCTCCCCCGCCCGTAGCACCTCTCGCGAGGTCGTTGTTCGAGGCTACATGACCGACGACGACGTCCGCATCGTCGATGACGGCGAAGGGCGATCTCGTAGCCCGCGTCATCGCTTCCGCCCTCGCCGCGTCCCCATGACGCCTTGCCGTGCCTCGTATCCTTGACCTATGATGCTGCCATCCAGACCCCCGCGCGTTCCACGGATGGAGAGCTGTAGAGTCACGGAGGGCGGCGGACATGGTTACCGGGCCAAGCACACACATCCAGATCCAGGTCGAGACGATGGAAAACGAGTGCTTCGTCATCATGCCGTTCGATGGCCTTTTCAAGCGCGAATATGAGTTCGTGATACAGCCGGCCATAGAAGCCGCCGGTTTGAAACCCGTTCGTGGAGACGAAATCTTCTCGAAACCCCAGATCATGGCCGACGTGTGGCGCGCCATTCGTCGATGTCGCGTGGTGTTCGCCGAGCTGTCAGGAAGAAATCCGAACGTCTTCTATGAACTCGGGCTGGCTCACGCGATCGGAAAGCCGTCGATCATCGTCACCAGAAACGAAACCGATGTTCCGTTCGACCTCAAAGCGCTCAGGTACGTCTTCTACGATGTCAACGACCCTTCCTGGGGAGAGACCCTCAAGCACTCGATCAGCGATCTGCTGAAGAAGCTGCTCTCCGCAAGTGAATCGGGAAGCGGTCTCGAAGGCATCGAGACGTCGGGCGGAGTCGAGGTCGCCACACGGCCGACGCCCCGGGAGCCAACCGCGCGCCATCCGACCTGTGACGTGACGGGGGTATGGACGGGCGAATTGCAGAGCAAGACGTCGGGCCCCCCCGTTGACGTGGTGCAACAGGCGGTGGCCAATTTGCAGCAGCACGGTTCTCAGGTGAGCGGCGGAATCACCCTCACGAGCCATTTCGAGCGGGACACGACGGTCGTCTATGAGACGGTCGTCGGCACCATCGACGAGAACACCTTGTCGCTCCAGGGGGTGTCCTACAGCTTCATTCGGCAAGGCAAGGCCGATACGTACGATCTGGACTCTTTCGAGCTTCAAGCGGTTCAGCCGGATCTCTTGAAGGGCGTCGTTCATCCCGGAAGAGAACGGCCACCCAGCCAGGTCACCCTCAAGAAGCTCTAAGAAGCGATCCCGCCCCTTACCTCCCGATCGCGACTTTGCGGAGGAGCTCCAGCTCGTCGAGGACCTTACCGGTGCCGAGGGCCACGCAGGAGAGCGGGTTGTCGGCGACGGTGACGGGGAGCGCGGTCTCGCGGCGGAGGAGCTCGTCGAGGCCGCGGAGGAGCGCGCCGCCACCGGTCATGACGATGCCCTGGTCGATGATGTCGGCGGCCAGCTCCGGCGGCGTCCGTTCCAGGCAGATTCGCACGGTCTCGACGATCGTCGCGACGCTCTCGCTCAGCGCCTCGCGGATCTCTTCCTCGCCGACCACGATGGTCTTGGGGATGCCGTCGATGAGGTCGCGGCCCTTGACCTCCACCGTGCGTCGTTCGCCGTCCAACTTGATCGCCGAGCCGACGGCGATCTTGATGGCCTCCGCGCGCCGCTCGCCAATCAAGAGGTTGTAGTGCTTCTTGACGTACGCCACGATGGCCTCGTCCATCTCGTCGCCGGCCATCCGCACCGACTCGCAGTAGACGACGCCGGCCAGCGAGAGCACGGCGACCTCGGTGGTGCCGCCGCCGATGGTGACGATCATGTTCCCGCCGGGCTCCTCGATCGGCATGCCCGCGCCGATGGCCGCCGCCATCGGCTCCTCGATCAGGTACACCTCGCGTGCGCCCGCCTGCATGGCCGAGTCCCGCACCGCGCGCTTTTCGACCTGGGTGATGCCGGAGGGGACGCCGATCACGATGCGGGGCCGCAGCTGCGTCCGGTAGCGGCCGGCCGTCTTGTTGATGAAGTACTCGAGCATCTTCTGGGCGACGTCGAGGTCGGCGATGACGCCGTTCTTCAGCGGACGGACGGTGGCCACGGTGCCCGGCGTGCGGCCGACCATCTCCTTGGCCTCGCGGCCGACCGCGACGACGGACCCGTCGGCGACTCGGATGGTCACGATCGAGGGCTCGTCGAGTACGATGCCGTCGCCCTGGACGAACACGAGCGTGTTCGCGGTTCCGAGGTCGATGGCGAGATCCCGCGCGAACATCCGACTGACCCAGTTCAGGACCATGACTGCCTCCACCTCTCAAAATCGGTCGCGACGAACGCCGCCGCAGGGGAGGCAAGAGCCAAGCCAGGCCCTGGCTCGGCAGAAGCCTGCGGAAACGCGAAGGTCACACGCTCCCGTTCGTGTCCCCTGCGCCCGAAACATGACAGCATGACGCCCGCCCGTCAACCGTTCGTTCGAAAGCTCCGGGGCGTCCACCACGGAAAGAACGGCGGCATGTCGACGCTGGGACGCAGCGGGAATCGGGCCGGGCGTTTTTCGAGGAAGGCGGTGACGCCTTCGTAGGCGTCGGCGGAGCGTCCGGTGAAGGCCATGGCCTTCGAGTCCAGGCGGTGCGCGTCCATCGGGTGATCGACGCCGAGCATCTTCCAGAGCATGTGCCGCGCGAGCGCGACCGAGACGGCCGACGTGTGGCGCGCGATCTCGAGGGCCAGCTCGCGCGCCGTCGGCAGCAGCGCGTCCGCCGCGACCACGCGGCTGACCAATCCGCCCGCGCGCGCCTCTTCGGCGTCGAAGACGCGGCCCGTGTAGACCCACTCGGCGGCCCGCGCGATGCCCACCAGCCGCGGCAGGAACCACGTGCTGCACGCCTCGGGCACGACGCCGCGGCGCGCGAACACGAATCCGAGACGTGCCTCGCTGGAGGCGATGCGGATGTCCATGGGCAGCGTGAGGGTCACGCCGAATCCCACCGCCGGCCCGTTGATGGCGGCGATGACGGGCTTGTTCATGTCGTAGACCCGAAGTGCGACGACACCGCCTCCGTCCTCATGTCCTTCGAGCGCGTCATTCGAGGAGCGCTCCGGGGAAGTCATGGCGCCGCGCGTCGGGGGGGTATGGGGGGAGCCGTAGGGGCCCCCCATGTAATCAACATCAACATCAACATCGAACGTCCTACCGCCTGCGCCGAGATCGGCGCCGGCGCAGAAGGCGCGGCCCGCGCCGGTGACGATCACCACGCGGACTCCGTCATCACCGTCGGCGGTGTCGAGCGCGGCCACGATCTCGCGCAGCATGGCGGTGTTGACCGCGTTGAGCCGTTCGGGACGATGCAGCGTGAGCGTGGCGATGCCGTCGTCGACGGCGTAGCGGACGTGCTCGAACTCCGGCATGGTCTCCTCCCCGTTGATTCGCGGCAGCATAGCGCGGCCGTCACACGCGGGCCAGGGTCGGCGGCGCGATCCGCTACAATGCACGGGCGCCGTGCACGCCGCCGATCGCCGCGGGGACTCCCGCCGTCGGCGGCGTGCCGACGCGGAAACTTTCGATCGGAGGCACGGCATGGGACTGCTCGACGGAAAGGTCGCGGTCATCACCGGCGCGAGCAAGGGAATCGGCCGGGTCATGAGCGGCCGGTTCGCCGCCGAAGGCGCCAAGGTGGTGTGCTCGGCGCGCACGGCCGCCGCGGTGGAGCAAGCGGCCGCTGAGATCACCAAGTCGGGCGGACGCGCGGTGGCCGTCGCCGCCGACGCGTCGACCGAGGACGGCGCGCGCAGCTTGATGGACGCGACGGTCAAGGCCTTCGGTCGCATCGACGTGCTCGTCAACAACGCGGGTGACGGCGGGCCCACCAAGCCCGTGCAGGACTACCTGACCGAAGACTGGTTCTACACCGTGAACTCGTGTCTCACCTCGAGCTATCTCTGCATCCGCTTCGCGGTGCCCCACATGATCAGCGGCGGGGGCGGCAGCATCATCAACATCTCGTCGGTGGCGGGACGCCGCGGCCTCCCCTACCGGATCGGCTACTGCTCGGCCAAGGCCGGCCAGGTCGGGATGACGTTCGGGCTGGCCATGGAGCTCGGGCCGCACAACATCCGTGTGAACGTGGTCGCGCCGGGCGCGACCGAAGGCCCCCGGATCGAGAGCGTGATCGCCGGGCAGGCGCGCGTGCGCGGCATCTCCACCGAGGAGGTACGCAAGGCGATGATCGAACGCTCGCCGCTCAGGCGCTTCGTCAACGCCGACGACATCTCGTCCGCCGCGCTCTTCCTGGCCAGCGATCTCTCGCGCAGCATCTCGGGTCAGGTCATCCCCGTCAACGCGGGGGACCCCGCCGCGTAGGCGCGTCTGCATGACGGAAGATGAAGCGGTTCGAGTTCTAGGCGGCGACGACGCGGACGCGGCCGCCCGCGCGGCGTCAGCGCTGTGGGAGATGTGGCACGGCTCGGGCTCGCCCGAGATCGACAAGATCCTCCAGCGCGGCATCGAGACCATGGAGCGGGGCGACCTGCTGGCCGCCGAGGCGCTCTTCACCGACATCATCCGTCGCGCGCCGGATTTCGCCGAGGGCTGGAACAAGCGCGCCACCGCCCGCTACCTCAGCGGCAACCCCGCCGCCGCCGTCGCGGACTGCGAAGAAGTGCTGGCCCGCAAGCCGCACCACTTCGGCGCGCTCTCCGGCCAGGGCCTCTGCCACATGGCCCTGGGCCAGCACAAGGAAGCCGCCGACCTGTTCCGCCGCACCCTCGCGATCTACCCGCACCTCGAAGCGGCCCGCCGCAACCTCGCCGCCGCCCTCGGCGAGCTGATCAAGGGCAACGGCCACACCCCGTCACCACACGGCTAGGAGGCGGCCGAGCAGCGGATAGCGCTCGAGACGCGGCGCGGGAAGACCGGCCTTCTCGGCGAGGCCGCGGATCTCGTCGGGCGAGTAGGCGCGGCGCACGGAGAGCGGGCCGTCGTGGCGCGAGATGGGGTGGCAGCGCAGGACGCGGGTCGCGACCCACACGAGCGCCAACGAGATCCAGCTGCGCCAGAGGTCGTTGACGACGATCGCCCCGCGGGTCGCGGCGGACATCTCACCGAGGCTCGCCACCGCGGCGTCCGGTTCCAGGTGATGAAGCGTCAGCGACATGGTGACCACGTCCACGCTCGCTTCGCGGAACGGGAGCGCGGTCGCGTCGGCGCGAACGAGCGCGACACCGGACGGCGCGGCGCGCCGGGCGATGGCCAGCAGATCCGGGTCGCGATCGACCACGACGACCTTGACGCGGCGCCGCCAGGGGCGCGCGTGCTCGATCAGTCGCCGCGCGAAATCCCCGCGCCCTCCGCCGACGTCGACGACCAGCACACGCGCCGACGCCGGCGCGCGAAGAACGATGTGATCGAGCGCGCGCAGGGTGAGCGTGTAGCCACCGAACCAGGCGTTGAGGCGGTCGATGTCGGCCAGCGAGGCGTCGCGCGCGGCAGGAACGACGGGACGATCCAGGTGCTCCAGCGCCCCGGCCGCTCGGTTCACAGGAAAACGACCGGCTGAGAAGCGCCGCCTCGGCGCTCTCGCATGCCCGTCGAGCCCGCCGCTACCAGCTGAGCAGCGCGCCTTCCGCCGCGAAGCCGGGACCGAGTCCGATCATCAGGCCCCAGTCGCCCGGTGCCGGAGATTCCTTGCGCAGCGTTTCTTCCAGCACGAACAGGATCGTGGCCGACGACATGTTGCCGTAGGTCCGGAGCACGTGACGCGCGTGGGTCAGCTGCGCCTCGCCCAGCCCGAGGAGCTGGCCGGCGCGGTCGAGCACGCGGCGGCCGGCCGAGTGCAGCACCCAGTGGCGGACGTCGGCGCGGTCGAGGCTCTGGGTCTTCATGAGGACCTCGGCCATCTCGCCGAACATGCGCGGTCCGATGCGCCGCACGTCCTTGGACAGCACGATGCGGTGCCGCCCGCCCGGATACTCGAAGCCCATCGCGTCCAGGTGCTCGGAGCGGAACAGCGTGCGGTGGGCGACCACCCGCGGACCGCCGCGCTCGGCGTCCAGCGCGAGGGCGGCGGCGCCGTCGGCGAAGATCGCGTGGGCGACCGCGCTCTCCAGACGGTCGTCGAGGAAGTAGGTGGTCGAGCAGATCTCCACGGCCATCACCAGCGCGCGGTGCCCGGGAAAGGCCCGCAGATGATTCCACGCCTGCTGCATGGCCACCATCGCGGAGGCGCAGCCGGTGTCGCCGACGTGAACTCGCTGGATGTCCGGACGGCAGCCCAGGCGGGCGATCAGGTGAGCGTCGAGGCTCGGGGTGAGCCGGCCCGTGCAGGTGGTGGTGGCGAGGAAGTCGACGTCGTCGGCCGACCAACCAGCGAGATCGAGCGCCCGACGGATCGCCCTCTCGCCCAGCTCGAGGGCGCCGGCGCTGAAGCGCGCGTGGAGCTCGTCGACGGTCTCGTCGGCACGTGCACGCTCGCGCTCGACGTACATGTAGCGCCCGTCGATGTCGCTCCGCTCGAAGAACCCGCGCCGCTGCGGATCGTCGTACCCGAACACCGCCAGCACCTCGTCCTGCGTGAAGCGCGTGGCCGGCGAGGCCGTCGAGACCGCGGCGATGCGTACACCCTGCATACGACTTCCTAGCGCCGGCTTTGCCGGCGCAATCTCTCCTGGGGGGAGGCAAGCACTACGCCACCTCGAACAGGCCGGCCGCGCCCATGCCGCCGCCGATGCACATGGTGCACACGACGTGACGGACCCCGCGGCGCTTGCCCTCGATCAGCGCGTGGCCGACCATCCGCGCCCCGCTCATCCCGTACGGATGGCCGATGGAGATCGCGCCGCCGTCGACGTTGAGCCGCTCGAGCGGAATGCCCAGCCGATCGCGGCAATAGACGACCTGCACCGCGAACGCCTCGTTCAGCTCCCACAGTCCGATGTCGTCGATCTTCAAACCGAAGCGCTCGAGGAGCCGCGGCACCGCGAACACCGGGCCGATGCCCATCTCGTCGGGCTCGCAGCCCGCGATGGCGAGCCCGCGGAAGATCCCGAGCGGCGAAAGGCCGCGGCGCTCGGCGAGCTTGGCGTCCATCACCACGCAGGCGGAGGCGCCGTCGGAGAGCTGGCTCGCGTTGCCCGCGGTGATGTGCCCCTTCTCGCCGCGCACCGGCGCGAGCTTGGCCAGGCCGTCGAGCGTGGTGTCCGGGCGGTTGCCCTCGTCCTTCGTCAGCGTGACGTCTTCCTCGCGCGTCTCGCCGGTGGCCTTGTCCTGCACGAGCTTCTTGGTCGGCAGCGGGACGATCTCGGCCTCGAAGCGCCCGGCCTGCTGCCCCGCCGCCGTCCGCTGCTGGCTCAGCAGCGCGTACTCGTCCTGGGCCTCGCGGGTGACGTAGTAGCGCTTGGCCACGACCTCGGCGGTGTCGATCATCGGCATGTACAGCTCGCCCTTGTGATCGAGGATCCACTGCTCGTGCAGCTTGTGGGTGTTGAAGTGCTCGTTCTGCACCAGACTGACCGATTCGAGGCCGCCCGCGACCATGATCGGCACGCGGTCGACGATCACCCGATGCGCCGCCATCGCGATGGCCTGCATCCCCGAAGAGCAGAAGCGGTTGACGGTCACGCCACCGGTCGTCACCGGCAGCCCCGCCCGCAGCGCCGACTGGCGCGCGACGTTCTGGCCGGTCGCGCCCTCGGGCAGCGCGCAGCCCATGATCACGTCCTCCACCTCGCCCGGATCGAGCCCGGCGCGCTGCACCGCGTGCTGGATCACGTGGCCGCCCAGCACGGCGCCATGAGTGTTGTTGAAGGCTCCCCGGTAGGCTCGTCCGATGGGAGTGCGCGCGGTCGACACGATCACGGCGTCGGGCATGAGAGGTCTCCTTTTGTGGAGATGATACACCGCCGGCATCAGCCGACGCCGAGCCGCGGCTGATGGCGCGGGATTCCTCCGGCAAAACGCGCCAGCGAGAGATCGGCGATGTCGATGCTCGGCGTCGCCCCGGTCAGGATTTCGGAGACGACCTGGCCGGTGGCCGGCGAGTGCTGGAAGCCGTGGCCGCAGAAGCCGACCGCGAGGTAGAGGCCGCGGAGATCGGGCGCCCAGTCGAGGATCGCGTGCTCGTCGGGCGTGAGGGGCCGCAGTCCCGCCCACGCGTGGCGGATGCTGGCGCCCTCGAGCGCGGGAATGCGGCGCACGGCCTTGTCGACGGTCTCGCCGAGCATGCTCCAGTCCACCGATGCGCTGAACTCGGTTTCGGCGCCCACGTCGCCCGCGCTCATGAGGACCTGGCCCTGCTCGCTGCGGCAGTAGAAGCCGCTCTGGCGATCGATCACCAGCGGCATCGGATGGCGAACGCCGGCGAACTCGTCGGTGACGAAGATGTGGCGGCGGCGCGGATCGACCGGGATCTCGCGCCCGACCATGCGCGCGACCAGCGGCGCCTGCGGACCCGCCGCGTTCACCACCAGCGGCGTCTCGATGCGGCCCTCGGGCGTGAGCACCGCCGTCACCCGATCGCCCTCCAGCTCGATGGCCGTGGCCGGCGTGCCCTCGAGGATCCGGACGCCGCGCTCGCGCGCCCGGGCGGCGTAGGCCTGGACCACGTCGTTCGGCGAGGCGTGGCCGTCCATCGGCCCCCAGGCCGCCGCGAGGACGTCGTCGACGTTCAGCTCGGGCACGATCGCACGCGCCTCGGCGGGGGTGATGATGCGGACGTCGGCGCCGAGGCTCGCCTGGAATGCCGCGTTCTTCCGATAGCGCGCGAGGTCGGCGTCGTCGAACAGCAGGATGAGATAGCCCTCCTGCCGGTAATCGCAGGGCACGCCCATCTCGTCGTCGAAGCGCTTGAAGAACTCGATGCTGCGCAGCGAGAACTCGATCTCCACGCGCGTGCCGAACTGCACGCGGATGCCGCCCGCGGCCTTGCTGGTCGAGCCCGAGCCCACCATCTCGCGCTCGAGCACGACCACGTCGCGGGCGCCGCGCCGGGCCAGGTGATAGGCGATGCTGGCGCCGACGGCGCCGGCCCCGATGATGACGATGTCAGCCGTCCGCGGCATATTTCCTCCATGGGAGGGCCACGAAATGGCCCCCCAAACCCCCCCAGCGCTCGGAGGCGCCCCGGCGGAGCCGTGGCGCCCCTCGATGACCGTTAGTCCCGACAAATGGTACAGTCTTGCCAGCCAAGCCTCCCCTCAGAAAGGATCGGCCATGAAAGAAGCCGTCGTCGTCGCCAGCTCGCGGACTCCGCTCGCCAAATCGTTTCGCGGATCGTTCAACCTCACCCGGCCGGACGACCTGGGCGCTCACGTCATCCGCGACGTGCTGGGCAAGGCGCCCAGGCTCGACCCCGCCGAGGTCGAGGACGTCATCTTCGGCTGCGGGCAGCCGCACGGCTCGCAGGGCCACAACATCGCCCGCGTGTCCGCGATGCGGGCGGGCCTCCCGGCCTCCGTGGCCGGCACCACCGTCAACCGGTTCTGCTCGTCGGGCCTGCAGTCGATCGCCATGGCCGCCCACCACATCATGAACGACGGCGCGGAAGCGGCCATCGGCGGCGGCGTCGAATCGATCACGATGATGAAGCGCGACAACGATCCGAATCCGTGGGTGAAGGAGCATCTGCCCGGGATCTACATGGTGATGGGCGACACCGCCGAGGTCGTGGCCAAGCGCTACAAGATCAGCCGCCAGGCCCAGGACGAGTACTCGCTGCAGAGCCAGCAGCGGACGGCGCGCGGTCAGCAGGACGGATTCTTCAAGGAAGAGATGGCCCCCATGCAGGTCACCCGCGGCATCCTCGACAAGAAGACCGGCGAGGTGATCGGCAAGGAGGAGTTCTACGTCGACCGCGACGAGTGCAACCGCGCCGACACCACGCTCGAAGCCCTGATGGCGCTGCCCCCGCACTTCGACAAGGAAAGTGGCCAGGGCACGGTGACCGCGGGCAACTCGTCCCAGCTCTCCGACGGCGCCTCGGCGACGCTCCTGATGTCGCGCGAGCGGGCCGAGAAGCTCGGTATCACGCCCAAGCTCGTGTTCCGCGGCTTCGCGGTGGCCGGCTGCAATCCCGACGAGATGGGGATCGGCCCGGTCTACGCGGTGCCCAAGCTGCTCAAGCGTCACGGGCTGCGCGTCGAGGACATCGGCGTGTGGGAGCTGAACGAGGCCTTCGCCTCGCAGGTCGTCTACTGCCGCGATCGGCTCGGCCTCGATCCCGAGAAGCTCAACGTCAACGGCGGCTCGATCTCGATCGGCCACCCGTTCGGCATGACCGGCTCCCGCCTGGTCGGCACCATCGCCAACGAGATGCTTCGCCGCAAGGCCCGCTACGGCGTGGTCACGATGTGCATCGGCGGCGGCCAGGGCGCGGCCGGATTGTTCGAGAGCTACGCCTGAACTCTGCCGTCATCCGAGCGCCGGCTTCGCCGGTGCGATCGATTGCTGGGGGAGGTTTCGGAGGGGGCCGTCGAGGCCCCCTCCGACTGCGATGGGGGGCGAACCCCCCGAGTCTTACTTCGCCGACGCAGGCGACGCCATCACCGCTTCCACCTCGGGCTCCGTGGCCTTGGCGCGCAGGGCGCGCACCAGGTCGGGATAGGTCGAGCGGCGCAGGAGACTGTTGAACTGGGTACGATAGTTCGCGACCAGGCTCACGCCCTCGATCTCGACGTCGTAGACCTTCCAGCGCTCGCCGTCGCCCTTCACCATCCGGTAGTTGACCGCCATCTCGCCGCCCTGCTTGTTGACGAGCTTGGTGCGGACGATGGCCTGGTCGCCGTCGATGGTGTCGCCCGCGTAACCGATCCGCTCGCCGTCGTACAGCTCGATCTTCGTCATGTACGACCGCTCCAGCAGATCGGCGAAGAGCCGCACGAACTCCTCGCGCTCGGCGGGCGTCCGCTCCCGCCAGTGCATGCCGAGCGAACGCTTGGCCGTCTCCCCCCAGTCGAAGATCTCGTCGGCGATCTTCCGGAGCGCGACGCGCCGCTCGCGGGGCGACTCGCGCCGGCCGGCCCCCTCGCCGGCGAGCTTGACCGCCTTGTCGACGGAGCCGCGGAGCTGCTCGGTGGGGCTCCCGGCCAGCGCGGCCGAGGGCACACCCGTCTGAAGCCCCAGAGAGAGCACGAGAACTCCGATCGAAGATTTCCACCGCATGATCGCCCCTCGCCCGAGGGACGTGCCGCCCCTCGCTGGTTGGTGATGCCGTTCGAGGGTGCACGAACCATTCCACGGAAATGACGGAGAGACTGCGCACCCTGGTGCTGGCCCTCGTGCTGGTGGTGCCGCTCTCGGTGGCGGCGGCCGACCGGTGGCCGCCCATGCTGCCGCCGCGGAACACGCTGCCGGCGCCCCTGGCCGCCGACGTCGAGCGCGCCTTCAGTCGCGCCACCATCACGCGCCACATCGAGGGCGACCGCGCGCAGGCCCCGCTCGACCTCTACGTCGCGCTCATCGACACCCCGGAGATCGCCACCGCCCTGGCCCGCCAGATCCAGCTCGCCCGCTACGAGGTCCGGCGTCTCGGCCCCGACCGCTTCTTCGTCGACGACGGTGTCGGCGCGCAGGGGGAGTACCAGGTGCTGGTCAGCGAGCGCGGCCGCCGGGTGATGTTCTCGCGCGGACGCCACACCGGCCGCGTGGTCGGCACCATCACGGGTATCGGGCTCACCGAGCTGCACTTCGAGGTGCGCGACGGCCACGTCAACCAGCGGCTGACCGCGTGGGTGCTCATCGAGAACCGCTTCGTGGCGGTGATCGCGCGGGTGCTCATCCCGTTCTTCGGTCAGGTCGCCGACCGCAAGCTCCAGGAAGGGTTCCGGGTGACCGCGCGCGTGGCCGAGTGGGCGGCCTCCCGCCCCGCCGAGTTCTGCGACTGGCTCAGCCGCCAGCCGTTCCCCGAGGAGCAGCGCCAGCCCCTGCGCAACGTCTCCCGCTGTCGCCCGCCGGCGCCCCCACCCCGCCGCTAACGATTGACGATGAAGGCCTGGCCGACGCTCGAAAACTTCGCGTAGTCGGTCGACCGCACGTCGGGGTGGGCGGTCAGGAACTCCGCCCACGCCCGGCGCTCCCCCAGATCCGGATGGCCCTTGAACCGGTAGAAGTCGTTGAACATGACCACGGAGCCGTTCTGGAGCAGCGGGTGGATCCATTCGAGGACGCAGCGCGCCGATTCGTACAGCACGCAGTCGATCCACACCAGCGCCGCCGTCCCGAGGCCGAGCTTCTCGTAGAGCTCGGGGCGGAGCGTGTCGGCGTAGAAGCCGGCGACGATCGTGTACGCGGTCTCCGGCACCCATCGCCCGCGCAGCTCGGCCACGAAGTCCAGCGCCGAGCACCCGAACTGACCGGCGCTGAACGGCTCGCCACCGACCGTCGCGTCGACTCCCGTCGGCTCCGGCAGCCCCTGGAAGCTGTCGAACGCGTACATGGGGACGTGCAGCCGGTGACGGCGGAACGTGTGATGGAACTGCGCGAAGGTGGAGCCCCGCCACACGCCGAATTCGAGATAGCTGCCGTTCACCCGGTTGGTGCTCACGAACCGCGCGGCCAGGTCAGCCATGTGAGCACGACCGAAGCGGTCCGAGCGGATGGAGACGTCGCCGGGCAGACGGTACTTCACGAGGTTTCGTCCGACCTGGAACAGCGCGCGCGCAAGCGGCATCATCGGAGCGTTGGTGCAACCACCGTACCGGTGGTCGAGGCTCGTCGCGCGCGATCGTGATCGTCGGACGGGAACGAAATTACCCGAACTCGGTCACACGCTTCACCTTCGACGGCGAGGGCGAGTCAGGGCAGGGTGGGACAGCTCGGGGTGAGGAAGTACCGCATGCACTCGGCGCCGGTCAGCTCCCGGTCCCCGGCGAACCGGCGGGCGGCCGTGTCGACGTCTTCGAAGGTCAGCAGGAAGTCTCGCAGAGTCCCGCTCTTGTCGTAGGTGATCAACGACTTGCCGTCGGGACTGAAGACGACGCCGATCACCGGCGCGGTCAGTGTGAAGGTCAATCGCTCCTGTCCGGTCATCGCGTCCCAGATGCGGGCCGTCCGATCCTGGCCGGCGGTCGCCACGCTCTTGCCATCGGCGCTGAAGACGACGTGGTTCACCACGTCTGCATGGCCCGCTAGCGTGAGCGCCTTTCCGGACGCTCCGTCCCACACGCGCGCCGTGCGGTCGGCGCTCGCCGTCACCAGGTGGCTGCCGTCGGGACTGAACGCGACTGCGGTGACCCGGCCTCCGTGACCGCGGAACGCTTTCACGATCGAGGCGCGCTTCACATCCCAGACTTCAACGGCGGAGTCATCGACCGCGATCGCCAGACGAGTTCCGTCGCGGTTGAAGCGAAGGTCACCGACCGGCTTGGCATGTTGGACGAACACCTTGGCCACCTCGGGCGACTCCGTGTCCCACAGCCTCACGGACCGATCGACCCCCGAGGTCGCGAGTTGATGCCCGTCCGGGCTAAACGCCATCCCGACAATGGCCCCCTTGTGCTCGTTGAAGACGCGGATTTCGCTCCCGGACACCCCGTCGACGATTCGGACGGTACCCTCCTTGCCGCCGGTCCCCACCCGGCTCCCGAGCCGGTTCATGGCCACCGCGGTGAGGCTCTCCTCGGACTCCCGACTTCTGTTCCGGAACGCGGCGATGAGTCGCCCCGAGGCGATGTCCCATGTCTGCGCGTCCTGGCCGCCCCCCGTGACCATGCGCGTGCTCGATCTGCTGAAGGAGACGAGGTCGGTGCCGGCGAGCACGGTCGAAATGTTCAGCAGCTCCTGTCCCGTCTTCGCGTCCCACACCCTGGCCGTCTTGTCAACGCTGGCGGTCGCGATTCGCTTTCCGTCCGGGTGGAAGAGCACACCCCACACGCCGCCGCCGTGACCCGACAGGGTCGAGACCACCTTTCCGGAGGTCGTTTCCCAGACTTTCGCCGTTCGATCGTTGCTGGCCGTGGCGAGCAGCTTGCCGTCAGGGCTGAAGCCGACGGCGATCACGGAGTCAGTGTGCCCCTCCAGCTTCAAGATCTCCCTGCCGGAGTCTATGTCCCATATCCTCGCGGTCTTGTCGTAGCTCGACGTCGCCACGCGCTTGCCATCGGGGCTGACCGCGATGTCGGTCACGATCTTGTCGGAGTGTCCCTTGAAGGCCACCACCTCGGCGCCCGAAGCGAGATCCCAGAGCTTGGCCAAGCCATCGCGCCCCGAGGTGACCAACCGCTGGTCGGAGACGAACGAGACGGCCCGGACACCGTCGGTGTGCTGGCAACACAAACGCGAGGGCGCATCGGACGCCGCTTCCCAGATCCGCACTCCGTCCCGCCCACTCGTGGCCAGCAAGCGACCGCTGGGACTGAAGCCGACCCCCATCGCGCCCTCGGGGTGCTCGAACGTTCGGAGCGGGCTCCCGCTCCAGGCGTCCCAGAGTCGCGCGGTGTGGTCGGAGCTGGCGGTCGCGATCCGCCGTCCGTCGCGCGTGAAGGCGATGAGGAAGAGGTAGTCCTTGTGACCAGTGAGCCACAAGAGCTCCGTCCCCGAATCCGTGTCCCAGATCTTGGCCGTCATGTCGTAGCTCGACGTGGCCAGACGCGTCCCCTCCCGGTTGAACGCCGCCGAGCGAAGCGCGGCTTCGTGCGCGGGACGCTTGAGCACCGCCCCCGGTCTCGCCGCGGCCACGGCTCGATAGAGCGCTTGCCGCGACTCGTCGGTCGCTTGCCCGTTCCCGGCGGCGCGGCTCTCCGCCACGGAATGGAGGGCGAGCAGGTTGCCGAGCCGCAAGTCGCGGTCGGCGACCTCCGCGACCGCCGCCGCCAAACGGGCCGAGATGGCAAGCCGCCGTAGCGTGATCTCCTCCTGTTCGCGCTGTGCCGAGAGGCGGCGTTGCTCTGCGAGGAAGTCCCCGCGCTCGGTGAGCGATGCCGCCAGAGCGGCGGTGGCCTTCCCCGCCTCCCTGGATCTCATCAACGCGAGGGCCACGCTGCCGAGGGTGATCACCAGCCCGATGACGGCGCCCACGAGCACCGCTGTCAACACTCTCGCCCGCCGCTGCTTGTCACGGGCCGCGCGGTCCCGCTCCTTGGCGGCGCGGTCCCGTTCCTCCGTGTAACGCGCGGTCCAGTCCAGCACGGCGGCGGCCAGCACGTCGTGCGCGATCACGTAATAGGGCAGGTTCTCCGTCGCCCCCCCGGCGACAGGGCGGATGATCCGGTTCTTGACGAGGATTTCGAGGACATCCGGCACGCGATCGGCGAGGTCGCCCGCCCAGCGCTGCAGCCAGTCGAGGCGGCACGCGAACTTCGTGCCTGAGGGAGCGACCAGCCGATCGAAGAAGCGAGCGCACACCTCGCGGTAGTCCGGCCGGAGGTTCCACATGACCTCGTCCAGGTAGTTCCGGACGATGGTGTCGGCTCGCCCGAGCCGCTCATAGGTCTCGAGGCGTAGCCCGCGGTTGTTCGCCGTGATGTCCTCGTCCCAGAGACGGGTGAGCACCATTTGGAGAAAGGCGGTCTCGACCCGGACCGGTTGACCTTGCCTTTCCACCGCGGCGGGATCGTCCAGACGCTCGCCCTGGCCGGTCCGGCCGAGCGTGACCCGTCCGGCTTGGACATCCTCGAGCAACGCCCCAACCACCGCGCCTTCACCGTGCGCCGGCTCGCCACCGTCTTCGATGAAGACACGCTGTTCCGGCGGACCGTCTGGGTGGAATTCGGTGTTGTACTCGGCCAGCGGTCCCTTGATGGCCTCGATGGCCGCCGCCCGGTCGAGGTGCGCGACGCGCAGGCAGTTGCCCATCAAGCCCGGGATCCGTCCCTGCAGCCGGTCGAGCAGGGCGAGACTGTCCTCGCGTATCGCGAACAGCACGTTGGTGTGCGTGTCGGGACGGTTGATGGCCCGCGCCAGCTCTTCCTCGAACTGCTCGCCGGTGCTCCGGCCCGAGTGGTACACGAAGTACTCTTCGAACTGGTCGAGAATCAGGGCGAAGGTCCGGCCGCTCGTGGCCGCGGCGTCGGCGAGCAGATGGTCGAGCCGCAGAGTCGACGGGGGCTGAGGCCCGATGATTCGCTGGTCATCCCGCAGGGCGTCGATCACGAGCTGCTTGAGCGTGCCGAGGAAGCTCGTGCCCTGCCAGTCGCGAAAGGTTGCCACGTTGTAGTCGGGCTTCCGCCGGATGTACGGGATGACGCCGGCGCCGAGGACGGAGCTCTTGCCCACCCCGGTGGGCCCGTAGAAGACGATGATGCGCGACGCGAGCAGGTTGGCCGCGACGATGGCCGTGTCTTGTCGGCGTCCGAAGAAATAGCGGCGGTCGTGCTCGGTGTACGGATCGAGGCCCTTGTACGGACAGAACTCCGTGCTCACGGCTGGCTAGGGCAGGCCGAGCTCGTGACGTGCGCTGGCGACGAACGCGTCAATCTCCAGGTCGTAGATGTTGACATTCTTCTTGGTCCACAGCCGCTTCTCGAGCTCGTTCGGCTTGTACTGGATGGCCCAGGAGCGCTTCGGCTCACGTCCGGCGTTGGCGCCTCCGAACAGGTTCTTGAGCATCACGCGGAAGTTCCAGTCGTTGAGACCGTAGCCGAGGAAGAGGAAACGCCGCGCACGAAACTCCTCCATGAGAAGCGCGGGAATTGCGCTCTGGACCGCGCCACCCATGCGGGACAGGAAGTCGACGTAGTCGTCCTCGGAGATGACGAAGCTGTCCCAGCGATCGTTCTTCGGGTGGACGTTGCCGTGCATCTTGTAAATGATGGATCCACGCTCCAGCGACAGCGGGAGGTTGCCCGGGGTGTGGTCCTCGTTGGGCGAATCCGATCCGGGCATCCACCACTGCACGAAACCGGGCTTGTCCGTCCGATCGGTCAGATGGACCACGAGATGGTACCGAACGCCGCGCTCGTCGAAGGCCTGCTCGACGAGGTGATCGTAGTTGGTCGTCACGACGAGCAGACCCTTGCCTGCCGCCTCCAGGCCCTGGGCGATCTCGGCGAGGAGCTGGTGCACGGCCCCGGACGTGTAATTGGCACAAAACTCTCGCCGCAACCGTGACCGCAAACCCTCGCGGTCCAGGGCCGCGTCCTGATAGAACGACGCCACCTTCACGAGATCCTGCCGATCGCGCAAATCGGTCAGGGGGAACGCAGCTTCGAGGGCCAGCTGGAGCGCGAGCTCGGCGCCCGTCGGAGGTCGCGACGTCGGAGTGGCGGGCACCGTGCTAAGCGAAGCGCCCGCGCCCAGGAAGGGCACGATCCCCCCCTCGCGGAGGAGCGGACAGATGATGCCGTACGGCGGCTCGGGCGCCATAATCGGCGCCGTGACCGCCCCCACAGCCGCGGGACCGCTCGCGGGGTCACCCGGCAACCCGTCGACCATTCGTCCCTCCCCGGACATCGTGTCCGGGCGCAACTATAGCATTCCTTTCCGATGGCCGGGGGACGATCAGAGGCCGCGGGCCGAGAGACGGCGCCCGAGATCGCCGCCCTTGACCCGGTTGTTACCGACGAAGCGCGCCGCCAGGTCGGCCGTGTGTGAGAAGCCGAAGCGATCCGAGGACTGCCGGTCGTTTCTCCGTGGATCTGGCTGGCAATCCGGTTGCTCTCTCACGAGGGCACGGGGAGGTGTCGATATGAACACTGCGATGAAACACTTGCTCGCGATCGTGCTGGTGCTCGCCGCGGCCACGTCGGTCTCGGCCCAGGCCGCCGGCAACTGGCAGAACGTCCACGGTCAGGTGCAGGCCGTCCAGGACGGCCAGCTCACGCTGAAGACTGACGACGGCCGGACCGTCAACGTCGACACGAAGCAGGTCAGCCCGTCGGTCCGAAGCGCCATGCAGCCCAATCTCGGGGTGACGGTCTCGGGCTTTCCCGGTACCTCGCCCGATCGCTTCACGGCCCGTTACATCGTTCAGGACAACGTCGGCGCCGCGGCGTCGGTCGCCACGGCCGCGGATCCCGCGGCGGTGGGCGTGCGTATCCTGCCGATCGTGCCGCAGTTCGTGGAGTCGAAGGAGTTCAAGGACCGCGCGGCGGGGTACCGCAACAACGAGCAGGCGGCCCGCGTCCTGGTGACGCAGCTCTACCGCGGCTTCTTCGACCGGGAGCCGAGCAACGAGGAACGAACGTTCTGGAGCCAGCACCTGCTCCAGAGCGGCGACGTGCGGGGCGCCGTCGAGGCGTTCCTGAAGTCGCCCGAGTACGCGGGCAAGAGCAAGAACGACCGGGAGGCGATCACCGATCTCTACCAGGCGTTCTTCAACCGCACCCCGTCGGCGGAGGAGATCCGGGGCTGGGAGCAGCAGATCGCCCGGCGCTGAGCCGCGGGTGATCGGCCAGGCGTGGAGCGAGCGCCGGGTTCCTCCGGCGCTCGCTTCGCGTTCAGCGGACCTTGATGACGACCGCGGCGATCTGATCGAGGCGGACGACGGCGTCGTAGAAGTCCATGCCGGCCAGCTTCGCGACGTGGACCCCGGCCGTGCCGACGGCGACCACGGTGCCCTCGACGTCCTGGCCCGAGATCAGCCGCAGCCGTACGCGCTTGCCGACCTGCTTCTCCAGATTGACCTTGATCGCATCGGCGTTGACCTGGAGCGCCACGTCCTGCGCGCTCACCGAAAGTGGCCCAAGGCACAGCGCGATACCGACCAACGATGCGAGCACCAGTGCTTTCACGATCGCTCTCCTTTCGCGTCCTTCAGCGGTGATAGAGGTGACAGGCTACCTCGTGCCCGGCCGCCTCCGCGCGCAGCGGGGGCTCGACCTCGGCGCACACGGGCAGCGCGTGCGGACAGCGCGGATGGAAGCGGCACCCGGCCGGAGGGTTGATGGCGCTCGGCACCTCGCCCCGGAGGATGACCTCCTCGCGAGTGTCGTCCGGGTGGGAGGGCAGCGCGTTGCTCAGGAGCACCTGCGTGTACGGATGCAGCGGGTGCGCGTACAGCTCGTCGCTGGCCGCCGTCTCCACGAGCTTGCCGAGGTACATCACGCCGATCCGGGTGCTGACGTACTTCACCACCGCGAGGTCGTGGGCGATGAACAGATAGCTGACCCCGAGCCGATCCTGGATGTCGCGCAGCAGGTTCATGACCTGGGCGCGGATGGAGACGTCGAGCGCGGACACCGCCTCGTCGAGCAGGATGCAGTCCGGGCTGGTGGTCAGCGCTCGGGCCACCGCCACCCGCTGCCGCTGGCCGCCCGACAGCTCGTGCGGATAGTCGTCGACGATGCGCGGCCGGAGGCCGACGCGCACCAGCGACTCGGCGATGCGCTCGTTCACCTCGGCCTTCGACAGCCCGGACCGCGTCTGCACGAGCGGCTCCCCCACCGTCGTGCGGATCGTCAACCGGGGGTTCAGAGAACTGTATGGATCCTGGAACACCGCCTGGACCGCGCGCCGATACTCGCGCCGCTCGGGACCGGACAGCGCGTGGATGTCACGGCCCCGGAAGAAGATGCCGCCGCTGGTCGGTCGCTCGAGCGAGAGCACGAGCCGCGCGGTCGTGGTCTTGCCGCAGCCGCTCTCGCCCACCAGTCCGAGGGTCTCGCCGCGCCGGAGGACGAAATCGACGCCGTCCACGGCCTTCACGGTGCCGACCGTGCGGCTGAAGATCGCGCCGCGCGTGAGCGGAAAGTGCTTGGTCACCGCGCGGCCCTCGAGCACGACGTCGCCCACGGCGGCTTCCGAGCCGCCCGCGGCGGTTTCCGAACCCACGGCGGTTCCTGAACCACCCACGCCGACTTCCGAGCGGCCTGCCGTCGTGGTCGCGCGCTCGACCGGCGGCGCGGCCGCGCCGAAGATCCGGCGCCGGCCGTCCGCCGGCGCGGTTTCGGCCGTGCGCAGGCACGCGACGAGATGCCCGGGTTCGCTCCGCGCGGACTCACCGGGGTCGACCGCCTCCAGCGGCGGCAGCGTCTCCCGGCAGCGTGCTTCGGCCAGGGGACAGCGCGGGGCGAAGCTGCAGCCCGGTGGCACCTGCGCGAGGTCGGGCGGCTGCCCTTCGATCGCGGTCAGCGGCGTCCGCCCGCGCGTGAGCGTGGGCAAGCAGCTCAGGAGCCCGATCGTGTACGGGTGCCGCGGCCGGTTGAAGATCTCGCGCGTGGTGCCCGTCTCCACGATGCGGCCCGCGTACATCACGGCCACCCGGTCGCACAGCTTGGCCACGATGCCGAGGTCGTGAGTGACGAACACCATCGCCAGGCTGGTCTCGCGCTGGATGTCTTTCAGCAGCCGCAGATACTGCGCCTGGATCGTCACGTCGAGCGAGGTCGTGGGCTCGTCGGCGATCAGCAGGCTCGGCCGGCACGAGATCGCGATGGCCCCGGCCACGCGCTGGCGAATGCCGCCGCTCATCTGGTGCGGGTAGGCATGCACGCGCCGCTCCGGGTCGCTGATGCGCACCTGACGCAGCAACTCGAGAATGCGTTGATCGAGATCGCGTCCCCTCAACCCGCGGTGGAGTCTCAGCGTCTCGGCGATCTGCTCGCCCACCGTGAGGGCGGGGTTCAGCGACGCCATCGGGTCCTGAAGGATCATCGCGATCTGCGAGCCGCGCAGCGCCCGCATCTCGTCGCGACTCTTGGCCAGCAGGTCCTCCCCGTCGAAGACGATCTCGCCCCCAACGATGCGCCCGCCCGGCTCCGGCACCAACCGCAGCACCGACAAACACGTCATCGACTTCCCCGACCCCGACTCCCCCACGATCCCCAATGTTTCACCGCGCCGCACGGAGAAACTCGCCCCATCCACCGCCTTGACGATCCCGCGCCGCGTATAGAAATACGTCCGCAGATCTCGAACTTCGAGGAGCGAATCGGCCATCGGCGCTAGACCTGCCGAAGTTTGGGATCGAGGCGGTCGCGCACCCAATCGCCGAGGATGTTCAGCGAGAGGACGGTGACCAGGATCGCGATGCCGGGGAGGATCGAGATCCACCAGGCCTGCTCGATGAGGCCGCGGCCGTCGGCGACCATCACGCCCCACGACGGCGTCGGCGGCGGCAGCCCGACACCGAGGAACGAGAGCGCCGCCTCCAGCACGATGATGTACCCGACGTGCAGCGTCGCGAGCACCAGAATCGACGGGACCAGGTTCGGCACGATGTGGCGGAACATGATCGTGAGGTTCGAGCAGCCGGCGACGCGGGCCAGCGACACGAACTCCTGGTGCTTGAGGGCGAGCGTCTCGCCGCGGACCAGGCGCGCGTAGCTCGGCCACAAGAGAAAGACCACCACGATGATCACGTTGCCGAACGACGGCTCGAACACCACCGACAGCAGCACCGCGATCAGGATGCCCGGCAGCGAGAGCGAGACGTCCACGAGCCGCATCAGCAGCGTGTCGGTCCAGCCGCCGAGGAAGCCGGCGAGGAGGCCGACGAAGCTGCCGAGCGTGCCGGTGAGCACGATGCCCACCACCGACACCGAGAGCGAGATGCGCGCGCCGTGGATGAGCCGGCTCAGCGTGTCGCGCCCGTGCCGGTCGGTGCCGAGGAAGTGTCCGGGCTTGGCGCCCTCCATCCCCATCGGCGGCGCCAGCCGCTCGCCGAGCGATCCCTCGAGCGGCGAGTGCGGGCTCAGGACCGGGGCCAGGATCGCGCACAGCAACAGCACGACCACGATGACCAGAGGAACCATCGGTGGCCAGCGCCGCTCCCCCGCGCGCGGCGCGGCCGCCGTGGTCTCCCTGGCGTCAGCGGTGACCGTGCTCACGGCTTCTTGAGCTTCACGTCTTCGAGGGGTCCGGAGTAGGCGAAGCTGCGGATCAGGTTCACGCCCGGCTCCTCGACGCGCGGCCCCACGCCCCAGATGAAGGCCAGCTCGTAGATCGGCACGTGGGTCAGGCGCTCGTGGAGCAGGGTCTGGATCTGGTGGAGCATCGCCTCGCGCTTCTTCACGTCGGTCTCGCGCGCCTGGCGCTGGAACAGGTCCTCGACGTCGGGGCTGACCCCGGCGGTGTAGATGCCGCTCTTGCTGACGTAGGCCTCGAGCCGGGTGGCCGCGTTGCCGCCGGCGCCGGTGATGCCGATGATCACGTTCTTGAGCTTCTTCTCGCGCCACGCCGCCGTCATCGCGGCCCGTTCCATGGTCTTGATCCTGGTCTTGATCCCCACGTTCTGGAGGTAGCCGGCCAGCGCCTCTCCCATCGAAAAATACGGTGGCCAGGGGTAAAAATCGCCGGCGTCGAAGCCGTTGGGGAACCCGGCCTCGGCCAGCAGCTGCTTGGCCTTACGGGGATCGAACGGATCCGGCTCGAAGATCTTGGAAAACTCCAGCGCGCGCGGAATCAGCGAGCCCGTCGGCTTCGAGAACCCGAGCGTCTCGGCCTGGTTGAGCGCGTCGCGGTCGATGGCGTGGCTCACGGCTTGGCGCACGCGCCGATCGTGCCACGGCGACTTCGGGTCCCACTGATCCGGGAGATCGAGCCAGAACACGGCCGGCGATTCCTTGGGGGCCACCAGCTTGAATCCGGGCGTGACCCGGATGTCCTCGGCCACCGGCCCGCTCAGCAGATAGGCGATGTCCACCTCGCGCTTCTTGAGCGCGGCCGCCCGCGTGGTCTCCTCGGGCAGGCTCCGGTAGACGAGCCGCTTGATGTTGGGGACCTTGCGCCAGTAGCCGTCCCACGCCTCCATCACCAGCTCGATGCCGGGATTGAAGCTCACGAACTTGTACGGCCCCGCCCCGATGGGCGCGCGCTTGAAGCCGTCGTCGCCGACCTTCTCCACATAAGCCTTCGGCACGATCCAGCCGGCGCCCGTGGCCGAGGTGCCGTAGAAGGTCATGAAGTCAGGCCAGGGTTCCTTGAGGTGGAAGCGCACGCGGCCGGGATCGACCACCTGCACCTCGCGCACGCGCTCCTTGAGCAGCTTGGCCCCCGAGCCCTTGTACCGGTCGAACGAGAACTTGACGTCCGTGCCCGTCACCGGCTCGCCGTTGTGGAACTTGACGCCCTTGCGGATCACGAACTCGTAGGTGAGACCGTCCTTCGAGACCGTGAACGACTCGGCCAGGCTCGGGGTGTTGAGCCCCGCCGGCATCGGCTTGACGAGCGCGTCGTGGAGCGCGTAGAGCACCATGAACGGGGTGATGATGCCCTCGGTCTCGGCGGGGTCGAGCCAGCGCGAGGCCAGCGTGATGTGCAGGCCCCACGTCATGGTGCCTTCGGGCGCGGCCAGCGCCGGGGCGGCGACGCCGAGCAGCAGGCAGAGCAGCACGAGCACACGCGAGATGAGATGGGTCATCGGTCCCTCCTGGCGCGCGCGGCGCCAGCGATGGTGGCGGTTCGACAGGCACGCATGATCACTGGGAATGGATCACTGGGAGTAGCGAATGCGCGGGTTGAGGTACGCGTAGAGGACGTCGACGAGCAGGTTCATGCCGATGTACATCGCGGACAGGCACAGCACCACGCCCTGCACGATCGGGTAGTCGCGCGAGTCCACGGCCTCGATCACGAGCAGGCCGAGGCCGGGCCAGTTGAACACCGTCTCCACGATGATCGACCCGTTGAGCAGGGCCACGAACAGGAGCGCGCCGAACGTCACCACCGGCAGCGCGGCGTTCTTGAACGCGTGCTTCCAGATCACCTGGCGCTCGGGCAGCCCCTTGATGCGCGCGAGCTTGACGTACTCGGTGCCCAGCACGTCGAGCATCGACGACCGAGTCAGCCGCATGAGGCCGGCCACCGCGAACCAGCCGAGCGTGATCCCGGGCAGGATCACGTGCAGCGGAGTGCCGCGGCCGGACGTCGGCACGAGGTGCAGCAGCACGCCGAAGAGCAGCACCAGCAGCAGGCCCAGCCAGAACGGCGGCACCGCTTGGCCGAGGGCCGCGAAGCCACGGGCCACGTAGTCGAGGGTGGTGCCGCGTCGCACCGCCGAGTACACGCCGACGGGCAGCGCGACCGCGATCACGATCAGCACCGCGAGGCCTCCGAGCTCCAGCGTCGCGCCGTAGCGCTCGGCGATCAGCTCGATGGCCGGCCGCCGGAAGCGCACGGACTTGCCGAAGTCGCCCTGGAGCGCGCGGGAGAGGAAGTTCCAGTACTGCACGGGCCAGGGCCGGTCGAGGCCGAGGTAGTTGCGCATCATCGCGATGTCGGCCTCGGACGCTTCGGGCGGCGCCATGATGCGGATGGGATCGCCCGACAGCCGGACGAGCACGAAGACCACCACCGACACCACCAGCATCGACGCGATCGACTGCAAGAGGCGCCCGAGGATGAACCGCTGCACTAGCCTGCCGGGGCGATCAGCTCGTAGTTGGTCTCGGCGGGGACGTAGGCGAGGGTGGGCCAGACGCCGACTTTCTTGGACACCGCCCACGTGAGCGATTTCATCCCGAGCATGACGCCGTAGTAGCCGTCGTAGAGCTTCTGGCCGAGGTCGCGGCCGAGCTTGGTGCGCCGCTCGACGTCGAACTCGCGCATGCCCGCGTCGATGTCCTCGTCGAAGGCGCCGTCGAGCAGCAGGTTGAACGCGGACTTGGAGTGGAGCACCCGCTCCCACGCGGCCAGGGGCTCGTCGAAGGGCGGCCCCCCGTACACCGAGAACGTCTTGTTGCTCTTGCGCAGCCGCATCTTGGGGCCGAAGCTGCTGGTCGCCTCGGGAAAGCGCTTGACCTTGATCCCGAGCTTTTCCCAGTCCAGCGCGACCGCTTCCATCACGTCGGGGCCGTCCTGGGCCACGAGCTGCACGTAGGGGTTGACGCGGACCTCGAAGCCTCCCGCCTGCCCCGCCTCCGCCAGCAGCTTCTTGGCGCGCTCCAGATCGTGGGCCGGGACCTTCCAGTCCGTGCTGTAGCCCTTGTGGAACGGGTAGTAATAGTACGAGTACGGCGTGTCGCCCCCGCGGCCCTTCCAGAGTCCGCTATAGATCGCCTGCTTGTTGACCGCGAGGTTCAGGGCCAGGCGGACCTTGCGGGCGTTCTCCAGACTCTTGGCGTTGCCGGGCTCGCCGGCCCACGGGCACTGCGGGCAGTAATCCTCGCGGTTCGACGTGGTCTGCCCCGTGAGGATCACCCAGTACTGGGCGGCGTTGGGCGACTCGTGGATGCGCAGCCCCGCCTTCTGGGCCTGCAGCAGGTAATCGCCGAACACCTGGGTGACGTCGATCTCGCCCGAGCGCAGCCCGGCCAGGCGCGTGGCCACCTCGGGGATCCGGCGGATGACGAGCTGCTTGAACGCGGGCGTCTTCCGCCAGTGATTGGCCACGGCCTCGAAGCGGTGGAAGTCGCCCTGCTTGCCCTCGACGTGCCGATAGGGACCGGTGCCGATGGGATGCGCCGAGGCCTTCTCCTCGCCCACGCTCTCGAGGTATTTCTTCGGGAGCACGTTCTGGTAGCCGACGTACTGAGTGAAGAGCGACGGCACGATCCACTGGCGGCTCTTGAAGTGCATCACCACCGTGAGCTTGTCGGGCGTCTCGATGCGGTCGAGATGGTTGCGGAAGAAGTAGGCGGAGCCACCGAGCGCGTCGGGCTTGAAGCTCTGCTCGACCGTGAACTTGACGTCTTCCGCGGTGACGTTGCCCCAGCCCTCGTGGAACTTCACGCCCGAGCGGAGCTTGAAGGTCCACGTCTTCATCTCGTTCGAAGGCTTCCATTCCGTGGCCAGGCACGGACGGTACTCCCACGTCTTGGGGTCGCGCAGGATCAGCGGGTCGTAGACGCAGTCCCAGAGCGGCTTCTCGGCCTGCACGCCGCGCCAGGCAAGCGGCGTCTCGATGCCCCACTGGCCGACGGCCACCACGAGACGGTCGGTCTGCGCGGCGCCGCGCGAGGTGACCACGAGCGGTCCCGCCATCGCGACCGCGGCCGCCGTCCCGGAACGCTTGAGAAACCCACGACGATCCATTTGACCTCCTGAACATGGGGGGCCTAGCCACGGGCCCCCCAAACCCCCGACCTCGATCACTGAAGGTCTCGGCTCGCCGCCCGAGCGCGGCTCACCTCGCACTGCCACCGCTCAGAGCGCCCCGGCGAAGCCGTGGCGCTCCTCGAAAACTGTTGGCGAAACAGTGCTGCCGGATGGTATCGCGTGGGTCGCGGGTGTCAATGCCTCTTGCGGGCGCGGGGGGCGTCGTGCGAGGGTCGGCGTCAACGCCGGCACCGAGAGGAGCGTCCAATCGCCGTGCTCTCACGACTCGCGTTGCCCGCCATCCTCCTGCTCGCCGCCGGCCTGCGGATCTGGCGTCTCGACCAGAACGGATTCGGCAACGAGTACTACACCGCGGGCGTGCGCAGCATGAGCCAGAGCTGGCGCAACTTCCTCTACCACTCGTTCGATCCGGCCGGCTTCGTGTCGGTCGACAAGCCGCCGCTGGCCGCGTGGATCCAGGTCGCGAGCGTCAAGCTGTTCGGCTTCCACGGATGGAGCGTGCTGCTGCCACAGGTCTTCGAAGGCGTGGCCGCGGTGTGGCTCGTCCATCACCTGGTCGGGCGGCGATTCGGCCACGGCGCGGGGTCGCTCGCCGCGCTCGTTCTCGCCCTGACGCCGGTGAGCGTCGCCGTCGACCGATCGAGCAACACCGAAAGCTGTCTCGTCCTGGTCTTGCTGTTCGCGGCGTGGGCGCTGCTGAAGGCGGCGGAAGACGGAAGCCGCCGCTTCCTGCTCCTCGCCGTGGCGCTCGTGGGGCTGGCCTTCAACGTGAAGATGCTGGCGGCGTTCGTCGTGCTGCCGGCTTTCGCGCTCGTGTACCTCCTCGGGACGCCGTTCGTGTGGCGCCGCCGGCTCGTCGACGCGGCCCTGGCCGCCGTCGTGCTCGCCACGGTCTCGCTGTCGTGGGTGCTCGTCTACGACCTCACACCGGCGCACCAGCGTCCGTACGCCGGCACCACCGACACCAACTCCGTGCTCGAGCTGGCGGTCGGCCCGTACGGCATCGGTCGATTCGTCCGTCAGGTACGCCCCGCCGTCGCCGCCGGCGTCGAGGGACGGGCTGATCTCCGTGATCGCGCGCGGCTCACGGCCGCCGCCGAACGCACCGCTGAAGCTGGGCCACGCACGGGCTTCGCGCGCGTGTTCGTCCGTGCGCCCGCGGGACCGCTGCGTCTCGCCGACGGTCAGCTCGCCGGCCAGGTCGGCTGGCTGCTCCCGCTCGCCCTCATCGGGCTCGCGATGGCGACGCTCCGCGAGCCGTGGCGACGACCGCTGGCCGCGACGCACCTCTCGCTCATCCTCTGGTGTGCGTGGGCTCTCACGTACGCCGTCGTCTACAGCGGGGCCGGCGGGACCTTCCACTTCTATTACATGTCGACGCTCGCGCCGCCGCTGGCCGCGCTCGCCGGCGTCGGCGTGGTGAGCTTGTGGCGCGCGTACGTCGGCGGCGGTTGGCGGTCGGTGGTGCTTCCCACCGCGCTCGTGCTGACCGCGGTGTGGCAGCTCTACGTCGACGCTCACGCGCTCGGCGGCGTGCGCGATCTCACGGGCGACGTCGCCGCACTGAAGACGGTGTCGGGGACGTGGAGAAGCTGGCTCCACCTCGCGCTCGTCGGCGGCGCATTGGTGGCCGCGATGACGTTGCTAGTGGTCGTCGCGTGGACGGCGCGGGCTCTTCGCGCGATCGCCGGCCCGGCTCTGGCCATCGGCCTACTCACGCTATTGGTGCTGCCGACGGCGTGGGCGCTCAGCAGCGTGCTGGTTCCCGGTCCGAGCGTTCTTCCGGCGGCCGATCTCGGGAGATTGCTTCCCGAATACAACGACGGGCGAGCCCGCCGGATCCTCGACCCCGACGGCCTCTCCCGCCTGATCGCGTTCCTCGAAGCCCACCGCCGAGGCGAGCGCTATCTGCTCGCGACCTCGAGCGCCACGCTGGCCGCGCCGATCATCGTCCAGACCGGCGCTGCGGTCATGGCCCGCGGGGGATTCCACGGCCTCGATCCCATCCTGACCCCGGACAAGCTCGCGCGACTGGTCGAGGCCGGCGAGGTCCGCTTCGTGATGCTCAACGATCTTTCGCTGGTGAGCCGCCGCCTCGGCGCCGAGGCCGCCGGCCAACCCATCGCCGACTGGGTCCGCGCCAACGGAACGCCCGTCGATCCGGCGCTGTGGCGCACGAGCCGACGAAGCGCGATGACCCTCTACGACCTCCGCCCCGCCCTGGGCCTCATCCGAGCGCCGACTCCGTCCGCGAGCTAGGAGACGTACTCGTAGTTGTTCTCGAGCGGGACGGACACCAGGGTGTCCCAGCTCTTCACCTTCTTGCTCACGGCCCAGGTCACGTTCTTCATGCCGAGCATGACGCCGTGGTAGTTGTCGTAGAGCTTCTGGCCCAGGGCCTGGGTCAGCCTTGCGCGCTTCTCCCCGTCCATCTCGGCCACCGTGGCGTCGATCTCTTTCTCGTACAGGCCCTCGTTGAGGAGGGCGAAGGCGCCCTTCGTGTGACAGCAGCGCTGCCAGGCCAGGCTCGGCTCGTCGAAGGGCGGCGCGCCGTAGACCCAGTGGGTCTTGTTCGTCTTGCGCGTGCGGTTCTTGGGCAGGAAGTTGGAGAACATCTCGGGGACGCGGCGGACCTTGATGCCCACCTTCTCCCAGTCGAGAGCCACCGCTTCCATCATGTCGTTGCCGTCGAGGGCGTAGGTGAAGATCATCGGGTTCACGCGGACCTCGAAGCCGCCGGCGTGCCCGGCCTCGGCCAGGAGCTTCTTGGCCTGGGCGGGATCGTAGGCCGGAATCTTCCAGTCTTTGCTGTAGCCGGCGTGGAACGGGTTGTAGAAGTACGAGAACGGCGTCTCCGAGCCCCGCCCCTTCCACAGCCCTGACACGATGGCCTTCTTGTTGACGGCGAGGTTGAGGGCCAGCCGCACCTTGCGCGCGTTCTCCTGGCTCTTCTTGTCGGCGTAGTCGCCGACCCACGGACACGTCGGGCAGAAGTCTTCCTTGTCGGGACCGGTCTGGCCGCTGAGGACCACCCAGTGCAGCACCGCGTCCTTGGTCTCGTGAATGCGCAGCCCGGACCGCTGGGCCTGCTCGAGGTAGTCGCCCAGCACCTGCCCGATGTCGATCTCGCCGGTTCGAAGCCCGGCCAGACGGGTGTTGGCGTCGGGGATGCGGCGGACGATCAGCTCCTTGAAGGTCGGGGTGTGCCGCCAGTGGTTGGCCACGGCCTCGAACCGGTGATAGTCACCCTGCCGGCCCTCGACGTGGCGGTACGGGCCGGTACCGATCGGATGCATGACCGCCTTTTCCTCGCCGACGCTCTCCATGTACTTCTTCGAGGTGATGTTCTGATAGCCGACGAACTGCGAGACCTGGGCCGGCACTTCCCACAGCCGGTTCTTGAAGTGCATGACCACCGTGTACTTGTCGGGCATCTCGATGCGGTCGAGGTTGCCGCGGAAGAACGGCGCCGAGCCGCCCTGGGCGTCGGGCTTGAGGTTCTGCTCGACCGTGTACTTCACGTCCTCCGCGGTCATCTCGCCGTGGCCCTCGTGAAACATCACGCCCCGTCGCAGCTTGAAGGTCCACGTCTTCCCTTCGTTGGACGGCTGGAACGAAGTGGCGAGCCCGGGCTTGATGGCGAAGGTCTTGGGATCGCGCATGATCAGCGGGTCGTAGACGCACTCCCACAGCGTCTTCTCCGACTGGCTCGAGCGCCAGGCGAACGGCGTCTCGATCCCCCACTGTCCGACCGCGACCACGAGCTTGTCGCTCTGGGCGCCGGCGCGCGAGGTGAGGACGAGAGGTCCGGCCAGGGCGGCGGCGGCCGCGGTGCCGGCCCCGCGCAGAAATGTCCGACGATCGACGGATGAGCTCATGAAGACCTCCTCGGTGAGGCCGGCTAGACTACCTCGTCCTTGCGGAACTTCGCGATCTCCTCGGTGCTGTAGCCCGCCTCGCGCAGCACGTCGTCGGTGTGCTCGCCCATCTCGGGCGCGGCGGTGCGCACCTGCGCGGGCGTGCGCGACAGCGTGACGGGAACGTTCTGGATCTGGATCTCGCCGAGGGCCGGGCTCTTGATGTCCACCGCGAGCCCGAGGTGCCGGACGTGCGGGTCGGCGAAGACTTCCTTCACGTTGTAGATCGGGCCGCAGGGCACGCCGGCCTCGTTGAGGATCTCGATCCACTCGGCGCTGGTCTTGGTGGAGGTCGCCTTGTCGAGCTCCTCGTTCATCACCTTGCGGTTCTTGGAGCGATCGGCGACGGTCTTGAAGCGCGGGTCATCGATCAGCGCCGGGACGCCGAGCACGCTGCAGAGCCGGCGATACATGAGCTGGCCTGACGCGGCGATGTTCATGTGGCCGTCCTTGGTCTTGAACACGCCGGTCGGGATGCCGGTCGGGTGATCGTTGCCGGCCTGGGGCGGAATCTCCTTGCCCATGGTCCAGCGCGCCGCCTGGAAGTCGAGCATGCGGACCTCGGCCTCGAGCAGCGAGGTGTGGACCCACTGGCCCTTGCCCGAGCGCTCGCGCTCGAGCAGCGCGCACAGGATGCCGTGCGCCAGGAACATGCCCGCGGTGAGATCGGCGATGGGAATGCCCACGCGGACCGGCCCCTGCCCGGGCAGACCGGTGACCGACATCAGACCCCCCATGCCCTGCGCGATCTGGTCGTAGCCCGGACGGTCGCGATACGGCCCGCTCTGGCCGAATCCCGAGATCGACGCGTAGACGATGCGGGGGTTGATCTGGCTGATCGTCTCGTAGTCGATGCCCAGGCGGTGCTTCACGTCGGGACGGTAGTTCTCGACGATCACGTCGGCCTTGGCGGCGAGCCGCTTGAAGATCGCCACGCCCTCGGGCTTCTTGAGGTCGAGGGTCATCGAACGCTTGTTGCGGTGCAGGTTCTGGAAGTCGAACCCGTTCCGTGACGAGTCACCCTCGATGTCGGTGCGCGCCTCGATCTTGATGACGATGGCGCCCATCTCGGCGAGCTGGCGCACCGCCGTCGGGCCGGAGCGGGCGCGGGTGAGATCCAGGACGGTATAGGGCGCGAGCGGTCGGTTGTCCATGGCCCGAGAGCATACAGAATCCGGCCGCCGGAGACAAAGCCTCGCGGGTGATACGCTGACCGGCGACCTCCTGGACTGACGAGAGCTACGAGAGCTGGCCCTGCATGGCCTTGAGCCGGCGGACCAGCTCCTGGTAGGACGAGCGCTGGATCACCGAGTTGAACTGGTTGCGATAGTTGTCGACCAGACTCACGCTCTCGATGAGCACGTCGTAGACCAGCCAGCGGCCCGACGCGCCGCGTTGCTGCATCCGATAGTCGACACCGAGCTGGCTGCCCTGCTTGGTGGTCAGCCGGGTGCGGACCGTGGCCACTCCGCCCTCGACGCTATCCCCCAGATACGCGACGCGATCGCCTTGGAGCAGCTCGACCTTGGAGAGATACGCGTGCTCGAAGACGTCGGTGAACACCGCGACGAACTCCTCGCGCTCGGCGGGCGAGCGCTGAGCCCAGTGGCGAGCCAGCGCCCGCCGGGCTGTGTCTCCGAAGTCGAAGATCTCCTCGGCGATCTTGCGGACCGCGCGGCGCTCCGCCGCCCGCCCTTCCTTCTTCATCTCGGGATCCTGGACCACTTTGAGCACCCGCTCCAGCTGCAGCTGAAGCTGATCCGTCGGCTCCCCCGCCCACCCGGTCGCCGGAGCCATCGCACCGAGCGCGAACGCCACCACCCACATCGCCACTCGAGCCAATCGCAAGCCCTCCATGACATCGATTCTCAGCGACCACCACGAAGCCCCCCTCCGAGTCCTAGTCGCGACGTCCCTGCAGCCGCAGCAGCATCAGGAACAGGTTCACGAAGTTCAGATAGAGCGACAGCGCGCCGACGACGGCGTAGGCGCCGGCCTGGCCGTCGGGGAGGGTGAGCGCCATCTGCTTGAGGCGCTGGGCGTCCCACGCGGTGAGTCCGGTGAAGACGATGACGCCCACGATCGTGATGAGGAACTGCAGCGCGTCGCTGTGCCAGAACATGCCGACGATCGAGGCGAGCACGAGCCCGATCAGTCCCATGAAGAAGAACTGGCCAACGCCGGCGAGGCTGCGGCTGGTGGTCGTGCCGTAGACGGCGAGCGCGCCGAACATCGCGCCGGTCACCACGAACGTCATCGCGATGGAGGCGCCGGTGTAGATCAGCAGGATCAGCGACAGCGTGACGCCGTTCAGCGCGGCGTACCCGACGAACAGGGCGGCGGCCGTGCCCGGCTGGAGACTGTGCACGCGGGCGGACAGGAAGAAGACGAGTCCCAGCTCGACCAGCACGAGCGCGAAGAACACGAGCCGGTTGGCCATCAGCGCGGCGGTCAGCGCCGGCGAGCTGGCCACGACGTAGGCGATCCCGGCGGTGATCCCGAGACCGATGAACATCCACCCGTAGACCTTGGTCAGAAACGCCGAGACGCGCTCGGCGGTGGTTGCCGAGGATCCGGCGACGAGTGTTCGCGAGTCAGCCATGGTGGGTTCCCCCCTCACCACGAAATGTTACACCGCCGAGGGCGCCCCCGACTCGAACACGCGGGCGGGCGTGAGGGGCAGCGCGGGAATCGGCGCGGTGCGGCCGAGCGCGTCGCAGACCGCGTTGGCGATCGCTCCGCCGAGCCCCGGGTTGCCGCACTCGCCGAGACCGCGCAATCCCAGGGGATTCGTCGTCGCCGGCACTTCCTGGTAGTAGCCGATCACGAGCGGGACGTCGGCGGCGCCGGGCAGCGCGTACTCCATGAGGGTGCCCGAGAGGAGCTGGCCGTCGGCGTCGTACTCGAGGCTCTCGTGCAGGGTGTTGCCGATGCCGAAGGCGACGCCGCCGATGAGCTGGCCCTCGACCAGCGCGGGGTTGACCGCGCGTCCGACGTCGGCGCCGACCACGATCTTCCTGAGCGTCACGACGCCGGTCTCCGCGTCCACGTCGACCACCACGCCGACCGCGCACCCCGCATAGGTGATCTTCGGCACGTTGAACGACGCGCCCGCGGCCAGTCTCCGCTCGGCCGCCAGCTCGGCCAGCGAGACCTGCCGGCCCTTCGCGGTGAGCGCGCCGTTGGCGTACGTCACGTCGGCTTCCGGGGCGCCCAGTCGCTCGGCCGCGCGGGTGCGGGCCTCGGCGATCAGCTTGGCCGCGGCCATGTGGGCGGCGTTGCCCGCCGTCACCGTCCCCCGCGAGCCATAGGTCCCGACGCCGCTCTCGACGGCCGCGGTGTCGGCGTGGCGCACGTCGAAGCGATCGGCGGCCAGGCCGAGCGCGTCGCCCAGGATCTGGGCGAGCACGGTCTCGAGCCCGGGCCCCATCGACGAGGCGCCGGTGTCGACCGTGAAGCGGCCGTCCGCACGCGCTTCCAGGTGCGCGGTCTCGAACGGTCCGAGGCCGGTCTTCTCGACGTAGACCGCGAGCCCGAGGCCGCGCCGCGGTCCACGCTGCCGATTCTGCGCAGCCTGAGCGGCGCGCTCGCCCCCGTAGTCGAGCCGGGCCAGCAGCTCGTCGAACAGCGCGGGGAAATCGCCGGAGTCGTACACGGTGCTGGCCCCGAAGGACTTGGTGCCGCAGTCGTACGGCATCTCGCCCGGCGTGACGAGGTTGCGGCGGCGGATCTCCGCGGGGTCCAGGCCGAGCTTCCGGGCCGCCACGTCCATCAACTGCTCGCGGACGAAGTTGCACTCGGGACGGCCGGGCGAGCGCAGCGTACCCACCGGCGTCTTGTTGGTCACCACGGACCAGAGATCGCACGCATAGTTCGGCACCCGATAGGGTCCGGGCAGGAGCGAGGCGCCGAACTCGGCCGGCACCAACCCGGCCGTCCGCACGTAGGCGCCGATGTCCGCGCGGATCACCGCGCGCAGGCCGAGGATGCGGCCGTCGGCGTCGAACCCCATCTCGGCGTCGTACTCGACCTGGCGCGCGTGATTGGTCGACAGCAGGCTCTCGCGCCGGTCCTCGACGAAGCGCACGGGGCGGCCGAGCTTCATGGCGGCCAGCGGCACCAGGATGTCCTCCGGATACAGCTCGCCCCGCGCGCCGAAGCCGCCGCCCACGTCGACCTCGGTGAGACGCAGGGCACCGGGGGGAACGCCGAAGATCGGGGCCAGGATGGTCCGGTTGATGTGGATGCACTTGGTCGAGCCGATGAGGTGCAGCTCCCCGCCCCGCGGATCCGGCGGCACCGCGACGAGCCCGCGCGTCTCCAGCGCCGCCGCCGTCTGGCGCGGATAGGCGAAGCGCTCGCGCACGACGAGATCCGCGCGCCCCAGCGCGGCCTCGGCGTCGCCCACGGTCATCGAGATCACGGCGACGTTGTTCGACTCGGTGCCGGGGAACAATCGCGGCGCCCCCCGGTCGAGCGCCGCCGTCGTCGAGGCGCACACCGGCAAGGGCTCGTACACGACGTCGACCAGCTCGACGGCGTCGGCGGCGACGTAGGGATCGTCGGCGACCACCAGCGCGATCGGCTCGCCCACGTAGCGGACGACGCCGCGCGCGATGGCCGGCTGGAGATAGCGCTCGGCCCCCGCGGGCACGGGGATCCGGTTGGGGATGATCGCGTGGTGGGGCACGTCGGCCGCCGTGAGGACCGCGTGCACGCCCGGCAGCTCGAGAGCGCGCTTGGCGTCGAGCGAGACCAGCCGCGCGTGGGCGTGTCGCGACCGCAGCACGGCCGCGTGGAGCATGCCGGGGACGCGAACGTCGGCCACGAACTCCCCCGCCCCCGCCGCCAGCCGATCACCGCCGATCTTGATGTGCGCCGCGCCGATCATGGGCCGGAAGATCGCACCGTCGCGCTCGCCGTGTCAACGGCCCGGGGTCGTGTCATTGACGCAGGACCGGCACCGGCGGTCGGTTGCGCACGCTGGGGAACGATGCTAGAGAGGACCCTCACCCCGACGCTGCTCCCGCCCGGACGCGAGGAGGCCCGCATGCTGTTCCGGAGAACGAAGGGCCCGAGAGCCCACTACCAGCGCACGGAGCTCAGCGCCTACCTCGACGAGCGCTCGGACATCGACGGCACCTGCACGTTCAGCGGCACCGTCATGCTCAACGGCAAGTTCAAGGGCCTGATCCAGTCGCCCGACACGTTGATCGTGGGCGAAAAGGCCGTGGTCAACGCCAACATCAACGGCGGCTGCGTGCTGGTCCGCGGTGAGGTATCCGGCAACATCGTCGCCACCGAGCGCGTCGAGCTGCGCGGCAACGCCCGCGTCTTCGGCGACGTCGAGGCCCCCGTCGTGGTCATGGACGAAGGCGTCCTCTTCGAAGGCCACTGCCGGATGACCAAGACCCGCACGGAAGCCCCCCGGGAAGCGCGCGACCTCTCGGTCGTCAGCCTCAAGCGCTAGCCGATACTCAGCGCCCGAACGAAGCCGCAGCGCTCAGTCGAACGGATTGCGAACGTCGAGAAACCGGAACTTCCGAAAGCCATCCGTCGTCTCGCGATACACGTCCCAGAACCCTTCGTCTTCCGAGAGCACTCGCACATGAGGCCGGCGAAACAGCGACTCGAGATTGCTGACCGCCTCGTCGGGGGACAGCGGGTGCTCGAAGATCGCTGGGTGCGTGGCCACTCTGAGGTAGGCCATCGCCGTGATCCAGGCCAGGTAGACGATCTCACTGCCGATGCCGAACTGTCGAGAAACTCCCTCGCGCGGCGATGAAATGGACTCGACGCAGCGGTCCCGATGAAGGACAGCGCTGAACGAGACGAACTTTGACGCGTGTCGCCAGCCAGGACACGGTCAGGGGGCGATGGCGAGGCAGACGACGCCGACGAGGACCACGGCGGCGGCGGCGAGGCGGGTGGCGAGGTTGCGCTCGCCGAACCAGAGACGGCCGATGACGACGGAGGCCACGATCGAGGTCTCGCGGGCGGCCACCACGTAGCCGGCCTTCGAGAGGCGGAACGCGAAGAGCACCAGCAGGTACGCGGTCAGCGTCATCACCGACGCCACCAGGATCGCCCGCCAGTTCGTCCTCCATTCGCGCTGGAAGCGTCCGCGGTCGGCGAGCGCCGCGGGGAGGAGCAGGAGCAGGGACCCCACGAACATCAGCCCGATGTAGGGCACGGGATGGAGGCGGCTCACGCCCGCCTTGTCGACGAGCGCGTAGGCGGCGATCGTGAGGCCGGTGAGCAGCGCCCAGCCCGTGCCCGGGCCGAAACGGGCGCCCGCGCTCGCGGCGGAGCGCGAGCGTCCGATCCATTGCAGGGCGACGATGCCGACCACGACGAGCGCGATGCCGAGCGCGCCGACGGTCGACGGTCGCTCGTCGAGGAGGAGCGCGGCGAACACAGGCACCAAGGCCACGCCGAGCCCGCGCGCGACCGGATAGACGAGCGAAAATTCGCCCGAGCGATACGAGCGGCCCAGCGCTCCGAAGTAGAGCGCGTGGAGCGCGATGGTCGCGATCACGTACGGCCACGCCGCCGCGGGCACGCCGCCCGGCGGCAGCGCCCACAGCGTGACGGGCAGGAACACCACGCTCGCCACCGCGACGGCCAGACAGAGGAACGCGAACTGATCGCGAGCGCCCTTGGTGAGCGCGTTCCAGCACGAGTGAAAGAGCGCCGCGGTGAGCACGAGCACGAGCGCCGCCGCGGGCATCAGCCGGCCGCGGGCCCGTGCTGACGCGCTTCGTCGCAGCCAGCCGACCTGCTCGCGTCGAACGTCGACAACCAGCCGCCGTGCACGTGGCTCAGATCCGCCACCCGCTGGTGAGCTCGCGGACGCCAGCGAGCAGCTCATCGAGGTCGGCGCTCGCGAGCCGCCGGTCCTCGACCACGCGGCGGCCGTGGACCCACACGTCGGTGATGGCCTGCGGCGACATCGCGTACACGACGTTCTTCAGCAGGTCGATCGGCGGATGGAGCGAGAGATGGCCGAGGTCGACGGCCACGAGATCGGCGAGACGCCCGGCGGCGATCACGCCGGCCTCGACGCCCAGCATCGCGGCGGCGTCGCGGGTGCCCATCGCGAACGCGCGCTCCGCGCCGAGCGCGGTGCCGTCGAGCAGCCGCACGCGCTGGAGCAGCGAGGCCATCCGCATCTCCTCGAAGACGGAGGCGCGGTTGTTGGTGCAGCCGCCGTCGGTCCCGAGCCCGATCCGCACGCCGGCCCGGAGCATCTCGGGAACGCGCGTGATCCCGTCGCCCAGGAACATGTTGGAGCTCGGGCAATAGGCGAGGCTCGCCCGGCGCTCGCCCATCAGCGCGATCTCGCCGTCGTCGAGCCACACGCAGTGCACCGCGATCGTCCGCGGCCCCAGCACCCCGAGCGTGTCGAGATAGCGCAGCGGGGTGGCCCCGTGATCGCGGAGGGTCCGCTCGCCCTCGTAGCGGCCCTCGGCCACGTGGATGTGAAACGGCGTGTTCGCCGCCTCCGCGACCTCCCACCCGGCGCGGATCATCGCGGGCGAGGCGCCGTGCGGGCTGTGCGGCGCCGGTTGAACCAGCGTGGTCGGCGCTCCGCGGTGGCGCGCGATCAGCTCACCGGTGCGTCGCGCGGCGTCGGCCACGCTCTCGCGATAGCGCCGCGGCGCGCCCGCCCAGTCGTACATGGTGCGCGCGAGGACGAGGCGCATCCCCATCGCCCGTGCCGCCTCGATCACCGCCTCGGCGTTGTCGTTGCCGTCGTCCTGGAGGTAGAAGAAGTCGACGCAGGTGGTCACGCCGTGCAGCAGCTGCTCGGCGAAGGCGAGCCGAGCGCCGAGCGCGATGGCCCGCCGATCGAGACGGTCGGAGAACGGATACAGCACCCGGTCACGCCACCCCATGAAGTCGAGGTCGTCCCCGAGACCCCGGAGCAGCGTCTGAAACGTGTGACAGTGCGCGTTGACCGTCCCCGGCACGAGCGCCCTTCCGGGAAGACGAACGTCGCCGGCCCGGGCCGCGCCGACGTCGCCGACGGCGCCGATCCGGCCGCCCGTGATCGTGAGGGCCCGATCGCGCTCCCACCCCCTCTCGGTGAGCACCAGATCGGCGACGAGCCTCATCGATCACGCACCGCTACCGCGGGGCCGCGCACCGCTACCGCGGGGCGCGCGGCCGGCCGAGCCAGCAGGGGCGCCACCAGTTCCAGCGGCCCATGAGACGCATGGTGGCGGGCACCAGCAGGGCGCGGACGATGGTGGCGTCGACCACCACCGCGATGCCGATGCCGATGCCCACGGCCTGGATGATCACCGAGCGGGCCAGGCCGAAGCCGAAGAAGACGGCGGCCATGATGGCGGCGGCGCCGGTGATGAGCCGGCCGGTGCGCTCGAGACCCGCCGCCACCGCCGACGTGTTGTCGCCGGTCCGATCGTATTCCTCGCGCACCCGGCTCAGCAGCAGGACCTCGTAGTCCATCGAGAGACCGAAGACCAGGCAGAACATGATGAGCGGGGTCGCGGTCTGGATGGGACCGGGGGTGAAATCCAGCCAGCGGGCCAGGTGGCCGTCCTGGAAGATCCACACCAGCGCGCCGAACGAGGCCGTGATCGACAGCAGATTCATGACGATGGCTTTCAGCGGCAGCACCACGGAGTCGAGCAGCCACAGCATCACCAGGAAGGTGACGAGCACGATGAGGCCGACGGCGAGGGGGGCACGGCGCACGGTCAGGCCGATGAAATCGAGATCGAACGCCGTCTGCCCGGCCACCAGCACCTCGCCGTCGTAGGCCGGATGCTCCCGGCGGATCGTCCGCACCAGCGCGCGCGCCTCGTCGCTGCTCGGCCGGGCCTCCGCGCTGACCACGAGCAGGAGGACGTGCCCGCCGACGAGCTGCGGCAGCGCCGCCGCCAGCTCGGGCGGTCGCCGATCGCTGGGCAACGCGGCCAGCATCTGATACGTCGGCAGATCGAGCGACGGATCGAGATCCACGAAGCTGTCGACCCGTGTGACGTGGGGACGGGCCGCGAGCCAGCGGCTGAACGCGTAGGCCTGGGCCACCCGCTCGGGCGTCAGCGGCGATTGCCGGCCGGCGTCGAGGACGACGAGGATGCGGTTGACGTCCTGACCCGGAAACTCCGCGCGCAACACGGTCGCGGCCCGCCGCGATTCCGCGTCCGGCGGCAGCGCGGTCTCGTCGCCGGCCCCCACGCGCAGGTGCAGCAGGGGCAGCCCGAGGAGGAGCAGCAGCGCGACCACGGGCAGCAGCACCCGCCAGGGATGCGCCATGACCGTGGAGGCCAGCCAGTGCCAGACGCCGCGTCCCACGCGCGGCCGACCGCGAGTGAGCAGCGGCAGGCGGGCCACGTTCACGCGGGGCCCCAGCACGGCGAGGAGCGCGGGCAGCGTCGTCAACCCGTACAGGACCGCGAACGCGACCACCAGCGTCCCCGCCCATCCCAGCGAGGCGAGGTTCCCCAGCCCGAGGAACATCAGGCCGAGCAGGCCGATGGCCACGGTGATACCGGAGAAGAGCGTGGCGCGCCCGGCCGTCGCCACCGTGCGCGCGAGGGCCTCCGGCACCGGGTGATCGTGAAGCTCCTCCCGGAAGCGGCTCACCACGAACAGCGAGTAGTCGATGGCGACGCCGAGCCCGATCATGCTCACGATGTTGGGGGCGTAGATCGACACGGAGGTCGCGCGGGCGAGCAGGAACGTGCCAGCGATCGCGCTCGCCATGGCCAGTCCGCCGACGGCCAGCGGCAGCAACGCCGCGACTACCGAGCCGAACACGAGCAGCAGCAGCACGGCCACCAGCGGCAGGATGACGACCTCGACCCGGCCGACGTCCGTTCGCGCCACCTCGGTGAAATCGTGATTCAGCGCGACGGGGCCGGCGGCCAGCACCTCGAGCGTGTCCGAGCGCACCAGCTTCCGGAGCGCCGGGTAGATTTCAGGGGAGACGCCCGAGAATTCGAGCGAGGCGAAGGCGGACGCCCGTCCGTGCAGCTCCACCACGGCCAGCGCGCGCCGGCCGTCACGCGAGAAGGCGCCGGGCAGACCGTCGTACGCCGTGCGCACCCGCGCGACCCGGGGGTCCCGCGTCAGCGGCGCCACCGCCTGCTCGACCTTCGCCCGAAACGCGGGGTCGCGCGCGGACAGCGTCGCGCTGCTGAAGATGAGCGTGAACGCGGGCGGCCGCGCGGCCAGCTCCCCTCCGATGCGTCGCAGCGCCCGGCCCGATTCCGTCTCCGCCGGGATGTCTGGGGGATCGAGAGGCGGCCGCGTCAGGATCACGGGAACGGCGGCGAGCAGCGCGAGCGCGGAGGCGGCGAGCACCAGCCAGCGGCCGCGATACACGAGCCGCCCCCACCGCGCGAGCCCGGCTCGGTCCCCCCCGCCCTGGAGTCTCACGCCGTGGACAGTATCAGACCCTCGCGTCCGCCCGCACGTGTCTCCGACGATCGGCGGTGACGAGGCTCGGCGTTTCGCCCGAGGAACACCGCGTGCCCGCTCGGGTCCGTGACCCGTATCTGAAGTGATATAGTTCCACGAAATTCCCGAGGAGGAGCCAATGGTGATGCCACGCTTTGCCCGCGCCTTCCGCAACGTCGCCCTGATCGCCGGCGTCGTCGGGGGATCCGTCGGCTGCGGCAGCGGGATCGTCGTTCACGGTGTCACCTTCGGTCCCATGATCGCGCCCGGGTTTCCGCCGTTCCCGCCCGTGGTCAGCCTCAACGTGGGGAGCGTCCCCGCGTACCGAGCGCCGCGGGCGGGAACGATTCAGAACTTCAGGGTTTTCGTGGACACCAATGACCTCATGGGCGCGAATGTGGTGGTGACGCTCTACGTCAACGGTGTGGCGACCTCGATCACGGCGACCATCCCCATCGGGTTCACGGGCGGCGTCGACAGCCCCAACACGGTCGCGGTCTCGAACGGCGACGTCATCGAGGTCAAGGCCGATCGAACCGGGACGACCGGCTCCGGCCCCTCCGGCCCCCCCGGCCCCCCCGCCTTCGTCAGGGTGAGCACGGCGTATGAGCTGCGCTAGGGACAACCACGTTCATCGGCGCGTCACGCGGTCCGAGGCGAAAGCCGCGCCTCAGACGTGGATGACGACTTTGAGCGCGTTGCCCAGGCGCTCCATGTAGGTGCGGAACGCGTCGTGAACCTCGTCGAGCTCGAAGTGGTGGGTGATGATCGGGTCGGCGACGATCTTGCCCTGGCTCATGAGGGCGAGCGAGCGGCCGGAGTTCATGCCGCCCTCGCCCCGCGCGGCGTAGATGCGCACGTTGCTGCGGACCGCGAGGTTCATGTCCATGGTCACCGGGCCTCCGTACCAGGCCACCACGCCGATGCGGCCCCCGCGCTTGACGTTCTCGAGCGCCTCCTGCATCGAGGTCGGGCCGCCCGCGCACTCCAGCACGGAGTCGGCGCCCTTGCCCGCGGTCAGCTCCCGCATTCGCGCCGCCAGGTCTTCCTTCTTCACGTTGATCACGTGATCGGCGCCGAGCCGCGCGCCGACGGCGAGACGCTCGTCGCGCGTGCCGGTGAGGATGACGCGCTCGGCGCCGAGCGCCTTGCAGAGCTGGACCGCGATGAGCCCGATCGGCCCCGGCCCCTGCACGAGCACGGTCTCGCCCGCGAGATAGCCGCCCATGAGATCGATGGCCCAGAGCGGCGAGGCCGCCGTCGTCACCATGCACGCCTGCTCGAACGTGAGGTTGTCTGGCAGCTTGTAGAGCGTGTTGATGTGGTTCAGCGCGTACTCCGCGAACCCACCGTCGCAGGTGAGCCCCTTGGCGCGGTGGCCCTTCGAGAGATCGCCGTAGTTCAGACACGAGGTGTACCAGCCCTTGATGCAGTTCTCGCAGCGCTCGCAGCCCTTGTGCACCTCGACGGCGACCCGATCGCCCACGCGGAACTCGTCGACGTCGGGTCCCAGCGCGGCCACCGTCCCCGCGTACTCGTGGCCCATGATGAACGCGCCGCTCGGCTGCCCCTGAAGCGTCCGGTGCAGCACCTTCACGTCGGTCCCGCAGATCGACGCGCAGTTCACCTTCAACAGCACCTCGCCCGTCCCCGGCTCCGGCACCGGCCGCGCGTCGACCCGCATCTCGTCCGCTCCGTGCAGCACCACCGCCTTCATCCTCGCCGGCATGGCCATCGCTCCGTCTCCCTACACGCCCATGATGTTGTAGCCGCAATCCACGAACAGGACCTCGCCGGTGATCGCCGAGGACATGCGCGAGGCCAGGAAGACCGCGGTGTCGCCGATCTCGCGCAGCTCGACGTTGCGGCGCAGCGGCGCGTGCTCGGCGTAGTGGTTGAGCATGCCGGTGAAGCCGCGCACGCCGCGGCCGGCCAGCGTGTTCACCGCTCCCGCGGAGATCGCGTTCACGCGGACGCCGCGGGGACCGAGGTTGGCCGCGAGGTAGCGGACGCTGGCCTCCAGCGCGGCCTTGGCCACGCCCATCACGTTGTAGTTGCCGGTCACCTTCTCGCTGCCGTAGTAGGTCATCGCGATGACCGAGCCCGCGCCCGACGCCTGGAGCAGCGGGAGCGCGGCGCGCGTGACCTCCACCAGCGAATACGCCGAGATGTCCTGAGCCATGCGGTAGTCCGCGCGCGACGTCGTCACGAACTCGCCCTCCAGCGCTTCCTTGGGCGCGTAGGCGAGCGAGTGCACGAGCGTGTGGAGGCGGCCGAACTCGCGCCCGAGTGATTCGAAGACCGCCGCGACCTCGGCGTCGCTGGTCACGTCGCACGGCAGCGTGAGCGAGCCGGGCAGCGTGGCCGCCAGCTCCTCGACGTTTTCTTTCAAGCGCTCGCCCTGGTAGGTGAACGCGAGACGCATGCCGGCCGCGCTGAGCGCCTGCGCGATGCCCCACGCGATCGAGCGCTTGTTGGCCACGCCCATGACGAGGCCGGTGGTGTCGGCGAGAAGGGTCATGGAGGATGCCTCCGGCCGCCATGATAGCGCAGCCCGCGGTATACTCGCGGCGCATGGCTGGTCTCGGCATCTCGCTTCCGTTCGTTCCCACGTTCGCGTCCGACGAATTCGCGGCGCTGGCGCGCGAAGTCGAGGCGCGCGGCTATCGCCGGGCGTGGATGGGCGAGTCGGCCGGCACCGACGCGGTCACCGTGATGACGCTGGCGGCCGCGCACACGCGGCAGCTCGAGGTGGCCACCGCGGTGCTGCCGATTCAAACGCGGACGCCGATCGTGCTGGCCATGACCGCAGCCACCCTCGGCCACATCGCGCCCGGACGCTTCTCGCTCGGGCTCGGCGTGTCGAGCCGCGCCATCGTCGAGCAGTGGAACGGGCTCACCTTCGTGCCCGGCCTCGCCCAGATGCGCGAAGCGGTCCAGGTCATCCGCGCGGCGCTCTCGGGCGAGCGCGTGAACTTCGACGGCCGCTTCTACAAGATCCGGAACTTCCGGCTGCTGATCCCGCCGCCGCCGCGGCCCGTGCCGATCGTGCTGGCCGCCCTCGGCGACGAGGCCCTGCGCCTGGCCGGCGAGGTCGCCGACGGGGTGCTGATGAACTGGATCGGCCCGGAGAACGTGCCCCACGCCATCGCCCAGCTCGAAGCCGGGGCCAAGCGCGCGGGACGGACGCTCGACGGCTTCGAGATCGCCGCCTTCATCCGCACCTGCGTCACCGACGCGCCGGAGGCCGCGCGACAGTCGCTCGCGCGCGACATCACCGGCTACACCACCGTCGACGCCTACGCCAACTACTTCCGCGGCTCCGGCTTCGCGGACGACATCGACGCGGTCCAGGCCGCGTGGAAAGCGGGAGATCGCGCGGGTGCTCCCGGCAAGCTCTCGCCGCGGCTGCTCGACGCTCTCGGGGTGGTCGGCGACGAGGCCTACTGTCGCGGGCGCATCGCGGAGTTCGCGCGCGTGGGACTCACGATGCCCGTCGTCGTGCCGTTCGCTCCCGAGGGCGACCGCAAAGCGTCGACCCTGCGAACCGTCCGCACGTTTCCGGCATGAGCCTCAGCGTCCTCGGCATCATCCCCGCCCGGCTCGGCTCCACGCGGCTCCCGCGCAAGCCGCTACTGGAGATCGCGGGACGCCCGATGGTCGTGCGGGTGTGGGAAGCCGCGCGCCCGTCGCCGCATCTGACCGATCTGCTCGTGGCCACCGACTCGGAGGAAATCGTCGAGGTCTGCCAGCGCTACCACGTCCCCGCCGTCCTCACGGATCCCGGCCACCCGTCGGGGACCGACCGCATCTGGGAAGTCGCGCAGGGACGGGTCGCCGACGTCTACGTCAACATCCAGGGCGACGAACCGCTCATCACGTCGGGGCACATCGCGGCGCTGGTGAGACCCTTCATCGAGCTTCCGGACACGCAGGTGACCACTCTCCGCATCCGCGCCACCGACGAAGAGGCGCAGAGCCCCACCGTGACCAAGGTCGTGTGCAACGCCGACAACGGCGCGCTCTACTTCTCGAAGTTGCCGATCCCCTTCGATCGCGGCGGGACCGGCGTGGTCCGCTACAAGCACCCGGGCTGCTACGCGTATCGGCGGGTGGCGCTCGAGCAATTCCACCGACTGCCGCCCTCGCCCCTCGAGCGTGCCGAGGGTCTCGAGCAGCTCCGCTTCCTCGAAGCCGACATCCCGATCATCGCGGTCGAGACCACGGAGCCCACCATCGGCGTCGACACCGAGGAAGACCTGCGCGCGGTCGAAGCGATCTTCGCCGCCCGTCGCTGACGCTACAGTCCCCGTTCGGCCCCGCGGACGATGGTCTTCACGACCACTTCACCGCTCGCGTCGCGATGGACGAGCTTGTCGCCCTCGCGCAGCATCACCCTCACGCCGAGTTCCGGCGTGATGGGCACGCGCGTGACGCCGCGGGGTCTCACTCCGAACATGACGGCTACGAGCTTTTTGATGGTCATGGTGCGGGGAAGGGCTGCAAACGCGGCGCCAGCGACTTGCTGGTGCGTTTGACACCTTGCGGCTAAGGTGGTATCACAACGTCGTTTTTCGCCTCGACGAACACCTCGAAAGGGAGTGTGCCATGAGCGCAGACTCTGTGAACCGCCGAACATTCCTGAAAGTCACCGGAGCGACCGCGGGCATCCTCGCCGCCGGCCGCGCGCCGGCCTTCGCGCAGGGAACGAAGCTGCACATCTTGCGCTGGAACGATTTCATCCCCGAGGCGGACGTGGAGCTGAAGCGGCAGGCCCCGGAAGCCTCGAAGGCGCTGGGCGCCGAGGTCACCTTCGAGTTCATCAACGGCAACGATCTGCAGCCGCGCATCACCGCCGGCGTCCAGTCGGGTAGCGGCGCCGACATCATCCAGATGCTCTGGAACTGGCCGCACCTCTACGCCAACTCGCTGGTGGACGTCTCCGACGTGGCCGAGCCCATCGGCAAGAGCCAGGGCGGGTTCTACGACATCTTCAGCGCCAGCGCGAAGGTGGGCGGCAAGTGGCTGTCGATGCCGCACGGCGTCGGCGCCAACGCGGTCGCCTATCGCAAGTCCTGGTTCAACGAGCTCGGCATCAAGGAGTTCCCCAAGACGTGGGACGAGTACCGCGAGGTCGGCAAGAAGCTCAAGGCCAAGGGCAAGCCGGTCGGCCAGGCGCTCGGCCACAGCTTCGGTGATCCGCCGACGTTCGCGTATCCGTTCCTGTGGGACTTCGGGGGCGCCGAGGTCGACAAGACCGGCAAGAAGGTCGTGCTCAACTCCAAGGGCACGCTGGAGGCCGTGAAGTTCATCCAGGCCTTCTGGAAGGACGCGTGCGACGAGGGTGGCCTGGCCTGGGACGACACCAACAACAACCGGGCGTTCCACGCCGGCGAGATCGGCGCCACCCTGAACGGCGCCTCGATCTACATCGTGGCCAAGCGCCAGAAGGAAAAGCTCAAGGACGAGAAGGGCGAGCCGCTGTTCCAGGACATCGAGCACGCGGCGCTGATGCCGAAGGGTCCGGCCGGACAGTTCGCGCTCTACGTGCCCTTCCAGCACTCGGTCATGAAGTATTCGAAGAACCAGAAGCTCGCCAAGGACTTCCTGAAGTGGCTGCACCAGGACGCGAACTACGGCAAGTGGTTCGAGGTCAACGAGGGCTACAGCGTCGGCTCCACCAAGAAGTGGGAAGACAACCCGATGTGGGGCAAGATCGACAAGCCCTTGCAGGTCTTCCGGCAGGCCGCGCGGGCCTCGCTGATGCTCGGCCATCCCGGCCCCGCCACCGCGAAGGCGACCGAGTCGTACACGAAGTACATCATCGTCGACATGTTCGCCAAGGCCGTCCAG
>Ga0193725_1000019_pt1 | contig 55518 bp, 55 predicted proteins | sample H2a2metaG_FD_143058 | JGI IMG/M metagenome (GOLD analysis project Ga0193725, IMG submission 143058) | Soil microbial communities from a riparian zone of the East river system, Colorado, United States - H2a2 | ecosystem: Environmental > Terrestrial > Soil > Riparian zone | place: USA: East River... | reverse complement strand
CTCGGCTACCCTGCTCGGGCGACCAAGCTCAAGAAGGGGGAGGCCAAGGACCGATGCGCCTGGAATCGTTTATCAGAAGAGCTCTCGGATTGAAAGCCCATCGAGTCGTGCACGTCGAGGCGGACGAGACGACCAAGCAGCTGGTCATCCATGTCGACCGCCGCGAGCACCGTCGGCTGCAGTGTGGCGAATGCGGGCGCGCCGTGCGGCAGATCGCGCCGACCCGCCGGCCGCTGCGGCGCTGGCGCGATCTGGCTCTGCGCGAGCACATCGTCGAGCTGGTCTACGCTCCGTGTCGCGTCCGCTGTCCCCGCTGCGGGCTGCGCGTCGAACGCGTCCCGTGGGCCGACAAGTGGCAGCGGGTAACCGCACGCCCTGGCCCGCGCGGTCGCCGCCCTCGCCCGAGAACTGAACTGGAACGCGGTGGCCCACCACTTTCGTGTGAACTGGAAAACGATCGCCGCCGTGGTCGAGGGCACCGTCCTCTGGGGCTTGCAGCCTCGGCGCTGGGAGCCGCTGCACGCGATGGTATTGACGAGGTCAGCCGTCGTAAAGGTCAGCGGTACGTCACCATCGTCTACGACCTCGGCCGGGGCCGGGTGGTGTGGGTGGGCCGGGACCGCGACGCGGCGACCATGGAGCGGTTCTTCCGCTGGCTCGGGCCGCGCCGGGCGCGCGCGATTCACACCGTCTGCTGTGACATGTGGAGCGTGTACATCGACGCCGTCGAGGCCCACCTGCCGCAGGCCGCGCTGGTCTTCGACCGGTTCCATCTGAGCCAGCATCTGAGCCGGGCCGTCGATGAGGTCCGCCGCCAGACGTGGCGCCAGTTGCGCGGGGCCGAGAAGGCGGAGTTCAAACACACCCGCTTCCTGTGGTTGAAGAACCCCGAGAACCTCGGCCGGGACGAACGGACTCGCCTGTCGACGCGACTGCAGGTCAACCGCCCGATCGTAAAAGCGTATCTCCTCAAAGAGGATCTCCGGCGCTTCTGGACCTACCGCTACACCGCGTGGGCGGGCGGCCATCTCCTGCAATGGCTCTGGCGCGCGAGCCACAGCCGGCTCGAGCCCTTCCCGAAGTTTGCGCGCCTGCTGCGGACCCATCTCGACGGCGTGCTGGTCTGGACGAAGCTCCGCGTCAGCAATGGTGCCCTCGAAGGCATGAACAACAAGGTCAAAGTCATCAGCCATCGCGCCTACGGGTACCGGACCGCGTGGACCTACATCGCGAACATCTATCACGGCTGCGCCGGCCTCCCATTGCCCTGACACTTTTGGGAGAGCAGCCGCAAATAGAGCATGTCCGGTGTGATCCGACCATCTACGATCGCACGCAGCACGGAGGCGAAGCGGTGGGCGTCCTTTCCGAACCGCTCGTTATAGCGGAACGCTTGCTCCTTGACGTAGCGGTGGAGATGGTACGGCTCCATGTTGAGGTGGGTGGCCTTAATGCCGCGCTTCAGGAGGGCCCAGAAGTCTTCGATCCCGGGGTGATCGACCGCGCCGCGTTCGACTCGCTCCGGCGGGCTGGGACGATCGTGTGGATCAAGCCAGGACTGCGCAGCCGGTCCTTGGTAGGGATTCTGACAGAGTCACAGCGAACCCGAGACGGCCGCAGCCGGTTGCTCCTGGTTCGCTCCCGACGTGTTAGCGCGTTGGACTCGGCTGGGTATGGCCTGGGGCCTCCGCGGGCGAGATGGACGCCGCGCGGCGATTTGCTCACGCTATCGATACCCGATAACATCGGGGTGTGATCCGGGCCTTCCGGAACCGGCTGGCGGAGGATCTGTTTCACGAGCGGCTGACGTCGAGGACACGACGATTCCCATCGGAACTCAGGAGCGCGGCCAGCCGCAGACTTCAGTACTTGAACGCCGCCGTGAGCCTTGGCGATTTGGCCGTGGTGCCGGGCAATCGGTTGGAGGCGCTCAAAGGCGATCGTCGCGGATGCCACGCGATCCGCATCAATGACCAGTGGCGCATCGTTTTTCACTGGCAACGCGACGGCGTCGACGCTGTCGAGGTCACGGACTATCACTAAACGGGAGAAGAAGATGAGGCCGCGGCGTCCTGTGCATCCGGGTGAGCTGCTCCTTGAAGAGTTCCTTCGTCCGATGGGCGTGAGCCAGCGCCAGTTCGCGGTGAAGCTCGGGTGGACCACGGCCAGGCTGAACGAGTTGGTGAAGGGCAAACGGGGGGTGACTGCCGATACCGCGCTTGACCTCGCCAAGGCGCTCGGAACTTCTCCTGAGATCTGGATGAATCTGCAGACGACATGGGAGCTCCGTCGAGCGGAGGCGCGCCGCCGAGCGCCTGACCGACCGGCAAGGACCCACGCGATGCGCTGACTGCGTCCACTTGACGGCTGGATGGTCGTGGTTGTAGACAGCCAGCATCGATAGCTCGCGTTGGCCCCTGGATCGGACCGCCGGCGGCCGTGGCCGGCGATGGAGGGTGATCATGGCATCGCGAATCACGCGTCGTGAGCTGATCGGGTCTGGCCTGGCGGCGGGCGTCGCGCTCTCCGGAGGGGCGTTGACCACGCCGGCGCGCGCTCAGGGTAAGGCGGGGGGGATCCTTCGGGTGCGGGGGTACGATCCGCCGCACTTCGATCCGCATCAGACGTTGAACTTCAAGACGAATACCACGCTGTCGTTCGTGTACAGCAAGCTGGTGCGTCACAAGGTGGGGCCTGGGGTGACGCCGGGGACGTTTCCGATCGAGGGGGATCTGGCGGAGCGGTGGGAGGAGCCGGACGACACGACCGTGGTGTTCTTCCTGCGGCGCGGGGTGAAGTGGCACAAGAAGCCGCCGGTGAGCGGACGTGAGCTGACGGCCGAGGACATCAAGTTCACCTACGACCGGTTCCTCACCGAGAAGGGCAATCCGCAGCGGTTCATGCTCGACTCGGTGGACCGGATCGAGGTCGTGGACCGCTACACCGTGCGGTTCCGGCTCAAGGAACCGTTCGTGTGGCTGGTCCCCGCGCTGGCCAACCCGATCAACACGTGGGTGGTGGCGCGGGAGGCCGTGGAGAAGTTCGGCGATCTGAAGCGGCCGGAGACGGCCATCGGCACCGGGCCGTTCATGCTCGAGCGCTACGAGCCGAACGTGAAGACGGTCTTCAAGCGCAACCCCGAGTATTTCCGCGCGCCGCTGCCATATGTCGACGGGGTGGAGTGGACGGTGATGGAAGACGACTCCGTCGGCCTCGCCGCCTACACCACCGGACAGATCGACGCCGGCCCCTGGCACTTCTGGGTGGTGCGCCAGGCCGATCTTCCCGCCCTGAAGAAGCGCCGAAGCGATCTCCAGTACCGGGACGTGCTCTCCAACGTCGCCAACGGCATCTACATGCGCACGGACAAGCCGCCGTTCAACGACGTGCGGGTGCGTCGGGCCATCTCCCACGCGGTCGACCGGCGGGCCATCATCGACGCGGTCTATATCAAGGGCGAGCCGCCGCCGGCGGTGGCGCCGGGGCTCACGGAGTGGTCGGCCCCCATCGATCAGCTCGGCGCCGGCGCCAAGTACTACACGCACGATCCCAAGGAAGCGCGGCGGCTGCTCGCCGAGGCGGGATTCCCCAACGGGCTCAAGACCCAGATCAGCGTCACCGGCGGATACGGCGCCGACGCCCTGGACGCGTTCCAGCTCGTCCAGCGCCAGCTCAAGGAGAGCGGCATCGACGCGGCGCTGAACGTCCAGGAATACGGGGCGTACATGTCCACGACGTTCCAGGGCAAGTACGAGGGCATGGCGGTGGGACCGTTCAGCATCTCGTGGGAGCCGCACAGCAACCTCTACGGCATGTACGTGCCGGAGCAGGGCCGCAACTCGAGCCACGTCACCGACGCCAAGATGCTCGCGCTGCTGCGGGAGGAGATGCGGACCAAGGACCTGGCGGCGCGCAAGAAGCTCGTCCTCGACCTCCAGCGCCACGCCGCCGAGCAGCAGTACTACGTGTATCTGTACTCGCTCGGCTACACGACGTCGTGGCCCAACTACGTGAAGGGCTACGCGCCGAACGTCAGCTTCGACTACGGCAACCGCGCGGCCGCGCTCTGGCTCGACCGGTAGCCGGTGTTCGTCACGGACAGCTCACGACCTCGGCGGCGCCGGTGACGACTGAGGTGGTCGTTCCGTCCAGGCTGCGCTTGGCGTACGCGAGCGTGTTCTTCGCGGGATCCGCGCTCAGCTGGATGGCGAACGTCCCGTGGAACACGCTCTTGGCCAGATCGTATCCGGCGCCGGTGAGGGAGACCCAGAACCCGTCGGCATTGGGAATGGCGGTGCCGCTGACCGCGTAGACGACCAAGCCGTTCGGGGGCGCGATGGCCTGGGAAAATCGGGCCTCGCCGGTGAGCTGGAACACCGGCCCGGCTGGGGAGGCGGTGAGGGTGAGATCGATCCTCGGCGAGCCGAGCCCCGCCGCCTTCAATCCGATACAGACGGGGAAGGGATCCACCACGGCAGCAAGGCCGATGCGGGACGGCACGACGAGCACCGTGGTCAGGAAGACGACGAGGCACAGGGCCCGCGGCCTTTTCATCCGTCACCTCGGGTCGAAGTCTGATCGTGTCCGCGAGGATAGCGTAGGATCCGACCGGGGAGAAACCGCTGATGAGTGACGCGCCGACTCCGCTGACGCCCGCCGCCGTCGCACCGTTCCTGCGTGCGACCATCGCCACCCTCACCGCCGAGGTCGGCGCGCTCTCGGCGAGCGCGCTGGCGTGGCACCCCGCGCCGGGCGAGTGGTGCGTCAAGGACGTGCTGGGCCACCTGATCGAGACCGAGCGGCGCGGGTTCGCGGGACGGATCCGCATCATCCTCGCCGGCCAGGAACCGCGCCTCGAAGGCTGGGACCAGAACGCGGTGGCCACGGCGCGGCGGGACTGCGAGCGCGACGGGCGCGAGTTGCTCGGCGAGCTGGCCACCATGCGGCAGGACAGCGTCCGCCTGGTCGAGGGGCTGAGCGCGGGCGACCTGGCGCGCGGCGGCCAGCATCCGACCGTCGGCCACCTGAGAGTCGCCGACCTGCTGAACGAGTGGATCCACCACGACCGTAACCACGTCCGCCAGATCCTCGCCAACGTGCAGGCCTACGTGTGGCCCCACATGGGGAACGCGCAGAAGTTCTCGGCCCCGTGACGTCCGCGATGCGGGCGGGGCTGCTCGGCGTCGTGGTCGCGGCGGGCCTGCTGACGATGGTCGCGTCCCCGGCCCGCGCCGACTGTATCGGCTCCTGCATGTCGGAGAAAGGCTGCGGTCTGCAGTACGAATCGAGCCGCGTCCAGCCCGGCTATTGCTCGATCGCCAAGAGCGACTGCGAGGTGCGCTGCCGTCGCGGCGGGGAAGAGGCGAGCAGCACCTATGGAGCCATCGCGTTCAGCCCCGCCAGCGGGGCCTGGGGCGACGCGTTCGGCTACCCCAGCCGGGGCGGGGCCGAGCAACGCGCGCTCGGCGAGTGCGGCCGGCGCGCGCGCGATTGCACGGTGGCCGTCTGGTTCAGGGATCAGTGCGGCGCGATCGCCAGTGCCAGCGGCGGGGTCTGGGCGTCAGGTCTCGGTAAGACGCGAGCGGCGGCCAGCGCCGACGCCATGACGGACTGTCGAAAGCGCGGCGCCAAGGGTTGCGAGACGCGCCACGCCGTCTGCTCGCGCTGAGCGATCGCGGCTAGCCGCGATCCTTCCCGCGCTTGCGCTCGGCGAAGGCGCGCAGGCCGGCCTGGGCGTCCTCGCCCCGCATGTGCTCGGCGACCACCCGCTTCTCCAGCTCGAGCCCGGTGCGCAGGTCGACGTCGAGACCGCGATCGATCAGGCGCTTGGCGGCGCGGCTGGCCGCCACGCTCTTGGCGGCCAGCTCGCGGGCGAGCGCGAGCGTCGCTTCGACCACGGTGCCCGCGGGCGCGACCCGGTTGGCGAGACCCCACGCGAGCGCCTGCTGGGCGTCGATCCAGCCGCCGAGCAGCATCAGCTCCTTCGCGCGGCGCGCGCCGATGAGCCGCGGCAGGCGCTGGCTGCCGCCGCCGCCCGCCAGCAGCGCGAAGTTGATGTGCTGGTCGCCGAGCCGTGCCTCGGCGTCGACGACCACGAGGTCGCAGACCATCGTCAGCTCGAGCCCGCCGGCCAGCGCGACGCCGTGCACGCCGGCGACCACGGGTACGGGCAGGCGCTCGAGGCGATCGAACACCCGGTGCCAGAGGTCCATGAAGCCGCGCCAGAGGTCCGGATCGGGGGCCAGCTCCTGAACCACCGAAAGATCCGCTCCGGCGCAGAAGGCGCGGCCGGCGGCGGTCAGAGCCACCGCGCGCACGCTCGGGTCGCTCTCGATGCCGGCGCACGCGCGGTCGAGGTCGCCGAGGAGCTCGGGGCTGATCGCGTTGAGCTGGGCGGGGCGGTCAAGGGTCACGTGGGCGACGGCGCCGTCACGCTCGAGACGAACCGTGCTCATGTGCGCAGTTCGGGAATCACCCAGTACGGCGTGCGGCCCCCGTGCATGCGCTCGATGTTGTCGAAGCCGTTGCGGAAGGCCTTGGGCCAGTTGTCGACGGTGGGGCCCGCCATGTGCGGGGTGATCGTGATGTTGGGCAGGTTGAAGAACTTGTGGTCGGCCGGCGGCGGCTCCTGCTCCATCACGTCGAGGCCGGCGGCGGCGATCTGCTTGGTGGTCAGGGCCTGGAAGAGGGCCTCCTCGTCGACGACCGGGCCGCGGCAGGTGTTGATGAAGATCGCGTGCGCCTGCATCTTGCCGAACGCGCGCCCGTTGATCATGTTGCGGGTCTTCGGGGTGAGGGGCGTGTGGCAGGTCACCACGTCGGACTTCGCCAGCACCTCGTCGAAGAGCGCGAAGCGCACGCCGAGCGTGTCCTCCTGGTCCTCGGTGAGCCGGATGATGTCGTAGTACAGCACGTTCATGTCGAAGCCCTGGGCGCGCCGCGCGACCTTCTTGCCGATGTTGCCGAGGCCGATGATGCCGAGGGTCTTGCCCTCGAGGTCGAAGGTGCGCGTGCCCTCGAAGTTCACCCGCCACTTGCCGGCCATCACGTTGGCGTGCTGGGTGTGGAGCTGCTTCATCACGGCCAGCATCAGCATCATGGTGTGCTCGGCCACGGCCACCGAGTTGGCCCCGCCGTTGTTGGCCACCAGCACGCCGGCGCGCCGGCACGCCTCGATGTCGACCCGGTCGTAGCCGGCGCTGATCAGCTGGAGGAGCTTCAGCTTGGACGCGCCCTTGAAGAACGCGTCGTCCATGCCGCCGCGCACGAAGCCGAGGAAGTACTCGGCGTCACTCACGGCCGTGGAGAACGCGGCGGTCCCGGGATCGGCGACCGTGAGGTCGAAGCCGGCCGGGGCCATGCTCCGCGCGAGATCGACCACGGTCTTAGGCAGGATCTGCGGCGAAAAGACGATACGCGGCACGGGGGGTCCTCCTTTGTTCTTCGATCGGAACGACTCGGGCGTGCCCGGTATAACACGTTGCCCGGAGCCCGACAATGTCGGGCCGCGGGCGACGCGACGGGCGTCTCACGCGAGGGGCTGGTAGCTCAGGGGACGTTCGTGAGCTCCCATCGCCGGCGCCGTTCGCCCTCCGCGAGGTGCCGAGAGCCCGATGGAACGGCGCTCGGCGTTCCTCCGCGCGCGGGCGCGGTCGTCGGCTTTGCGGGCGCGGATCTCGGCGATGCGCTGGGCGAAGGGGATCTCCAGCTTTTCCGCGGTACGGGCGGTGTAGTCGAAACCGGGGACGGTGACGCGCGGGATGCGGCGGCCCACCGCGCGCTCGATGGCGCGGAAGTCGCCTTCCTCCTCGGGGCACACGAAGGTGACCGCGTCGCCGACGGCCTCGGCGCGTGCGGTGCGGCCCACGCGGTGGATGTAGTCGTCGGAGACGTGCGGCACGTCGAAGTTCACCACGTGGCTCAGCCCGGTGACGTCGATGCCGCGCGCGGCGATGTCGGTCGCGATCAGGATGCGCGTCTTGCCCGCCTTGAACATCTCGAGCGCTTTCGTACGCTGCGCCTGCGTGCGGTTACCGTGGATGCGGTCGGCGGAGACGCCGCGCTTGAGCAGGCCGTCGGCCAGGCGATTGGCACGGTGCTTGGTGCGGGTGAACACGAGCGCGCTGCGCACCTGGGGCTGTTTCAGCAGCTCGAGCAGCAGCGGCAGCTTCAGCTCCGACGCGACCGGGTAAGCGGCGTGCGTGACACCCACGGCCGGCGCGCTCGGCCGCTCGACATTGATCATCGCCGGTTTATCGAGCAGCTCGCGGGCCAGTGCGGTGATCTCCGACGGCAGCGTGGCCGAGAACAGCAGCGTCTGGCGGCGCGTCGTGGGCAGCGCGCGCAGGACCCGCCGGATGTCCGGCAGGAACCCCATGTCGAGCATGCGGTCGGCCTCGTCGAGGACGAGGACCTCCAGCCCGCTCAGCTTCGCGTACGGGTGCTGGAAATGGTCCAGCAGCCGGCCGGGCGTGGCGACCAGGATATCCACGCCGCGACGGAACGCCCGCTCCTGAGGATCCATGGCGACGCCGCCGAAGACGGCGGCCCCGCTGATGCGCGTGAAGCGCGCGAGCTGCTGCCGGTGCTCGTCGATCTGCGCGGCCAGCTCGCGCGTGGGCGCCAGCACGAGCACCCGCGTGACGCCCCGTGGCTTGTCGATCAGCCGGTGGAGGATCGGCAGCATGAACGCCGCGGTCTTGCCGCTGCCCGTCATCGCGCAGGCGAGCACGTCGCGGCCCTGGCCCGCGGGCGGGATCGCGTCCGTCTGGATGGGCGTCGGCACGGTGAAGCCCAACGCATCGACGGCGCGGAGCAGGTCAGGGTGAAGGTCGAAGGTGGAGAACGACATGGAGCAGCGTCCTTTTCGGGGCACATCTGGGCCCGGCAGTCTTCCGCGGTTTGAACGTCGACACGCCCCACGAAGCGGAAGTTGCCGGGAAACGCGGTCTGCGAAAGGCGGGGTCGCGAATGACCCTCGGTCGAACCAGACGCCGAACAGTATACCCCAGAAGAAGCGAATCAATGGAACGCCGCGACACCGCCGCTGGTTCCGACAGCGAGCAGCCTGATGGGGTGCCGTGAGTGGTTGGTCGAGCGGGCGAGGAGGCGAACATGCAAAGGGTGTTGAGGGTGGCGGTGGGGTGTGGGGTCGTTGCGATGCTGATGCAGGCGTGTGCGAGCGGCGTAACGCAGAGCCCCTCCCCTGGCTCGGCGGCCCAGGGCGCGCCGAGTTACGGCATTTACGGGGTCGACAGCTACTTCAAGGTCGAGTGGCAGGCCGACGAGCGGGGCGGCAAGCCGATGGTCAGTGGATACGTCGCCAACCAGTGGGGCCTGGGGGCGCGCAACGTCAGGCTGCGCGTCGAAGCGCTCGACGCCGCCGGCAGCGTGGCCGCGACGTACATCGGGTATGTGAACGGATACGTGACCCCGGGCGCGCGCGTATATTTCGAGGTGCCGGTGCCGGCGAAGGCGCCCAGCTACCGGGTCACGGTCCTCTCGTTCGATCCCATCAACGGACACAATTGACGCGCGGTGGCTCCGTGACACCCGTGAGGACGCCGTCACCTACGAGGGCGCCGAGCGCGCCGGGCAGATCGAACGTCTCGTCGGCGTCGAGCGCGCGCCCCGCCGCCGCGGCCAGATACGCGCCGTCGAGGAGTGCGCGCCGGAACGCGTAGGCCGCCGCGCCGAGCGCGCGGAAGACGACGTCGTCGTCGCGACGACGAACCTCGAGACACACGCCTCCCGTGTCGAGGTCCACGGTGGCGTCGGCGCCCTCCTGGTTGGCGTGCCAGATGCGATCGATCGGCCACCGCGAGCTCATCAGGGAGAGGGACGGATCGAAGGAGAATCTCAGCTCGCCGACCCGCGCCGGGTCGAGACCTTCGAGGGACGCCCTGGCAAGCGGGACGGCGTCCTCGGCGTGAGCGGCGCCGTGCATCGCCCATTCGAGGCGCGCGACGTCGGCCAGATACGCGAGGTGCCGGCACGCGGGAAACTCGGCCAGGAACTCCGGCAGCGCGTCACCGTACTCGAAGAGGCACGGCCCTCGGGGCGGATGCCGCCGTATGAACGCGTCGGCCGCGTACGCGAAGAATCGCCGGTCGACCAGCCGGCAGACGACGGGGTAGGCGGACTCCAGCACGGCGGTCAACGACGCGAGCACGTGATGCCGATAGATCGCGAGCCGGGCCTCCACGGAGAGCCCGTCCTCGGCGATCCCCAGGTCGGCGTGCTCGGCCGCGCCGTCCAGGAGGGCGCCCCGGAAGGCCTGCTGCGTCTCACGAAGCGAAGCCATGAGCCTCCGCCCCGCGCGCGTGTGCCGCGATTTCCTCCGCACGCTGAGCCTCCTCGAGCAAGACCTCGAGGGCCGGGAGGTCCGTGTCCCACTCGATCAGGGTGGGCCGGTGGCCGACCCGCGCGAGCGCGTGCGCGTAGAGCCGCCAGACTTCGGGCGCGACCCTCGAGCCGTGGTCGTCGATGAGGATGGTCCGGCCATCGGCGTCGTTGACCTGGTGGCCGGCGAGATGGATTTCCCCGATGGCCGAGGCGGCGAGTCCGTCCACGTAGGCGATGGGGTCGAAGCCGAGGTTGTGGGCGCTGACGTAGACGTTGTTCACGTCGCATAGGAGTCCGCAGCCGGTGGTCCGCGCGATCGCGTCGAGGAAGTCGGGCTCGGCGATGGTCGAATGCCCGAAGCGCAGATACGACGCGGGATTCTCCAGCAGGATGCGCCGCCCCAGCGCCTCCTGGGTCAGGGCCACGTGGGCGCTGACCACGGCCAGCGCTTCCTCGGTGTAGGGAAGGGGCAGCAGATGGTTCAGATAGGCGCCCCCCGCGATGCTCCACGATAGGTGTTCTGACACGAGGGCCGGCTGGACCCGATCGACGAGACGGCGGAGACGATGGAGATGGACGCGGTCGAGATCGTCGGCGCCGCCCAGCGAGAGACCCACGCCGTGGAGCGCGATCGGATAGTCCGCGCGGACGCGCTCGAGCGCGCGGAGGGCTCCGCCGCCGCCCATGTAGTTCTCCGCGTGCACCTCGAACCAGCCGACGTCCGGACGGGTCGCGATCACCTGGGCGACGTGCGGGCCCCGCAGGCCGATGCCGGTGGACCGCGCCGCGGCTCCCGTGGGATCGTCGGTGACCACGGCCCCGCCGATGCGGCTCAGCTCTGCTTGGGCTTGGTGCTGCCGCCGACGACCTTGTCGCAGCTCCCCGCGGGAACGTAGATCCAGGCGTCGCCCTGCCCGTTACGCTTCGACGTTCCCGCGCACGACGAGTTGGTCGTCTGACAGTCGTTCTTGCCCGCCTTGGCGATGCCGTAGCACTTCTCGTGCTCGAACTTCGGCATCGGCGCCGGCCCGCTCTGGGCCGCCGCCTCGAAGGTCAGCGACAGCGCGACGGCCATCGCCGACGCCAGCAGCACGCTCGTGGTAGTCTTCATCGACGCCTCCATGGAAGTATCGTTCACTGCGCTCGTCGCCCTTCGACGTCCAGCCTACGGCGCCAGTGGGCACCGATTGTCACGGTCGTGTCAACCCCCGAGCCCGCGCCCCTGACGGCGCCCGCGCCGGACGTGCCGTGGCGCCGCCCGCGCCTCTGGCAGCGTCTGGACGTGCGCCTGGCCGCCCTCTTCGCGCTCGTGACGCTCCTCGCCGTCGGCCTCGTGGGGACGTTCGTCTACCAGCGCCAGCGCCGCGAGGTCGAGGACATGGTCGGGACCCAGCTCCTCAACATCGCCCGGACCGCGGCGTTGCTGGTCGACCCCGCCACGCACGCGGAGCTGCAACGCGCCTCCGGCGTCGAATCGCCGGCCTACGCCCGCGTTCAGCGGGCGCTCGCCGCCGTGCAGTCCGAGACGGTGCTCACCACGCCCATCTACACGCTGGCGGACTACGACCCCGAGCGCCGCCGCGCGCGGGTCGTGGTCACCAGCGGCGACGACCAGCGCGCCGGTCAGCTCTACGCCATCGCGCCCGCGGTGGTGGAGCCGCTCGGGTGGACGCTCGAAGACGGGGTGGCCCGCTATACGCGCGTCTACGGAAACGGCAAGGGCCGGTGGATCACCGCCTTCGCGCCCATCGTGCTCGCGGGCAAGAATATCGCGGTGCTCGTCGTCGATTACCCCGTCGAGATCTTCCTCGACCGGTCCCGCGAGCTGGCGATGACCATTCTCCAGGGGACACTGGCCGGCGGCCTGGGCGCGCTCGTGCTCGGCCTGCTCTTCGCCCGGCGCATCACGCGGCCCGTCAGCGCCTTGACGCGTGGAGTGGCCCGGGTCGCCGGCGGCGATCTGTCGCAGTCGCTGCCCGTCCGGTCGTCCGACGAGATCGGCCAGCTCACGCGCGCGTTCAACGGGATGGTCGAGGGGCTTCGCCAGCGCGACTTCATTCGCAACACGTTCGGCCGCTACGTGTCTCCGGAAGTCGTCAAGACCCTGCTGGAGTCGCCCGAAGGACTCCGCTTCGGGGGAGAGAAGCGGGTGGTGACGATCCTCATGTCCGATCTGCGCGGCTACACGCGGTTCGCCGAGCACGGCGATCCCGCCGACGTCATGAACGTCCTCAACGGCTATCTCGCGCGCATGACCGACATCGTCGTGGCCCACGGCGGCACCATCAACGAGTTCATCGGCGACGCGATCTTCGCGATCTTCGGGGCGCCGCTCGCGCATCCCGACCACGCCGAGCGGGCGGCCGCGACGGCGCTCGCCATGCAGCGGGCGATGGTCGAGATCAACGCCGATCACGTGGCCCGCGGCCTGCCGCCCTTCGAGATGGGCATCGGGATCAACACCGGCGAGGCCGTGGTCGGCAACATCGGATCGGAGCAGCGGGCGAAGTACGCGGTGGTCGGCAGCGTCGTGAACGTGGCCGGCCGCGTCGAGGGGGCGACCGTGGGCGGCCAGATCTTCGTGACCGCTTCGACCCATGCCGCCCTCGTCGCCCTCGCCGAGGTCGCGCCGCCCGTCTCCCTCGAGCTGAAGGGCCTGTCGGAGCCGCTCCTGCTCTACGAGCTGCGCGGTATCGGTGGACGCTTCGCCCAGCGCCTGGAGGACGAGTCCGAGGACGGCGTCGACGTGCCCGTCGAGCTGCCGCTCGTGGGCGCGGTCGTCGAGGGCAAGGTCGTCGGGCCGGACGCGATCCGGGGGGTCGTCGTGCGCCTCGGTCGCCGCCGGGTCGATGCCCGCCTGAGCACGTCACTGGCGCCGCTCACCAACGTCCGGCTGACGCTCACGTATCCGGCCCTCGGCCGGGACTCCGGCGATCTCTACGGTAAGGTGGTCTCCGGGGCGCCGGAGACCCTCACCCGGGTTTGGCTCACCTCCGTTGAGGCCGCCGACGAAGGGGTGTTCGCGGCGTTCCTCGCGGACCCGGCGGCGACGGGTCGCTGAGAGCCGGGCGAGGAGGCGGTCATGTCCAGGGCGTCGACAGGCGTGATGTGCGCGGTCGTTTCGATGTTCATCCAGGCGTGCGCGGGCGGCGCGGTGCAGAGCGCCTCGAGCGGCGCGGCCGCCCCGGGCGTCCCGAGCTACGGCATCTACGGGGCCGACAGTTACTTCAAGCTCGAGTGGCAGGCCGACGCGCGGCGTGGCCAGCCGATCGTCAGCGGGTACGTCACCAACCAGGCGGGTCTGCCCATGCGCAACGTCAGGCTGCGCGTGGAGGCGCTCGACGCCGCCGGCAACGTCATCGCGAGCTCCATCGGGTATGTGAACGGATACGTGACCCCGGGCTCGCGCGTGTATTTCGAGGCGCCCATGCCGGCGACGGCGCCCACGTACCGGGTCACGGTCCTCTCGTTCGATATCATCCAGGGACACATTTGAACGGGCCGAGGAGGTGCGACATGCGTCGAGCGTTGGAAACGGTGGTGACGTGTGCGGTGGTGGCCGTGTTGATCCAGGGGTGCGCGGGGGGCATGACGCAGAGTGCGCCGAGCACGTCGGCCAGCGCGAGCGCTCAGAGCTACGGGGTCTACGGCATGGAGGGGTACTTTCCGATCGACTGGCAAGCCGGCGAGCGGCGAGGCCAGCCGATCGTGACCGGACACGTCACCAACGCATGGGGGATCGGCGTCAACAACGTCAGGATGCGCATCGAGGCCCTCGACCCCGCCGGCGGCGTGACCGCGACGTACATCGGTTACGTGTTCGGCGACGTCACGCCGGGCACCCGCGCGTACTTCGAGGTTCCGGTCCCGCAGAAGGCGCCGAGCTACCGCGTCTCGGTGCTGTCGTTCGACCCCCAGCAGTGTCGAGGATAGGCCGCGCGGCTTGACACGTTCGGGACCCGTGGTGAGAATGGGCGCACTTTGCCAGGGAAATCCGCTCCGGAGGGGAGCTGGATCGGGAAACCGGTCAGGCGCGTCGAGGATGCGCGGCTCCTGAGGGGGCGGGGCGCGTTCATCGACGATCACCCGCCCGTCGCCAACGCCTGCCACGCGGCCATCGTGCGCTCACCGCACGCGCACGCGCGCATCCTCGGTTACGACGTCGCTGAAGCGCTGGCCATGCCGGGCGTGGTCGGCATCATCACCGGCGAGGACGTGGCGAAGTCCACCAAGCCGTTCTCGGTCGGCGTCACCGCGCCCGTTCAGTATTACTGCGCGGCGACCGACCGCGCGCGGTTCGTGGGTGAGCCCGTGGCCGTGGTGGTCGCGCGCGATCGCTACCTGGCCGAGGACGCGGCCGAGGCGGTCGTGGTCCGCTACGAGCCGCTGCCGGTGGTCGTCGATCCCGAGCGCGCGCTCGAGCCCGACGCGCCGGTCCTGCACGAGGCGGTCGGGTCGAACCTGGCCGGCCACCGCCGGCTCGTGTACGGCGATCCCGATCGCGCGTTCGCCGACGCCGAGGTGGTGATCCGCCAGCGCTTCCGGTTCCCCAAGTACGGCTCCACCCCGATCGAGACGTACGGGATCATCGCTCGCTGGGACGACCTCGAGGGGATCCTCACGGTGTGGTCGAACTTCATGGGGCCGTTCATCATGCACCCGCTCACCGCGCGCGTGCTCGGCGTGCCCGAGAACCGGATGCGCTTCATCGTGCCGCCCGACATCGGCGGCAGCTTCGGGATCAAGTCGAGCATCTATCCCTACATCGCGCTGATCGCGCTCTGCGCCATGAAGACCGGGGTGCCCGTGAAGTGGATCGAGGACCGGCGCGAGCACCTGATCGCGTCGTCCAGCGGGACCGATCGGATCGCCGACCGCGAGCTGGCGGCCCGGCGCGACGGCACCGTGCTGGGCATGCGCTATCGGTGGCTCGACAACGTGGGCGGCTACATCCGCAGCCCCGAGCCCGGCTGTAGCTTCCGGCCCACCGGCAACTTCGTGGGACCGTATCGATTTCAGCACCTCGAGGTCGACGCCTCGGTGGTGATGACCAACAAGAGCCTCACCGGGCCCAACCGCGGCTACGCCTGCGGCCATCTCTACTTCGAGACCGAGAGCATGATGGACCTGCTCGCCGCGGAGGTCGGCCTCGATCCCGCCGAGGTGCGCCGCCGCAATCTGATTCCCGCCGACGCGTTTCCGTACCGCACGCCGACCGGCGGCTACTACGACAGCGGCGACTACGCGGCCACCCTCGACAAGGCGCTGGAGATCGCGAAGTACGACGAGCTGAAGCGCGAGCGGGCGACGGCGCGAGCGGCCGGTCGCTACGTGGGCATCGGCCTGGCGCTCGCCGTGGATCCCTCGGTCTCGAACATGGGCTACGTGGCGGTGGCCCTCGATCCCCAGTTCCGCGCCAAGCCCGAGTACCTGCCGAAGTCGGGAGCCGTCGATTCCGCGACGGTCAAGATCGACCCGCTCGGCCGCGTGACCGTGATCATGGGCACGACCCCGCAGGGGCAGGGCCATCAGACGATCGTGTCCCAGATCGTGGCCGACGAGCTGGGGCTCACGCCGCCCGAGGTGACCGTGGTCGACGAGATGGACACGTTCACCCGCGTGTGGTCGATCTCCTCCGGCACCTACTCGAGCCGCTTCGGCTCCGTCGGCACCAGCGCGGCCGCGCTGGCCGCGCGCAAGCTCAAGGCCAAGCTCGTGGAGTACGCCGCCCATCTGATGGACGTCCCCGCCGAGCAGCTGGAGTTTCGCGACGGCGCGGTGCGGCTGCGGACCGGCAAGGGCGCCTCGTACTCCGTCAAGGACCTGGCCGGGCGCGCCCACTGGCACACGCAGTCGCTCCCCGAGGGGATGGAGCCCGCGCTCCAGGCCACCGCCGTGTTCGGCTTCACCGTCTCGCAGGCGGTCGACGCCGAGGACCGCGTGAATTCGTCCAACACCTACGGGTTCATCGCGGAGGTCATGGCGGTGGAAGTCGATCCCGCGACGGCAACGATCAAGATCCTGCGCTACGTCACCGTGCACGACGCGGGGACCATCATCAACCCGATGATCGCGGAGGGGCAGATCTACGGCGGGGCGCTGCACGGCCTGGGCGGCGCGCTCTACGAGGAGATGGCCTACGACGCCGACGGCCAGATGCTGACCGCGACGTTCATGGACTACCTGGTCCCGACGGCCAGCGAGGCGCCCGAGATCGACATCGCGCACGTCGTGTCGCCCTCGCCGCTGACCACGCTCGGCTCCAAGGGGCTCGGCGAGTCCAGCTCGATGACGGTGCCGGCGGTGCTGGCCAACGCGGTCAGCGACGCGCTGGCCCCGCTCGGCATCCGGATCACCGAGCTGCCGATCACCCCCACCCGGCTCTGGCCATTGATCCGCGAGGCGAGGGCCAAGGCGTGAAGCCTCCGAAGTTCGACTATCACGCGCCGGCCAGCGTCGACGAAGCGCTCGCGCTGCTCGCGCGGTACGGGGGCGACGCCAAGATCCTGGCCGGCGGGCAGAGCCTGGTGCCGCTGCTGAACTTCCGGTTGAGCCGGCCCGCCGCGCTGATCGACCTCAATAGGATCCCGGCCCTCGCCTACATCCGCGCGGAGAACGGCGACGTGAGATTCGGCGCGATGACCCGCCAGCGCACGATCGAGTTCTCCCCCCTCGTCTTCGAGCGGGTGCCGCTGCTCACCGAGGCCACGCGCTGGGTCGGCCACCTGCCCATCCGCTCGCGCGGCACCATCGGTGGCAGCATCGCCCACGCCGACCCGTCGGCGGAGTATCCCGCGGTGCTCAGAGCGCTCGACGGCTCGGTGGTGGCGCGGGGCCCCGAGGGCGAGCGCACCGTCGCGGCCGCTGAGCTGTTCCAGAGCTATCTCACGACCAGCCTCGCCGCCGAGGAGATCCTGGTCGAGGTCCGGCTGCCCGCGATGCCGGCCGGAGCCGGCTACGCGTTCGAGGAGCTGGCGCGGCGCCACGGCGATTTTGCGCTGGTCGGCATCGCCGCGGTGGTCGCGCGCGACGGCGAGCGCTGCACGATGGCCCGGCTCGCGACGTCGGGCACCGGGCCCGTGCCGATCCGCCTGCGCGAGGCGGAGCAGATTCTCGAGCGCGACGGGCTCGGCGACGCGGCGATCGAGGCGGCGGGGCGGCGCGCCTCGGAGCTGGTGGAGCCCGACGCCGATATCCACGCCTCCGCCGACTATCGGCGGCATCTGACCGGGGTCCTCACCACCCGCGCGATCAGGCGCGCGCTCGCCAAGGCCGGCCATGGATAAGAACGAGACCGCGACCGTCAAGCTGACGGTCAACGGCGCCCCTCACGAAGGACGCTGCCCGCCGCGCAAGCTGCTGGTCGACTTCATCAGGGAAGACCTCGCGCTCACCGGGACGCACGTCGGGTGCGAGCACGGGGTGTGCGGGGCCTGCACGATCCTGGTCAACGGCGAAGCGGCGCGCTCGTGCTTGATGCTCGCGGTTCAGGCCGACGGCGCCGAGCTGATCACGGTCGAGGGGCTCGCCAAGGACGGCAAGCTCCACCCGCTCCAGCAGGCCTTCCACGAGCACCACGGGCTGCAGTGCGGGTTCTGCACGCCGGGGATGCTGCTGACCGCGCTCGACTTCCTGCGCACGAATCCCCAGCCGAGCGAGCAGGAGATCCGCGAGGGGATCTCGGCGGTGCTGTGTCGGTGCACGGGCTACCACGGCATCGTCAAGGCCATCGCCGCCGCGGCGCCCGTGCTGAAGCAATCATGAGTCAGTATCTGGAACCCGACATCGAGACCGCTTCGCGCGCGACGTTGCAGGCACTCCAGGAGCGGAAGCTGCGCGAGCAGATCCACCACGCGTACGACGCGAGCCCGTTCTACCGCCGCAAGTTCGACGAGGCGGGCGTGACGGCCGGCGCCTTTCAGCGGCTCGACGATCTCCGCACGCTGCCCTTCACCACCAAGGACGAGCTGAAGCAGGACCAGGCCGATCACCCGTTGTGGGGCACGCTGCTGGCCGTACCGTTCGAGCAGTGCCTGCGTGTGCACATGACCTCGGCGACGACCGGCCGGCCGCTGGCGTTCCTCGACACGGCCGAGGACTGGCAGGGTTTCTATCATTCCTACGCGCGCTCGCTCCACGCGTTCGGGGTGCGCGGGAGCGACATGGTGATGGCGGCGTTCTCCTACGGGCCGTGGATCGGCTACTGGTCCGGCTTCTACGCCGCGCAGGATCTGGGTTGTCTGGTGTTCCCGGCGGGTGGGCTGTCGACCGATCAGCGGATCGACGCGCTCCGCACGTATCCGATCACCGTGCTCGGCTGCACGCCGTCGTACGCGCTGTTCCTCGCCGAGCAGGCGGCCAAGAAGGGCATCAACCTCGCGAAGGAGACGCGCGTTCGCATCACCTGGCACACGGGGGAGCCGGGCGCGTCGATCCCCGCCACCCGCGAGCGGATCGAGACGGCGTTCGGCGCCAAGGCCTACGACCTGCCCGGGCTCACCGAGATCGCGGCGTGGGGCTTCGAGTGCGAGGCGCGCTCGGGCATCACGCACGTGCACGAGGACTACTGCTATCCGGAGGTCCTCGACGAAGCGGACCGTCCGGTGGGGCCGGGTGAGCGGGGCGAGCTGGTGTTCACGAGCCTCTACCGCAAGGCCATGCCGCTGGTCCGCTATCGCACGCGTGACGTCGTGCAGCTCGCCGACCGCGCGTGTCCGTGCGGGCGGACGTTTGTCGGCTTCGAGGGCGGGGTGCTGGCGCGGCTGGACGACATGAAGAAGATCCGCGGGATCATCGTGTACCCGCGGCGCATCGAGGAGCTGGTGCGCGGACATTCCGGCGTCGACGAGTTCCAGATCGTGTTCCGTCGCGTCGAAGGTCTCGACGAGATCCTCGTGCGTGTCGACCCGTCTCCCGGGCTCGGCGCCGATGAGCGCTCGGGCTTGCAGCGGACGGTCGCGGAGTCGCTACGCATTGGCCTCGGCATCCGCGCTGGGGTCGAGCTGACGGCGCCTGGGGAGCTTCCGCGGTGGGATCACAAGGCGCGGCGGGTCAAGGACGAGCGTACCGAGGTTCCGTTCTGAGTTCATGAATCAGGTTGCGCGAGGCGGCGGGTCCTGGCAGCGGGGTGGCCCCGTCGGCGGGGCTGCGTCACCCGTTCGCCGGAGCGCAGTGCTTCGCACTGCGGACCGGACGAAGGGGTCCCACTTCGCCCCGCCGACGGGGCCACCCCGCTGCCACCCGCCGGGCGGGCGTACGACGCTCGCGGCGAATCTGCGCTAGCGCTCGATTCTCGGATGAGACGCGGGGATCGGTACGTCGAGAGCTTGCGGGACGGGCGGGCCGTCTTTCTCGACGGCGAGCGTGTCGCGGACGTTACCAAGCATTCAGCTTTTGCAGAGCCCATCCGGCGGATCGCCGATCGCTACGACGCAGCGCGGTCGGCCGAGGCTGAGCCGATCGCGACATATCTCGACCCGACCACTGGCCAGCGGTATGGGTCTATGTGGCTCATTCCGCGGTCGGCTGAGGATCTCGAGATTCGCAGGCGCGTTCACCGGTTTTGGGCGGAGGCCTCCTATGGGTTGATGGGGCGGACGCCGGATCATGTGGCGTGCGTGCTGACGGCGTTCGCGAGCGTGCCGGAGTTCTTCGCGCGAGGGGGAGAGGGGTTCGCGCGGAACGTCGTGCGGTTCTACGAGAGGGCGCGGGACGAGGATCTGTATGTCTCCTACGCGATCGTGCCGCCGCAGATCGATCGGTCGCAGCCGGCGCATCGGCAGCCGGAGCCGTTTCTCTATCCGGGGATCGTCCGCGAGCGGGACGACGGGATCGTCGTGCGCGGGTGTCAGGCCATCGCGACCTCGGCGGCGATGTCGGACTGGTTGTTCCTGTCCTACATCACGCCGCTCGTGAAGGGCGACGAGGATTATGCGATCTGCGTGGTGATGCCGACGGGCGCGCCGGGGCTCAAGCTCTATCCGCGGCGGCCGTTCAGCGCGATCGCCACCAGCGTGTACGACTATCCGCTGTCGTCGCGGTTCGACGAGGTGGACGCGACCGTCGTGCTCGACGACGTGTTCGTGCCATGGGAGCAGGTGTTCATCCATCGGAACGTCGAGCTGGTCAATCGACAGTTTCACGACACGCCCTCGCACACGCTGGCCAACTTCCAGTCGCTGGTGCGGTTCGGGGTCAAGCTCGAGTTCCTGGCCGGCCTGGCCATGAAGCTGGTGGAGCTGCACAGCAGCGAGGGGCAGGGGGCGGTGCAGGCTCAGCTCGGCGGTGAGATCGCGGCGCAGTGCGCGGCGTTCGACGCGCTCGTTCACGCGGCCCAGCGCTTTCCGCTGATCGAGGACGGCATCGCGCGGCCGCACCCGCAGTACATCTACTCGGGCATGAGCCTGCAGCGCCGGATGATCGTCGATCTCATGCGCGCGGTGCGCGAGCTGGCGGGAGGCGCGTTCCAGGCCGTGCCCAGCTCGGAGGCGAGCTTCACGGGCGAGGAGAGCCGTGCCGACACCGAGCGTTACTATCGCTCCGGCATCGCCTCCGCGCGCGATCGGGTGAAGCTGCTCAAGCTCATCTGGGACTTCGTGGGCACCGAGTTCGCCGGACGCCAGCTCCAGTACGAGATGTTCTACTCGGCTTCGCAGCCCGTGGTGAACACGCGGATGTTCCGCTCGTACGACTGGGTCGCCGCCAAGGCCATGGTCGACCGCTGCCTGGGCGAGTACTGAGGCTCGTCCCCGCTCAGGGCACGAAGAGCGGCGTCACCTCGAACGCGACGATGTCCTCGACGTTCAGGATGTCGTCGACCAGGCTGCCCGCGTTGGCCACGAGGAAGAAGACCGCGTAGTTGCCGTGCGGGTCGTTCCCCGTGAACGTGTACGAGAAGAAGTTCGGCACGATGACCGTGAGGGGAGGGGTCAGCGACACCCCCGCGGCGATCGGTCGTATGGTCGACAGGTTCGACGCGAGGCCGTTCGCGGTGCCGCCCGGGACGATGAACATGAGGCGGTCGGGGGGGAAGAACAGGCCGATGAACACGTCGACGTTCGCCGGCAAGCCGGGATTGAGGACGCCGACGGTGACGGTCAAGGTCTGGCCCGCGGTGAACGTCTTCTGATTGGTCGCGGCCATCACGCCGAGCTGAGGCGTGAGCGCGAGCCCCGAGGGGCCGCTCAATCCGGTGGCCGCGCCCTGGATCTTCCGCAGAGGAGCGGCGTTGCCGCTGGCGGTCCGGGGGTAGACCAGCACCGCCTGGCCGTCGAAACTGTCGGCGATCAGCTCACTGCTCTTGAGGTCCACGGCGACGCCGACGGCACGACCCAGTCCCGTGGCGAGGCCGCTCAAGGTCCGGAGTGGCGCGGTGTTCCCGCTGGCAGACCGTGCATGAACGGTGACGCTGGCGGCATCCGCGTTCGCGACGGCCAGCTCGTCGTGTGCGAAGTCGAGCGCGAGGCCCGTCGGACCGCTCAATCCCGTGGCGGCGCCGGCGAGAGTCCGGAGCGGCGCGGCGTTGCCGTCGGCGGTCCGGCTGTAGACGGTGACGGTGTTGGCACGGTTGGCCACGAAGATCTCGTCGTGCGCGAGGTCGAGGGCGAGGCCGCCGACGTTGTTCAACCCCGCCGCCGGTCCCTGGATCGTGCGCAGGGGGCTCGAGTTGCCGCCGGCGTTCCGGCTGTACACGGTGATCGAGGGCGGGCCGCTGTTCAGCACGACCAGCTCGTTGTGCAGGAGGTCGACGGCGATGGCGACGGGCGCGCTCAATCCCGTGGCCGGGCCGCTGAGGATCCTGAACGGAGCGGCGTCACCGCTCGCGGTCCGGCCGTGGACGAGGACGGAATTGTTGCCGCCGTTCACCACGAACAGCTCGTTGTGCAGGAGGTCGACGGCCACCGCGACGGGGCCGTTCAAGAACGTCGACGCGCCGGCGATGGTGCGCAGGGGCGCGGCGTTTCCGTTCGCGGTGCGGCTGTAGACGGTGACGGAATTGGCGCTGACGTTCGGCACGAAGATCTCGTCCTCCGCCTCCGCCGCCACTGCGACCAGCAAGGAAACGAAGAGGATGAGGAGGAACAGCAGTCGTGACCCAGGTCCGTGGCGCATCGTCGATGCCTCCGTGTCGAGCGAATCGGTCGGTGAGCGAGCGGGTGAGCCCGCGCGGCAGACTGCAGTATAAGATGTGCCGCATGGCCACGCTCGCTCTCGTCAACATCGGCGCCCTCGCCACCGGGATGCTCGCCACGCCGCGGGTGGAGGCCGAAGCGATCCTCGTCGAGGACGGACGCATCGGCGCGATCGGCGCGGCCTCACAGGCCCGCGGCGCCGACGTGGTCGTCGACTGCGGGGGCACCACCGTGCTGCCCGGGCTCATCGATTCGCACTGTCACGTCGTGCTCGGCGATTACACGCCCCGCCAGAAGACCGTCGACTTCCTGGACTCGTACGTCCACGGCGGGATCACCAGCGTGGTCTCGGCGGGCGAGGGCGTGCACGCGCCCGGCCGTCCTCACGACCCCGTCGCGTCCAAGGCCATCGCCATCGCCGCCGCCAAGTGCTTCGCCGCGTTCCATCCCAACGGGATGAAGGTCAACGCGGGCTCGGTTGTGCTGGAGCCCGGCCTCACCGACGAGGACTTCGCGGAGATGGCGCGACACGGCGTCCGTCACGCCAAGTACGGCTTCGGCGGCTACGCCCAGCCCCGCGACGGCGAGCCGGAGGTCCGGCGCGCCCAGAAACACGGACTGTGCGTGATGTCGCACAGCGGCGGCAACTCGATCCCCGGCTCCAGCCCGATCACCCACGACGTGCTGCTGTATCTGAAACCGGACGTCTGCGGCCACGTCAACGGCGGGACCACCTCGCTCGACGAGGCGGGACTGGAGGAGATCGTCGCGACCACGGACATGGCGCTTCAGATCGTCCAGGCCGGCAACCTCCGCTCGGCGCTGCACATCCTCGACCTCGCCCGCAAGCACGGCGCGATGGCCCGCGTGTGCCTGGCCAGCGACACGCCGACGGGCACCGGCGTGATGCCGCTCGGCGTGCTCAAGACCGTGTGTGAAGTCGCCTCGCTCGGTGGCGTGCCGCCGGCCGAAGCGATCGCGCTGGCCACCGGCAACAACGCCCGCGCGTTCCGCCTGACGACGGGAACGATCGCGGCCGGCCAGCCCGCGGACCTGGTCGTCTGCGACGCGCCCGCCGCCTCGCTCGCCCGCGACGGCTTCGACGCGATGGCCCGCGGCGACATCCCCGGCATCTCCTGCGTGATCGTCGACGGCGTCGTCCGCGTGGGCCGCAGCCGTAACACCGCGCTCGCCAAGCGCCTGGCCACCTTCACCGGCGTCACCGTCACCGCCGGCGGTCACTGACCGCCCACGCCGCGAGCGCGAGAACGACCCCGTCGCGCCGTCCTACCGGGCCTTACCGGTGCTCTTCACCGGCTCGAAGCTGATCCTCACGCGATGACCCGTCGCCTTGGCGAAGCGGTCGAGCGTGCGCGTCGAGGGCTTGCCGCGGCCACTTTCGAGGCGCGCGATGGTGCTCTGCGTGGTCTTCATGCGCCGCGCTAGCTCGGCCTGGCTCAGGCCCGCGCGGTTGCGCGCCTTGGCGACTTCGGCGGCGAGCGCGAACTCCTCCTCCAGCGCAGCATATTCCTTGCGGTACTCGGGGTCCTTCATCCACTTCTTGTGCAGATCCTTGATCCTGGTCATCGCATCTCCTTGGCCCGCCGGCGGGCGATTTCCAGTTCACGCGGGGGCGTCTTCGCGGTCTTCTTGATGTAGACCCGCAGGATCACTACCCGCCCTCCGATCGCTGTGACATAGATCGCCCGAGAGATTCCATCCCGCCCGGTCACGCGCAATTCCCACAGCCGGCCCTCGAGATGCTTGACGCTGTCCCGCGGTAGCGCCTCGAAGCCTCTCTGCTCGATAAGCTCCGTCAGGCGTACCAGACGAGCGCGCATATCCGCTGGTAACGCGGCGACTTCCTCGTTGACCGAGCATTCAGGGTCTCGACCGCCCATCCCATGGAATGGTATTATCTCAAAAAAGAGATTGGGCCGGGATTCGTACCGCTCAGCAGACCGTGGCGGCGGGCACCGCGGTGGACGACGGCCCCGAGGGATTCGTCGCCGGCATCACGAAAAGTTCGCGCACCGGCGACAGCAGGAGCCAGAGGAAGCCCAGCAGCATCCCGAACGAGGCCACGACCAGCGTGAGGGGGACGCCGATCAGGGCGCCCAGCGCGCCGCCGATCACGGCGCCGATCGGGTTGGCGCCGCCGGCGAGGAAGCGCATGGTGGCGTTGACGCGGCCCAGCACGCGATCGGGCGTGATGGCCTGGCGGACGCTGATCGCGACCACGAAGTACACCAGGATGGCCATCCACTGCCCGAACTCCGAGGCCACGATCATCGGGAGCGCCCACGACGGGACGAGCACGGCGAGCGGCACCATCATGCCGATGAGACCGAAGGCGACCTGCGCGCCGATCATGGTCGGACCCGGGCCGAAGCGCCGGGCCAAGGGTTCGGCCACGACCGAGCCGGCGAGCGATCCCACCCCGCCGGTCGCGAAGACCAGGCCCACGCCCACCGCGGTCCAGCCCAGCACGCGCGTCATGTAGAGCACGTAGACCGCCATGAACATGCGGCCGAACAGGATGGTGGTCGCCGAGGCGCCGGCGAGCGCGCGGAGGACGCGATCGTCGACCACCACGCGCACGCCTTCGGCGATCTCGCTGACCACTCCCGCGCTCGCGCCGCGTGTGTCGGGCGCCGCCTCGGGCACATTCGTGCGCGCGATGAAGGCGGCCGAGATCAGGAACGACAGCGCGTCGACGAGCAGGGCGAACGGCGCGGTGAAGAGGCTCACCAGCACGCCGCCCACGCTCGGGCCCGCCACCTGGGCCGCCGCCGCCGTCGATTGGAGCTTGGTGTTGCCCTCGACGATCCGATCGGGCGTGACCACCAGCGAGGGGAGCAATGACATGTTCGCCACGTCGAAGAGCACCGTGAGCGCGCCGGTGAGGAGCAGCACCGCGTAGAGGATCTCGATGCGGAGGACACCGGTCACCGCGGCCAGCGGAATGATCAGCAGCAGGACGGCGCGGCCGAGATCGGTCGCGATCATCACCGGCCGGCGCCGCACCCGATCCACCCACACGCCGGCGAAGAGACCGACCAGCAGGATCGGCGCCCCTCCCGCCGCCGAGAGCAATCCCATCTGCCAGGGTGTGGCGTCGAGGGTCAGCGCGGCGATCAGCGGGACCGCGAGCGCGGTGACCTGCGACCCGACGTCGGAGATCGCCGAGCCCGCCCAGAACTTCAGGAACTCACGGTGTCGCCAGAGCGAGGCCACGACTCACGCGAGCGCGCTGGGGTAGGGGCTGGTCTCCGCGCCGGCGAGCATCGCGCGGGCGAGGCGTGCCATCAGCTCGGCGCGAAGCTTCGCCGCGCTCGGGTCGTCCCAGAGATTCGAGGTCTCGTGCGGGTCGTCGCCGAGGTCGTACAGCTCGCCCCAGGGGACGCCGTCGTAGACGCTGAGCCGATGCCGGGTCGTCACGAGGCTGCGCATGCGCACGCGGCCGGAGAAGCCGAGATAGAGGCGCTGGCCTTCTTCCTCGATCAGCAGCTCGTCGCGGAGCGTGGTCGCGCCGCCGGCGATGAGCGGAAGCAACGACGCGCCCTGGATGCCGTTGAAGGCGGGCACGCCGGCGCGGGCGAGCACGGTCGGGGCGAAATCCATCGCGCCCAGGAGCGCCGCGGACGCGCGCGGCCCCGGCGCCGAGGGATCCTTCCAGATGAACGGCGTGCGCACCAGGCCCCTGTAGTGGATCGGTCCCTTGAGCAGCAGCTGGTGGTCGCCGAGGAAGTCGCCGTGGTCGCTGGTGAAGATCACCACGGTGTCCTCGGCCTGGCCGAGTCGGGTGAGCTCGGCCAGCAGCCGGCCCACGCTCTCGTCGATCAGCGAGATCGATCCATAGTTCAGCGCGATGGCCTCGCGGGCTTCGCGCTCCGAGCACGCGAACAGCGCTTGCGTGTTCTTCACCGCCTTGCCCGAATCGCGCGCCGTGTGGAGCCAGCGCACGTGAGACGGCAGATCGCGGTGGGCGGCGGCGAACGACGGCGGCAGCGGGATGTCCTCCGGCGCGTACATGCTCCAGTACTTGCCCGGCGGCGTGAACGGGTGATGGGGATCGGGATACGAGCACTGGATGAAGAACGGCCGATCGCTCTTCGCGCAGTCGCGCAGCACGCCGAGCGTGCGCTCGGTGATCCAGCTCGTCGGGTAGAGCTCTTCGGGAACGCGCGTGCGCCAGGCCTGCCGGCACCTGGTCAGCTCGAACTCGGGCGCGGGGACGGCGTGATCCGGCCCGATCAGTTGATCCGCGTCCTTGGTCTGCGTCCGGAGCCAGCGGCGCCAGTGGCCGTACTGCTGATCGGCGTGGCGGATGCTGAGGTCGACCGTCTCGAACCCGTAGTACGGCAGCGACAGCTCGTGGGCGGGGTCCTTCTCCCACGTCGTCCCGCTCTCCTGACCGTAGCGACCGGAGCCGGGCCGGCGCGCTTCCCGCGACAGGCGCGCGCTCGGGTCCGGCGGCCACTGCGCGGGCGCGCCGGTGATGTTCTGCAGGTGCGCCTTGCCGACGAGCGCGGTGCGATAGCCGGCCTCGCGCAGCACGTCCACGAACGTGGTCTCCTCCAGCGACAGCTCGATGCCGTTGTGGCGGACGCCGTGAAGCGACGGCATGCGCCCGGTCATCAGGGTCGCGCGGTTCGGCATGCAGATCGGCGTGGCGACGTAAAAGTGCTCGGCTCGGAAGCCCCCGCGCGCGAGTCCGTCGATGTTCGGCGTGCTCACGATCGGGTTGCCGTACGCCCCCAGATGGTCGGCCCGCTGCTGGTCGGTGATGATGAAGAGAAAGTTCGGCCGCTTGCTCATGACGTTCTCACGCGAGCGGTCGGGTGCGCCGGCCCGGTCCCACGCCCGTGCCCTCGCGCAGGTCCTTCGCCGACACCTCGTCGATGCCCTTGGGCCAGCGGCGCTTCAGCGGATCGCTCACGCCGAACTCCAGGCGGCCGACGGCGTCGATCTCGATGACGGCGCGCTCGCCGTCCTGCAGCGGCCCGATGCCCTGGTGATTGGTCCCGAGGAAGAACAGATCGCCCGGCTTCAGCGTGACCATGGTGCTCATCCAGGCCAGGCTCTCCTCGACGGAGTGCGCGATGTCGCTCATCGGATAGTCGTGGCGGGGCTGGCCGTCGACCCACATGCGCACGTGAACGCGATGGGGATCGGGAATCTCGTCGGCGGTCACGATGCACGGACCGATCGGCGCGAAGGTGTCGAACGACTTGCCGAACTGCTGCCGGCTGTCCGGCGCGAAGCGCCCGGACACGTCGCAGCCGCAGGTGTAGCCGAAGATGTGGCCGAGGGCGCCGTCCTTGCTCACCGCCGATGCCGTGCGCCCGATCACCGCGACCAGCTCGGCCTCGTGATGGAAGATGTTGGCGTCCTCTCGCGACAGCACCACGGTGCCGCCGGGATCGAGCACGGCCTCGGGCGACTTGAGGAAGCCCCAGAGCACGCCCTTGCGCCCGACGAACTCGCCGAAGTTCCCGCCCATGCACACGATCTTGCCGGGCCGCGGCACCGGCGCCCGCAGCGTCACGCTGCCGAGCGGCACGCGCTTGCCCTGCTTCAGCTCGCGCTCGAGCGCGCCCCGGAGCGAGGCGAAGTCGGCGATGAGGTTCTCGACGGTTTGCTGTGGCACCGCGCCGGTCGGGACCACCGCGCCGACGTCCACCACGTGGCCGTCGTCCAGAAGCCCAACCTTGTAGTCGTCGTAGAGCGCGATCTTCATGGCGTCCTCCCTGGCATGGTCTTCGGCATTGTAGTCCACGCGCCGGCGGCCGAACGGGCGTGTCGTTGCGCGGAGCGACCGAGTGAGCTAGCGTCGGCGCGCGGCCATCAATCGCGGGAGGCGACTTATGAAGAGCTGGCTGATCGGCGTGACGCTGGTGATCGGACTCGGTGCGGTGAGCGCGGCACAGGCGCAGTCGTGGACGCCACCGGCGGACAGCCAGCGCTGCCCGTCCAAGTGGGGCGCCGGCGATCAGCGCGGGTCGGGCAATCACATGAAGCCGGAGAGCGTGCTGAAGGCCGCGCGGCTGATCAAGACCGGCGAAGTGTTCGAGATCGGTCACGTGCTCGAAGCCAACATGCCGATCTCCGGCACCCGCCGCTTCGACGTCCACACCAAGCGCACGTTCATGAACCCGCAGTCCAACCGCCGCGGCAGCAACGAGGAGCTCGTGGTCAGCGAGATCGGTCAGGTCGGGACGCAGTTCGACACCTTCCCGCACCAAACGATCGGCGACAGCCTCTACAACTGCTTCAAGGTCGAGGAGATCCAGACGCGCACGGGATTCACCAAGCTCGGGGTGGAGAACGTCGGATCACTGATGGGTCGCGGGGTGCTCATCGACGTGGCCGCGCTCAAGGGCGTCGACATGCTGCCCGACACCTACGAGATCACGGTGGCGGATCTCCAGGGGGCGTTGCAGCGCCAGAACCTCACGCTCCAGCCGGGCGACGCGGTGCTGATCCACACGGGCTGGAGCAAGCTCTGGGGCAAGGACAACACGCGCTACATGAAGAGCTGCCCGGGCATCGGCGTGGCCGCGGCGGAGTGGCTGGCCAAGCAGGACCCGATGCTGGTCGGCGCCGACAACTGGCCCGTCGAGGTGGCGCCCAATCCCGACCCGCAGATCTCGCTGCCCGTCCACCAGATCATGCTGGCCGTCAACGGCATCCACCTGCTGGAGAACCTCAAGCTCGGCGACCTCGCCGCCAAGCGCGCCTACGAGTTCGCGTTCGTCATGCAGCCCCTCAAGCTCAAGGGCGGCACCGGCTCCACCGTCGCGCCGATCGCGATCCGCTGAGCTAGTAGTAAGCGCCGAGCGTGGTGATCTTGCTCACGTCGGGGTAGAGCACGCCGGCCGCCGCCTTCGACGACGAGCGCGGGGTGTACCAGATCGCGCCCTCTCGCGTGATCGCGAGCTTGGGCTGGTCGGTGATCTGCGGCGTCGGATAGTACGTGAACTTCTCGGTCTTGGGATCGAATCGGATCAGCGCGCCGCCCTGGCCGCCGTCGCTGATCCAGATCTTGTCCTCGCGATCGGGCCACACGTCGTAGGGCTCCGAGAACGCCATCGGGACGTCCCACTCCACGATCTTGCCGGTCGTGGGATCGATCCGGCCGAGCTTGCCGTTGTTGAAGCCGCCGTACCAGATCATGCCGGTGGAATCGGCGCCGAGCCGGCGGATCGTGCAGGGCTGCGTCAGCGCCGCGTACTCGGTGAACTTCTCCGTGCGCGGATCGAACTTGCCGATCTTGCAGCGGCGGAACTCCGCGAACCACACGTTCTCGTCCTTGTCGAGGGTGACGCCGTAGGGCGCCGCGCCCTGCGTCGGCACTTTCCATACCGTGGACTTGCCGGTCTGGCGATCCCACTTGCCGATCATGTCGCCGACGATCACCGTGAACCACACGTTGTCCTTCGAGTCGACGACCGGGGTGTGGCCGCGGCCCTTGCTGCGCCCGGTCGAGTCCATCGGATAGCGGGTCATGGATCCGGTCTTGGGATCGAGGCGGCCGAGGCTGAAGCCCGCGGTCTCCGCCCAGAACACGTGACCGTTGCGGTCCACGGTGAGGCCGTGGGGATCGGCCTTGGGGGCCGGCATCATGAAGTCGCGGAACTCGGCGGTGCGCGGGTCGACGCGGCCGATCCGGTTCGGCACGCTGCGGTCCGTGTACCAGACGTTGCCGTCGGGATCGAAGTGCGGCTCCTGGGTGCGCCGCTGCTTGTTGCCGGCGTCGATCTTGGCGTCGAGCGGCAGGTAGTACTCGACGTACATCGCCTTGCCGAGTACCGCTTCGTCGACGGGGAAGTCCGTGTCGGCCTTGAGGCCGCGCTTGGAACTGCCCGGCCCGAAGTGCTTGCCGAGGTAGGCCACGATGGTCGCGCGGTCCTGGGCACTCAGCGTGCCCGGCGGGATCAGCGCGCCGCGCATGCCGCCGCCGTCCAGCATCTGGTCGATGAAGTGGTTCCACTGCGTCTCGTGATACTGCTTGGACGGAAAGAAGCTCTTGCCGTGGCAGTACATGCACTGCTTCTCGAGCAGCGGACGGCCGGGCTCTTTCGGATACAGCTCGTCGTACGAGACCAGCGTCACCTCGCCCGGCCGCTGGGTGGTGAACCCGAACTCGCCCTGGCGCACCCCCTGCGCCGCGCTCTCCCGCAGGGTGAGGTTCAGCGTCTCGCGCGCGCCCGCGGCCAGCGTGATCTTCTGGGGCGCTGCCTCCAGACCCCGCGCGCGCACGGTGACCTCATAGGTGCCGGGGAAGAGGTTCACCGCGCGGTAGCGCCCGTTGCTCGTGTACACCATGAACAGCACGTTCTTGTCAGTGTTCGTGAGGTGCACCTGCGCCGCCTTGAACGCCCGCGGCGCCTGCACGGTGCCCGACAGCGCGGCCGTCCCCGGCAAGCCATCACCGTCGGCCGCGCGCGACGGGACGACCGCGAGAGCCCCATAGAGGAGGGCGAGCGTGATGACGGGGGCGAGGGTGGCGAGGCCGAGACGTGTGCGCATGGCCGCCTCCTTTGTTGGGCGGACTATATCCTGCGCGCACAGCTTGTCAAACGCCGGCGCGGTTCGCGTTCCTCGAGGGCGGAGCGGTCAGAGCATGCCCGGTGGGGAGGGGCTCAACTCAGCTGCCGGTACCGGCGCACACGCGCGCGCTGCAGCCGCTTGCGCGCCTCGAGGTAAGCGGGACGACGCTCGGGGACGAGCTGGTGGTGCGTCAGCAGAAGGCGGGCGACCGTGATGTCGATCCGTCTCAGCGTTGGATCGGTCTGAAGGTTCAACGTGCTCCTCCTTGGTCGCGGTGCCGCCCATCGTCGAAACGCTCAACGGGCGCCCGCGGTCGCAATCGTAAGCCTTCCCCCGGTGGAGTGCTATTGGCCCTTGGTCCAACTTGGCGGGGACGCCGACCATCGTCATCGGCGAGTAGAAGTGAGGCCGAAGTCGATCTCGCCGGTCGCCACCAGGCTCCAGGGGACGATTTCGAGATCCGGGCCAGCCCGGAGCCGCTCGCCGGCGCCCGTCACGATCCAGCCCTTCTGACAACCGAGGTCCGCCATCGCCTGCCGGAGGCTACGAATGGTGTACTGATCCACCGTGCCGAGCTTGATCTCGATGGGGACGAGGCGCCGACCCTCGGCGATGAGCAGGTCGATCTCGGCGCCGGCCTGAGTTCTCCAGAAGAAGAACTCCGGGCGGACGACTCGCTCCCGCGCCAGCGCGATCACTTCTTCGATGACCAAACCCTCGAAGGAGTGACCGCGGTGGTGCCAGCTCTGGAGCGCCTCGGGTCGATCGAGCCCGGCCAGAGCGTGCAGGAGGCCGGTGTCTCTGAGGTAGACCTTCGGGCTCTTGGTCAGGCGCTTCTGGATGTTGGTGTGATACGGCGGGAGGCGGCGGATGAGGAACATTCCCTCCAGCACGTCGAGGTCGTGCGCCACCGTTGGGACCGACACGCCGAGCGAGCGGGCGAGGTCGGACACGTTGAGAAGGCTGCCGTGGACGTGGGTGAGCATGGTCGCCAGGTGGCGAAGGCGCACGGCCGGCAAGCGGATCCCCAGCGCCGGTAAATCGCGCTCGAGGAGGGTCGTGAGATAACTGTCAAGCCACTCGGCGCGAACCCGGTGACCGGCGAGCGCGTGTACTGGAGGGAATCCGCCCCAGAACCACCGATTGCCCCCGCGAGCCTTGTCCCGGCCAGCTCGACCATCCGGAACGGTGTCAGCTCGAGCAGCCCGATCCTGCCCGCCAGCGTTTCCGAGGCGGTCCTCAGCAGGGCCGGACTGGCCGAGCCCGTGAGAATAGCCCGTCCCTTGGCGGGGGAGCGATCGAGCACGTGACGCAGGAGGGGAAAGAGCTCCGGCAGGCGCTGGGCCTCGTCGATCACGATGCGACGCGGATGGGCCGTGAAGAACGCCTCGGCATCGGCTCGGATGAGGGCCAAGTCCCGCGGGCGCTCAAGGTCGAGGTGGAGCCATCCGGGGAAGAGCCGACGCACCAGCGTGCTCTTGCCCGACTGGCGCGGGCCGAAGACGAGCACCGCCGGGAAGGTTCTGAGCAGGCGACGAAGGGTCGTCGCCGCCCGGCGCGGCACATACTTCATAGCTTGCAGATTACAACCCAGGCTTTCAGTCGACAAGGTATCCAGCGCGGGCGGCAGTCGATGGCGCCCGCGTCTTCGTCCACGTCGAGTCGATCGGGCTCGCCCGGACGAGCTGCTCAACATCGACGACGCAAACGTCGAGGGCTGCGCGAAGGTCGAGGACTCAGACGTGGTCCCCGGCTCGCGGCGATCCTCTACACTGCAAAGCTCCCGAAGGACACTTCATGTACCCAACGCGCACGCTCAGCAGCCGGCGTCAGCCGGTCTGTTGTAGCGGTGAGTTCGGCGGTGCCGTCGGTTCGGGCTGCAGCTGGACGCGGAGTAGCTTCTCGTCGGTCATGCAGACGGCGTAGTAGAAGCCATCTCGGTTCGCCATCATGCGCCGCGGCATGTGGCACAGCGAGCAGACCAAGAAAAGGACACCAGCGTCGCGGCGAAGTTCGGCGGCCGTTGGCAGTTCAGGATCGCGTAGGAGCACCACTTCACGCGTGCCGGGCTCAATCTGAAGCTTGGCGAAGCAGCTCAGACAGTATCTGATTTGTGTCGTGCCCCCATCCATTGGCACCGTCAGTGGAACGTGATTCCCGCATCGAGGGCACGCGACGATAATGGACCGTGAGAGGGCCCTTCCAGGCAGCCGTGAGAACGGGCGACCATCTGGCCCTCGGTGAACGTGATAGCGCCCGGCACACGAAGTGTTCGGGCAAGCAGCTACTGCACTGTCGCCGGGAAGACTGCCAAGCTGAACCGTCGTATTTGTCGCGCATACAGGGCACGTCGCCGTTTCCTGTCGGATGACACGGCCACCGCCGACAATGGCTGATTCCAGTTGGAGCTTGATGCTTTGGACTTCGTCTACAGCGCGCGCCATGCGCGCCTTGGCCTCTGCGTCGGCCGCAGGGCCGCCCTCGATTGCTGGCCCGACCGCCGCAAGTTCTTCACCGAGACTGTCGAGCCGGGCTTTGATCGCGACGACATCTTCAACACTGATTGGTGAGCCTATGAGGACTTGAAGTTCCGATAGAACACCGAAGAGGTGCTGGACCGATGCTTCGACTAGGTCGCTGTCGATTTCAGTTTTTTCCGAGCGAGCCTGATGGACGGCTTGATTGAGTTGACTCGCAACCGTGCTTAAAGGGCGGGCGATGCCGAGGAGAGAGCGGCCGATGACGTCGTCTTGATGGCGAGCCACCCAGACTCGTGTTAAAGCCCATGAAATCAGTAAGGTGCCGACCGTTGACACGATGTACCCAATCACTCGAATTGAGGCAGATGCCTCTAGCGCCAGCGTGAGAAAAGCTCCCGCGGCTACGAGCGTCACCCCACAGATTGTTTCGATAGGGCTTGCCCGGACTGCGTTTCTCAGGTCGACTCCGCGATCAGCCATCCTCAGGCCTCCCTCCGCAGCCGTCGTGCCCGCGTAGGCTGTCACGCGTGAGTCACGTTCGCAAGAGCCGCCGAACTATAATTCGACTGCAACGCCCTGCCTCATCTACATCTGGATACCGGTTGGCATCTGCGGGTAAATGCTGGGGTCAGCCCCTTGCGGCATCTACAGTCAGATGCTCGGGCCGCGAACCCGGCGGCCGGGACGATCCAGCGCGCCAAGCCGGGCGCGATGACGCGATCGTACCGCAAGTCACACCTGTCGGTCGGAATCGCTGCCTCTGCCGGCGACACAGCCCTGGCGGGTTTCAGGAGGCTCCACTCCTCGGCCAGCGCGCCGCCGGTACGGAAGGGGGTCAACCGGCCGCAGAGCTCGTCGAGGAGAAGACCGAGCGCGGCCGCGGCGCGTCAGGAGTGGCGGTCGTGGGCCAGCATGCGCTCGAGCAGGGTCTTCATCTCTCGGCTGTTCCACTCGCGGATGCCGATGGCCATGCCCACGACCTCGCCGCCTGGACGGATCACGAAGGTGGCGGGGACGCCGGGGACCTTCCAGGCGTTCGCCGTCTCCATCTGAGGGTCGAGGAGGATCGGGAAGGTGAGATCGAGGTTCTTGAGGTAGGGCTCGATGAGCGGGCGGGGGGCGCCGCGGTCGACGGACACGCCGACGACCACGAGGCCACGGTCGCGGTACTCGCGCCAGAGCGCTTCGAGCGCGGGCATCTCGACGGTGCAGGGCGTACACCACGTCGCCCAAAAGTTGAGGACGACAAGCTTGTCCTTCCAGGTGTCGAGCGTAGCTTCGCCGCCGGTGAAGAGCGCGAGACGAAAGGCCGGGCCGCGCTGGCCGTCCTTCAGCTCGGTGACGCCGGCCTTCTCGAAGGGATCGAGACGGGGGGCGTGCTCGACGTGATGACCGCCCTGCTCGCCCGCCCGCCGGATCGGGAGCGCCCACACGAGACCGCCCAGCAGGACCAGCGCGAGCAGGCCGCGGACCAGCGATTGTCGCCAGCTCGCCCCGAGCGCGGTCGCGGCCCACGTCTTCATTTCGAGACGCTAGACGCCGAGCTTTTCGCGGGTGACCGGACTGTCGCGCAGCTCGTGGGACGGGCCCTCGAAGACGATCACGCCCTTTTCCATCAGGTAGCCGCGATCGCAGACGCTGAGGGCCATGCGGGCGTTCTGCTCGACGAGCAGAACCGTCACCCCCGCGCGCTTCAGCTCGCCGATCATCTCGCGGATGTGACGGACGAGAGCGGGGGCCAGGCCCTGCGTGGGCTCGTCCATCAGGATGATGCGGGCGCCGGCCATCATCACCCGCGCGATGGCGAGCATCTGCTGCTCGCCGCCCGAGAGCGTCTTGCTCGGCTGGTCGAAGCGCTCTTTCAGGCGTGGAAAGTGCGTGAAGACCGCCTCCAGACGCTCACGGCGGAGCGCGGCCGTCCGATGGGCGACGGCGGAGAGGCCCAGTTCGAGGTTCTCGCGCACGGTGAGACCGGGAAACACGCGGCGGTTCTCGGGCACGAAGCCGATGCCGAGGCGCGCGATCTCGTGGGGCGCCAGGCCGCTCAGCTCGTGACCGTCGAACTCGATCGTGCCCCGCCACGGCTTGAGAAATCCCATCGCCGCCTTCATGAGCGTGGTCTTGCCCATCCCGTTGCGGCCGAGCAGGGCCACCGCCTCGCCCTCGCGGACTTCGAGCGACACCCCGAACAGGATCGGCGTGGCCCCATATCCCGCGTGCACCTCGCGGATCTTCAACACGGCGTCAATCCTCGGCCCCACCGAGGTAGGCCTCGATCACCGCCGGGTCGTTGCGGATTTCGTCCGGAGCGCCCTCAGCGATCTTCTCGCCGAAGTGGAGGACGGCGATGCGGTCGGAGATGCCCATGACTACGCTCATGTCGTGCTCGATGAGCAGGAGCGTCAGCCCGCGGTCGCCGGCGATCCGCCGGATCAGCGTGGTCGCGGCCTTGGTCTCGCCGGGCGTCATGCCCGCGGTCGGCTCGTCGAGCAGCAACAGCGTGGGATCGGTGGCCAGCGCGAGGCAGATCTCCAGATAGCGCTGCTCGCCGTGCGAGAGGTTCTCGGCCAGCTCGTCGCGCCGGCTCTCCAGGCCGAAGGCTGAGAGCAGCTCCATGACCTCACGCTCCACGTCGGGGCTGCGCCACAGGGACGAGAGCCGGCCCGACACCCGCGCCCGCGACTGGGCGGCCACCCGCACGTTCTCGAAGGCCGAGATCTTGGGGAACACGTTGGTGATCTGAAAGGTCTTGGCGATGCCGAGCCGGCTGATCGCTTCCGGCGTGAGACCGGTCAGATCCCCTCCGCGAAAGCGCACACGGCCCGAGGTCGGCGCGTGCAGGCCCGAGATCACGTTGAAGAGGGTGGATTTCCCGGCGCCGTTGGGGCCGATCACCGAGAAGACCTGACCGCCGCGGACCGTGAAATCGACCTTCGAGAGCGCGGTCAGGGCGCCGAAGCTCCGGGAGACGAAGTCGACCTCGAGCACGACCTCGCCCGACATCAGGTGCGAAGCCTGAAGGCGCTGCGCAGGCCGACCAGGCCGCGTGGCATGAAGAGCACGATCGCGACCAACACCAGCCCGATCACGATGAAGTACCAGTCGACGTAGGACGAGACCTTGTCGCGCAGGAGCGTGAAGAAGACGCCGCCGACGATCGGTCCGGCCAGCGTGCCGAGCCCGCCGATCATCACCGAGATGATGAACTCGCCGGACTCCGTCCACAGCATGAGATCGGGCGTGGCGTAGGAGGCGCGAATCGCGTAGAGCGCGCCGCCGAGGCCGGTGAGCAGCGCCGAGATCATGCAGGCGCCCATCTTGTAGCGCGGCACGTTGTAGCCGAGGAAGCGCGCCCGGTCCTCGTTCTCGCGGATGGCGACGAGCACGCGGCCGAAGTGCGAGGCGACGACCAGCCGACACACCACGTAGCCGAAGATCAAGTAGGCGAGGACCAGGTAGTACTTCTTGATCGGCGTGTCGATGGGCACGCCGGGCAGCAGCATGGCCTCGGGCAAGCCCTGGATGCCGTCGGAGCCGCCGAAGGTCTGGGTGTAGCGGAAGAACGTGTAGACGACCTCGGCGAAGATCAGCGTGAGCAGCGCGAAGTAGATCCCGCGCCGGGTCGTCGCGAAGTAGGCGACCACGAAGGCGTAGACGCCGACCACGACGAGCGCGAAGCCGAGACAGGCCCAGAGCGACAGCACGCCACGCTCGAGCAGCACCGCCGCCGCGTACGCGCCGAGGCCGTAGAACGCGGCGTGGCCGAAGGAGACGAGGCCGGTGTAGCCCATCAGGAGATCCAGGCTCATGGCGATGGCCCCGAACACGAGCGCGTCGAAGGCCAGCAGCAGGTAGTACTTCGACATGAACGGAGCCAGCGGCAGCAGGGCCAGCGCCGCGAAGGCGGCCGGCGCGCCCCACGGGAGCGTGCGCGGCGCGCTACTCAAGCACGCCCTCGCGCCCGAAGAAGCCGCGCGGCCGCACGATCAGCACGAAGATCATGATCGCGAAGATCGCGATGGCCACGCGCTGGGGATTCAGCCACAGCGTGAGCAGGCTCTGGGCGATGCCGATGGCGAAGGCCGCGACCACCGAGCCACCCATCGATCCCATGCCCCCGAGGATCACGACGATGAACGCGAGCAGGATCATCTCCACGCCCATCTGCGGGTAGACCGTGAAGATCGGCGCCAGCAGCAGTCCGGCCAGTGCGGCGAGCGCGGCCGAGCCCGCGAACGTCAGCGTGAAGACCCGCGGCACGTTCACGCCCAGCGCGTCGAGCATCTGGGCGTCCTGCACGGCCGCGCGCACGACCACCCCGGCGCGGGTCTTGGTGAAGAAGAGCCAGATGGCGAGGAGCAGCACCGTGGAGATCGCGAGCAGGAACAGGCGGTAGTTCGGATACGTCATGCCGAGCAGCGGCGTCGAGCCGCGCACCGGCGTCGCGATGCGCCGCATGTCGCCGCCCCAGATCTGCCGCGCGCCCTCGCGGAACACCAGCGCGAGCCCGAAGGTGAGGATGAGGCCGTAGAGCGGCTCACGACGATAGATCGGCCGCAGCGTGGCGACTTCGGTGATTGCGCCGACCACGCCGACGGCCAGCGGGGCCAGCACCAGGGCGATCCAGAACGAGTGCGTGACGCTGATGAGAGCGATGCCCGCGTAGGCGCCCAGCATGTACAGCTCGCCGTGCGCGAAGTTCATCACCCCGAGCAGGCCGAAGATCACGGTGAGCCCCAGCGCCAGCAGCCCCAGCGCGGCCCCGAAGACGAGGCCGTGCAGGAGCTGCGGCAGCAGGGTCGCGACGAGGTAGTCCACGGGTGCGGGGAGAATATCACGCTCGGGCCCATCTCCCTCTGGGTACAATTGTACAAATGGCGGCGCTTGTCATCGATACCTCGGCTGTGCTTGCGGTGTTGCTGCACGAGCCCCAGCGCCCGGCGCTCATCAGTGCCACCAAAGAGGCGACGCTGTTGGCACCGGGATCCGTGCCTTGGGAAGTCGGGAACGGCTTGATCGCGGGATTCCGGCGCAGGCGCCTGACGGCGCGCGACGTTCACGAGGCATGGGTGTCCTTTGAACGGATCCCGTTGCGCCTGGTCGACGTGAGAATTGCCCGAGCCCTGACACTCGCGGAAGGGCATGGTCTCTATGCATACGACGCGTACGTCCTCGAGCTGGCTCGGACCCAGCGGGTCCCGCTCTTGACGCTCGATCGGCGCCTGTTCGATGCTGCACAGGATCTGGGGATCGAGCTCCTGGGGGTTGCGAAATGAAGGTATATACGTATTCGGAAGCGCGCCAACGCTTCGCGCGCGTGCTCGACGACGCACGCCGCGAGGGAACGGTCCACATCCGTCGTCGGGGCGGAGAGGTGTTCGTGGTTCAGCCCATCCGTGCGCCGCGTTCCCCGCTCGATGTGCGTGGGGTCAGAGCAAAACTCCCGCCCGGGGAGCTCCTCGACATCATGCGTGAAATTCGGGAAGGCCCACGCGGGCTGCGGCGGGTGACTCGCGGGCCGCGACGAGTCCGCCGTCGGAAATCGCGTTGACCCATCAACCGAGAGTCGTGCGGCCGCGCGAGAGACTGTAAGGAAGCGGTCGATTCCGAGTCGTCCTCTGACGACGACTGGGCGCCGGCTCGAGGGACTCGCCCGCTAACGCCTCGCCAGCTCGAGCCGGAGAACCGTTCCTCCGGCTCGAGCTATCGCGAGCTTTCAGGAGCGGACGTTCACTTCTTCTTGATCTCCCAGCTAAAGCCTTCGACCGGGTCCTTGCCGACCATGGGCTCGCCGATGGTGTCGGCGCCGGCGATGCGGGCGATGGGCAGGTTCTTGCCCTTCTCGACCCGGTAGAGGTGCATGTCCATCACGACCTGGTGGTCTTCCTTGCGGATGCACTGGCGGCCGATGTGCGTCCCGTCCAGGCACAGGCCCTCGTGGGCCGCCGAGACCTTGTCCGAATCGAAGCTCTTGGCCTTTTCGACGGCGGCCGCCCAGAACAGGACCGCGTCGTAGGCGCCGGCCGCGATGTTGGCGTCGACGTTCCAGCGCTTCTTGAACTTGGTGTTGAAGGCCTGCATGGCGGGATCGGGGTTGAAGGCCGAGAAGTGATTGAGCTGGACGAAGCCTTCCATGGGCTCGGCGATGGACGGCAGGTCCTGCTGCAGCAGGAAGCAGTCGATGCCGGCCATCTTGTACTTCTTGGTCATCCCGAAGGAGTGGAGCTGGGTCATGAGGCGCAGCGAGTCCGTGCCCGCGAAGGCCAGGAACAATACGTCAGGGTTGGTCTTGTTGATGTCGCCGAACCAGGGGCCGAAGTCCTTGGTGTCGAGGGGCGCCCCGGCCACGCCCACGATCTCGCCGCCGAGCTTCTCGAACGCGGTCTTGAACTGGCGGCCGTCGGACTGGCCCATCGCGTAGTCGGTGTAGAAGATGTAGACCTTCTTGCCCATCTTGTCGAGGATGTACTTGGCCAGCCCGTTGGCCTGCATGCGCGAGTCGGGCTGGTTCGAGAAGTAGTACTTGTGATACTTCGTCGTCCGCATGAACTCCGCGCACGAGACCGAGTTCCAGTGAATGGTCTTGTGCTTCTTGGTCACGTCCATCACGGCCATGGTGGCGCCGCTGGAGATGGCCCCGACCAGGAGCTTCACGTCGTCCTGGAGGATGAGCTTCTCGGCCTTGCGCACGGCGGGCGCGGGCTTGGTCTCGTCGTCCTCGGAGACGATCTCGATCTTGTGGCCGAGCACGCCGCCCTTGGCGTTGAGCTCCTCGACGGCCAGCGTCAGGCCCATCGTCTGGTATTTACCGTAGCCTTCGAACACGCCGACCTTGGAGCCGAGGTCGCCGATCTTGACGACCTTGGCGCCCTGCGCGGGGGCCAGCGCGACGCCGGCGGCCAGCACCGCGAGCGAGAGAAGCACCGCCACGAGTGTCCTGGTTTTCATGCATGCCTCCTTGTGAGTGAGTATTCCCCTGAGACGTCCGCACTGGTCCGCACGCCGGATGACGCGTCGATCACGCCCGCCAGCACGCGGGCGATGGTGGCGAGCGGTGGCCGCATCCGCTCGGGCGCCGGCACCGGCGCCTTCGTTTGCGCCTCGGCATCTTCGAAGGCCAGGCGAACGGCCGTCGCCGCCTTGGGATCGCGCTGCGACACCGCGAAGTCGACGAGATTGTAGTAGCGCCAGATGGCCTCGAGGATCTTGCCGCCGCCGGCGATCCGCGCCGCCGCCGGAGCGCGCGGGTCGGCGAGCCGGCGATCGGCTTCGAGGGCCAGATCGCGGACGAGCGCGGCGAAGAAGACCATGAGCCCGGTTTCCGCCTCTCGCGCGTCGCCGCGCTTCAACGCTCCGCGAATCGACGCGTCGAGGCCCGAGGGCAGCGCGGCGGCTCGTGTCAGGAGCTCGCGCCGGAGCGCACCGCTTTCATACAGCGTGGTGGCCACCGCGAACTTCTGCGCCTGCACGGAGAACTTGATCTGCTTGAAGTTCGCCGACACGTCGTTGTCGCGCGGCACGTACGCGCCCACGTGGTGAGCGCGCGCGGACATTGGTGACAGGAGCGTCAGGATGGCGGCGATCGCGAGAGTCTTGATCATCCAGAGCGTCCGCGCGCCGATCGCGCGCACTGGACGGCGAGCGCTCCCACCAGCAGCCACATGGCCACGATCGCCGCGCTGCCGAATGGGATCCAGACCAGCCACTCGGCCACCGCCTTGCCGCGCGCGATGCCCTGGAACGGGATCAGCGCGCTCCACATGAGGTACCCGAGCGGGTACAGCGCGCCGCCGGCCGTGATCAACGCGACGATGACCCGGCGGAGCGCCGCGTGCTCGACCACCGAGACCGCCACCATGCTGGTGACGATGATGATCGTCCCCAGGCCCTCGGCGTGCAGGTGGAAGAGACGGAGCCCGGCGTCGAACTTCACCAGCGCCTCGTCGAGGATCTGCTCGTCGACGTCGCGCACGCCGACCAGCCCGTGGGTCTGGGGCCGGGCCAGCATGATCCCGCGCGCCCAGCGCGTCAGCTCGAGCTTGAACTGCGCCATCGACGCGCCGCCCACCTCGGCGCACGCGATGAGGACCACACCGACGAGCAGCACGGGAATCGGGGGCAGCCGCCAGGATTGATTGGATGGGGGGGATTGATTGGATGGGGGGCCCCTTCGGCTCCCCCCATACCCCCCCGATGCGCTTTCCGCGACCGGCGGTTCGATCATCGCGTGGCTGACCGGGACGCGCTTCCCGCGGCCGGCGGTTCGATCATTACGTGGCCTGGCCGACGCGTGGGGCGTGGTCACGCGCCCGTCCGGCGCGACCGAGGGCCCAGGCGAGAGTGACGAGGGCGAGGATGGCGGCGCTTCCCAGCGGGGTGAGCACGTAGCGCTCGGCCAGCGCGACACCGGATTCGCGTCCCATCTCGAGTGCGGCGAGCGCGTACGCGAGGTAGCCGAGCGGGAACAGCGCGGCCGCGGTGAGCAGGACGTAGAGCAGCCCGCGGGTGGCGACGCCGGGAACCACGCTGGCCACGATGGTGCCCGCGAGCAGGACGAGCGGCGCCAGCCCGCCGGCGTGCGTGTGGAAGAACGAGAGCCCGGCCTCGGCGGTGAAGACCGCGCGGTTGCGGATCTCGTCGTCGTACTCGGCGGAGCCGGTCAACCCGTGAACGCCGGCGTTGGCGGCCACGCGGGCGCGGGCGTGGCGCTCGACGGCGGGACGCAACCCGGACAGGAAGGGGCTGGCCGTCTCGCCGAGCGCCAACATCGCGATCGCCACCAGGATCAGCGGCAGTGGAGGCCGTCTCACGGCTCGCGTCTCAAGTGCGCGGAACCTTATCATTTTCGTCCGGGCTTGTCGATTCGGGGACGCGCGAAAAGATGGACGGCCCGCGGGGTGGCCCGGGCTACACTGAGCGCCGTCGATGGGATCGGCGCGCTATCACTTCTCGGGAATCGCCGGAGCGGGAATGAACCCGCTGGCCCTCGTGATGCGCGCCCGCGGTCACGAGGTCCAGGGCAGCGATCGCTCGTTCGATCGCGGTGAGAACGCCGCGGTCGAAGCGAGCCTGCGTCGAGCCGGCATCGTGATCGCGCCTCAGGACGGCACCGCGGTCACGCCCGAGATCGATCGCTTCGTGTTCTCGGCCGCCGTCGAAGCCGACACGCCCGAGATGCGGGCCGCCCGCGCCCTCGGAATCGAGCGGGTGGCGCGGCCGGCCCTGCTCGCCGAGATCGTCAACGACGGCCGGCCGGGCGTCGCCGTCGCGGGGACCAGCGGCAAGAGCACGATCACCGGGATGCTCGCGTGGATCATGAGGGACGCGGGCGCGGGGGCCACCGTCATCGGCGGGGCCGCGCTGGTGGGCGAGGGGAGCGGCGGCTGCTTCGCGGCGGGCTCCGCCGACGGCCCGGTGATCGCCGAGGCCTGCGAGTCCGACGGCACGCTCGTGGGATATCGTGCGGCGATCGGCGTCGTGCACAACATCAGCCGCGATCACGACGAGATCGACGCGCTGCGCCTGCAGTTCGCGGCGTTCGCCGATTACAGCGAGCGCGTGCTGATCAACGTGGGTTGTCCGGAGGCGGCGGCCCTCGCCCGCTCGCGCAAGGCGCTCACCTACGGGACGGTCGCCGACGCCGACGCCGTCCTGACTGTCATCGCGCGGGGACCCGACCGCGCCGTCGGCACGCTGCGCCTGGCCGGTCGCGAGATCGCCCTCGACGTGCCGCAGCCCGGCGTGCACAACCTGGAAAACGCCGCCGCCGCCGCGCTCGTGGCCATCGAGCTGGGAGTACCGCCGACGGTCGTCGCGAGTGCGCTCTCGCGCTTTCCCGGCGTGGCCCGGCGCTTCGAGGTCGTCGGGATCACCTCGAACGGCATCCGGGTGGTGGACGACTACGCGCACAACGCCGAGAAGCTCCGGGCCGCGATCACCACCGCGCAGACCGGGTCATCGCGGGTCGTCGCCCTCTTCCAGCCTCACGGCTTCGGTCCGGCCCGCTTCCTGCGGCCGGAGCTTCGCGAGCTGCTGCCGCGCGTGCTGCGCGCGCAGGATCGCTTCGCCTACCTCGAGGTCTTCTACGCGGGCGGCACCGTGACCAAGGACGTCTCGAGCCGGATGCTCGCCGACGATCTGGGGCCGAACGTTCACTGCGGGTACGCGCCCGATCACGCCGCGGCCGTCGAGTGGATCCGGGGCGAGGCCCGCGCCGGCGACACCGTGCTCGTCATGGGCGCCCGCGATCCGTCGCTCCCGCGCCTGACCCGCGCCGTCCTCGACGCGCTCGATTCCATCCCGCTCGCTCACTGATCGGGCCGCCCCCGAATCGATCGCGACTCGCCGGTTTTGCCCCTCGTATGACGAGGATTTCCCCGCCTGAGGAAATTCTTTGCGGTCCGCGGCCCTCCCGAGGCCGTCCGCCGAGCGTATCGCCGTGTTGTCGTTGCCCATTTCCGGCGTGTCCGAATGCGGGCCGCGATCTTGCTCTGGACAGAGCACATGCGTATCAGTTGTGTTGTCGCTCCACTCCTTGCGGCTCTTTCGCTCCTCCTGGCGTCCGTTCCCTGGGTCGAGGCCATGCCGTTGACGCGGCAGAAGCTCCCGGAGCTGCGGCCACCGTTCATCGCCAACGAGGGACAGACCTCCGCCGAGGTGGCGTACTACGCGCCGACGCCCGCGGGCACGCTGTTCGTCACCCGTCGGGGCGAGCTGGTCTATCGCCTGCGGGAGACCCCGTCGGCCGGCCGTGACCGCCGCGCGGACACGCCGGGCTGGAGTCTGACCGAGACGCTGGTCCGCGGCCGCCCGCGCCCGGTGGCGCGCGACCGTGGCGACGCCCGCGTCAGCTACTTCGTCGGCGGTGACACCCGGCGCTGGCGCTCCGACGTGGTGACGTGGGACGCGGTCGACCTGGGCGAGGTCTGGCCAGGCGTCTTCGTGTCGATACGGGCGCGCGCCGGCGGAGCGGAGAAGATCTTCACGGTGCAGCCCGGCGCCTCCGTCGACCGCATTCGCGTGCGGGTCGGCGGCGCGCGCGCGATCGCGTCGGACGACGCCCACGGCACGCTGGTGGTCCGGACCGGACTGGGTCCGGTCACCCTGACGGCGCCCGTCGCGTATCAAGAACTCGACGGTGTCCGTCGCGAGGTCCCGGTCGCCTATCGGCCGCGCGGCCTCGAGTACGGATTCGTCGTCGCGGCCTACGACCCCACGCGGCCGCTGGTCATCGATCCGCTGCTGCAGGCGACCTACCTCGGGGGCAGCGGGGCCGAGGACGCCACCGCCCTCGCCGTCGCGCCGGGCACGGGCGACGTCTACGTGACCGGCCAGACGGCCTCGATCGGCTTCCCGGGCACGGCCGGCGGGGCACAGCCATCGAAAGGTGGTGACGCCGACGCCTTCGTCGCGCGCCTGTCCCCGAGCCTCACCACGCTCCTGCAGACGACGTATCTCGGGGGCAGCGGCTTCGATCGGGCCACCGCCGTCGCGGTCTCGCCCCGGACCGGTGACGTGTACGTGGCGGGATACACGTACTCGACCGATCTCCCCGGCACGTCGGGCGCCGCCCAGCCGGCGAGCGCCGGCGGCGGCGACGCCTTCGTCGCGCGCCTGAGCGGCGACCTCACCGCGCTCAAACGCGTCACCTACGTCGGGGGCGGTGGCGCCGACTACGCGAATGCCCTCGCGCTGGCCCCCGCGACCGGCGACGTCTACGTGGCCGGCTACACGGCCTCGACCGACTTTCCCGCCACCGCCGGGAGCGCGCAGCCGGCGAGCGGCGGCGGCGCCGACGCCTTCGTGGCTCGATTGACCGAAAGCCTCGGCGCGCTCACCAGGGCGACCTATCTGGGCGGCGGCGATTCCGAGGACGCGCTCGCGCTGGCGATCGCTCCCGCCACCGGCGACGTGTACGTGGCCGGCATGACCGAATCCGGAAACCTCCCCGGCACCGTCGGCGGCGCGCAACGGTGGAGCGGCGGTACCGTGGACGCGTTCGTCGCCCGCTTCTCCGCCACCCTGACCGAGCTCGTCCAGGCGACGTACCTCGGCGGTGAGGCGCCTGACCAGGCCTCGGCCCTGGCGATTCATCCGACGACCGGCGACGTCTACGTCGGCGGTCAAACCGAGTCCGCCAATTTCCCGGGGACGAGCGGCGGCGCCCAGCCCGCGAGCCGCGGACAAACGGATGCATTCGTGGCGCGTCTGACGAGCGGCCTCACCGCGCTCACCGGCGCGACGTATCTCGGCGGCGGCAACTTCGATCGAGCGGCCGCGCTCGCGATCTCGCCGCGCACCGGCGACGTCTACGTGGCGGGCGACACCCAGTCGACGGATTTTCCCGGGACGAGCGGCGGCGCGCAGGCGGTGAGCGGAGGCGGGTACGAGGCCTTCGTGGCGCGCCTGTCGAGCAGTCTCGCCACGCTCGCCCAGGCTACGTATCTCGGCGGCCGCTTCTTCGATCAGGCGCGCGCCCTTGCGATCCCGGCGAGCGGCGACGTCTACGTGGCCGGCAAGACGTACGCGAGCCCCGACTTCCCGGGCACCGCCGGCGGGGCGCAGCCGGCGAGCGGCGGTGACAGCGACGCCTTCGTCGCGCGGTTCACGTCGGGCCTGGCCCTCGCCGACGCCTCGCTCGACGCGCGAGTGAGCGTGAACCAGCCGACGTTCGCGGTCGGCCAGACGGTGATCGCGAGCTTCCTGCTCACCAATCCCGGGCTGCCGGCCGAGGCCGATCTCTACGTCGGCGCGCTGCTGCCCGACGGCGTCACGATCGTCTGCTGGATGACGAGCGGCGGCGCGATGGTCGGCAGCGCCGCCGACGTCGGGTCGCTGCGGCCGTACGCGGCGCGGGTCGCTCTGCCGGCCCCGTTTTCCATGGACCGGCCGAACTTCTTCTCCTACCAGTGGACGGGCACCGAGCCGCGCGGGCGCTACGTCTTCTTCGTCTTCGCGGCGCGCGCGGGCGCGCTGGCCGACGGCGTCATCACCGCCGACGAGATCCTCGCCCTCGCCACCACGCCCTTCACGTTCCCGTAGCCGGGCGCTACTTCGCGAACGTGCCCTTGAGATTCACCAGGCGCGGCTTCTTCATGTAGTCCTCGGGGGAGAGGCCGAGGAACTGGTCGACGCCGCGGAAGGTCTCGATGACGGTAGGGACGAACTGGGCGCCCACCTTGTCGATGCGACTGATGTAGATGTCGCTTACCACGTTCTGGAACTTGTCGAAGCGGATGCGACCCTGCGGGGCGTCGAGGTCCATCTTCCGGAGCGCTTCGATGAAGCGGGGCGCGTCTTCCACCTTGCCGCCGATGGCCTTGGCGGCCTGGTCGAGGGCGAGCAGCGCCGAGTAGGTGAACACCGCGGGCGCGCCGGGGTCGCGGTTGAACTTGGCCCGGAAGGCCTGGACGAACTTCTTGTTGCGTGGCGTGTCGAGCGTGTACTGGTACGGCTGGCTGTTGTAGCCGCCCACCGCGGCGTCGCCCGAGGCCGGGAGCAGCGAAAGGTCGCTGAAGCCGACGGCGGCGTCGACGAGGGGGATCTTGCCCTGCATGCCGTACTCCCGCCACTGCTTGACGAAGCGCACGCCGTCGGCGCCCACGGTCTGCACGCCGATGACGTCGACGTCGCGGCGCAACTGGGCCACGTACGGCGCGAAGTCCGCGGTGCCGAGCGGGGCGTAGACTTCCTGAACGACCTTGCCGCCCGCCTCCTCGAACGCGCGCGCCCACGCCATGATGATCTCGAGCGGCCCCACGCTGTCCGACGCGATGATGGCCGCCTTCCGCGCCTTCAGGTGCTTGTACGACCACGTGCCGGCCGGCCCGCCGGTCATGTTGCCGGTGTAGGTGATCCGGAACACGTACGGGTTCGGCTGCAGCGTGAGGTTCTCGGCCACCGCGAAGCCGGAGATCAGGAGCGGCAGCTTCTGGGCGTTGACGTAGTCCTTCACCGCGATGGCGGCGGCGGAGAGCACGATGCCGACCACCGCGTGGGCGTGGTCCTGCTCGCCCAGCTTGCGGATCTTGGTCACCGCGACGTCGGGGCGAACCTGGTAGTCCTCCACGATCAGCTCGAGCTTGCGTCCGCCGAGCTGGCCGCCGGACTCGGCGTGATAGAGCTGGGCGCCGTCGACGATGTCCTTGGCGAAGCTCGCGAAGACACCGGTGACGGGCGCGAGCACCCCGATCTTGACCGGCCCCTGGGCGGCCGCGGGAGCGGCCGTCACGAGGGGCGCGAACAGTGAGAGACCGGCGGCGGCGATCAGGAGGCGATGGCGTCGATGCATGATCTATCCTCTCCGGCGCTTGGTGGCGCCGCTCGGGTGCGTTCCCGCGCCCCCGCGCTTCTCAGGCGCCCTTGAGCGCGGGCAAGACGTGCTCGGCGAACAGCGTGATGTTCTTCTTCGCTTTTTCGTGGGGCAGGCTCCCGAACTGGAAGAGGCCCATGATCACCCCCGCTCCCAGCTCGCGCATCTGGGCCTGGATCTCGCGGGTGACGTAGTCGGGATCGCCGATGATCGACAGTCCCTCCTTCTGGAGGAGGTCGAAGTCCATCTCGTAGAAGGGCAGGTCCTCGGCGCTGCGGATCTCGGCCGGGCGCCGGGGCGGCGACTGGCCCAGGAGCTTCATGGCGCCCCGGTGATAGGACAGCAGCCGCTGAAACATATAGTGCAGATGCTCCTCCGCCTCGTCTCGGGCCCGCTGGTTGGTCTCGGCCACGTAGACGTTGCGCAGGAGGTGACAGTGCGCGGGCCCCGGCGTCCATCCGTGACGGGCCGCGAACGCCCGGTACTTGTCGAACGCGGTCTTGGCCCGTCCGACCGAGCGGTAGGCCACGCCGGTGCCCACCCGCCGCCGCGCCGCCGTCTCCAGGCCCTCGTCGCTGTCGGCCGGCATCATGATCGGCGGATGCGGCTGCTGGAGGGGGCGCGGCCAGATGGAGACCCGGTCGTAGCGCCAGTATTTCCCCCGCCAGTCGAACGGCTCGTGAGTCGTCCACGCCTTGACGATCAGGTCCCACGCCTCGTTGAGCCGCTCCCGCGCCTCCGTGATCGGCACGCTCAGCGCCAGGTATTCCTGGGGCACGCCCCGCACGAACCCGGAGATCAGCCGCCCGCCCGACATCACGTCGAGCATCGCGGTCTCCTCGGCCAGCCGCACGGGATGCGCGTGCAGCGCGGCCAGGTTCCCGAACACGCCGATCTTGATGCGCTTCGTCCGCTGGGCGATGGCCGCGGCCATCAGGTTGGGCGAGGGCATGAGGCCGTAGGGCTTGGCGTGGTGCTCGTTGATGCAGATCGCGTCGTAGCCGTACTCCTCGTACAGCTCGATCTGGCGCAGGTGCTCCTCGTACACCTCGTGGCCGCGCACGGGATCGTAGAGGCGATTGGGGTCGGGATAGTACGACGCCGCGTCGAGATGCGGCCACGGCACGAGATCGAACGCGTACACCTGCATGGGCGCGCCCAATGTAGCACGCCGTCGTGTGTGATATGGTCGCCGCTGCGGATGACCTTCTGGACGATCCAGACCCTCAACGGTGTGTCGTTCGGTATGCTCCTCTTCCTGCTCGCCGCCGGCCTCTCGCTGATCTTCGGCCTCATGCGCATCCTCAACCTCGCCCACGGCTCGTACTACCTGCTCGGCGCCTACGTGGCGCTCTCGGTCATGAACGTCAGCGGAAGCTTCGTGGTCGCCGCCGCCGCGGGCATCGCCGCCGTCGTCGTGCTCGGCATCGTGATGGAGCGCGTGTTCCTCCGCCGGCTGCCGCCGCGCGAGGAGCTGCCGCAGGCGCTGTTGACGTTCGGGTTCCTCCTGATCGTGGGCGATCTCTCGCTGGCGTACTGGGGCGGCGGTCCGCAGACGCTGCCCAAGCCGGAGTTCCTCGAATTGCCGGTCCGCGTCGGTCCCGTGATGTTTCCCGCGTACCGGCTCTTCGTGATCGGCGTGGGCGCCCTCGTGGGCGTCTCGCTGTGGTTCCTCCAGGAGCGCACGCGGCTCGGCGCCATGCTGCGCGCGGCCATCGACGACGCGGACATCGCGCGCGCCACCGGCATCGACGTCTCGCGCCTGTCCACCGGCGTCTTCGCGTTCGGCGCCGCGCTGGCCGCGCTCGGCGGGATCATCGCGGGCCCGCTGCTCGGGGTCTATCCGGGCGCCGACTTCGAGATCCTGCTCCTGGCCTTCGTGGTCGTCATCGTCGGCGGGCTCGGCAGTCTCAAGGGCGCGTTCTTCGGCGGGCTCCTGATCGGCCTCCTCGACAACTTCGGCAAGGCGCTGTTCCCGCAGCTCGCGATGTTCACGATCTTCGCCCCGATGGCGATCATCCTGGCCGTGCGCCCCTCCGGCCTGTTCGGGAGCCGGTGAAGACGAAGCTCGGGGTCGCCGCGGGGGCGCTCGGTCTCGCGCTGGTCCCGTTCGCGCTCTCGTCCTACCAGCTCGGCCTGCTCACCAAGATGCTGATCTTCGCGCTCTTCGCCATGAGCCTCGATCTGGTCCTCGGCTACGGCGGCTTGCCCTCGCTCGGTCACGCCGCGTACTTCGGCGTCGGAGCGTACACGGTGGGCCTGCTGGCGCTGCGGGTGATCGACAACTTCTGGATCGATTTCGGGGCCGGCCTCGTCGCCGCCGCCGTCACCGCCGCGCTCTTCGGCTTGCTCGCCCTGCGCGCGCGCGGCGCGTATCTCCTGATGATCACGCTGGCCCTGGCCCAGGTGCTGTGGGGCATCGCCTTCGGCTGGCGCTGGCTCACCGGCGGCGACGACGGACTGCCCGGCGTGCCGCGCCCCTCGGCGGGGCTGCCGTGGAGCCTGGCCGGCGGCCTCGCCTACTACTACTTCGTGCTCGTGGTCTTCCTCGCGGTGACGGCGGCGCTGTGGATCGTGGTGCGTTCGCCGTTCGGCATGGCGTTGATCGGCATCCGCGAGAGCGAGCGGCGGATGGAAGTGCTCGGCTACGACACCTGGCGCTACAAGTACGCGGCGTTCGTACTGGCGGGCGTCGTGGCCGGATTGAGCGGCAACCTCTACGTCTACTACAACGGCTTCGTGAGCCCGGCGTACCTGTCGATCGTGTTCTCGGCCATGGTGCTGATCATGGTGATCCTCGGCGGTGCCGGCACGCTGCTGGGGCCGGCGCTGGGCGGCGCCATCATCGTGCTGCTCGAGAACGTGGTGAGTTCTAGCACCGAACGCTGGCTGACGGTGCTCGGGGTGATCTATGTGGTCGTCACGCTCTTCGCTCCCGCGGGGATCATGGGATTTTTGATGAACATGGGGGGCCCCTACGGCTCCCCCCATACCCCCCCGACGCGCGGCGAGCTACCGACGGTTCCGACGCTTCCCGCGCGTGGGGAGTCCCCGACCATTCGAAACGTATGAGCGCGCTTGCGGTCCAGGAGTTGACTCATGACTTCGGGGGGCTGCGCGCGTTGGATGGGGTCACGTTCGAGGTCGCCGAGGGCGAGCGGCTGGTCATCCTCGGCCCCAACGGGGCGGGGAAGACCACGCTGTTCAACGTCATCACCGGGCTGCTCACGCCGGCGTCCGGGCGCATCACGCTGTTCGGCCGCGACGTCACGCGGTTGGCCACGCACCGGCGGGCGCGGCTCGGGCTCGGCCGGACGTTTCAGGTCACCACGCTGTTTCCGCGGCTCACCGTGCTCGAGAGCGTGCTGCTCGCGGTTCAGGGCTCGGACAGCGCACGCTTCACGCTGCACCGGCCGATCACGGGCTTCCCGCGGCTCTACGCGCGCGCCGAACAGCTGCTCGCGGACTGGTCGCTCACCGAGCGGCGTCACGTCCGCACGCGCGAGCTGTCCTACGGCGAGCAGCGCCAGCTCGAGCTCTTGCTCGCGCTGGCCGCCGAGCCGCGGGTGCTGCTGCTCGACGAGCCGACCGCGGGGCTCTCGCCCGCCGAGACCGCGTCGGTGGCCGAGATGATCCGGCGCTTCCCGCGCGACGTGACGATCCTGCTCATCGAGCACGACATGGACGTGGCCCTCGCGCTGGCCGAGCGCTTGATCGTGCTGCACTACGGCCGCGTGGTCGCCGCCGGCCCGCGCGACGAGATCAAGGGGGACCCGCGCGTGGCCGAGATCTACCTCGGCGTGGAGGAGAGCTGATGCTCGAGGTCGACGACCTCCACGCGGCCTACGGCGAGAGCTGGATCGTGCAGGGCGTGTCGCTGCGCGTGGCCGACGGCCAGATCGCCGCGGTGCTCGGCCGCAACGGCGTGGGCAAGACCACGCTGATCCACGCCATCGCCGGCCTCAACCCGCCGCGCCGCGGACACGTGAGACTGAACGGCCAGGACATCGCCGGGCTGCCCGCCCACCAGATCGCGCGCCGGGGCGTGGGCCTCGTGCCCCAGGGCCGGCGGGTGTTCCCGTCGCTCGACGTCCGCGAGCACCTGTTGGTGGGCTCGCGCAAGCGCCGGGCGGGGACCTGGGATCCGCGACGGGTGATGGATCTGTTCCCGCGGCTGCGCGAGCGGCAGCGTCACCGCGCCGGCAAGCTCTCGGGCGGCGAGCAGGCGATGGTGGCCGCCGGCCGCGCGCTCGTCGGCAACGCCGACATCCTCCTGATGGACGAGCCGTCGGAAGGCCTCGCGCCGCTCCTCGTCCGCGAGCTGGGCCGCATCCTGCTCGATCTCAAAGCCGGCGGCGCGTCGATCCTGCTCGTCGAGCAGAACCTCGCATTCGCCCTGCGCGTGGCCGACCACGTCTACCTCATGAGCAAGGGCCGCATCGTCCACGAGTGCGCCCCCGACGACCTCCGCCGCGACGACGCCGCCAAGTCACGCTGGCTCGGCGTCTGATTAGATGGGGGGCCTAGCCGCGGGCCCCCCAAGCCCCCCGCGCTCGTCGAAACCCGTCACCAGAACAGGAAGACAGCCTCAATCATCACCAGCATCAGGAGCGTCAGGGCCGTCGTGGACATCACCATCTCGGCCGTGGTCAGGGCGCTGGCGGGGCGGGACAATGCGGTCGGACGGTCGGTCGGGCGCATCGGAGGACCCCCTCTCGATCGAGCGGTCGGTGGCGAGTCGCGCCATGATGAGCCGCTCCTCTTCGGCCACGCGCTCGAGCGCGCGGGCCCTGATCGCGGCGAACCGTAGTCTCACGGTGTCGGGGTCGGCCGGGCGGAACCGCGTGCCCATCTCCCGCGGGGACGCGGGCGCGGACCGCTCGTGCCTGTGACTGGTCGGTCGGGATCTCGCCGGGTTGGGTGTCATGTCACTCTCCGGCAAGTAGACGAACGACGAGGTCGATTCGTTGACGAGCGCCCGCGATCCGCTGAGGGGGTCAGGCGCCGGGCGATTCGGGGGCGGTCATCGCGGCCGGCTCGAAGTCCAGCCGCTGGCGGACGTCGTCGGCCAAGCGGCGTCCGCCGATGATCTCGGCGAGCTGATCGGCGTTCTTGATCGGCCCGTGGTCGGCCCGGAACCTGACGATGGCTTCGGCCTGGCCGGACGTGATCCCGGAAATCTCACACAGCTCGGCGGGATTGGCGAGATTCACTCGAATCTTGGACATGATCGACCCTCCGTGGCTGAGGCAAAGTGCAAGCGACGGGCCGGGGACAACGCCCTGGCGAGACGGCGCGCTTTGACGGCGCGCCGCCGGCCCAGTAGAGTCGCGAGTCATGGACGACCTGGTGATTCGCGGCGGGCACGTGATCGACGGGACCGGCCGGGACGGGCGCGACGCGGACGTCTCGCTGCGGGACGGGCGCATCGTGGCCATCGGGCCGCGGGGCGCGGGCACCGCGCACCGGACCATCGACGCGCGGGGTCAGGTCGTGGCGCCCGGGCTGATCGACATCCACGCCCACTCGGACTTCACGCTGCCGCTCGCCCCGCGCGCCGAGTCCAAGATCCGCCAGGGTGTGACCACCGAGGTCGTGGGCAACTGCGGCTTCTCGGCGGCGCCCGCGCTGCCCGGCCGCGCCGCGGTGCTGGCCGAGTACCTCGCCTCCAGCGCGCCCGGCCTCGCGTTCCGCGACACGAGCTTCGGCGAGTACGTCGAGGCGTTCCCGCCGACCGCGGTCAACGTGATCCTCCAGGTCGGCCACAACACGCTGCGGCTGATGACCGCGGGCCTGGAGGACCGGCCGCTCACATCGGCCGAGCTGTCGCAGATGCAAGGCCTGCTCGAAGAGGCGCTCGCCGCCGGCGCCTGGGGGCTCAGCTCGGGACTCTTCACCGCGCCGGGTGGCGCCGCCCCGCCCGCGGAGATCCACGCCCTCGCGCGCGTGCTCCGCCGTCACGGCGGGACGTACGCCTCGCACGTCCGCGACGAAGCCAACGGCGTGTTCGACGCCGTGCGCGAGGCGATCGCGGTGGCCGAGGCGACCGGTGTGCACGTGCAGATCGCGCACCTCAAGCTCTCCGGTGTCGACAATTGGGGACAGGCCCCACGCCTGCTGGCGGAGATCGAGGCGGCGCGGGCGCGCGGGGTGCCGGTGGATTGCGACGTGTATCCTTACGACACCGCCACCAACCCGCTTCGCAACCTGCTGCCGCGCTGGGTGATGGAGGGCGGCATCGCGGCCATGCTCGAGCGGCTCGGGCGGCGCGAGGTCCGCGCGCGGGTGCGCGACGAGATCGCGCGGCGCGGCCTGACCAATTTCGGCCGCATCCCGTCCTGGGACGCCGTGCGCGTGGCGGTCTCGCCGAATCTCCCGGAGGAAGCCGGTCGGACGCTGGGCGACCTCGCGCGCCGTCGCGGGATCGACCCCCTCGACGCCGTCTGCGACGTGATCCTCACCGATCGCGGGGCCACCCGCATCCTGGTGACGTCGATCGCGGACGACGACGTGCGGGCCATCGTGACGACGCCGTGGACGCTGGTGGGCTCCGACGGCAACGCGATCGAGCCGACCGGCGTGACCGGCCGCGGCAAGCCGCACCCGCGCTACTACGGCACCCACGCGCGCACGCTCGGCCAGTGCGTGCGCGATCTCCACTGGTTCACGCTGCCCCAGGCGGTGTTCAAGGTCACCGGCGGCGCCGCCGCCGCGCTCGGTCTCGCCGGCCGCGGTGTGCTCCGCGAAGGCTACGCCGCCGACGTCACCGTCTTCGACCCCGCGCGCATCGCCGACCGCGCGACCTACGACGAGCCGCACCAGTTCGCGTCGGGCGTCTCCACCGTGATCGTCAACGGCGCGGTCGTCGTCGACGGCGGTGAGCACACCGGGGCGCTGCCCGGCCGCGTCCTTCGTCGTCAGGCCCACCGCGGTCGGGTCGACGTCTGATCGCATGATCGGCGCCGCGGTGCCGCGCGTCGAGGACGCGCGGCTGCTCTCGGGGCAGGGACGCTACGTCGGCGATCTCACGCTGCCGGGGATGCGGCACGCGGCGTTCGTCCGCAGCCCGCACGCCCACGCGCGCATCGTCTCGATCGACGTCAGCGCCGCGCTTCAGACCCCGGGCGTCGTCGCGTGTGTGACCGGCGAGGAGCTCACGGTCCACGCGCGGACGATGCGGGCGCCCTCCCGCATGCGTGACTATCGCGTCACCGATTTTCCGGCGCTGGCCCTCGGCAAGGTCCGCCACGTCGGCGAGGCGGTGGCGGTGATCGTGGCGACGAACCGATACGTGGCCGAGGACGCCGCCGAGCTGGTCGCCGTCGAATACGAGCCGCTGCCCGTCGTCAGCGACGTCGAGACCGCGCTCGGTGTCTCCCAGGATTCCAGGACCGCTGCGGCGAAGCCGCAGCGCCCCACCGATGGGGGGGTATGGGGGGAGCCGCAGGGGCCCCCCATCCACGAAGAAGCCGGGACCAACGTGATCCTCTCGCGCACGTTCTCCCAGGGCGACGTCGACGCGGCGCTGGCCGGCGCGGCGGTCGTCGTGGGCGATCGCTTCAGGTTTCATCGTCACGCCGGGGTCGCGATCGAAAACCGCGCGTGCGCGGCGCGCTGGGACGCCGGGGACGGATCGCTGACGCTGTGGTCGTCGACGCAGATCCCCGGGATCGCGCGCGACATGCTGGCCGAGTTG
>Ga0193725_1000018_pt1 | contig 55595 bp, 46 predicted proteins | sample H2a2metaG_FD_143058 | JGI IMG/M metagenome (GOLD analysis project Ga0193725, IMG submission 143058) | Soil microbial communities from a riparian zone of the East river system, Colorado, United States - H2a2 | ecosystem: Environmental > Terrestrial > Soil > Riparian zone | place: USA: East River... | reverse complement strand
CCGACATCCAGATGTACAACACCACCCAGACCTCGCCTGATCCGCAGTTCTTCATGAACCAGTTCCTCTCCACCGAGGTCGCCCAGAAGGCCAACAAGTGGGCGGGCCGGAACACGACCCGGTGGCAGAACGCGGAATACGACAAGCTCTGGAACGCCGCCGAGACGGAGTTCGATCCCGTCAAGCGCGCGGCCATGTTCATCCGCATGAACGACCTCGTCGTCGGCAACGTCGTGGTCATCCCCGAGATCTGGCGCAACCGCAGCTCGGCGTCGGTCACCAAGCTGCAGGCGGTCGACATCTCGGGCTGGGACTCGAGCCTGGCGAACCTCGCCAACTGGTACCGCGAAGCCTGATCCGACCGGGGGGCGGGCTCGGCCGCGAGCCCGCGCCCCTTTCGCCATGTCCAAGTACGTCCTCCGCCGCGTGCTGATCGCCATTCCCGTGCTGGTGGGCATCAGCATGGTTGCTGTTCTCGGTCTGGCCCTCGCGCCGGGGGATCCATTCGAGGAGCTGGCCACCAACACCAACGTCCCGGCCGAGGTGGCGCAGCGGCTGCGCGCACAGTTCGGCCTCGACCAGCCGCTGCCCGTGCGGTATCTGAAGTGGCTCACCTCCATGGTCCGCGGCGACTGGGGATTTTCGTTCCAGAGCCGGATGGACGTCGACCGGCTCATCCTCCAGCGCCTGCCAGTGAGCCTCTTCGTGCTGGGCTCCGCGTACGCCCTGGCGCTGGCGGTGGCCTTGCCCGTGGGTGTGCTCTCGGCCGTGCGGCCCTACTCGATCTTCGACCAGGTCGCGACCACGCTCGCGTTCATCGGCTTCTCGTTGCCGACCTTCTTCACCGGGCTCCTCTTCATCCTCGTGTTCAGCATCTGGCTCGACTGGCTGCCCTTCATCTACCGGGCCGACATCGACGCGAGCGGCTGGCGATGGTTCGCCGAGCACGCCCGGCAGGCCATCATGCCGGTCGCGGTGCTGGGCCTGTTCCAGGGCGCGACCCTCACCCGCTTCGTGCGCGCCTCGGTGCTGGAGGTCGTGCGGCTCGACTACGTCAACACCGCGCGGGCCAAGGGGCTGTCCGAAGCCCGCACGATCGGCAAGCACGTGGTCCGCAACGCGCTGATCCCCGTGGTCACGGTCATCGCGCTCCAGGTCCCCACGATCTTCGCGGGCGCCGTGGTGACCGAGCAGATCTTCCGGGTGCCGGGCATCGGCTCGCTGCTCATCGCGGCCATCCAGACCTCCGACACCCCGGTCGTGCTGGCCGTCACCTTCGTCTCCGCGGTGCTGGTCGTGGCCCTCAACCTCGTCGCCGACATCATCTATGGCTGGCTCGATCCCCGGATCTCCTACCGCTGAGACCGTCCTCGGCCCGGCCGCGGTCAGCGCGCCGCGGCGCGGGCGCAGCCTGTCCGCGGAGGCGTGGCGCCGATTCCGCCGCCACCGGCTCGCGCTGCTGGGCACCTGCATCCTCGGCACGATCGCCGCCGTGCTGGTCTTCGGCCCCATGGTCTGGCGCACGCCGATCGACGAGATCGATTTCCGGGCCAAGCTGCGCGCGCCCAGCGCCGCCCATCCCCTCGGCACCGACGACCTCGGCCAGGATCTCCTGGCCCGCATGCTCTATGGTGGGCGCATCTCGCTGGCCGTGGGGATCGTCGCGATGCTGATCGCGCTGAGCGTGGGCGTGATCGTGGGGGCCCTCGCCGGCTACTACGGCGGATTCGTCGACCACGGGCTCATGCGCCTGACCGACCTCTTCCTCGCCCTGCCCCAGCTCCCGCTCTTGCTGCTCGTGGTCTATCTGTTCCGTGACTTCGTGCGGAAACTGCTGGGCCCGGAGACCGGCATCTTCGTGCTCATCGTGGTGGTCATCGGGGTCGTGCGCTGGATGCCGGTGGCGCGCCTGGTCCGCGCGCAGTTCCTGAGCCTGCGCGAGCAGGAATTCGTGCAAGCCGCGCGCGGCCTCGGCGCCGGGCCGCGCCGACAGATCCTTCGACACATCCTGCCCAACGCCGTCGGGCCCGTCATCGTGGCCGGCTCCCTCGACGTGGCCGCCGCCATCATCGCCGAGTCAACCCTATCGTTCCTCGGGCTCGGCTTCCCGCCCGACATCCCCACCTGGGGCCGCATCCTCTACGACGCCAAGGACAACCTCGACCACGCGCCCCACTGGGCGATCTTCCCCGGCACCGCGATCTTCCTCACCGTGCTGTCCATCAACTACATCGGCGACGGCCTGCGCGACGCGCTCGATCCCCGAAAGGTCGTCACCCGTTGACGAATCGCGCGTAACGCGTCATAAAGGCTCCGGCACCGGAAGGAGGGCCAGCATGAGCATCCAGATTCCGAACCTTCATACGTCCAACAAGACCGCCGTCGAGGCTGGAGCCGAAGTCTTCATCCAGCGTCGCAAGGACGCCCAGCACGCGGGAGTCTTTCTCGTGAGGGGCAAACTGGCGTTCGATCCCGCCACCGATGACTATCCGTCGGGCTCCCTGCAGATCAGGGTCGACCTGTCCGATTCCGCCAAGGGCGTCTTCGTCGTGAAGACCGTGGAACAGCTGGACACGACCGGAAAGCACACACCGACCGCGTACGCCACAGGCCGATGCAACGCGGACGTCGACACCAAGGCCGTGGGCTGCCGCTACTGGCTGATGCTCGCCGACAATAAGCGGGAGGGAGAGGAACAGACTCCCGACGTGATCAGTTTTCTCGTCTACGATCGCACCGGCAAGCGCGTGGCGTACGGCACGGGTCCGGTCTCCAAAGGCGACGTGACGATCTCGTCGACGTCCGAGTAATCGCGGGCCGACTGCTGGCCAGGATCTCTCGCGAGGCGCCGGTGTGACCGACGACGATCTCTGCTTCACGCCCGCCACGCGCCTGGCCGCCCTCGTCCGGCGCGGGAAGATCTCGCCGCTCGAGCTGACCCGCGCGGTCCTCGACCGGATCGCGCGGGTCAACCCGGCGCTCAACGCGTACTGCACGGTGGCGGCGGAGCAGGCGCTGGCCGCGGCGCGCGCGGCCACGCGCGCCCTCACGCGAAGCGCGAAGCTCGGGCCCCTGCACGGCATCCCCGTCTCAATCAAGGACCTCACGCCCACGCGCGGGATCCGCACGACGTGGGGATCGAAGATCTTCGAGGATCACGTCCCCGACGAGGACGGGCTGGTCGTCCAGCGGCTGAAGGCCGCCGGGGCGATCGTGCTCGGCAACACCAACACGCCCGAGTACGGGGCCGGCGCCAACACGTTCAACGCGGTCTTCGGCGCCACCCGCAATCCGTGGAATCCGGCGCTCACCTCAGGCGGCTCGACGGGCGGCGGGGCGGTAGCGCTCGCCACCGGCATGGGGCCGCTGGCCCAGGGCAGTGACCTCGGCGGCTCGCTGAGAATTCCCGCCGCCTTTTGTGGCGTGGTCGGGCTGCGCCCGTCCCCCGGCCTGGTGCCCGTGTATCCCGTGGCGACGGCCTGGGACAGTTACTCCGTCCAGGGACCGATGGCGCGCACGGTCGGCGACCTCGCGCTGATGCTGTCGGTGATCTCCGGGCCGGACCCGCGCTCGCCGATCTCGTATCCGGTGGACGGGCGGACGTTCACGGCGGCCACACGGCGCCCGACCCTGCGCGGCGCCCGGATCGCGTGGAGCGCCGACCTCGGGGTGACGCCGGTCGACGACGAGATCCGCCGCGTGGCGATGAGCGCGACCGGCGTGCTGCGCGGGCTCGGCGCGCGGGTCGACGAGGCGCATCCCGACTTCACGGGACTGCTGGACATCGTGCTGGCGAGCCGCGGCTTCAGCATGGTGGCCCGTCACCAGGACAAGCTCCCGACGTGGCGCTCCGTGATGCAGGAGAACCTGGTCAAGAACATCGAGCACGGCCTCGGTCTCGGCACGAGCGAGGTGGGGCGGGCGGAGTGCCTGCGCACCGAGCTGTGGGAGCGCGTGCGGCGGTTCCAGCAGCGCTACGACTTCATCGTGACGCCGACCACCGCGGTCGGCCCATTTCCCGTCGAGACGATCTTTCCGCGTGAGATCAACGGCGTGCCGATGCAGAACTACATCCAGTGGGTGCTCCTGACCTACGCGTTCACGGTCGTCGGCCTGCCCGCGATCTCCGTACCCTGCGGCTTCACCCGCAAAGGGCTGCCGGTTGGCCTGCAGATCGTGGGCCGCTGGCGCGACGACGCGAGCGTGCTGCGCGCCGCCGCCGCGTTCGAGTCCGCCGCCCCGTGGGCCGATCGCCGCCCGCCCGACCCCCCGGCGCGATCACCGCGAGCGTGAGCCGCTCGAACCTCTCGTTTCGCGTCCCCGACACGCGAACCCCGCTATAGTCGGAGTCCTCGACGTACACTCGATCCTCACGCGGGAGAGTCGAATGCATTTCTGCGCGATCGTCCTGATCGTCGTGACCACGACACTGTTCGGGACCACTCGGGACGCCTCCGCCCAGACGGTGGGCGAGGTGTTCCGCAAGGTGGACGTCTCGGTGGTCGTCATCCGGGCCAAGGGCCGGGACGTGGAGGGCGGGGGCGGTGCGGTGCGCTTCACTGAGATCGGCTCCGGCGTGCTGATCTCCGCCGACGGCCGGGTCATGACAGCCTCCCACGTCGTCCACGCCATGGACGAGATCAACGTCGAGCTGGCGAGCGGCGAAACGGTCCCGGCGCGGGTCATCGCGTCCGAACCGGCGGCCGACCTGTCGCTGCTCAAGCTCGACACCGTCCCGGCCGGCGCCAAGGCCGCTCCCCTGGCGAACTCCGACACGGTGCGGATCGGTGATCAGGTCATCGTGGTCGGCGCGCCCTACGGCCTCGCCCACTCCATGACCGTGGGATGGATCAGCGCGCGATGGGGCCCGAACACGATCTACAAGGAGATGCCGCTGGCCGAGTTCTTCCAGACCGACGCCGTCATCAACCAGGGCAACTCCGGCGGCCCGATGTTCAACATGGCCGGCGAGGTCATCGGCATCGTCAGCCACAACATCTCCAAGTCGGGCGGCAGCGAAGGGCTCGGCTTCGTGGTGACCAGCAACACGGCCAGGAAGCTGCTCCTCGAGCAGCGCTCGGTGTGGAGTGGCCTGGAGGGACGCTTGCTCACCAACGAGCTGGCGGACATCTTCAACCTGCCCCCGAAAGCGCTCGGCTACCTCGTGAAGACCGTGGCCGCCGGCTCCCTCGGGGAAGCGATCGGACTTCGTGGCGGCACCAAGGTCGCGATCATCGACGGCGAGAAGATCGTGGTCGGCGGCGACGTGATCCTGAAAGTTCAAGGCATCCCGGTGAACGACTTCGCCAGCTACGAACGCATCCGCGCCGCCCTGATGGGATTGTCGTCCGGCGCCACGGTGACGGTGACCATCCTTCGGGCCGGCGCGGAGATCGATCTTCAGGGCCGTTTCCCGTGAGGCCGAGGTGAATCGTTCACGCTCGTCGCGCGAGCCAGGAGTAGTCCGGCCTCTCCAGCCGGCGGAGCACGGGTAGAAATCGATGAGATCGCATTGGGTGATGGGGTGCGACATAATCGGACACCCATGGCGCCGACGCATCCCCCCGAGGAGAGAAAGCTCGTCACCGTGCTATTCGCCGATCTGGCGGGCTCGACCGAGCTCGTCGTCGGCCATGACCCCGAGCAGCTCCGAGCGCTACTGTTCGCGTTTTTCGAGGAGATGACGCAGCAGGTGCGAGCCTTCGGCGGCACCGTGGAAAAGTACGCGGGCGACGCGATCATGGCGGTCTTCGGCGTTCCACGCGTGCACGAAGACGATGCCGAGCGAGCGGTGCGGGCGGCGCTCGCCATGCGTGATGCCCTGACCCAGCTCAACCCGATGTTCGAGGGGGACTACGGCGCGCGGCTCGAGCTTCGTGTGGGCATCGCTTCCGGCGAGGCCGTGGCCGCCACCAGCGAGGCGCGGGAGTTCATGGTCACCGGCGAAGTCGCCAATCTGGCCGCGCGGCTGCAATCGACGTCGCCGGGCATCGTGATCAGTCAGGAGACCCACCACCTCGTCCGGCCACTTCTCGATGCCGAGCGCCTCGATCCGCTTCGTCTCAAGGGGTTCCCCGGCGTCATCGTGGCGTATGAGGTCCGCGGGCTGCGCCCACTCGACGCCGGCGGGCGCGGCATCGCTGGTCTGTCCTCGCCGGTGGTGGGGCGCGACGCCGAAGTGGAGCAGCTGCGGCGGTGCGTCGAGAATCTCGATCGGGGCCGCGGCCAGGTGGTCTCCATCGTCGGTGAGGCCGGGCTCGGCAAGTCGCGGCTCAAGATCGAGCGCCGCGAGAACCTGCCCGAGGGCATCCGCTGGCTCGAAGGGCGCTGCCACGCCTATACCGAAAGCACCAGTTACGCCCCATTGATCGAGGTGCTGCGAACGGCGCTGCGCCTCACGGGCGCAGAAACCACGGCCATGGCCCGTACCAAAGTCCGCGCGGCGATCCGATCTCTCGCGCCGGACCGATACGATCACGTGCGGGCAGCCGTCACTCACCTGCTCGGGACCGAGTTGGAGCCGGGCCAACGCGGAAACACGAGCCTCGATCCTCGGCAGCTCCAGGCGCAGATCGTGGTCGGTCTGCGAGCCTTGCTCGAAGGCATGCTGGCCCGCGGGCCCATCGTTCTCGCCGTGGAGGACATCCACTGGGCCGACACCGCCTCCATCGACACGCTCACGGTGCTCACCGAGCTGACCGACTTCCTGCCGCTCATGATCCTGGTGACGTCCCGGCCCGATGTCGACGGCGGATCGTGGAGCTTCCGTTTTCACGTCCAGCGGAACTTCCCCCACCGCCTCACCGAGCTCCCGTTGAGACCGCTAGCGCCCGAGGCGTCGGCGACGCTGGCCGAGAACCTGCTCCACGTCTCCGATCTCTCCGAGCCCTTGCGCCAGCGGATGTTGGAGCGCTCCGAGGGTAATCCGTTCTTTCTGGAAGAAATCATCCGCACCATGATCGAGCGGCAGGCCCTGCGCCGTGACGGCGACCGCTGGGTCGCTGCGGTGGGTGCGGAGGAAATCAGTCTTCCCGCCACGCTTCGGGGCGTCATCGCCGCCCGCATCGATCGGCTGCCGGAAGCGGCCAAGGCCGCTCTCCAGCGCGCGTCGGTGATAGGCCGCTCCTTCACGCAAGGCGCGCTCCGAGCGCTGGCTGACACCGACGTCGACCTCGACCGCGCGCTCGCCGAGCTCATGCGCGCGGAGCTCGTCCGGGAGCAGCGCCGCTTACCCGAGCCCGAGTACCTCTTCAAACACGCGCTCACCCAGGAGGCAGCCTACGCAGGCATCCTCCTCGAGCAACGACGGGGCTTGCACCGGCGGCTGGCAGAGCACCTCGAGCATGACCGGGCAGCCGGAGACGAGCAGTCGGCGGTGCTGGCCCATCACTGGTTGGTGGCCGAGGATTGGGAGAAGGCGCTCGCGCACACCGTGCTGGCCGCGGACCGTGCCCGGAGGCTCTACGCCCGACCAGAGGCCATCAAGCTCTTCTGGCAGGCGGTGGAGCTGTTCGAACGGCTGCCGCGAACGCCAGAGCGGAGCCGTGTCCACATCGACGTCATCCTGGGGCTGGTGTCCCTCCCCGGCTGGATGCTCGACGAGGCGCGGCGGAAGGAAGGGCTCCGACAGATCGACGTGGCGATCGAGACCGCGACGGAGAGCGGCGAGGAGGCGCTCGGCCTCCTCCTCGACGCAAACAAGGGATTCATTCTGACCGACGTGAGTCTCTTGAAGCAGACGATCTCGCGAGCCGAAGCGCTCGCCGACGCGCCGGCACTCGCCTTCGCCCATTCGCGGTACGGCGCCCACCTCGGCAACGTCGGTCGGTTCGAGGACGCGCTCGATCATACCCGGCGGGCGATCGACATCTATGGGATCGCCGGAGCCCGTTACGACCAGGCGTTCAACTCGGTGGTGGGAGCACGCTGCTATTCCGCGCGGGCGGGTCGGTTCGACGACGCGCTCCAGTACGCGGCGCACGCGCGCGAGATCGGCGAGGCGCTGGATGACGCGCGGTTGCGCGCGTGGCGCGCCATGGAGGCCGAGCCGTATTTTTACAAGGGACTCTGGACGGAGGTCGCGCGGGCCGCGGAGGAGAATCTCCCGGTGGCGTTCGAGATCGGGGAATGGACGGCGGCCCTGTTCGGGTCCGCCTGGCTCGGGATCGCTCATCTCGAGCTCGGGCGTCTCGCCGAGGCCGAGCGAGTGCTGGAGCGGGCAGCGAGGGAGGGCCAAGCGCGGCTCGGAACCGCGTACCCGATGTCGTTCGTTCTCATCGCGCTCGCCCAGCTTCGCAACGCTCAGGGGGAGCCGGCGCGGGCGGTCGAGGCGGCACGCGAGTCCCTCGCGCTTTCCGAACGAGGGAGCTTTCGGCTCGAGCAGGGCGCGGCGCATCGCGTGCTCGGAAAGGCTCTGGCCGCTCTGGGCCGTCGCGCGGAGGCGGACGCCGCCTTCCGGACCAGCCTCGAGATCCTCGAAGCGATCCAGTCGAGGCCCGAGGTGGCCATGACGCTTCTCGCCCACGGCCGTTTTCTCCTCGGCGAGGATGCGGGGGCCGGCCGGGCCAAAATCGAGCAAGCGCTCGCGCTCTTCGAGCACATGGGCGCCACCGGCTGGATCGAAGAAGCGCGCAAGGCGCTCTGACAACCGCTATTTCCGCGTGACCCACTGGTAGTCGGGGCGGCGGGCCACGCGCTCGGTGAGGAGACGCTCGGCGCGGTCCGTGTCGCCGGCGCGGAAGCAGGCTTCGAGGAGCGTGTCCTCGAACACGTCGCGCTGGGCGCGGCTGCCGCCGAGCGCGATGAAGCGCCCGCGGACGGGCTCGACGAGATCGGCCGCGCGGCGATAGTCGCCGCGGCCGAACGCGTGGATGCCCTCGACGAGCGGGAGCACGGTCCCGCCGATCATTCCGCTACGGTCCTTGTGAACGCGCTCGCGCAGGAGCGAGGCCTGGCGCTCAGCGGCCGTCCACTCCCCGCCCCCGGCCAGCGCCATCGCCAGGTGCGCGACGTGGAACGCGAGCAAGCCGGGACGGGCGAGCCGCTCGCTGGCGATGTCGGCGAACGGCGGCCACCGATCGCTCACGTCGATGCCACAGAGGGCGAGCCGCCACAGCAGCGAGATCGAATCGTGGAGATCGCCGGGGATCGACGACGGCGCGCGCTCGAAGACCGCGCGCGACAGTCCGAGCGCGCGCGCGTAGTCGCCGCGGGAGAGATGCATCAGCGTGAGGTGCCAGATCAGGTGGTTCTTGAACCAGCCCAGGTGCTGGCACGAATGGATCGCGGCCGGCAATCGCGCCAGCCCGGTCTCGAACGCGGCCAGCTCGTAGACGGCGTGGGCGAAGGCGTGGACGGCCCAGGCGTCGCGCTCGTTGCGGCGAAGCGCGGCGGCGGCCACGCGGACGGCCTCGTCGCAGCGCCCGCCCTGCTCGAGCGCGAACGCGTGGAGACCCGGCATGAACGAGTCGCCCGCGTAGTGGCGGCAGAGACGGCCGGTCAGCTCGAGCATCTCGGGAAACCGTCCCTGCCAGAACCACATGAAGTAGAGGCGCTGGAGCACCATGAGGTCGCGCGGATACGCCTCGAGGTGCTCGCGCATCGCGCGCTCGGCGTCGGCGGGCTTGCCGGTGAGGAGCAGGGCCACCGCCTCGACGTGACCACGCTCACGCGCAGTCTGGTCCGCGGCGGCGGTCCGCGCGGTCTCGACGGCGGCGCGTGCCTCGTCGAAGCGCTCCTCCAGGAACAGGCACACGCCGGCGCCGGCATGGGCGAGCGCGAGCCCGGGATCGGCGTCGGTCGCCGCGCGAAAGAGCGTCAGCGCGTGCGCGTCCCAGCCGAGCAGTCCGTGGACGGCGCGGTCGTACGCTTCGAGCGCGGCGGGCGACGCCGCGGTCACGGGCAGGTCGTAGCGGTCGATCATCTCGACGCCTCCACGGCACCAGACGCGAGCACCCCGGCCAGGAAATCGACGGCGCGGCGCTCGGCCCACGACTCGAACCGCCACGGCCAGCGTCCTTCGAAGAACCCCGCGTGGCCCCCGCGCTCGGTGAACTCCGCGCTGATCTCCGGCGGCAGCGTGCGCGGATCGGGCAGCCCGTCCGCGGGCACGATCGGATCGTCGAGCGCGTTGATCAGGAGCGTCGGGCGCCGGATGCGCGAGAGGTACGGGCCGCTGCTCGAGCGCGCCCAGTAGTCGTGCTCGTCCGCGAAGTCGTGCAGGGGCGCCGTGACGACCCGGTCGTACTCGCCGAACGTGCGCGCGCGCCGGACCGCTTCGAGGTCCACGAAGCCGGGAAAGCGCAGCGCCTTGTCGACGACCTTGCGCCGCAGCGTGCGCAGGAAGTGCCCGGTGTAGACGGCGCGCTCGAAGCCGCGATCGAGCTGGCGGGCGCAGCGGGCGAGATCGAACGGCACCGAGATGGCGACGGCCGCCGCGAGCTGGCTCGGGACGTCGCCGCCCCGCTCGCCGAGCCACTTGAGCAACACGTTGCCGCCGAGCGAGAACCCGACCGCGCACACCCGCGCGGCGGGCTCGCGCTCGACGAGCAACCGCACGATCGCGTCGAGGTCGCCGGTGTCGCCCGAATGGTAGAACCGGGGCAAGTGATTCAGCTCGCCGCTGCAGGAGCGAAAGTTCAGCGCGACCCCCCGCCAGCCGCGCTCGCGCGCCTGGCGCAGCAGCCCGGTGACGTAGTGCGAGCGGCCGGAGCCTTCGAGGCCGTGGAGGACGAGCAGGAGCGGCGCGGCGGACGGTCCGGCGAGCCAGTCGAGATCGATGAAGTCGCCGTCGGGAGTCAGGACCCGCTCGCGCGAGAGCGGCAGGCGGCCGCGTCGCACGAGCGGGCCCCACACGGTCTGCAGGTGCCGGTTCCGGCCCCACCACGGCGGCCGGAACCGTCCGTCGGGGCTAGTCTTGTCCTTCCAGGAGGAGCTGGGCGACCTCAGCGGAGATCTCCTGCGCCCGCTGCACGAGCTCCGCCTCCGTCAGGTTCGCGATCGGATGCGGCATGGCCAGAAACTTGTACGTCGGCACCCCCCACTGCTCGGCCATGGCCCGGCCGGTGCGGGTGAAGACGTCGGTCACGATCGACGCGGCCGGAACGCCGGCCTTCTCGAACACGATTCCGTCGAGCACACTGCCCGACGAGCACGACCCTCAATCACCGACGCCGGCGACCACCACGTCGCAGGTCTGCTGCACCTCCGCGACGATCTCCTCGTGGGCGGGCACGCCGGCGTTCTTCTTGCGCCACATGCGGGCGCTGGCCGCCCCGTAGTCGTTGACCAGGATGTTGCCGATCTTCACCAGCAGGTTGTCGGAGTTGAACTTGGTGTTCTCGATCAGGGCCACGCGCTTGCCCCGGAGCGAGTTGGGCCGCGGCACGTACGCGATCGGTTGCGTCACGGCCTCGGTGGTGGGATCGAGCAGCTCTGCCATCGTCTCCTCCTTGGTGAACGTCCCCTGCACGCGCCGTCGGGCGAATTATACGCCGCGGCGCTTGATCTCCTTGGTCACCGCCTGGGAAGTGCGTTGACTGCCCCACCCCGGCACGTAGCACGAGAACGCGCCCGCGCGGCCGCCGGCGGCCACGACCAGGAAGTGCTCGGGCTTGTCCACCAGCGGGCGCAGCTTGGTCTCGTCGCCGGCCTGGACCGAGCCCGGCATGAGCTGGGTGCGCTTGAGGTGGGCGTGGCTGTTCTGGGTGTGCTCCCAGACGAACTGCCGGATCCGCGCCTTGTCCCAGCCGTCGGCGGCGATCGTCCGCATGTGCTCGCCGGCGATGATGAGGGCGTAGTTCGGCTGGCCCATCACGCCGCCGGAGATCCGCATGTTGTCGGCGAGCGTGGTGAGCACGCCTTCGGCCGTGTTGGAGAGCTGGTTGTAGAACTGGCTCGGCCCGTTGGCGGCCATGATGGTGACCGCGCTCTGTTCCGGGCGAAAGCCGCGCTCGACGTGCAGCGGCGTCCACGGGCTCTCGGCTTCGTTCTCGGCGATCACGTACGAGAGCTTGCCGGGATGGCCGAGCGTCCCGCGATCGAGCAGTCCGGGCAGCGAGCCGCACACGTTGCGCATGACCAGCCGCAGCGCGCGGCCGATGGCCAGGTTCGACCGCCAGCCCGGACCGAACAGGTTGTCGCCCGCGTTGATGTCCAGCTCGCGGGCGATCGGCCCGTTGACGATCATGAGCACGCCGGCCCCGCCGGTCGACGTGCCCGGCCCGTGATAGCTCCACAGCGGGTCCGCGATGGCCTCGACGGCCGCGACCACCACCGGCATGTACTCGGGCTTGCAGCCCGCCATGACCGCGTTGATCGCCACCTTTTCCGCGGTGATCGACACCGAGCGATTCGTGATGAAGCCGACTTCGTGCTTGGCGTCGAGTCCGGCCGCTTCGAGCATGGTCTGGACGCGATCGACCGTGGGCGGGACGACGGGCAACCCGTCGCTCCATCCCTGCTGGAAGCAGAACTCGACGAGGTCGACGGTATCGGGCACCTGGAAACGCTTGGACGTGAGCTGGGTCGGCATGTCGATCCTCCTCAGGAGCTACGTCATTCTATCGGACGCCAGCGGTGGCGTCAGCGGGACCGCGCGAACTCCGCCCAGAGCGTCGAGAGCCGATCCATGGCGGCGGGCGGCAGCGGCCCCTTGGCGATCGAGGCGGCGGCGTATTCCAGGTGCTCGAGCGTGGAATAGCCCAGCAGCACCGTGGACACCGCGTCGTTGCCGAGCGGAAAGCGCAGCGCGGCTTCGACCAGACTGCCCGCGTGGCCCTCGTCGACCAGCGGCTGCAGCGCGCGGGCGCGGGTCACGTCGGCGGCGTAATCCGGGCCGGTGGCGATGGGAGCGACCGACGGCATCGCGAGCGCGTGGCGATCGGGCGTGCCGCTCAGCGCGCCGCCGGCGAGCACGCGGACCACGATCACGCCCATCCGCGCGGCGCGCGTGTGATCGAGCAGCCGGCGGAAGTCGTGGCCCGGAAATCCCGCGGGCACGGCTTCGCCCGCGCTCGGATCGAGCAGGTTGAAGAACACCTGCGCGGTATCGACCTTGCCGGAGTCGGCCACGCGGTGGAGCGCGTCGGTGTCGCCGTTGGCGGTGATGCCGAAGAAGCGGAGCTTGCCCCCCTGGCGCAGCCGCTCGAGCGCGGGCACGACCTGCTCGAGCACGTCCGTCACGCCGAGACGATTGGCCCCGCGCGCCGGGGCCAGGGCGTTGTGGAGCTGCAGGAGGTCGACGCGCTCGAGCCCGAGCCGGCCCAGGCTCGCCTCCAGCGAGCGGGTGACGGCCCCCGCGATGTCGCCCACGTCGCCCTCGGGCACGCGGAACTTCGTCCCCACGTACACGTTCGGACGCAGCGCCTTCAGGGCCTGACCGAGGTGCTGCTCGGACAACCCGTTGCCGTAGGCCGCCGCGGTGTCGAAGTAGTTGATCCCCAGCTCGACCGCGCGGGCCACCGCCCGCTCGCGCTCCGCCGGAGTCCCGCGGACGATCAGACCGCCGACGTCCCCACAACCAAACCCGAGCGCCGACACCTCGAGCCCCGTCCTGCCGAGCGAGCGATAGTCCATGGTGCGCAGAATGAGGGCCGAGCGTCCGACGTGTCAAGCACACTTGCCCGGCATCTCCAACGCCGCTACCATCGCGGTGCGGTAGCCCGTGCAGCGCCCCATCCACAAGGAGGACGTCATGAAGGCACGCATCCTGTCTCTCGTCGTCGGCACGCTCTTGGTGTTCACGGCCGCGTCGGTCAGCGCGCAGGGGCCCCCGCCCTACGGCGCGCCCATCTCGCTCGAACAGGCCAAGAAAGCGATGGCCGGAGCCGAGGCGGAAGCCAAGAAGAACAACTGGCCGGTCGTGATCGTCATTCTCGACTCGGGCGGCCAGCTGGTGATGCTGCAGCGCCTGGACAACGCCCAGTGGGGCAGCGTCGAGATCGCCAAGGAAAAAGCGCGCTCGGCGGTGGCGCTGCGGCGGCCGACCAAGGCGCTGCAAGACCTGATCGCGCAGGGCGGCGCGAATCTGCGGTTGCTGAACATCGGCTTCAGCGTGCTCGAGGGCGGCATCCCGATCGTCGTCGACGGCAAGATCATCGGCGGCATCGGCGTCTCCGGCGTGACCTCCCAGCAAGACGCCCAGACCGCCCAGGCCGGCATCGACGCCATGAAGTAGGTTCGCCCGTTTGGGGGGGGACCGCCTACGGTCCCCCCAACCTAAAAATCAGGTAACAGGAACGCTCCCGCGTCGTACAGCACGTGCACCAGAATCACACACGTCGTGGACGTGCGTTCCTTCACCGCCCCCAGCGCGATCCCGATCAGCACGATCACGATCATCCCCGGCACCTGGTACTGCACGTGGAGGGCGCCGAACAGCAGCGCGGTGAGCACGATGCCGAGCCGTGGCTGGAGCGCGCCGCGAAACAGGACCTCCTCGCCGACGCCGGCCGACACCGACGTCAGCACCGCGCCCACCCACGGCGGCAGGCCCACGAACTGGTAGCCGAAGCGGTCCTCGAGCGCGTGCACGCTCGGCAGCAGCAGCGATTCCAGATATTCGAGTCCGCCCACGCCCACCTGGAGCAGCGCCGCCACCACGATGGCCAGCACGATCTGGCGCCGGGTGATCGGTCGCAACCCCAGCCGCGCCACGCTCTCCCGGAAGCCGCGGGTGAGGCCGAAGCCGATGCCGGCCAGGGCCAGCGCCACGTCGGTCGTCACCGATACCAGCGGATCGGCCGGATAGAACGGAATCTCGACGGGCCCGGCCTCCCTCAGCTCGGAGAACAGCGCGACGGCGTCGACCACGGTGAGCACGAAGGCCACCGCGACCACGCGGTGCACCGGTGACGCGGGGTCGAGGCCGAGGGCGCGCAGGAAGCGGGCGGCCGCCGCGGGCACCAGCAACACGGTCAGGATCCCCGCCAGCGCCAGCAGCGCGGTGACCACCAGGGTGGGCGACATCTCGCCCACGCTGATCCCCAGGCGCCACACAAAGGTAGCCGCTGGCAGGCAGGCGGCGGCGACCACGGCGGCCGCCAGCCGGCTCGCGTACGCGCGTCGGTCGTCCGTCCCCGCCGCGCGGGCGAACACCAGGGCCAGGATGAGGGGGATGGGCACGACGAGCCCGTCCAGCGGACCGAAGAGATCGAGGGCGGCGAGCGCCGCGCAGACCGCCACCCACGCGAGCAGGCCGCGACGGCTCGCCCGCGTGGCGGCGACCTCCGCCGGCGACGACTCGGGTGGTTCGGAAGACTCGAGGTCGGTCAGACTGACGTCAGCAGACGGGACGCCGGAGCAGCGCCCCGTCGATCTTGCGAGAGGCGAGCCGGCCGGCGCCGGCGCGGCCGAGCAGCCGGCCGCCGTCGGCGATGACCTGTCCGCGGAGGATCGTGGTCACCGGCCAGCCCGAGACGCGCCAGCCCTCCCACGGGCTGTAGTCGCTCACGTGGAAGTCGTCGCGGGTCAGCGTCTTGTCGATCGACGGATCGATGAGGGCCAGGTCGGCGTCGCTGCCGGCGGCGATCACGCCCTTCTTGGGATAGAGCCCGAAGATCCGCGCCGCGTTGGTCGAGGTGATCTCGGCGAAGCGGGTGAGCGACATCCCGCGCTTGACCACGCCCTCCGACCACGCGATGCCCATCCGCGCCTCCGCCCCGCAGTTGCCGCCGGTGACGTCCTCGATGGTCTTGCCGCGCAGCTTGATGGCGAGCGGCGTCGGATACTCATCGGTGGCCAGCGTGGAGAGCCCGTCGACGACCAGCCCGCGCCACAGCGCCTGCTGGTCCTCGGGAAACTTGAGCGACGGATAGGTGTGCGAGCAGAACCCGCGCGGGGTCTTGTAGTACTCGGCGTTGAAGCACGCGTACTGGTGGAGGGTCTCGCCGTAGATGGGCAGGCCGTCGGCCCGCGCCTCCCCGATGGCGTCGACGCCTTCCTTGGCCGAGGTGTGCACGAAGTAGACCCCGCACTCCGCGTCGCGCGCCAGCGCGATCGTGCGCCGGAAGGCCAGCAGCTCCGAGAGCTTGGTGTGCACCAGGTGCATGTTGGCGCCGTCGAGCTTTCCCTCGGCGCGGAACCGCTCGTAGTTGAACTGCACCACGTCGTCGTCCTCGCCGTGCACGACCAGGATGCCGCCGGCCGCCGCGATCTTTCCCATCGCGAAGTGGATGCGCCCGAAGTCGATCCGGTTCTGGGTGCGCTTGGGGTGCACGGGCAGGATGTTGGTGGTGAACACCTTGAAGCTCGGGAACCCGGCCTGGATCGCTTCGCCGATCTGATCGAACGTCCGGATGGGCAGCGCCCCCGCCAGCGTCACGTGAAACGCGTAGTCGACGTAGGAGTTGCCCTGCCACCGCTTGGTCCGCTGCTCGACGGTGGGCATGATGTCGACGCCGGGATGCACGAAGCAGAAGTCGATGTGGGTGGTGGTCCCCCCGAACGCCATCCCCCGCGTGTCTTCCTCGGGCCCGATGGTGAGCCCCGGCTCGTCGGGCCGCGACATGATCCCGTGGGCCAGATGCGTGTGGGGATCGATCCCGCCGGGCACCACGATCTTCCCGGTGGCGTCGATGACCCGCGCGCCCTCCGCGGGCAGCGAACCCGGCGCCGCCACCGCCACGATGCGCTCCCCTTCCACCGCCACGTCGCGCACGCTGGCCCCTTCGGGCGTGACAACCATTCCGTTCCGGACGATGAGATCGATCACGCCCGCGAGCCTAGCTCACGCCGGACGAGCGGTCAATTCGTCAACCACGAAGAAGAGTGGAATCCTCCGGCTCAGAAATCGCGCGCTCCTCTGAGAATGCCGTGTGGCCTTCGCCAGCCGTCGATGCCGTGCAGATCCTCATTGATCCCCTCGATGGGGCGGTGGTAGCGTGTACACACGATGTACATCGGGAGGCGACCGTGACCAAGACGGCGAAACGGCACAAGCACCTGAAGCTCGATCAGGACAAGATCGACTTCGCCAAGCGGTATTTCGGTGTGGCTTCGGAGCAGGAGGCGATCGACCGGGCTCTCGGCCTGCTCATGCAGGAACAGCGCATCGTGCGACGCCTGAAAACTCTCGGTGGTGTCCTGCGCGGAGATGATCGGCCGTGGCCGTACTCGTAACCGGCCGCGTTCTCCTCGACACCAACGTCTTCATCGATTACCTGCGCTCCCGCCGTTACGGCGACTGGGTGTGGGGCGGCGGCGAGGCGCGGATCCGCTTTCTCTCCGCCGTCGTGCTCATGGAACTCCGTGTCGGAGCGGACACCCTGGCTCGGAGGCGCGCGGTCGATCGGATCCGAGATGCGTTTCCCGCCGAGCGGGTCGTGGCGCCAACCGCCGGCCTCTTCGACCGCGCGGGCGAGCTGTTCCAGACGATCCACGGACATCGACCCGAGCGTGGGGACCGGCTGGCCCCGATGAACGATCTCCTCATTGCGCTGACCGCGTGGCGCATCGGCGCGTCCATCGTCACCGCCAACACCGGTGAGTTCAATCGCATCGCTGGGCACCTCTCGGGTCTGAGGATCGTCACGCCAACCGACGAGCCGTGAACGACGTTCCGAGGAGGCCCCGCGGCTCGCTCACGGCGGAGAGCTCGGCGGACGGCTAGTCGAGGGGGGGCGGTTCGAGGCCGCCGGCGGCGGTCTCGTACGCGTGGCCCAGACGCAGGACCGTCGGCTCGTCGAAGGGGCGGCCCACGATCTGGAACGCGAGCGGCAATCCGTCGCGGGAGAGCCCGCACGGAACCGACAGCGCCGGCAAGCCCAGACCGTTGATCGGCCGCGTCAGCCGGGAGAACCGGCCCATCCGCGCGACCTTGGCCTCCACCCCGCCCTCTTCGTTCGCCGCGTGCGTCGGCGCGGGCTCCGGGATCACCGGCAAGACGAGCACGTCCACCCGCGCGAAGACCTCGGCGATGAACTCGCGGGTGAGGCGCGCGCGGAGGCGGAGCGCCTGCAGATAGTCCGTCGCGGAGATCCCGAGGCCGATGCCCAGGCGCATGCGGACGGCCGCGCCCAGCTCGTGGGGCCGCTCGCGCAGCACGCGATGGTGGATGGCGGCGGCCTCGGAGCGCGCGATGACGTTCGAGATGCTGACCATGCTTTCGGGATCGGGCAGCGTGAGCGTCTCGATCCGCGCGCCGAGATCGTCGAGCCCGGCGAGCGCCGCGCGGACCGCCGAGTCCATCTCGGGATCGATGCCGTCGAAATAGAAGTTCTCCGCCACGCCCACTCGGAGACCGCTCACCGAGCCGTCCACGAGGGTGAGGGTCGCGGGGACGGGGCGATGGCTGGAGGTCGCGTCGCGCGGATCGTGGCCGGCCATGACCGAGAGCATCAACGCGGCGTCGGCCACCGTGCGCGTCATCGGCCCCACGTGATCGAGCGACCACGAGAGCGCCATCACGCCGGCGCGGCTCACGCGTCCGTAGGTCGGCTTGAGACCGACGATGCCGCAGCACGCGGCGGGGAGGCGGATCGACCCGCCGGTGTCGGTGCCGAGCGCGCCGAACGCGAGACCCGCCGCCACCGCGGCCCCGGAGCCGCTGCTGGAGCCTCCCGGCGCGTGACCCGCGCGCCACGGGTTCTGCACGTCGCCGTGGTGCGGGTTGTCGCCGAACGGGCCGCTGGCCAGCTCGGACATGTTGAGCTTGCCGAGCGTGATCGCGCCGGCGTCGGCGAGGCGCGTCACCGCGGTGCACTCGTCCTCGGAGCGGAAATACTCGGGCGTGGCCGTGCCACACGAAGTCGACAGCCCCCCGATGTGACACAGATCCTTGTAGGCCAGCGGCACGCCGTGCAACGGTCCCCGCACACGGCCGGTAGCCAGCTCGGCGTCGAGCGCGCGGGCGGCGGCGAGCGCGCCGTCGGCGTCGAGGGCGATGAACGCGTGGAGCTTGTCGTCGAGTCGCGCGATCCGATCGAGACACGCGGTCACCGCCTCGACCGCGGACAGCTTCTTGGCGCGGATCGCCTCCGCGAGCGTGGTCAGCGTGAAGTCACCGACGTCACTCACCGTCGACCGCCTTCATGGCCGCTTCCGCGATAGCGGTGTCGACGAGGTCCTCGTAGCGGTGCTCGCGCTGGATGAAGCCCCCGTCGAGGAGGATGCGCTGGAGATATTCGTAGCCGGGACGCCGCACGAGCGGGTCGCGCGCCCACGTGGCCTGGCGAAGATAGCGGTCGATCGCCTGCTCACCGATGACGGGATCGACGTCCGGAAACGCCGGCGCGATCGCCGCCGCGACGTCGCGCGCCGGCGCCCGAGCCATCCAGCGCTGGGTGCGATACATCGCGCGCGTGAAGCGCTCCAGCACCGATCGCTCGCGGGCGAGGAACGCCGGCGTGGTCATGAACGACGAGAACGGCACCGGGCCGGTCGCGTCGCCCATGGAGGCGACGAGAAACGCGGCGCCGTCGGCCAGCAGTTGCTCGGTGACGGTCTGGCCCTGCTCGAGGAAATCGCCGCGGCCGGCGCGGAACTCCTTCACCGCCTGCGGAGTCGGCAGATCTCGCGTGAAGCGGACACGCGCGGGATCGACCCCGTTCTTTCGCAGCACCGTGAGCATGCACTGCCACGGCGTCGGTGCCTCCGCGAACGAGATCACTTCCCGGCCCTCGAGATCCGACCACGCGAAGCGCGGCCGCGGCTCGCGCGCGAGCAGGAAGAACCCGTTGCGGCTGTTCACCTCGACGAAGTGGGGCAAGAGCCGCCCCTCGCGGTCGGCGAGGTCGAGGCTCCGCATGATCCCGCCCAGCCCGATGTCGATCGAGCCGTCGAGCAGCGCGCTCACGGTCGTTCGCCCGCCGCCCGCGGCCTCGGTGGTGACGTCGAGGCCCTCCTCGGCGAAGAACCCACGGTGGATGCCCACGAACTGCGGCGCGTAGAACACGGAGTGAAACGGAGCCATGAGTCGAAGCGCTCGCCGGTCCATGGCGCGCGAGTATAGCAGCCCGCCGACCCTCGGTCGGTTCGAGCGAGCGGATTCGACTATCATGCGGCGGTGCCCGATCCCATCGGTCTCTCCGTGTTGCTGGCGACCGCGCTCTTCGCCTCCGTCATCGCGGGCGTGGTCGGGTTCGGGGCGGGAATCATCATGCTGCCGGTGCTCGCGTGGACGGTCGGCATCAAGGCGGCCGCGCCGGTCCTCACGGTGACCATGCTGCTCGGCAATCTTTCGCGCTTGTGGTGGAGCCGCCACGAGCTGGACGGTCGCGCGGCCTTCCGCTATCTGCTCGGCGCCATTCCCACCACCGTGCTCGGGGTGATGATCTACGCCCAGACGCCGCGGGAGTGGCTCGGGCGGTTCATCGGCGTCTTCCTCATTCTCGCCATCCCGCTCCGCCGCTTGCTGCTGCGGGGCCACGTCCGCGTGCGGCTGGCCCACATGCCGATTCTCGGCGCGGTCTTCGGGCTGCTGTCGGTCCTCGTCGTCACCATCGGGCCCCTCACGGCGCCGTTCTTCCTCTCCTACGGGCTCCGGCGCGGGAGCTTCATCGCGACCGAGGCGGTGTGCACGCTGGGCATGAACGTCACCCGCGGCATCGCGTTCGCGCGCTACTCGCTGCTCGGCTGGGACACGGTCGCCCTCGGGGGTCTCCTCGGGAGCACGATGATCGCGGGGGCGTGGGCCGGCCGCTGGCTGCTCGACCGGATGAGCGACCGGATCTTTCTCATGATCCTGGAGGCGCTGACGATCTTCGCGGGCTTGCAGTTGATGCTGTTCCCGCGGTAGAAACGCTGCTCGTGAGCCTCCAGCCCGGCGCCACCGCCGAAGTCAGCCTGGTCGTCACGCCAGACGTCACCGCCGACGCCATGGGCAACCGCGGCGTCCACGTGCTGGCCACGCCGTTCCTGATCGGGCTCCTCGAGAACGCCGGCGCCGCGGTGCTGCGCTCGGAGATCCCGGCCGGCGGCGGCAGCGTCGGGACCATGGTCGAGATGCGGCATCTGGCGGCCACGCCCGCCGGCATGACCGTGCGCGCGAGGGCGACCCTGCTCGAGACCGACGGCAAGCGCTTCCTGTTCGCGGTCGAGGCGTGGGACGACACGGAAAAGGTCGCCGACGGCCGTCACGAGCGCTACCTCGTGGCCGACATCCAGAAGTTCATGAACCGCGCGATGCGAAAGGGACGACGCTGATGCCGATCCAGCTCAACCGGGTCGTGGGCAAGGAGTATCCGCCGTACGCGGTCACCGTCGAGCGCGGGCGCATCAAGGATTTCGCCCGCGCCATCGGCGACCTGAACCCCCTGTACCTCGACGACGAGGTCGGCCGCGCCTCCGAGTGGGGCGACGTCATCGCGCCGCCGACCTTCCCGATCTCGTTCCGCGACGAGAGCGTGGACCTCCTGCGCGACATCGGCACCGACGTGTCGCGGCTGCTCCACGGCGAGCAGGAGTTCGAGATCTTCGAGCCGCTCCGTCCCGGCGAGACCTATCTGTGCCGCTCGAAGATCGTCGACCAGTACGAGAAGACCGGCAAGACCGGCCCCATGGGCTTCGTGGTCCGCGAGACCGCGATGACCGACAAGCACAACGAGGTCGTGGCCAGGATGCGCGGCATCACGGTGGTGCGGCTGTGAAATACGGCAAGGTTTACTTCGAGGACGTCCAGGTCGGCGACGAGCTGCCGCATCTGGTGAAGGGCCCCATCCAGCAGATCCAGCTCACGCGCTACGCCGGCGCGTCAGGCGACTTCAACCCCATCCACCAGGACCACGAGTTCGCCAAGGCCGCCGGGATGGGCGACGTGTTCGCCCACGGCATGCTCTCAATGGGCTTCGTGGCTCAGTCGGTGACGGACTGGTCGGGCGCCGGCACCGTCCGCAAGCTCGGCGTCCGCTTCCTCGCCCTCGTCCGCTTGCAGGACACGGTCACCTGCAAGGGCCGCGTGCTCGCGAAGTCGTCGAAGGACGACGTCCACACCGTCGACCTCGGGATCTGGGCGGAGAACCCGAAGGGCGAGAAGGTGGTCTCCGGCAAGGCGACGGTCGCGCTTCCGGTCCGCGGGTAGTACCCGCGCCGGCTAGAGGTGCGCCTCAGACGTTGACAGCCGGCCCCTGGGCGCGGAACAATCCTGTGACTTGACGGACGAGAGCTTCTTCGAGCGACCGATCCTCAATTCCCCATACGAGTATCCCGCTCGTCACTGGGAGCTCGACGCCGACGGCCAACCTACCGGGGAGATCATCGAGACACGGCGCGAGGCACGATTCATTACGCCGATCCCGCGGCCGAAGAAGCAAAAGCGGGTCAAGGGGCAAGAGCGACTCGTCTTCGACGAGGGGGCCGGCGTGTCCACCACCGCTCAGCAGTACGACCCGACGCCGGTCATCAACGAGCTGCGGCGTCATGTCGATCAGTGGCGGGCGATCCCGAATCCGAGCTCCTGGGGCGTGACGCCCGAGACCGCGCGGCTCCTCCAGCACTGGCGGCACCATCAGTTCAGCGGCGTCCGCCCGTTCTTCTGTCAGATCGAGGCGGCCGAGACCGCGATCTGGCTCACCGAGGTGGCGCCGAACGAGCGCGGCGGCAAGCGGTTCCTCGAACACCTCACCAATGCCAATAACGACGCGAACCCCGAGCTGATGCGGCTCGCGCTCAAGCTGGCCACCGGCGCCGGCAAGACGACGGTCATGGCCATGCTCATCGCCTGGCAGACCGTGAACGCCGCCCGGCGCCCGCAGAGCAGACGTTTCACCCGAGGCTTTCTCGTCGTCACCCCCGGCATCACGATCAAGGATCGGTTGCGCGTGCTCCAGCCGAACGATCCCGACAGCTACTACGCGAACCGTGAGCTGGTGCCGACCGACATGTTGGACGACGTTCGCCGCACCAAGATCGTGATCACCAACTATCACGCGTTCAAGCGGCGCGAGCGGGTGGAGCTGTCGAAGGGCGGACGCGCGCTGCTCCAGGGGCGCGTGGGGGAGGCGCTGGACACGCTCGAGACCGAAGGCCAGATGCTCCAGCGCGTGATGCCGGAGCTTATGGCGTTCAAGAACATCCTCGTCCTCAACGACGAGTCTCACCACTGCTACCGGGAGAAGCCCGCGGTCGAGGACGAGGACGACCTCAGGGGCGACGACCGCAAGGAGGCCGAGCGCAACAACGAAGCGGCTCGCCTCTGGATTTCCGGCCTGGAGGCGGTGAACCGCAAGCTCGGCCTCCAGCGTGTGATCGATCTGTCTGCCACGCCGTTCTTCCTGCGCGGATCCGGCTACGCCGAGGGCACGCTGTTCCCGTGGACGATGAGCGACTTCTCGCTCATGGACGCCATCGAGTCCGGCATCGTGAAGCTGCCCCGAGTGCCCGTGGCCGAGAACATCCCCGGCGGCGAGATGCCGATGTTCCGCAATCTGTGGGAGAACATCCGCAAGGACATGCCGAGGAAAGGCCGCGGCAAAGCCGAGGGCCTCGATCCGCTCGCCCTGCCCACACGGCTGCAGACTGCGCTACAGGCCCTCTATGGACACTACGAGAAGACGTTCGAGCTGTGGAAGGAGGCGGGCATCGTCGTGCCGCCATGCTTCATCGTCGTGTGCAACAACACATCGACGTCCAAGCTCGTCTACGACTTTATCTCCGGCTTTCGCCGGCAGCACGATGACGGCTCCAGCAGCTTTCACGCTGGGCACCTTCCGCTCTTCCGCAACTTCAACGAGCACGGCGACCCTCTGCCCCGTCCCAACACGCTGCTGATCGACAGCGAACAGCTGGAGAGCGGCGATGCGCTGGACGACGATTTCCGCGCCATGGCCGCCGACGAGATCGAGCGATTCCGCCGCGAGATCGTCGAGCGCACGGGCGACCGCCGAGAGGCTGAGGGCCTGGACGACCAGGACCTGCTTCGCGAAGCCATGAACACGGTCGGCCGCGAGGGGCGGCTGGGCGGCTCGATCCGGTGCGTCGTGTCCGTGGCCATGCTGACCGAGGGGTGGGACGCCAACACGGTGACGCACGTGCTCGGCATACGCGCGTTCGGCACACAGCTCCTCTGCGAGCAGGTGATCGGCCGCGCCCTGCGCCGCCAGTCCTACCACCTGAACGACGACAACAAGTTCGACGTCGAGTACGCCGACGTGCTCGGCGTGCCCTTCGACTTCACCGCGAAGCCCGTCGTCGCGCCGCCCCAGCCGCCGCGGGAAACCATCCAGGTGCACGCGGTGAGCCCCGAGCGCGACGCGCTGGAAATCCGCTTCCCGCGCGTGGTGGGCTACCGCGTGGAGCTTCCGGAGGAGCGGCTGAGCGCAAGCTTCAACGACGATTCCACTCTGGTGCTCACGCCCGACCTCATTGGCCCGTCCATCACCCGCAACCAGGGCATCATCGGCGAGGCGGTCGATCTTACGCTCGAGCACCTGGAGGACGTGCGCCAGTCCACCGTGCTCTTCCGCCTCACGCAGCACCTGCTCTACACCAAGTGGCGCGACGCGGGCGAGGCGCCCAAGCTCCATCTGTTCGGCCAGCTCAAGCGCATCACCCGGCAGTGGCTGGAGAAGCATCTGGTCTGCAAGGGGGGCACCCACCCCGCCCTGCTGATGTATCAAGAACTGGCGGACATCGCGTGCAACCGCATCACCGCCGCGATCACCACCGCCTTCGTGGGTAAGCGCCCGGTGAAGGCGGTACTCGATCCGTACAACCCGATCGGTTCCACCGCGCACGTCCGCTTCAACACGTCGCGGGCGCATCGCTGGAAAACCGACCCCACCCGCTGCCATGTGAATTGGGTAGTGCTCGACAGCGACTGGGAGGCTGAGCTTTGCCGGGTGGCCGAGTCGCACCCGCGGGTGAAGGCGTACGTGAAGAACCACAACCTCGGCCTCGAGGTGCCGTACCGTTACGGCTCCGAGACGCGCCGGTACCTGCCCGACTTCATCGTGCTGGTGGACGACGGTCACGGCGAGCGTGATCTTCTTCACCTGGTCGTCGAGATCAAGGGCTACCGCCGCGAGGACGCCAAGGAGAAGAAGTCCACGATGGACGCCTACTGGGTGCCCGGCGTCAACAACCTGGGCACGCTCGGTCGCTGGGCGTTCGCCGAGCTGACCGAAATCTACCAGATCGAGTCCGACTTCTCGGCGAAGGTGGAGAGCGCGTTCAACGAGATGATCGAACGGACCGCCGGCACGCCGGCCGCACTTTCCACTTGACAGGTTTTCGCGTGAGCCATCGATACGCGTCGACCACCGCTGCTGAATCCCGTCCCTGCCGCGCGTGGAAGGGCGCAGGCGCATTGCGCGAAGCACTTCCAGCAAAAATCATCCCGCTCGTCGCGATCGTCCTCCGCCGTGCCCTCCCGGTCCGTCCAAAATCCGGGTGTAGAGTCGCTCAGGAACAACGGAGGGTCATCATGGAAGACCTCTCGATTGATCGCCTGGGTAACGAGATCGCCGAGCTGTCGGCTCACCTCGAGGCCGCGACTGCCCACCTGCTCCACCTCATCCGGGAGTTCGATGCGCGCGCCGGCTGGAACACCGGATTCAGCTCGTGCGCCGCGTGGCTTTCCTGGCGCGTCGGCCTCGATCGCGGCACCGCCCGCGAACGAGTTCGGGTCGCGCGCGCGCTGGGCACGCTGCCACGGCTGGCCGAGGCGCTCGCCCACGGTGAGCTGTCGTACGCCAAGGTGCGAGCGCTCACCCGCATCGCCACGCCCGAGACCGAAGAGCAGCTGCTGAAGTTCGCCCGGACCGGCACCGCCGACCACGTCGAGCGGCTGGTCCGCGGCTGGCGTCGAGTGGACCGGATCGCCGAGGCGCGCGAGACCGCCGAGCGTCACAAGCGCCGCGCCCTGCACGTATACCAGGACGAGGACGGCATGGTGACCGTGAAGGGGCGGCTCGAGCCCGAGGTCGGCGCGCTGTTCATGCAGGCGCTGGTCGCCGCCCGCGAGAAGCTGTATCAGCAGAGGCGCGCGGCCGAAACCCCGAGCATCCCGGAAGACGTTTCCGCGGAAACGCCGCCACTCGCCGAGCAGCAGGCCGACGCGTTGGCGCTACTCGCGGAGACCGCCCTTCACCACGGCATGGATCCCGGCGCGCCCGGCGAGCGCTACCAGGTGGTCGTTCACGTCGACGCTCCCGCTCTCGCCGATCCCGATCAGCCCGGCCAGTCCGTCCTCGACGACGGCACCCACGTTTCCGCGGAAACGTCTCGGCGTCTGGCGTGTGACGCGAGCCGGGTCGTGATGCAGCACGCGCGCGACGGCCGAGTCGTAGAAGTCGCGGCCCGAAACCGGACGATTCCTCCGGCGTTGCGACGGGCACTCCAGCATCGCGACCATGGCTGCCGCTTCCCTGGTTGCCACGTCCGCTTCGGCCAGGGCCATCACATTCGTCACTGGGCCCAGGGTGGCCCCACCACGCTGTCGAATCTCGCGCTGCTCTGTCGCCGCCATCACCGTTGCGTCCATGAAGAGGGTTATCAGGTCGACCGACTATCGAATGGCGAGCTCGAGTTCCGGCGTCCGGACGGCCGGCTTCTGCCCGAGTTCCTCCTGCCCCCGAAGGTACCCCACGATCCTGCGAACGTGCTTCGGGCGCGAAACGAAGCCGACGGGCTTCACCTGAACGCGCAGACCCTGACGCCCGGCTGGCTCGGGGAATCCCTGAACGTAGGGTACGCAATCGACGTCATGCGTCCACCGGAGAGGTGACGATGGCCAGAAAAGCAAAGCCGCAGGCGGGAAAGCGTGTCGAGGCACTGCGCCACGCCCGCACCGACGCCACGCGCAAGAACATCCCGACGGCCGAATACCAGTCGGTGATCGAGAAGGAAGCCCAGGATCCGGTGCGGGTCGCCTACGAACGGCGCAACCGGGATCTCGATCCCCAGCTCGTCTGGCGAGGCAAGGACGAGCAGGACTGGAGCGACCTCGTCGTCCAGGCCCCACCGCTCTACATCCAGGAGAAGGTCCACCCGAAGGCTTTGATCGACGACCTTCGGCGCCAGACCCACGAGGCCCGACAGGAATCCGGCGAGGTCATTCCGGACCTCTTCGCCGATTTCAACGGAATGCCCACCGGCGTCGACAAGACGGAGTTCTACCAGCACGACCAGAACTGGTCGAACCGGATGATCCTCGGTGACTCGCTTCAAGTCATGGCCAGCCTGGCTGAGCGCGAGGGCCTCCGCGGCAAGGTCCAGTGCATCTACATCGACCCGCCGTACGGCATCAAGTTCAACTCCAACTTTCAGTGGAGTACGACCAGCCGAGACGTGAAGGACGGGAACGCAGCGCACATCACGCGAGAGCCGGAACAGGTGAAGGCGTTTAGGGATACGTGGCGAGACGGGATTCATTCGTATCTGACGTATTTACGGGATCGGCTGACGGCGGCGCGCGAGCTGTTGACGGAGTCGGGCTCGGTGTTCGTGCAGATCGGCGATGAGAACGTGCATCGCGTTCGGGCGGTAATAGACGAGGTGTTTGGAGAACACAACTTCGTATCTGAGATCAGCTTTCGAAAGACAACATCTCAGACATCTGATTATCTTTCCGGGATATGTGACTATCTGTTGCTCTATGCGAAGAACTACGAGCAATTGAAGTACCGGCGTCTGTATCGATTCAAAGAGCTTGGCGGCGCGGGCACCGGTGAATACCAGTATCTCGAAGACGATCACGGGTTTGCGCGGCGACTTTCAGTACAAGAGCTCGAGGATGAGGGCGCTGCGCGCGAGCTTGGCCGAATCTTCTCGTCGGACAACCTAACCTCGCAACGCCCCCCCGGTGACTTTCCCGTCGAATATCGCGGTCGGCAGTTTCAATCCGGCGCCGGTTACTGGAAGACCGGCCAGACTCAATTCCCTCGGCTTCTCCGCGCCTCACGTGCCATACCAACGGCTTCGACACTCAAGTACAAGCGCTTTCTCGATGACTTCCCTGTAATGCCGATTGCGAATGTATGGGCCGACACGAGTAGTGGGGCAAGTAGCACCGACCCAAAGCGATATGTTGTTCAGACAGTCTCACGGGTTCTGGAGCGGTGCGTGCTCATGATGACCGATCCGGGCGATCTCGTTCTCGACCCGACCTGCGGTTCCGGCACCACAGCGTTCGTCGCCGAGCAATGGGGCCGGCGCTGGATCACCATCGACACCTCGCGCGTCGCGCTCGCGCTGGCCCGCGCCCGCATCATGGGCGCCCGCTACCCCTACTATCTGCTCGCCGACTCGCGCGAGGGCCAGCTCAGGGAAGCCGAGGTCACCCGCACCGCACCGTCGTCACAGCCCACGCATAGCAGCATCCGCCAGGGGTTCGTCTACGAGCGTGTCCCGCACATCACGCTCAAGTCCATCGCCAACAACGCCGAGATCGACGTGATCTGGGAGAAGTGGCAGGCGACGCTGGAACCGCTGCGGGAGAAGCTGAACGCTGTCCTCAAGAAGCAATGGCAGGAGTGGGAGATCCCGCGCGAGGCTGACGCGAAGTGGCCCGAGGCCGCTAAGACGCAGCACGCCGACTGGTGGCAGGCGCGCATCGCGCGTCAGAGAGAGATCGATGCCTCGATCGCGGCCAAGGCCGAGTTCGAGTATCTCTACGACAAGCCCTACACGGACACGCGGAGGGTCCGCGTCGCCGGGCCGTTCACGGTCGAGAGCCTCTCGCCACATCGGGTGCTCGGCGTTGATGAGGACGACGAGCTGATCGACCAGGTATCCGAGGCTAGCGCCGAATACCCCCGGCAGACGTTCCCGCAGATGATCCTCGACAACCTGCGCACAGCCGGAGTTCAGCAAGCGCACAAGGACGCACGCATCGTCTTCACCGCGCTCACGCCCTGGCCGGGAGAGCTGGTCGCCGCCGATGGGCGATACCGCGAGGGCGAGGGCGCGGCGGCCGTGGAGCGGCGGGCAGCCATTTTGATCGGGCCGGAGTTCGGCACGGTCACGCGTCCCGACCTGGTGCAGGCCGCGCGCGAGGCGGGAGACGCCAACTTCGACGTGCTGATCGCGTGCGCCTTCAACTACGACGCCCACGCCACGGACTTCGCCAAGCTCGGACGGATTCCCGTGCTCAAGGCGCGCATGAACGCTGACCTTCACATGGCCGAGGATCTGAAGAACACCGGCAAGGGCAACCTATTCGTGATTTTCGGCGAGCCCGACATCGCGATTCTCCCCACCGATGGCGGCCGCGTCCGGGTGAAGGTCAACGGCGTGGACGTGTTCGACCCGAGCACCGGCGAGGTGCGCAGCGACGGTCCCGACGGGATCGCGTGCTGGTTCGTGGACACGGATTACAACGAGGAAAGCTTCTTCGTTCGTCACGCCTATTTCCTCGGCGCCAACGATCCCTACGGCGCGCTCAAGACCACGCTCAAGGCCGAGATCGACGAGGCCGCCTGGGCCACCCTCCACAGCGACACCTCGCGTCCCTTCGACAAGCCGACGTCGGGCCGCATCGCGGTGAAGGTCATCAACCACCTGGGCGACGAGGTCATGAAGGTCTTCCGCGTGGTGTGACGGGCTGATGGAGTTCCGCATCGCCGACAGCTTCACCGACAGCCTCGCGCGGCTCACCGGCGACGAGCAGAAGGCGGTCAAGACCACGGCGTTCGATCTCCAGCTCAATCCGGCGAGTCCGGGCATGAGCTTCCACAAGCTCGCCAAGGCCAGGGACCAGCGGTTCTGGTCCGTGCGCGTGAGCGGCGAGATCCGGTTGATCGTGCACCGCGCCGACGACAGCCTGCTGCTCTGCTACGTGGACCATCACGACAAGGCGTACGCGTGGGCCGAGCGCCGCAAGCTGGAAACGCACCCCGCCACGGGCGCGGCCCAGCTCGTGGAGATCCGCGAGCGCGTGCAGGAGATCGTGGTCCCCGCCTACGTTCAGGCCTCGCCGCCGCCTTCCGTAAAGCCGGCGCTCTTCGCGCACATGACGGACGACGAGATCCTGAACTACGGCGTGCCTCCGGAATGGCTCGCCGACGTGCGTCGGGCCACCGAGGACACGGTGCTCTCGCTGGCCGATCATTTGCCGGCGGAGGCGGCCGAGGCGTTGCTCGAGCTGGCGACCGGTGGCACGCCGATCAAGCCGCGGCCGGCTCCGGCCGCCGCCGACCCGTTCGAGCATCCCGACGCACGCCGTCGTTTCCGTGTGATGAAAGACGTCGACGAGCTGGCGCGCGCGCTCGAATACCCGTGGGAGCGATGGACTGTGTTCCTGCACCCTGCGCAGCGCGAGCTGGTGGAGCGGCGTTTCGGCGGACCGGCGCGCATCGCGGGCTCGGCGGGCACCGGCAAGACGGTCGTCGCCCTTCATCGCGCGGCGCATCTGGCCCGCGCCAACCCCGACGTGCGGGTGCTGCTCACCACGTTCTCTGACACGCTGGCGAATGCTCTGCGGACCAAGCTCGCCCGGCTGATCGGCACCGAGCCGCGACTGCGTGAGCGCATCGACGTGGACGCGCTGGAAACCGTGGCGCGGCGCCTTCACGACCGCATGCTCGGGCGCGCCGAGGTGGCGCCGTCCGAAACGGTCCGCGCGCTCGTGCGCGACGCCACAAGCGCGAGCGGCGATCACGCATTCTCGCCTGGCTTCCTGCTGTCGGAATGGACGGAAGTCGTGGACGCCTGGCAGCTCCGATCGTGGGAGGCATATCGCGACGTCGCCCGTCTCGGCCGAAAGACCAGGCTTCCCGAAGGACGACGCCAGTCGCTCTGGGCGATCTTCGAGCGGGTGAGGAAGAGCCTGGACGACGGAAGGCTCGTCACGCGCGCCGACCTCTACAGCCGGGTTGCCGTCCATCTCCGCTCGGGCGCGAAGACACCGTACGACTTCGTGGTGGTGGACGAGGCGCAGGACGTGAGCGTCGCCCAGCTCCGCTTCATCGCCGCCCTCGGGGACGACCGGCCGGACGCGCTGTTCTTCGCCGGCGATCTCGGGCAGCGGATCTTCCAGCTGCCGTTCTCGTGGAAGTCGCTCGGCGTGGACGTCCGCGGCCGCTCGAGCACGCTGCACATCAACTACCGGACGTCTCACCAGATCCGCGTGCACGCCGACCGCCTGCTGGGCTCGGAGATCTCGGACGTCGATGGCAACGCCGAGGCCCGCGGCCGAACGATCTCGGTGTTCAACGGCCCAAACCCTCAGGTTCGCGTGCTCGACAACGCCGCTGAGGAAGCCGAGTTCGCCGGTCGCTGGCTGGCGGAGCGGGCGGCCGAGGGCGTAACGCCAGGGGAGATGAGCATCTTCGTTCGCTCGGCAGCCGAGCTGCCGCGGGCGCGTGCGGCGGTCGAGGCCGCGGGTTTGCCGTTTGTGCTACTGGACGATTCCGTTGCGACCGCACGCGACCGCGTGTCTATCGGAACCATGCACCTGAGCAAGGGGCTGGAGTTCCGGACGGTGGCGGTCATGGCGTGCGACGACGAAGTGGTGCCGCTCCAGGCGCGCATCGAAGCCGTCACCGACGAAGGCGACCTCGCAGAGGTCTACGACACCGAGCGCCACCTGCTCTACGTGGCATGCACGCGTGCCCGCGATCACCTGCTGGTTACCGGAGTCAACCCGGCGTCGGAATTCCTCCAGGATCTCGTTCGATAAGGCGGCCCGGGTTTCGCTCCCCCCGCGCCCACATCAGGGAAGACCCTGAACGGGCGGGAGGTGGGCGTTGATCCGGGCGATCGTGTGGACCACGACTTCGGACGCCCACTGCGAATCGACCGTTCCGTTCGCCGGACCGAAGATCCGGAGATCGATGGCCAGGTTGGTCACGTAGATGAAGTTGCCGACGCGGACCAGACTGGCCGGGAACAGCAGGCCTCTCGGCGCGCCGTTCGGTGCCAGGCCCTCGAAGTCTCCCAGCTTGGCGATGACGCGACCGGACGGGTCCACCACCACGATCTCGTCGGCCTGATTGGCGGCGACCCACAGGTTGTCGTTCTCGTCGATGATCAGACCGTCGGCGCCGTTGATGCTGTTGACGAACACCGCCGGCGTCCCCGCCACCGGACCGCCCACGCCCGGCGTGACCGGAATCTTCACGATCGTGTCGTTGCCGGTGTTCGCGACGAAGAGTGCGGTCTGAGCCTTGTTGAAGGCCAGGCCGTTGGCCCCGAAGGGTGGCACGCCGGTCGTCCCGAGCAACGGACTCGTCGCCCACGCGGCGACGGCGCCGCCGGCCGGTCCGGTGCGCCAGATCGTCTGCTGGAACGAGTCGGAGATGTAGACGTTGCCGGCAGAGTCGAAGGTCAGCACGTTGGGGCCGGCCGCCGCGCCGCCGGGAATGGTGGCGAAGACCGCCGAGCTGCCGTTGACGGGGTTGACGTTCAGGACTTGATGGCCGCCGAAATCGATGACGAGCAGCGCGCCCGTCGTCGGATGGAAGGCCAGGTCGAGCAGCAGGTTGCTCGAGCCCGCGACGCTGACCTGGCGGATGAGCTGACCGCTCGGCCGGAAGACGAAGAGCTGGCCGAGCCGACCGGGGTGAGCCACGTCGAACGTGGTGACGTAAAGGTTGCCGGCGGCATCGGCCGTGATGCCCTCGGGATGCTGCTCCCCTGGCGGAAGGCTGGCGAAGGTGTTCGCCGGACTCCGGTTCCAGGCGTCGGCGGCGAGGGGAACGAGCATCACGACGAACAATGCGGCGAGCACGGTTCGAGCGCGGAGAGTCATGACAGCACCTCCTGGGTCGAAACGTCGGGCGGGATCAGTCTGCTCGCGGCAATCTTACCTGATCGACGGCCGGCCGCTAGCCCCCCGGCGTCTCTCCCCTCGCCGCCACCCATTCGCGGAGGGCTTCGAGGGTCGACGTGAAGGCGAGCGACGGCCACGGGATGGCCGACGACTTCACCCATTCCAGGCAGTCGTTCTCGTCGCAGGTGGTCAGGGTGCCGCCGGTGACGCGGGCGCGGTAGACGATGATGATCGGCGCGCCTGGATACGAATACACGTTGTGCAGGCCGGTCAGCTCGACCTCCAGGCCGGTCTCCTCGAAGGTCTCGCGCATGGCGGCGTCCGTCGCGGTCTCGCCGAAGTCGACGAAGCCGCCGGGGAACGTCCAGAGGCCACGGCCGGGATTGATCGAGCGCCGCGTGAGCAGGATGCGGCCCTCGTCGTCCTCGGGGATCGTCGCGGCGACCAGCTTGGGGTTGAGATAGAACACGAAGCGGCAGCGCGTGCAGACGGATTGTTCGCGGTGGTCGGGGGGCACCGACTCGCGGGCGAGCGGCGCGCCGCAGAGCGGGCAGAAGCGCATCGTGGTCGGTTCGAGCGCGTGATGTCCGTGGTCGGGACTCACGAGCGCGAGTCTAGCACGCGCCCGCGCGGGCTCCGGGCGACGCGCGCGCTCGCGACACAGGCACCGCCGCCGCCTGGCACCCCGCCGCCTTGACCGCGCGACCACGCGATGCTACAACCCGACCGTCGCCGTGGCATTGTGAACACGCCGTGAGGAGGAACCCGCCCATGCGTCACCGCCCATCACTGCTCGCCGTCCTCGTCGTCGCCCTCGCCGTGTCGCTCGTGGCCAGCGGCTCGCACGGACAAGGCGCGCTCTCCGGTGAGTACAAGATCGGGGTGCTGGAGCCGCTCACCGGCAATCTCGCCGTCCAGGGCAAGCTCCACCTCGAGGGCTACGAGATCATGCGCGACCTCATCAACAACCAGTTCGGCGGCGTCATGGGCAAGAAGCTGGTCTTCGCGGTCGGCGACGGTCCCGACCCGACCGCGGTCGCCTCCGAGGCCACGCGGCTGGCCACGCGCGAGGGCGTGAAGATCATCACCGGCACGTTCTCGTCCACGCTGTGCGGCGCGGCCAGCGAGGCCGCCTCGCGGCAGAACGTCATCTACTGGGAGACGTCCTGCGTCGATCCGCGGTTCACGAAGCGGAACCTCAAGAACGTGTTCCGCACCGAGATCGACGGCACCGGGTTCGGCTGGTACAACGTCGAGTTCATCGCCAAGCACCTGGCCCACCGCCTGGGCAAGAAGACCAGCGAGCTGCGCGTCGCGTATCTCTCCGAAGACTCGTCGTACGGCCAGAGCGTGACCGAGTCGGCCCGCCAGCGCGCCAAGCAAGAGTTCGGCATGCAGGAGGTCGCGCCCCCCGAGTACTACACGTTCACCACCAACGATCTGACGCCGATCATCCTCAAGCTCAAGAACGCGAACCCCGACGTCCTGCACCACATCGCGCGCGACCAGGACGCGATCCTGTTCTGGCGGCAGGCCCGCGAGCAGAACTTCCAGGTCAAGGCGGTGGTGCACGCCGGCGCCACCGGGTACGGCACCGCGGGGTTTGGCAAGGCGTTCGGCAACGACGCCAACGGGCCCTTCGCGCTGCTCGAGCCCGCCCCGGGTTTCATCATCGAGAAGATGCGGCCCGAGGGGCAGCGGATCGAGCGCGCGTTTCGCGAGGCGGTCAAGGCCAAGACCGGATCGGACGTGCCGAGCGGCGCGCACCAGCTCGCGGCCGGCGGGCTCTGGGTCCTCAAGCTGGCGCTCGACGCCGCCAAGACCGACGAGCTCGACAAGTTCCGGGCCGCCGTGCTGGCGCTCGACCTGCCGGTCGGCTCCGCCGTCAACGGCTGGGGCGTGAAGTTCGACGAGACCGGCCAGAACTCGAACGCGCGCGTGCAGCACTACATGCTCCAGTGGCAGAACGGCTCGCTGGTCACGGTGTGGCCCGAGGAGTTCACCACCCACCGCGCGAAGTGGATCCCCCTCGGTCCCTGGGATCAGCGGAAGTAGGGAATCCTCGCCCAGCTGATCGTCTCCACGCTGCTGCTCGGCGGCATCTACGCGCTGATCGCCGTCGGGCTCACGCTCATCTTCGGCGTGATGCGGGTGGTCAACTTCGCGCACGGCGAGTTCCTCATGCTCGCCATGTACCTGGCTTTCTGGGCCTTCGCGCTGCTCCACCTCGACCCCTACGTGACGCTGGTGGTCTCGCTGCCCCTCTTCTTCGCGCTCGGCTGGCTGAGCTACCGCGCGGTGATGCGTCCGGTCATTCACGCCTCCCACAACGCGCAGGTGTTCACCACGGTCGGGCTGTCGATCGTGCTCCAGAACGTCGCCCTCGTGGCGTTCAGTGCCGACGCACGCTTCGTGCGCACCGACTACTACGCGGTGACCGTGCGCGTCGCCGGCGCCGTGTCCAACTGGGCGCAGATCGTGGCCTTCGCGGTGGCCGTCGTCCTCACGTCCGGGCTCTTCGCGTTCATGCGCTGGTCGTACACCGGCAAGGTCATGCGCGCGACGGCCCAGGACCGGCAGGCCTCGGCGTTGATGGGCATCGACACCGATCGCGTCTACGCCCTCACCTGGGCGGTCGGCATCACCTGCGTCGGCGCCGCCGGCGTGCTGCTGGCCCCGATCTATCCCGTCTACCCCACCGCCGGCCTGCAGTTCGTGCTGATCGCTTACGTCGCCGTGGTCCTCGGCGGCCTGGGCGACATGCTGGGCGCGCTGATCGCCGCCCTCGCCGTCGCCGCCGTCGAGGTGATCGGCTCCTACGTCGTCGGCACCGCGTGGAAAGAAATCCTGTATCTGTTGCTGTTCATCGGCATCCTCGTGGTGCGGCCCGCCGGGCTGTTCGGGCAGCGTGGCGCCGAGGCGCTCGGCACGTGAGCGCGGTCGCCCCCGCGGCCGTCTTCTTCGCCGTGGCCGGACTGGTCCCGCTCGTCGTGCGTGACGCGTTTTTTCTCGACGGCCTCGTCCTGATCCTGATCTGGGGCTCGAGCGCGGCGGCGTGGAACGTGGCCGGTGGGTACGCCGGCCAGGTGTCGCTCGGTCACTCCGCGTTCTTCGGCCTCGGCGCCTACGCGGCCGCGCTGCTGGGCACGCGCTGGGGGCTCTCACCGTGGCTCGGTCTCGTCGTCGGCGCGGTGGTGGCCACGATCGTCGGGCTCGTCATCGGCTACCTGTCGAACCGGCTCCGCGGCCCGTACTTCGTGCTCGCGACCATCGCGTTCTCTCAGGTGCTGCTCATCGTCGGCAGCCGCTGGCGCGGCTTCACGTCGGGATCCGAAGGCATTCCGGTCCCCTTCCGTCCCGGGTTCTGGACGCTCGGCATCGCCGACAAGCGCGTGTGGGTCTGGATCGTGCTCGCGCTCGCGGTCGTCGTGTACCTCGTCGAGCTCTATCTCGATCGCTCGCGCCGCGGCTACCAGCTCGCGGCCGTGCGCGAGGACGAGGACGCCGCGCTGTCGCTCGGGGTGCCCGCGCGATGGCTCAAGGTCGCCGCGATCTGCGTGAGCGCGGCCCTCACCGCCGCCTGCGGCGCCCTGTGGGCGCAGTACGTCGGATTCGTCGATCCGCTCTACGTCTTCTCCGTCGATCTCTCGGTCCGCTTCGCGCTGGCCGCGATCATCGGCGGCCTCGGCGGAGCACTCGGGCCCTTCCTCGGCGCGGTCCTGATCACCACGCTCGAGACCTACCTGCGCGCGACGTTCGGGGGGATCGGCGCGGGCTTCGTGGGGATCTACCTGATCATCTACGGGTCAGCCCTCATCCTGGTGGTGCGCTTCGTCCCCCAGGGACTGACCGGCTGGATCGCCGCGCGCTTCGTCCGGCGAACGGCCTGACGCGATGGCGACGCCGCTGCTCTCGCTGCGAGGGATCACCAAGCGCTTCGGCGGCGTGATCGCCAACCGCGACGTCAGCTTCGACGTGCAGGCCGGCGAGCTGGTCGGGTTGATCGGTCCCAACGGCGCGGGGAAATCGACGCTGTTCGAGATCATCACGGGCTTCTACGCGCCCGACGCCGGCGACGTGCGGCTCGACGGGCAGCGCTTGACCGGTCTCAGTCCCGATCGGGTGAGCCGGCTCGGCGTGGGACGCACGTTTCAGAAGCTCCGCCCGTTCGCCGGTCTCACCGTGGTCGAGAACGTCATGGTCGGCGCGCTCCAGAAGTGTCACGAGGTCCGGCGCGCGCGCCAGGAGGCGCTCGAGATCCTCTCGCGCGTGGGACTCGACGAGAAGACCAACGCGCATGCGCGGACGCTGTCGACCGGCCAGCGCAAGCGGCTCGAGCTGGCCCGCGCCCTGGCCACCCGACCCCGCGTGCTGTTGCTGGACGAGGTCACCGGCGGCGTCGACCAGCGGAGCATCCCCGGACTCATCGATCTCGTGCGCGAGCTGCACACGGCCGGGCTGACCCTGCTCGTGATCGAGCACAACATGCGCGTGATCACCGCGGTCTCCCAGCGCATCGTCGCCCTGCACCTCGGCCAGGTGATCGCCGACGGTCCGCCCGCCGCCGTCACGTCAGACCCGCGCGTGATCGAAGCCTACCTCGGCCAGGTGTACGTGTGACGCTGCTCGCCACCGAGAATATCGACGTGGCCTACGGTGACTTCCAGGTGCTGTGGGACGTGTCGGCGCACGTGGACGAGGGTGAGATCGTCGCCTTGCTGGGCCCCAACGGCGCGGGCAAATCCACGCTGATGAACACGGTCTCGGGACTCTTGCGCCCGAGGCAAGGCCGCGTCGTGTTCAACGGCCGGCGCATCGACACGCTGCCCGCCCACCAGGTTGTCGGCGAGGGCATCGCCCACGTGCTGGAGCGCCGGCGGCTGTTTCCGTTCCTGACCGTGCGCGACAACCTGGTGCTCGGCGCCCACCATCCCGCCGCGCGCCGGGAGCGGGCCGCGACGCTGGAGCAGGTGGAGCGCCTGTTCCCGATCCTCCACGAGCGCCGCCACCAGCTCGCCCACACACTGTCCGGCGGTGAACAACAGATGGTGGCCATCGCCCGCGGGCTCATGGCCCGTCCGCGCCTGTTGATGATCGACGAGCCGTTCCTGGGTCTGGCCCCTCGGGTGGTCCAGGAGATCGGCGCAGTGATGCGCCGGATCAATGAGGAGGGCGTGGCTGTGCTATTCGTCGAGCAGAACGTCGAGCTGGCCCTCACCCTTGCTCACCGCGGCTACGTCCTCGAGTCCGGTCGCGTGATCCTGGACGGCCTGTCCGCCGAGCTGCTCCAGTCCGCCGAAGTCAAGCGTGTCTTCCTCGGCGAGGCCCCAGGTCAGACCTGACCGTGCTCTCCTTGACGTCTCGGCCGGCCTCGGTGTATCAGATCGGCGACCGCTGACGAGCACGACGGCCTACCAGCAGGAGGGAGACCATGCCCAGTCTCGATTCGGTAGTGAGCGGGCTCAAGTTCACCAGCGTCGACACGGTCGGCAAGCAGTTCCGCAAGCTCGACCTGAAGGTCAAGGACGTGGGACCGGCGGTGGGATTGGCCTTGACCCGCTCGGAGACTCGCGGTCTTCGCCTGGCCCACGGCATCCTGGCGTCGGCGCCCACCGAGACGAGGGGCCTGAACGAGTGCCGCGCGCTCATCAACTGGGCGAGCGCGACGGGTTCCCGCGAGCGGCGGCTCGTCGCTCGCGCCGTGCGCGTAAGCAGCGACAATCTGGTGCTCGTCCATGAGCTCACCCGGCTGCCCCGGCAGACCGCGCGACCGTTCTTCGTCGATTACTTCGCGTCCGGAGGCGACATGAAGGCCGTCGCTCGCTGGCTGCAGGTCAGCGGCCACGTGCTCCGCACGCACCGGGTGAAGCGGGGTGACACCATGGGGTTCATCGAGGACGCCGCCGAATGGGTCGGCGACAAGGTGGAATCGGGCGTCGACGCGATCGCCGAGGGCGCGGAGACCCTGGTGGATTCGGTCGTCAATGCCGGCAAGTCCCTGGTCGACGTCGTCACCGAAGTGGTCAACTGGTCCGTCGCGCAGGTCGCCGACCTCGTGGCGGCGTTGATCGAGGCCGGCCAGAGCATCGGGCAGATCCTCGATGCCGCGCTTCAGCAGAGCCTGGAATCCCTCAGAAAGTTCGTCAAGGCGATGGTCCAGGCTGGCCGAGCCATCGGTGAATCCCTCGAATGGGCCATCGTGAACGGCGGCGGCATGCTCCTCGACGTGGTCCAGGCGCTGCGAGAAGCCGGGACCGCCGTGGGAAACATTCTGGCGTGGGCGGCCGAGCAAGCGCTGGACGTGGCCACCGCGATCGTCCAGACGCTGATCAACGTGGGACAGTCGGTGGCACAGATCATTGCCGCGGCCGTCACGGTCGGGACGGCGATCCTGCAGGCGACGCTACGTGCGGCGCTGAGCCTCGGACAGACGATCGCCGATCTGCTCGTGGCCGTCGTGACGAACCCCGCCAGCGTGTTCAGCGCGACCGTCCAGGCGCTGCTCGACATCGGCCGCACGGTCGGTGAGCTGTTCGAAGCCGCGGGCGCGGCCATCGCCGACGGCGTGCAACGGGTGGCCCAGACGCTGGTGAGCCTCGGCCGGGCCGCGCTCGAGCTGATCGACTGGGCGATCGACAAGGCCGGCGCGGTGCTGCGCGACGTCATCGGTGGGATCATCGCGGCCGGCAAGCGTGTGGTCGACCTGGTGGCCGACGTGGCCACGCGCGGTCTGGCGATGATGCAGAAGGTCGTGGCGGAGCTGTTCGCGCTCGGCCGCACCTTCGCCGGCCTGCTCCACGACCTCGTGAGCCTGGCCGGCGACGCGCTCAGCACGTTCGTCCAGGCTGCGCTGGCGCTGGGTCGGACCGTGGCCGAGTTCGTCGGGCACACCCTCACCCGGACCTACACGCTGGCCGCCAAGCTCGTCAAGGCGGCGCTGGCGGCCGGGGTGGCGGTGGCCGAGCTGCTGGCGGAGGTGGCCGGAGATACCTATTGGGCACTGCGCAAGATCGTCAACGGCGTGCTGAAGGCCCTCGGCCCGGTGGGCGAGATCCTGGACTGGGTGCTGTCCCAAGCCGAGAACGCCACCGGCGCGCTCTGGCATCAGGCCCTGGACGCGATCCGCTACGCCGGCGGAAAGCTGACCAGTGCGCTCGACTGGGCGCTGGCCAAAGGTCAGCAGGCGCTGGAGGCCGTGATCCGCGCGTGGGAGAGCGTCGACGAGGCGCTCGAGGACGTCTACACCTGGGTGAAGAAGCAGGCCCAGACCGTGGGCGACGCGATCTGGGAAACCATCGGATCGATCACGGTCAAGCTGGAGAATTCGATCTCCTACGTGCTGCTCTACCTGCAGAAGGACTTCGTCCCCGGGATCCGACGGTTCGTCAAGGGGGCGCTGGACGCGGGGCTGGCCATCGGAGAGTTCGTGGCGTTCCTGGCCGAGCGGCCGCTCAAGGTGTGCGTCGAGATCGTCGGCGCGCTGCTGGAGTCCGGCGTGACGCTGGGACAGTTGCTCATCGAGACGGTTCAGCACCCCGATCAGGCGCTGGCCAACCTGCTGCGCGCCGCGCAGGCGGTCGGCAAGACGCTCAAGGATATCTATCACGCGGCCATCGTGGAGTCGGGCGAGCAGTTCCTGAAGGAGGTCACGCTGACCCTGCGCAAGCTCGAGAGGCCGGTGGTGGACATGCTCGAGGCCGTGGCCGAGGTCGCGGCCGGGGCGGTGGCCACCGTCATCACCATCCTGCTCGGCACGCTGGCGAGTTATCGGCCGCTCACGGCGCAGGAGAAGGCGGAGGCCAAGCCGATCTTCGGCGACTCCATCGATCTCGACAAGATCTCCGTGTCGTCCGAGAGCCTGCTCAACAAGGTCATCTTCGGCCTGCAGGACTGGGCGAGCAATACGCAGAATTCCCGGGCCTTCACCACCGAGACCCTGATCAACTTCGACGTCGACGACGGCATCGAGCGGCACACGTTGATCCACGAACTGACCCACGTGTGGCAGGCGCTGGTGACCGGCCCGTTCTACATGGCCGAAGCCATCCACGCCCAGAACACCGCGGCGGGGTACAACTACGGCTACAGCAAGGCCAAGACGCCGACGGTCACCATCCCCACCGATTTCGCGGGGGCCACGAAAACCCTGCGGGTGGGAGAGGCCACGGGCGAGGGCGCGCAGCAGCGCTTGCTCGACGAGGGTGGCAACTTCGACGCGTTCAACCGCGAGCAGCAGGCGCAGATCACCATGCACTACTTCGTGCGCCGGTTCCTGCTCGCACAATCCCCGGCCGTGTACGGCCTGTGGCAGCCGTACATCGACGTCGTCCGGGCCGCGTGAGCGCCGCCCGTCCATCGCACGATTCCGCCCGACGGTTCCGTCTCGTCGTGGTCACGCCCCGCGCCCTCGGGTCGCCGATGCGGGACGCGCTCGAGAGGGCGGACGTCGAGGTGGAACGCGTGGCCCGTCCCGAGCCGGACGCCTCGGACGACCCCTATCGCCTTCAGGCCTTGCTGGCCGCGCTGACGCCTGCGCCGGATGGGCTTCTGCTGCTGGCGCCACGACGTCGACCGCCGGGGCGCCTGACCCCGGCGCCGGTTCTGAATCGGATTCCCGTCGGCATCGTGCAGGCCGACTCGCCGCGGCAGCTCGCTCCCTGGCTGGCCGCGCTCCGCGCCGACGCCGGACTCCCCCCGACGCCGACCTGGGGTGCGCTCGCCATGGGCAAGGACGTCTTTCTCGAACTGGGCCGTAGCTGCATCAGGTCGATGCGCACGGGTGGTGCCCCGCACGCGATGTCGGTCGGGAACTGGCTGGCCGACACCATCTCACGCGACTCGCTATGCGCCAACCTGGCCGCCGGGCCTCGGCTGGCGGTCTACATCGGACATGGACGCCCGTTGGGCTGGAGCGGCTATCAGGCGGTGCGCTGGCGCCATGTCGAGAAGATCGCTTGCCAACGACCCTGCGGGATCGTGGTGGCCTTCGCGTGCGACACCCTGAACGGGCTGCGGGGAATGACGCCGTTCGGCTGTCGCTGGGTCTACCAGGGGCGGGCGTGTTCCTATCTGGGCGTGACATCCGGCCTCGACGTCGCCGCCGGATGTCGCCTGATGGAGGAGTTTGGAGCATTGCTGGCCACCGGCAATCACCAGACCATCGGGCAGCTGCTGGTGGCGCTCGACGAGCAGATCGGTCGGCGCGAAGACCTCGCCCCTGTCCGGCCAGCGTTCTCGATGTTCCGTCTCATCGGCAACCCGTTACAGACGCTTTTCTGAATCTCGCCGCCTCGCGACGAATACGTGCCCTCGTCCGGCCTACGCACGCTTGAGCTGGCTCGGGTCGATGGGGAGGCTCCGGATGCGCTTGCCGGTCGCGGCGTAGATCGCGTTGCAGACGGCGGGGGCCACGGTGGGGACGCCGGGCTCGCCGAGGCCGCCGACCTTGGCGCCGGAGTCGAGGATGTGGACCTCGACGACCGGCATCTCGTTGATCCTGAGCATCTTGTAGTCGTGGAAGTTCGACTGCTGCACGCGTCCCTTGTCGACGGTGATCAGGCCGTAGTGGAGCGCGGTCAGCGCGTAGACCGCGCCGCCCTCCATCTGCGCCTTCACCTGATCCGGATTGATGGCGAGACCCGCGTCGATCCCGCACACGAGCCGGTGTACGCGCACGGCGCCGTCCGCGGCCACCGAGACCTCCGCCACCGTGGCCGCGTAGCTCTCGTACGAATGGACGACCGCGCAGCCGCGCGCCTGCCCCGCCGGCAGCGGCGCGCCCCAGTTGGCCTTCTGGGCCACCAGCTCGAGGATCGCCTTGTGGCGCGGCGACTTGCCGAGCAGCGCGCGGCGAAACTCGACGGGGTCCTTCTTGGCCGCATGCGCCAGCTCGTCGACGAAGCCTTCGACGATGAAGCCATTCTGGGAGGCGCCGACCGAGCGCCAGAAGCCGAGCGGGATCCCGTAGTCCTTGTTCGTGAACTCGATGCGGAGATTCGGGATGTCGTAGGGCATGTTGCGGAGCGCCTCGACGGCGGCCTCGTCGATCTCGCCGGCCTTGGTCATCCCGCGCTGGATGCGCAGACCCGGGGCCACGACCCGCGTCAGCCACGCGGTCGGGGTGCCGTTGGCGTCCAGCGCGGCGCGGAAGACGTTGTAGGTGGCCGGCCGGTAGAACCCGTGGGTGATGTCGTCCTCGCGCGTCCACATCACTTTGACCGGAACACCTTTGGTGGTCTTGGCGACCTCGACCGCATCGACCACGAAGTCCTGGTTGCCGCGCCGCCCGAAGCCGCCGCCGAGCAGCGTGGTGTGGACGAGGACCTTGGCCGGCGGCAGGCCGGTGAGCCGGGCGCCCGTGGCCTGAGCGCCGCCGGGGCTCTGCGTGGGCGCCCAGATCGTGCACTGCTCCGGCGTGACCTGCGCGGTCGCGTTCATCGGCTCCATGCAGGCGTGCTCGAGGAACGGCACCTCGTAGACGGCCTCCACCACGCGGCCGCCGGCGCCGAGCGCGCCCGGTGCGTCGCCGTCGTTGCGCGCGACCTGACCGGGCTGCTTGGACAGCCGCTCGTACTCGGCCTTGATCATCGGGCTCGAGACCTGGGCCAGCGCGCCCTCGTCCCATTCGATCTTGAGCGCGCGACGGCCCTTGAGCGCGGTCCAGAACGTGTCGGCCACCACGGCCACGCCGTTGCTGACCTGCACGACGTCCTTCACGCCCTTGATCTGCTTGGTCGCGGTGGCGTCGAACGACCTGGCCTTGCCGCCGATGACCGGGCAGCGCTCGATCGACGCGACCAGCATGCCCGGCAGCTGAACGTCCATGCCGTAGATGGCCTTGCCGGTGACCTTCTCGGGCGTGTCGCGCCGCTTGACCATCTTGCCGATGTAGCGGAACTGGTCCGGCGTCTTCAGCTTCGGGTTCTGCGGCACCGGCAGCGCCTGCGCCTTGTCGACGAGCTGGCCATAGGGCATGCGCCGGCCGCTCGGACGGTGGATCACCGTGTCCGGCTCGGTCTCGACGCTCTCGACGGGCACGCCCCACTCGTTGGCCGCGGCCTGCTTGAGCATCTCGCGGGCGGCCGCGGCGGACTTGCGCCACATGTCGATGTGATCGCGCACGCCCCGGCTACCGCCGTAGGACTGGCTCTTCGTCACCGGGTTGGCGTAGAGCGCGGGATTGGCCGGCGCTTGCTGGACCTTCACCTTGTCGAGCGAGGTGTCCAGCTCGTCGGCAATGATCATCGGGGTGGTGGTCAGCGAGCCCTGCCCCATCTCCGGCACCGAGTTCACGATCGTGACGACCCCGTCGCGATCGATGCTGAGCCACTGGTTGGGCGCGAAGACGCCGGGCGTTTGCGCTCCCGCGCGGCGTATGACAACTGGAAAGCCGATCACCAGCGCGCCGGCGGCGGCGCCCTTGAGCAGCGTTCGTCGGGTCAGCTCGGTCGCCAGCATCACCGGCCTCCCTTCCCGAGCGCCGCCGCCCGGTGGATGGCGGCGCGGATCCGCTGGTAGGTCCCGCATCGACAGATGTTGGCGGCCATGCCCGCGTCGATGTCGGCGTCGGTGGGTGAGGGCTTGGCCGCCAGCAGCGCGACGGCCGCCATGATCTGGCCCGACTGGCAGAAGCCGCACTGGGGGACGTCGACCTCCATCCACGCCTTCTGCACGGGGTGATCGCCCGTCGCGGAGAGTCCCTCGATCGTGGTCAGGCGCCGGCCCGCCGCCGCCGACACCGGGGTCACGCACGATCGAACGATCTGCCCGTCGAGGTGCACGGTGCAGGCTCCGCACTGGGCGATGCCGCACGCGTACTTGGTTCCGGTGAGCGCGAGCTTCTCGCGGATCGCCCACAGGAGCGGCATGTCGGGTTCGACGTCGAGCTGCTCGGGCTTGCCGTTGACGGTGAGGGAGACCATGGGGACCTCCATGCGGAAAGAATCACACGCAGTATAAATCCGATCGGACGCGCTTACTCGGGTGGTGGAAGGGCCTCGCCGCCCACGTACGGGCGCGGAGCGTGCGAGGCCAGCGGCCGGACGCGCAGGGTCGCGACGATCGGCAGGTGATCGGAGGCCACGCGGGCCAGGCGGCTTCCGTGGACGTGGAAGTCGCGGCCTTCCAGCTCGACGTCCCAGTAGAGCCGATCGAGGGGGAACAGCGGGAACACGGCCGGGTGCGTGCGCCGCATCCGCCGCATCGGCGACGAGAACTCGCGCTTGAGCCGGCGCGACACCGGTCCGGGATGCCACTCGTTGAAGTCGCCCATGACCACCCGCGGGCCGGCCAGCGCGGCCACGTCACGGAGGAAGTGCGTGAGCACGTCGACCTGCCGGCGGCGCTCGCGCAGGGCCAGGCCGAAGTGACAGTTGAAGACGTGCAACAGGCGGCCGTCGACGTCGAGGTCGACCCGCAGGCAGGCGCGGGGCTCGCGCGTTCCGTGGCTGAGGTCGCACGCGCCCCATCCCAGCACGGGCAGCCGGCTCAGCACCGCGTTGCCGTAGGTGCCGCTCCGATACGGGCGCGCCACGCCCATCACCTGCGCCATCCCGAGCTGCTCGGCCAGGTAGGCGGCCTGGTCCTGGTGGGCGCCGCCGTCCTCGCGGATCACTTCCTGAAGTCCGATCACGTCGGGACCGATCTCGGCGATGACGGCGGCGATGCGGTCGAGATCCAGCCGGCGATCCAGACCGAGCCCGCGATGAATGTTGTAGCTGGCGACGACGAGCGGCCTCACGTGCGGGGGGAAGTCCCCTGATACTCGACGAAGTACTCGTAGAGCTGGATGGGGTGAGTGATCGGCGACGGCAGTCGCGCCGCCGGCGGGGCGATGATGAACGTGTGCAGCTCCTCGGCGGCGGGCCCGGCGTGGGCGCCCAGCTCGGGAATGTAGGACACGTTGCCGTCGGTGGCCTGATTGCCGTAGATCACGAGGTCGCCCGTGCTGCGCATCGCCATCAGGTCGCGAATGCCGTCCAGCACGAGGTCGACGTCGTCGCGCCCCGCGAAGGGCCCGGGCTCGCCGCCGGACAGCCGATAGCGCTTGCCCCGCCACACGCAGACCGGACCGCCGGCCGACCGCGCGAGCAGGAAGCCGATGCCGCGGGCGCGCGAGACGTCGTCGACCAGCGTGGGCGCGCGCTGATCGATGGTCTCGATCGGCACGGGCTCGTCGGTGTCGAGGAAGTAGACGAACGCGTTCGGTCCGGCCACGACCACGCGCACGCCGTCCTGCTCCCGCGCCTCCTTGATCTCGCCCAGGAGCCACGGGAAGTCGACTTCCAGATAGTTCACGAAGCGCTGCCACATCCCCGGCGCGCCGCGCCGCCGGTAGGCGGTGAGCCCGCGCGGCCACGGCCGGCCCGGGGGCGTGGCCAGCGCGACCTCGTGCTGGTGCGCCGGGATCAGGAAGTCCTCGAAGAGCTGGCGCTCGAGCTTGCGTCCCTGGTGGAGGCGCTGGTAGGGCGTGGTGGCGGCTTGCCCGTGGTCGGACAGCACATAAAGATCGTACCCGTGCTCGGGCACCCGGCGCAGCACGCGATCGAGCTGGCGTATCGAGCTGTCCACCCGCCGCAGGGCCCGTAGCGCGCGCCGGTGGCTCGGCCCGAACGAGTGGGCGAAGACGTCGTAGTCAAGGTAGTTCACGTAGATCGCGGGGACGCCCGCATAGAGGTCGCGCGAGACGGCCAGCGTGAAGAGCTGGCGGAGCCAGATCGAAACCGCGATCTTCAGGAGGAGCCACTTCCAGCCGCGCGCGCTCTCGCCCACCGGGTCGGCGACCAGGCGCAGCAGCGCGCGCGCCACCTCGATCAGCGTGAGCGCGAGGCCTTTGATCGCGACCCAGCCGAGGACCAGGAACGCGGAGACAGCCCGCAACACGCCCGCCCCCGACGGCCGCTTGAGAGTCGCGAAGTTGAACACATTGTTGAGCGCGCCGCCCGTGAAGACGCAGCCGTACGTGCTGCCGCCGTCAACGATGCCCCGGCGGCCGGCCGCCTGCGTCTCCTCGACCCAGGCCGCGTCGCCGGCGCGCGGAAAGTACACGTCGTCGCGCCGGTGCTTGTCGTGGTAGTGGAACCCGGGGATGTCGGGCCGGACGCCGTACATCGCCGCCATCTGGAAGGCCGGCGTCGAGGTCGGCATGCCCACGCACATGGGCTCCAGGCGGTGTCCGCGCCGCGCCAGCAGACGCGCGAGGAACGGGACGTGTCCGCGCGCGATGGCGAGATCGAGGATCGAGCGCGAGAGTCCGTCGATCTGGACGATCAGCAGCCGCCGTCCCCGACGCGCGGGCGCCGGGCCGAGCCGAAAGCGGCGGATCACGCGGTCGACGAGGTATTGCACCCCCAGGACGACGTCGTCCATCCCCATCACGCGTATTGTAAGATCCGAACATCATGGACGCGAGCGCAGCCATCGTCGCCGCCGTCCGTGCGTTCGTCGACGCCGAGGTGCGGCCGGTGGTGGCCGAGCTCGAGCACGCGGACCGCTATCCTCACGAGCTGGTCGCCCGCATGCGCGAGCTGGGCTTGTTCGGCGCGCTGGTGCCGGCGGACTACGGCGGCCTCGGACTCGACGTGACCACCTACGCGCGGGTGATCGAGGAGCTGTGCCGCGGATGGATGTCGCTGGCCGGCGTGATCAACAGCCACACCATGGCCGCCCTCATCGTGCGGGAGCACGGCACCGAGGCCCAGCGCGCGCGCTGGTTACCGCGTTTTGCCAGAGGTGATGCGCGCGGCGGACTCTGCCTCACCGAGCCGCACGCGGGCTCCGACGTGCAGGCCATCCGCACCGCGGCGCGACGGCGCGGCGACGAGTACGTGGTCAACGGCACCAAGATGTTCGTCACCAACGGGCGCGAGGGCAACACGTTCGCGCTGCTCGCCGTCACCGACCCCGCGGCGGCCCCGCGGCACCGCGGCATGTCGTGCTTCATCGTCGAGAAGGGACAGCCCGGGCTGCGGGTGGCCCAGTCGATCGACAAGCTCGGCTACAAGGGCGTCGACACCGCGGAGCTGGTCTTCGAGGACTTCGTGCTCCCGGCCGAGGGCCTGGTCGGCGGCGTGCCCGGCCGCGGGTTCAAGCACGTGATGAGCGGTCTCGAGGCCGGCCGCATCAACATCGCGGCCCGCGCCGTCGGCGTGGGCCAGGCCGCGATGGACGAGGCGCTCCGCCACACCCGCGGCCACGCCGCCGCGCCCCACGTCTCGCTGGCCGAGATGGCCACCCGGCTCACGGGAGCGCGGCTGATCACCTATTGGGCAGCGGGCATGAAGGACCGCGGCGAGCGCTGCGATCTGGAGGCGGGCATGGCCAAGCTGGCGGCGTCGGAGGCCGCGCAGGAGCTGGCCGACCTGGGCCTGCGCATCCACGGCGAGTCCGGCCAGCTCACCACGCTGCCGGCCGAGCGCCTCTACCGCGACACCCCGCTCATGATCATCGGCGAGGGCACCAACGAGATCCAGCGGCTGATCATCGCCCGCCAGATCCTCGAGCGCGGCGGCGCCGGATCCGACGCTGACGGCGAGCCCGACGCGCGCCGCCTCGTCCTCGCCGTCCGCCAGGTCGTCGACAAGGAGGTCGTTCCCGCCGCCGCCGAGCACGAGCGCGCGCACCGCTGGCCGGCGGACGTCATGCGGGCGGTCGCCGACCTCGGACTGCTGGGCGCGCTCGTCCCCCCCGACCTCGGCGGCCTCGGTCTCGAGCTGGCGACCGCGGCGCGGCTCGTCGAGGAGCTGGCGCGCGGATCGACGGTCGTGGCGGGGATCGTCGCCGGCCATCTCACCGTCACCGACGCCCTCGCGCGCTTCGGCGATCGGGAGCGGCGGAAATCGTTGCCCGCGATGACCCGCGGCGAAACGTGGGGCGCGGCCGCCCTCGGCTCGGTCAGCGGGCGCGCCGGCACGCAACCGGCTCCGGACTCGGGCGTCATCCGGGCGACCCGCGAGGGCGACGGCTGGGTCCTGGTCGGCCGCACGGGGCACGTGGACAACGCCGAGCGCGCCGGCATCTTCCTGGTGCTCGCCCACGACGACGACGATCGGTCGCTCGCCGTGCTCGTCGATCGCGGGGCGCCCGGCCTCGCCGTCGAGCCCGTCCCGCCGACCCTCGGCGCGCGCGGTCTCGATGTCGGGAACCTTTTATTCTCCGGGGTCCGCGTGCCGGGGTCGGCCGTCCTCGGAGGGGAGGCCGCGGCGCGAGCGGGCGCGGTGGCCCGGCTCGGACTGGCGGCGACCGGCGTGGGACTGGCCCAGGCCGCCTTCGAGGCCGCGCTGCGCTACTCGCGCGAGCGCACCGCGTTCGGCCAGGCCATCTGCCAGCACCAGGCCGTCCAGCTCAAGCTGGCCGACATGGCGACCGCGATCACCACCGCGCGCCTGCTCACCCTGCATGCCGCCGAACGGACGGAGGGCGGCGACGATCTGGCCGCGACGATGGCGCGGCTCGCGGCGACCGAAACCGCGAGCCGGGTGACGCTCGAAGCGATGCGCATCCACGGCGGCTACGGGTACACGAACGACTTCCCGGTGGAACGCTATTACCGCGACGCGCCGCGCCTGCTGCTCGCCCTCGGCGGCAACGAGCGCGAGCGCGAAGACCTCGGCCGGAAGCTGGCCGCGTCATGACGCGTATGACGAGGACCGCCGCGGCGAAGCCGCGGCGCCACGCGAGTCGGGGGGGTTTGGGGGGCCCGTGGCTAGGCCCCCCAACTCGTCGGTCGGGCCCGTGGCTAGGCCCCCCATCTCCATCGACCGACGTCGAGGAGACCGTCGACGAGGCGGTGGCGCCGCCATGGATGACGATCCTGCACAACTGCGACTGCCACACGTTCGAGCAGGTCGTCCGCCAGCTCCAGAAGGCGATCGCCTGCACCGAGGCGGAGGGCTGGAAGATCGCCTGGCAGGTCCACAATACGGGCAAGGCCGTGGTCAAGATCGGCCCCGAAGCCGAGTGCGTCCGCGTCGGCAACATCCTCGCCGCGATCGGCCTCGTGGTCACGGTCGTCCAGTCCTGACCACTCCTGATCCCGTCTTCTTCCGGGACCTCGCGCTGATCCTCATCGGCGCGGTCGTCGGCGGCAGCCTGGCCTGGCGCGCGGGCCAGCCGCTGATCCTCGGTTACGTGCTCGGCGGCCTCCTGCTGAGCCCGTTCACCCCCGGGCTCGCGGTCACCGACGTCCACCGGTTCGAGCTGTTCGCGGAAATCGGGGTGATCCTGCTCATGTTCTCGATCGGGATCGAGCTGTCGCTACGCGACCTGCTGCGGGTGAAGTGGGTGTCCATGATCGGCGCCCCCCTCGGCATGGTGCTCTCGATCTCGCTCGCCTCGGCCGTCGGCGCGCTGCTCGGCTGGCCGGCCGTCCAGGGCCTCGTGGTGGGCATGGTCATCTCCGTCGCCAGCACGATGGTGATGGCCCGCCTGCTCATCGACCGGGGCGAGCTGCACTCGCGGCACGGACGCGTGATGATCGGCATCGCGCTGGTCGAGGACATCGCGGTGGTCGTGCTCATCGTCTTGATCCCGACCCTGGGCGCCCTGGACGCGGCCCGCCTCTTCTCGGTCGCGCGCGCCCTGGGCAGCGCCGCGCTGATCCTGGGGCCGTTCCTCTACCTGGCGGCCAAGGTGATGCCCCGCGTGTTCCTCGTGGTCGCGCGCACCCGCAACGAGGAGATCTTCCTGCTGGTGACGCTGGCCCTCGCGGTGGGCGCGGCGGCGCTCACCCAGGCGGTGGGGCTCTCGCTCGCGCTGGGAGCGTTCCTGGCCGGCCTGCTCGTCAACCAGGACTATGCCCACCACGCGCTCGCGCGCCTGTTGCCGCTGCGCGAGGTCTTCGTGGCGCTGTTCTTCCTCACCGTGGGCGTGCTCATGAATCCGTGGAGCGTGTTCGCGAACTTCCCGCTGCTGGCCACGATCGTGGGGCTGGTGGTCGTGGGCAACTTCGTGATCTGGACCGGGGTGACGCGCCTCTTCGGCTATCCCCTGCCCACCGCGCTGATGGTCGGCGTCGGACTCACCCAGATCGGCGAGTTCTCGTTCATCCTCATCCAGGTCGCGCGCGGCGCCGGCCACGTGGGCGACGACGTCTACAACGCCACCCTCGCCGCCTCGCTGATCACGATCCTGCTCAACGCCGCGCTCATGCGAATCGTGCCGCGCTGGATCGGGCGCTGGCAGCTCGCGCGGGGCACCGTGTCGGCGGCGGAGCCGCCGCCCGGGCTCGCCGATCACATCGTGCTCTGCGGATTCGGCCGGGTCGGCAGCGCGGTCGCCGAGGCCTTCGAGACGTTCGGCCGGCCCTACGTGGCCATCGAGCGCGATCCGGAGATCGTGAGAGGCCTCCGCGCGCGCGGCATCCCCGCACTCTATGGGGACGCGTCGAATCGCCATATCCTCGAAGTGGCGGGCGCCGCGCGCGCCTCGCTCGCAGTCATCGCGCTGCCGGACGCCACGCGCGTCCACCTCGCGGTCGGTCACCTGCGCGAGATCAACCCCAGCGTCCCGATCCTCGCCCGCGCCCACGCCGTGGAGTTCCGCGACCGCTTGCTGGCCGCGGGAGCGAGCGAGGTGATCCTGCCCGAGCTGGAGGCGGGATCGACGCTGATCCGCCACGCGCTCCGCCGTCTCGCCGTCCCCCGCGCCGCCGTCCTCGACTATCTCGACCGGTTCCGGCGCGCGATGGAGGTCGGCGACGACCAGCCGGCCGAGACCCTACCGGGCGTGCGGAGCGTGGTGATCGCTCCGGGCGGACTCGCCGATCAGTCTCTACGCGAAGCCCGCATCCGCGAGCGCTTCGGCGTGACCGTGCTCTCGATCGAGCGGCGCGGCGCGCCCGCGGTCCTGCATCCCTCCGCGGACACGATCATCAGGCCCGGCGACACCGTCCACGTCTTCGGCCTCCCCGACCAGCTCGCCGCCTTCACGGAGGCGGCGGCCATCGCCGATTAGCGGCGGAGGAGCCGCGTCGGCGTCGTCTTCCTCGAGCGGCCCGGCGGTTGCCTCGTGATCTCCGTATCGTGTTTCGCGTTGTACACTGCTCCCCTGTCGAAAGGAGCTGATACCCATCAGAGCTACGAAGCCGCGCCTCATGGTCCAGCGTCTCGCCCTCACCAAGGCCCGGAATGCGCTCGGGGCCGTCGTGAAGCGCGTCCACCTCAACAAGGAGTACGTCATCCTCGAAAAGGATGGCGTCCCACTCGCCGGTCTCATGGACATCGATGAATTCGAGGACTATCTCGAGCTCCGCGACCCGAAGGTTCGGGCGATCATCCGCAAGGGCACCGAGGACTACCGCGCCGGCAAGAGCCGTCCCGCCCTCTCCTGACCCGCCTCAACGAGCAGCACCGAGACTTCGCGGCATTCCAGCTGCGGGCGATCGAAATTCTTGAACAGGACCCCGTCAATGTCCACAGACAACACAACATCCTCAAACTGAAGGACACCGTCCTCTTCACGAACGTTGCACCGAAGATTACCGAACACCGCTACACGGAGGATCGCCGCGGGGTCATTGACCCGTTCCTCACGCGTACCTACACTCTCGCTGTGAAGCTCAGGAGACTCGGACTCACAGTCGTCCTCTCTGTCGGCATCTTCGCCTCGCCGCTCGCCGTCGAGGCCCAGCGGGCCGGGAAAGTGCCGCGGGTCGGCATCCTGGTGGCAACAGCGCCACCACCAGCCCCGAACAGCGGCCTCGCCGCGTTCCGCCAGGCCCTACGCGAGTTGGGTTATGTCGAGGGGCAGACCGTGCTCCTTGATGTCCGCTGGTCAGGGGCAGTGCCCGGTCGCGCGGCGGAGGCAGTTTCTGAGCTGGTCCGCGTGCCAGTCGATGTGATCGTCGCGCAGACCACGGGCGCGACCCTGGCCGCGAAGCGCGCGACCAGCACGATCCCGATCGTGGCGGCCGCCGGTGGCGCCCTCGTCGAGTTTGGTGCCGTGGCGAGCCTCGCCCGGCCCGGCGGGAACGTCACTGGCCTCACGGTCTTTGCGACCGAACTGTCCGCCAAGCGGCTCGCATTGCTCAAGGAGGCACTGCCGAACATCGCCCGCGTGGCGGTGCTCATGTCGCCGCCGAATAGGGCGGTGCCGGCCCTTGGCGAACACTTCCTCAAGCAGACCGAAGCCGCTGCGCAGGTCGTAGGAGTCCACCTGCAGGTCCTCCGAATCGAGGAGCCAGCGGACCTCGAAGGGGCGTTCCAAGCCGCAAGTCGGGGCCAAGCAGGCGCGGTGATCAATCTCCCAGACCCGTTCTTCAGCGTGCATGCCGCGCGAGTCGCCGAACTCGCGCTCAAATATCGCCTTCCCACGATCAGCAGCGAGGTGGCGATCGTCGAGGCCGGTGGCTTCATGCGGTATGGCCCCAACGGCCCCGATCTGTGGCGGCGCGCCGCGACCTACGTGGACAAGATCTTGAAGGGCGCCAAGCCCGCCGACCTCCCGATCGAGCAGCCGACCAAGTTCGAGCTGATCATCAACCTCAAGACCGCCAAGGCGCTCGGGCTGACCGTCCCGCAATCGTTGCTGATCCGAGCGGACGAGCTGATTCAGTAGACCGTCGACGGCAGGCGAAGATGGACCTGAAGACGGCGAAAGCCCTCGGGCTGACGGTCCCCCAGTCGGTGCTGGTGCAGGCGGACGTCACATGACCGGGCCGATGATCCACGGGGCGAATTCTTCTTCGCCGACGCCGGACAGCTCGCTTTTGGTGCGCTTGCCCGAGGCCACCGCGATGATCTCCTCGAAGATCTGGCGGCCCACGGTCGGCAGCGGGGTGCCTTCGAGGATCACCCCGCAGTTGACGTCCATGTCCTCTTCCATGTGGCGATACATCAGCGAGTTGGTGGCGAGCTTGATCGAGGGCACCGGCTTGCACCCGAACACCGAGCCGCGCCCGGTCGTGAAGCAAATCAGGTTGCAGCCGCCGGCCACCAGGCCGGTGATCGACACGGGGTCGTGACCGGGCGTGTCCATGAAGACGAAGCCGCGGGTGGTGATCGGCTCGCCGTAGAGGAAGACGTCCATGAGCGGGGTGGTGCCGCCCTTGGTGACGCCGCCCAGCGATTTCTCGAAGACGGTCGTGATGCCGCCGGCCTTGTTGCCGGGGGCGGGGTTGTTGTCCATGGCCTCCAGCCCGCGGCAGTACCACTCCCACCACTTGTAGCGGTCCAGCAGCTTCTTGGCGACGCCCTCGTTGATGGCCCGACGGATCAACAGGTGCTCGGCGCCGTAGATCTCCGGCGTCTCCGCGAGCACGCCGGTGCCGCCGTAGCGCACCAGCTCGTCGACGGCCCAGCCGAGCGCCGGGTTCGCGGTCATCCCCGAGTTGGCGTCCGAGCCGCCGCAATTCGTGGCCAGCATGATCTCGGAGATCGGCTGCTTGGTCCGCTTCACGTCGTTGGCCTGGGGCAGCAGCTTCGCGACCTCGGCGGTGGCGCGCTCGACGGTGCGTCGGATGCCGCCCGCCTCCTGGATGTTCACCAGGAAGGGCTGGCGCTCGGGATGGCCGGGCACGGACATCTTCTGGCGGTCGACCATGACCGCGGCCTGATTCACCTCGCAGCCGAGCCCGATCAGGATGTACGCGGCCACGTTGGGATGCTTCGCGTAGCCGGCGAGAACGCGCTGCAGCGCGAGGTGATCCTCGCCGAACAGCTTGGTCCCGCAGCCGGACTTGTGGGTGATGGCCAGCACGCCGTCGATGTTCGGATAGTCCTTCGACACGTCGCGGAACCGGTCCTTCACGAACTGGCTCACGCTCGCCGAGCAGTTGACCCCGGAGACCACCGCCACGTAGTTGCGCGTGCCCACCCGGCCGTCCTCGCGCCGGTAGCCGTCGAAGTAGCGCATCGCCTCGGGCGGATGGTGCTGAACCGGTGTGACGTCCACGCCGACCTCGTAGCGGTCGGTCCCCAGCTCGCCGATGTCGAGGTTGTGGCTGTGGACGTGATCGCCGGCGACGATGGGCCGCGTGGCGAAGCCGATCACCTGCCCGTAGCGGCGAACCGCCTCGCCGACGTCCCGCGCGCGGCGCGCGATCTTGTGGCCGGGCCGGATGTCGGCCCGCACCTCGATGCGCGCCGGTCCATCTTCCAGCACCGTCCCGGCCGCGAGCGGCGCCTTGACCACCGCCACGTCGTCCTCGGGCTTCAGCACGATCGCCTTCTCGGTCAGCGCATAGTTGGCCATGGCGACACTCTATCCCCTTGGCGTCTTGATTCTCAGCACGGGCTGCTCGACGTCGAGCTGGATCGTGGTGTGGTCGATGCCGAAGCGGGCGTGCAGCACGGCGTGCAGCGCCTCCAGCAGGCGCTCGCTCTGGCGGACGTCGTCGATCACGACGTGGGCGCTCATCGCCTCCCGGCCGGAGGTCAGCGTCCACACGTGGAGGTCGTGGACGCGCCGCGCGCCGGGGATCCGGATCATCGCCTCTTCGATCTCGCCGAGGTCGAGGTGGGCCGGCGTCCCCTCGAGCAGCACGTTCACCGCTTGCCGGAGCAGGCGCCACGTGCGGGGAACGATGAACAGCGCGATCAAAGCGCTCACCAGCGGATCGACGAGGGTGAACCCGGTGCGCATGACCACGAGCGCGGCCACGATCACGCCCAGCGAGCTCAGCGCGTCCCCGAGCACCTCGAGATACGCCGCGCGCACGTTGAGGCTCTCGCGGGCGTCGCCGTGAAGCCACCACGCGGCGACCAGGTTGGCCGCGAGCCCGGCCAGCGCGAACGCGAGCATCGGCCCGCCCAGCACCTCGCGCGGCGCCCGCAGCCGCTGATAGGCCTCGACTAGAATGAGCCCGGCCACCGCCAGCAGCAGCAACGCGTTGACGGTGGCGGCCAGGATCTCCACGCGGTAGTAACCGTAGGTCTTCGCCGGCGTCGGCGGCCGAGCCGCGATCCACGTGGCGAACAACGCCAGGGCCAACCCCCCGACGTCGGTGAGCATGTGC
>Ga0193725_1000017_pt1 | contig 55762 bp, 56 predicted proteins | sample H2a2metaG_FD_143058 | JGI IMG/M metagenome (GOLD analysis project Ga0193725, IMG submission 143058) | Soil microbial communities from a riparian zone of the East river system, Colorado, United States - H2a2 | ecosystem: Environmental > Terrestrial > Soil > Riparian zone | place: USA: East River... | reverse complement strand
CGCGCCGCGCGCCCCACGGTCTGGATCAACGACCGATCCGATCGGAGGAAGCCCTCCTGGTCGGCGTCCAGCACCGCGACGAGGGAAACCTCGGGCAGGTCCAACCCCTCGCGTAGCAAGTTGATTCCCACCAGGACGTCGAACTCGCCGAGACGCAGGCCCCGAATGATCTCCACGCGCTCGATCGCGTCGATCTCCGAATGGAGATAGCGCACCCGTACGCCATGCTGCTGCAGGTAGTCGGTGAGGTCTTCCGCCATACGCTTGGTCAGCGTCGTGACCAGGATCCGCTCGTTCTTCTTTTCGCGCAGCCGGATTTCGCCGAGCAAGTCGTCCACCTGCCCCGCCACCGGCCGGATTTCGACGGTGGGATCGATCAACCCGGTCGGCCGGATGATCTGCTCGACGATGACGCCACCCGAGAGCTGCAGCTCGTCTTGCCCCGGCGTCGCCGAGACGAACACCATGCGCGGCACCAGCTCCATGAACTCATCGAATCGCAGCGGCCGGTTGTCGAGCGCGGAAGGGAGTCGGAAGCCGTAATCCACCAGCGTCTGTTTGCGCGAGCGGTCGCCTTCGTACATGGCGCCGAGCTGCGGCAGCGTCTGGTGCGACTCGTCGATGATGCAGAGATAGTCGTCCGGAAAGTAGTCGAGCAGGCATGCCGGTCGCTCGCCCGACTGGCGACCGCTGAAGAGTCGCGAGTAGTTCTCGATACCGGCGCACCGTCCCACTTCCATCAGCATGTCGATGTCGAAGTGGGTGCGGGACTCGAGTCGTTGTGCTTCCAGCAGCTTGTTTTGCGCGCGCAGGTCCGTCAGACGCTCCGCGAGCTCGGTCCGGATCCGGGTGACAGCGCGCTCGATCGTGGCCCGTTGCGTAACGAAGTGCGTCGCCGGATAGATCGCGGAGCGGTCCATCGGCCGGATAACGTTGCCGGTCAGCGGATCGATCTTCGCGATGCGCTCGATCTCGTCGCCCCAGAACTCGATTCGCACCGCCTGCTCGTCGTACGCCGGGAAGACTTCGACCGTATCGCCGCGCACCCGGAACGTCCCGCGTTCGAAGCCCACGTCGTTGCGCTGATACTGCACGGCGACGAGATCGGCGAGCAGTGCGTCCCGACCCCGCTTTTCTCCCTTCTCGGCCGTCACCAGCAGCTCGCGATACAGCTCCGGGTCGCCCAACCCGTAGATCGCCGAGACGCTCGCGACGATGATGACGTCGTCGCGCTCCATCAGACTCGACGTCGCCCGCAGCCGAAGGCGCTCGATGTCGTCATTGATGGACGAGTCCTTGGCGATGTACGTGTCGGTCGACGGCACGTACGCCTCGGGCTGGTAGTAGTCGTAGTAGGAAATGAAGAATTCGACCGCGTTGGACGGGAAGAATGTCTTCAGCTCGCCATACAGCTGCGCCGCGAGCGTCTTGTTGTGCGACAGCACCAGCGTCGGCTTACCGAGGTCGGCGACGACGTGCGCCATCGTCATCGTCTTGCCCGAGCCGGTGACGCCGAGCAAGGTCTGATATTTGTCGCCGCGGCGCAGTCCGGCGTTCAGCTCGCGAATGGCGCGAGGCTGATCACCCGCCGGCGGCGGGGCGTTTCCGAGCTCGAAAGGCATAGGAGGGAAACCTAACCGACGACGACTTCAGCGGGACCGCTCGAATCCCGGCGCGCAATCTCGGTCACACCCTTCACCTTGCGGACCGCCTTCAAGACCTTGTGCAGATGGGTGTTGTTCTCCACCTCCACCAGCACCGAGCCGAAGACGACGCCGTCCTTGGACGCGAGCTCGGCGCTGCGGATGTTCGTGCCCGTCCCGCTGATCGCCTCGCAGATATCCGCGTAGAGCCCGCGGCGGTCCTCGCCGCTCACCGCTAGCCGGACGACGAACGTCTCCCCCTCGACCTCGCGCCAGTCGATTTCGACCCGGCGCTCCTCCTCGCCCGAGAGGGTCAGCAGGTTGGGGCAATCGTTGCGGTGGATCGAGATGCCGCGCCCCTGGGTGACGTAGCCGACGACCGGATCGCCCGGAACGGGCTGGCAGCACTGCGCGTAGCGCACCATCAGGCCTTCGACGCCGTGAATCTTGATGCCACGGCCCAGCCGCAGCCGCTCGATCACGCGCCCAAACGCCGTCGGCTTCGGCGAGTGCTGTTCGTCCGCCGGAATGTCGGGATACAGCGCGTTGATCATCTGCCCGATCTGCACATCCCCGCGGCCGATTGCCGTCTCCACCTGCTCGGCGGCGCCGAGTCCCAGCTTCTGGGCGGCTTGCGCCAGCTGCTCGGGAGTCGGCGGATCGAGGCGCCGCCGCCGGATCTCGCGGCCGAGGATTTCCCGGCCGAGCGTCACGCTGCGCTCCTGCTCTTCCTGCTTGATCCACTGGCGGATCTTCTGCCGCGCCCGCCCGGTTTGCACGTGCGCCAGCCAATCCCGCGATGGCTTGGCCTGCGGAGAGGTGAGCACTTCGATCGTATCGCCGTTGCGGAGCGCCCGATGCAACGGCGCGATGCGGCCGTTGACGCGGGCGCCGTTGCAGTGCTGGCCCACTTCGGTGTGCACCATGAACGCGAAATCGATCGGCGTGGCGCTCTTCGGCAGCCGCTTGACGTCTCCGCGCGGCGTAAAGACGAAGATTTCGTCCTGATACAGGTCGATCTTCAAGAACTCGAGAAACTCCTCAGGGCTGTGCGCGTCCTGCTGCAGCTCGATCAACTGACGGAACCACGACAGATGGTGATCGAGCTCGTCGGCGCTCTTGCCGTTTTCCTTGTACAGCCAGTGCGCGGCGATACCGTACTCGGCGGTGCGATGCATGTCGCGGGTGCGGATCTGTATCTCGTAGAGCTGGCCGCCGGGCCCGAACACGGTGGTGTGCAGCGACTGGTAGCCGTTGGACTTGGGACTGGCGATGTAGTCTTTGATCCGCTCCTGCAGCGGCGTCCACGTGTGATGGATGATGCCGAGCACGTGGTAGCAGTCGGTGATGTTGTTCACCAGCACGCGCACCGCGAGCAGATCGTAGATCTCCTCGAACGGCTTGCCGCGCTTCTTCATCTTTTTGAAGATGGACCACAGGTTCTTGGGCCGGCCCACGATCTCCCAGCCGGCGATGCCGGCGCGCCGCAGCTCGTCGGAGAGCGGCGCGCGCATGCGCTCGATCGTACGGTCGCGCTCGACGCGCCGCGCCTTTACGTGCTTCGCGAGCTGCTTGTAGTCGTCGGGCTCGAGATACTTGAACGCCAGGTCCTCGAGCTCCGCCTTCACTCCCGCCATGCCGAAACGATGCGCCAGCGGCGCGTACAGCTCGCGCGTTTCCAAGGCGATCCGCTTGCGCTTGTCCGGCGGCAGCGGGTCGAGGGTGCGCATGTTGTGGAGCCGGTCGGCCAGCTTGATGATGATGACGCGCGCGTCGCGTGCCACCGACATCAGCAGTTTGCGGTAGTTCTCCGCCTGCTCCTCGGCGGTGGAACGGAAGTTGAGCGTCGAGATCTTGGTGAGGCCGTCCACCAGATCGGCGACTTCGTTGCCGAAGTCGCGGCGCAGCACGTCCAGGGTGACGTCGGAGTCCTCGACCACGTCGTGCAGCAGCGCCGCGGCGATGGTCGTCGTGTCCATTTGCTGTTCGGCGAGAATCGTCGCGACGGCGACGCTGTGGGACACGAAGTCGTCGCCGGACAGGCGCTTCTGTCCCTGATGCGCCTGCGCGCTGATGCGGTAGGCGCGCGACAGCACGTCCAAGTCGAGGCGGTCGCGTTGCGCGGCGACCGCTTTCGCCAGCTCGGGCGCAAGAATTGGCGCCGTACTCGTCACAATAGCCCTGCCTCCGCGAAGCTCACGTACCGCTCTCCCCCACCAATCACCACGTGATCGTACACGGGCACATCGAGTACGCGCCCGGCATCCACGAGCTGGCGCGTCACCGCCCGATCGTCCGCTGAGGGCGTGGGATCACCGCTGGGATGATTGTGCACCACGATGATCCCTGCCGCCGCCTCGGCGATCGCCGCCCGAAACACCTCCCGCGGGTGCACCAACGAGCTGTTCAGAATGCCCCGCGTAATCAGTAGATCCGCCAGAATCTGGCTCTGGCTCCCCAGCGCGAGGACGTGAAACTCCTCGACCGCAAGGTCCCGCAGGCGCAGTCCATAGTAGCGCTGCACGTCACCCGGTCCGCGAATCCGCTCGGGGGGCGGTTCGGCTTCCGTCTCGATCCGGCGTCCCAACTCGACGGCCGCCGCCAGCCTGGCGGCTTTGGCGCGCCCGACCCCTGGAATCCGGGCCAGTTCCGCCCAGGGCCGGGTGGCCAGCCGCCGCAGGGAGCCATCGCCGCGCGACAGGATCTCTCCGGCCACGGCGAGGGCATCCTGCCCTCGCGTCCCCGTTCCAAGGAGAATGGCCAGAAGCTCTTGCGCCGTCAACGCGCCGGGGCCGACCGCCCAGAAACGCTCGCGCGGCCGGTCGTGTTCGAGGTGCTCCGAAAGACGCAGCGGCATGGGAAACACTAGGGAGGCGTCCTCGATCCGACATAGCCAGAATTACGCCGTGCGGCGCCTAACGGCCGGTCGATTCCGGAGCGATGATTGAGCTGCCACCCCGTGCCTTGCGCACCCATCCACGAGGCGACGCCGTCCCCGTCGTACACTCCAACCTCGTGGAGACCTCATGCGTACTAGATCCGCAGTGATTGCTGCCACCTTAGCCGTCCTGTCGGCGTGTACCGACCATTCGGCGGCTCCAACTGGCTTCGACCTGTCCGCGGCACGCAGCGGCGTGCCGTTCACCACAGGTCTTGCGAGCCCGGCATGGCAGGAGAAGGCAGCCGGCCTCGTTTCCCAGGCGGGCTTCAACCCTCAGACTGCAACGCACGCGTATCCCCTCCTCGGCGTCGCGCAGTACCTCGCCGTGCAGCGGGCCGAAGCCCAAGGTCTCGGCGGCCGAGCGCAGTTTGAGGCAGACCGTGGCGCTGTCGCAGGCGCCTCGGCAGTCGTGCTCACGTACCTCTTTCCTAGTCAGGCCCAGGCACTGGAGGATCTGGTTACGACGCAGACGAATGCCGGCCCCGGTGAACCACACCCCGCATTCGCACGCGGTGAAGCAATCGGTCGCGCGGTAGGGGCCGGAATCGTCGTGCGAGCTCAGGGTGACGGGTTTAGCGCACCGTTCACCGGTACCATTCCAACGGCCCCCGGGTTCTGGATTAGCAACACCACCCCGCCGACGATCGCGGGAGGGCAGCTGCCGGGGGTGACACCCTGGTTCCTGACCTCGGCCAGCCAGTTCCGGCCGGGGCCACCGCCGGTGTTTGGGTCTGCGGCGTTCGTGACGGCGCGCGACGAAATCCGGCAGATCTCCGATACCCGCACTGCCGAGCAGATACGGATCGCCGCCTACTGGGCGCTGAGCGTCGGTACGCCGACCACGGCCGGGTTCTGGATCCAGGTCGCGACTGACGGGATCGGCCAGCACAGCCTGTCCGAGCGCGAGGCGACACACCTTTACGCCCTGCTCAGCACGACGATGTTCGACGCGCAGATCGGTTGCTGGGATGCGAAGGAGACGTACTGGTTCATCCGGCCGTGGCAGGCGGACGCATTGATCACCGTCGTCGCCGCCGTCGGAAAACCCAACCACCCGGCATACCCCTCCGGCCACAGCTGCCTCTCCGCATCGGGTGCGGAAGTGCTGAGCACGTTCTTCCCCGAGCAGACCGCGCAATTGAATGCGATGGTTACCGAGGCGGGGCTGTCGCGCATGTACGGAGGGATTCACTACCGGTTCGACATTGATGCCGGACAAGCGTTGGGACGTAACGTGGCGCGATTCACGATCGCGGCAGACCAATCGGGGAATTCGGTGCTGACGCTACACTAGAATAGCAACCAGAAAATGTGTAGGGGCGCAGCATGCTGCGCCCCTACCTGATGTCTACGCCCCCGCTCCGTGGCACTTCTTGAACTTCTTGCCGCTGCCGCAGGGACAGGGGTCGTTGCGTCCGACGCCGGCGTACGGGTTGGGCGCGAAGCCCGGCTCTGGCTTGGGCAGTGGCGGCGGATTGCCGCTCGACACGAGACCGTCTGCGGCCGGTTTCGACGCCGTCATTGGCCCCTGCTTTTTCGGCTGCCCGCCGATCGGGCCGGTCACCGATTGGCTTGGCCCTCCCCGAGGGGGGCCAATCTCGATCTGCAGCTTGAGCCAGCGTTCCGCGAACGTCGTTTGCAGATCGTTCATGAGGCCGACGAACATCTCGTAGGCTTCTTGTTTGTACTCGACGAGTGGGTCCTTCTGGCCCCAGGCGCGGTAGTAGATGCCTTCGCGCAGCTGGTCGAGATCGTACAGATGGTCCTTCCACTTCTCGTCGATCACGCCGAGGGTGACGTGGGACAACGCCTGCTCGCCGAGATTATTCGCGCCGACCTTGGCCTCGACGTCGCGCAAATAGCCAAGCTTCTGCTGGAAGGCGTCGCGCGTGGCTTTCTGAGCCGCCCGCAGCAGCTCCTCACGCGTCTTGATCACAGCCGGATCGGTGACGCCCGGGATGGACGTCAGGAACTTCTGCAGGAACTCCGTGTCGATCAGCCCGCGGTCCCACTGCCCGGGATCGTCGTAGTCCGCCAGGAGCGTCTCGACGAGGTGCTCGACCGCGGTGTCGATCATCCGCTGCGCCTCGGCCTTCAGCTCTTCCCCGCCCTCGAGCGCATACAGTCGCTGCGAGTAGATGACCTCGCGCTGCTTGTTCATGACGTCGTCGAACTGCAGCAGCTTCTTGCGCGCCTGGAAATTCTGGAGTTCGACGCGCTTCTGCGCCTGGCCGATGGCGGCCGTGACCCATGGATGGGTAATGACCTCACCCTCTTCGGCGCCGGTGCGGTCCATGATGCGCGCGATGCGGTCGGACCCGAAGAGCCGCATGAGGTCGTCTTCGAGCGACATATAGAACACGCTCTGCCCCGGATCGCCCTGACGCCCCGAGCGACCGCGCAGCTGGCGGTCGATGCGCCGCGCCTCGTGACGCTCCGTTCCGATGATGACGAGGCCACACGGCGGATCCTCGTTGCACTCCAGCTCTTTGATCTGGGCGGGAGCCAGGTCGGGCTGCTCCACCATCTGGCCGAACGGCGCCTCGCGCGACTTGATGCCGCAGACCTGACACTTCTTGACGCCCGGGCCGAGTTTGATGTCGGTGCCGCGGCCGGCCATGTTCGTCGCGATCGTGATGGAGCCGGGCTGGCCCGCCTGCGCGACGATCTCCGCCTCGCGCTGGTGAAACTTGGCGTTCAGCACCTCGTGCTTGAGCCCGCGCCGCTTCAGGATGCGGGCCAGTGTCTCTGAGACTTCGACGTTGGTCGTCCCGACCAGCACCGGCAGGCCGCGCTTATGCTGGCGCTCCACTTCTTCCATGATCGCGTCGTACTTCTCTTTGCGCGTCTTGTAGACGAGGTCGTGCTTGTCCACGCGCCGCACGGGCCGATTGGTGGGAATGACCACGACGTTGAGTTTGTAGATGTCGTGAAACTCGGTCTCTTCCGTCTCGGCGGTGCCCGTCATGCCCGACAGCTTCTCGTGCATGCGGAAGTAGTTCTGGATCGTGATCGTCGCGAGGGTCTGTGACTCCTCGCGGACCGCCACACCTTCCTTCGCCTCCACCGCCTGGTGCAACCCGTCCGACCAGCGCCGGCCCGGCATCAACCGGCCGGTGAACTCGTCGACGATAAAGACCTGCCCCTCCTGCACGACGTATTCCACGTCTTTCTCATACAGCGCATGCGCCTGCAGCAGTTTATGGATGATGTGCAGTGTTTCGCTCTTGGCCGCGTATTCGCCCTCCACCGCCCGGCGCCGTTCGATCTTCTCCGCCGGCGTGAGGTCCGGGTCGCGCTCCAGATCGTGAATGGCGTGCGAGATGTCGGGCACCACGAACAGCGTCGGATCCTGCGGGGACATCGTCTCCACGCCCCTGTCGCTCAAGTGCACGGAGCGGCCGCGCTCATCCATGACGAAGTACAGATCATCTTCGATATCGCGCATCTTCTGGTCGCGTGCCGGCAGCTTGCGGTCGGCGAGCCGGTCGAGCTCGACGCGCTGCACCTGTTGCTTGACGCCTTGCTCGTTCAGGAGCTTCAACAGCTTCCGGTTCTTCGGCATGCCCAGCTGTGCCTTGTACAGCAGCTTCGCGCCCTCGTAACTCGTGTCCGGGTTCTCGAGCAGCGGCTCGGCCTTCGCAATCAGATCGTTGGCGATCGCGGTCTGCTTGCGCACCAACTGCACGACCTGGGCGTTGTACAGTGCGTACTTCTCATCCGACTCCGCGCCAACGACCCCGGAGATGATGAGGGGCGTGCGCGCTTCGTCGATCAGAATCGAATCCACCTCGTCGATGATCGCGTACACGTGGCCACGCTGGACCCGGTGCTCCAGGCTGCCGACCATGTTGTCGCGGAGGTAGTCGAAGCCGAATTCGTTGTTGGTGCCGTACGTGATATCGCACAGATAGGCCGCGCGCCGCTCGGGGGTCGACGGCTGCGTGTCGTCGATGCAGCCCACCGTCAGACCGAGCCATTTGAACAGGTGACCCATCCACTGCGAGTCGCGCCGCGCCAGGTAGTTGTTCACCGTAACGAGATGCGCGCCCCGACCCGCCAACGCGTTGAGATACAGCGGCAGCGTCGCGACGAGCGTCTTGCCCTCGCCGGTCGCCATTTCGGCGATCTTGCCCTGATGCAGCACGATGCCGCCGATGAGCTGGACGTCGTAGGGCACCATGTCCCACTTCATCGCGTGCCCGGTGACGACGACCTCGCTCCCCAGCAGACGGCGGGCCGCTTCGCGCACCGTCGCGAACGCTTCCGGCAGCAGGTCGTCCAGCGTGTGCTGCAGCTCGGAGACGAACTCCTGCTCCGCTTTTCTCAACTGCTCGGTGAGATTGGCGCGCTCCTCGGGATCGGGGCAGTCGTGCTTCGCCTTCTTGAGGCGCTCGACTTCGGCGTGCTGAGCGCCGGTGCGCTCGGCGATCGCCGCGCGGAACTTGGCGGTCTGCGCCTGCAGCTCGGCGTCCCCGATGTCTTTGAGGCGCGCTTCGTGCTCGTGAATCGCATCCACAATCGGCTGGATGCGCTTCAACTCGCGATCGAACTGTGTTCCGAAGATTCTCGTGAACCAGCGATTAGCCATTACACTCCTAGCGATACAGCCCGTGAGCGCCGATGTATTCGCGCACCGAATCGGGCACTAAATATCGAATGGAAAGCCCCTGTGTGACGCGCTCCCGCACCTTCGTCGCGGAGAGGTCGATCATGGGTACCGGGATGACTCGCTTGATCAGCGGGTGGCGCACCACGCTCGCCCCCGGCCGGGCGAACACGACGATGTCGGCAAGTCGCGGGAGAGCTTCAACTTCCCACCACGCAGCCAAGTCTCGGGCGGCGTCTGCCCCCAGCAATAACGTGAACCGGTTCCCGGGCTCGCGATCGCCCAGGGCCCGCAGGGTTCGAACCGTGTAGGAGGGTGTCGGCAACCCCAGTTCCACCCGCTCCACGCCCAGGCGGGGATTCCCCGCGACCGCCAAGTCCAGCATCTCGGCCCGTTGCTCCGGCGTCGCCTGATGAGCCGCGCGCTTGAAGGGCTGCTCGCGCGCGGGAAGGAACCGCACGTTGGACCCCAGCGCGTCCGCCGCTGCTTCTGCCACGATCAAGTGTGCGACGTGCACGGGGTCGAACGAGCCCCCGAACAGCGCCCCCCCGGCCACGCCGGTCAGGGTGTAGAGGGGGAGGGGGTCGACGGGGTCGCGGGGGTCGCGCTGGAATCGGCCGCCGCTGGGCACGTGCGGGCGAGATCTGTCGCGTTCGCGTAGAAGCGGCGCAGGTGCTCGCACGTCTCCTGCAGCTCCTGCTTGTAACCGATCGCGCGATAGCTGTCCACCAGCCGCAGCAGCGCGTCAGGCGCCCGCTGCGCCGTGGGATAATTGGCGATCACGTCCTTGAAGTAGATGATCGCCGAGTCAAACGCCTTGCGCCGCAGGTAAAAGATGCCCGTCTTGTATGTCTTCTCGGCAAACTGGCTCTCGAGGCGCCGCACGTGCAGGCGGGCGCGCCCGGCGGCATCGCTGTCGGGAAAGCGGCCTGCCAGCTCCTGGTAGATCGCCAAGGCGGTCTCGCCGTATGACGGGTCGAGCTCGGGCCGGTGCCAGAGGCGGAGGTTCGCGTCGCCGGCTCTCAGGAGCGCCAGCGGCGCGTACTCCGAAGTCGAGAATTCGTCGGCGACTTTCCGGAACTCACTCGCCGCCTGCACGAAGTCGCCGAGCTGAAACCAGCACTCGGCGAGGTAATACCGCACCTCCGCCAGCTCGGGCGTCCCAGGCGTGAGCTCGAAAGTGACACGCTGCAGAATCGTCTGCGCGCGGCGAAAATCGCCGCGGTGGAACAGTTCCATGGCACGACGGAGATCGACGTCGGCCGGCACTACCGGCGCGGCCCGCGGGACGCGGCCGCGCGGATGACACGCGGCCCCTCCCAGTCCACTCAGGGCCACAACGATTGCCAGCATCCCGATCGTCCGTTGCATCGTCATTCCGGTTCAGCCTTTCCTAACGCGTTGAGCTTTTCCTGCGCGCGCTGCGAAATCGTATCTCCGGGTGTCCCGCCGGCGAGCGCCTGCTGATAACTCTCCATCGCCCCCGCCACGTCGCCCTGCGCGAGGCGCACGTCGCCGAGTCCCAGGAACGCGCCTCGCACGACATCCGGCGAGGCCCCGGGTGCCGTCGCACGGCGGAACCACCCTTCGGCGTCGGCCGGGCGGCCCTGCTCGAGCGCGATCTGGCCTTCCACGAGCGCGCAGAGCCCCAAACCCTCGCGCGCCTGCTCGACCACCGTGGCCGCCCGCTGTCGCCTGACCACGCCCTCAAAGACGCGCACCGCCGTGCTACAGTCGCGGACCCGGACCAGCGTCAGCCCGTACACGAACAGTAGCGAGTCGGCTCGCGCGGCGTCGACCGCCGAGGCCGCTGCAACCGGCAACAGGGCGCGCGCCTCGGCCGTATCGCCCCGGTCGACCGCATCGAGGGCAGCGAGCACGACGTACCGCCCGAGCGGCCGGCGGGGCGCGACCTCGCGCAGTCCCGTGAGGGCGCTCGCCAGCGCGGTGCGGTCGTTGGCGGTCAGCGCGGCCCGCGCGACCCGTTCCAACCCGTCAGCGGCTTCGTCGACCCGTGAGCGGTCTCGCTTGGCGAGCGAGCCGTAGGCTTCGGCCGCCAGCCCATAGTCCTCGGCATGCATCGCCGCCGCGGCCAGCTTGGCGAGCAGCACCGCGCTCCCCGCGTCCGATTTGCGTCCCAGCTGGTATTCCGCCAGCGCGTCGACGTAGGAGGCCGCCGCATACGCACGATCGCCGAGCTCCTCGTGATTCGAGGCGGAACGGGTGCAGGCCAGCAAGAAGACGAGCGACACCACTACGAGCCGTTTCACTTCTTTTTCTTCTTTCGGTCAGGTTTCGCGGCGTCCCCGCCCCCGCCCCCGCCCCCGTCCGCGCCCCCGCCGCCGTCGGCGCCAACCGGGGTCACGTCCGAACGGGAAAGGAGTGCGAGGTACGCCTCTACCCTCGGATCTTCCGGCCGTCGCGCTCGCAGCGCCTCCCACACGGTGCGCGCCGCCAACCCATCACCAGCGAGGTAGCACGCCAGCCCCAGCATCGCGGCGGCATCGAGGAAGGACGGGCGCTCGCGCACGATGATCTGGAAATGCTCGTGCGCGTCCAACGCGCGACCGGCCTCCAGGAGCACTCGGCCCAGCTTGTAGCGCAGGTCGTGAAAGCCGGGGCCCAGCTCCAGCGCCGCCTCGTACTGTGCGACCGCTTCGTTCAGTCCACCCGCTTCGTAATACGCTTGCGCCAGCGCCGCATGTTGATTGGCGAGCTTCGCCGCAACGTGGCCGTGGAATCCACCGCGCCGCTCCGAGGTCACCTGGCGGGCGCGCCGCAGCACCGCGTTCGCCTCTTCCTCGCGACCCAGCTCGTTCAGCACGAGCGCCCGATGGATCAAGGCCTCGATGTAGTTCGGATTGAGCGCGAGGGCGCGATCGAGCTGTTCCAGCGCCTTGTCGGACTGTCCGGCGAGCGAGTACGAGAGACCGAGCAGGTGATGCGCGTCCGCAAACGCGCGGCCGGTGGCGATGACCTCCTCGAGGAGATGAATCGCACCGTAGTAGTCCTGCAGCTGAAACCGCTCGTTAGCCTGCTCGACTAGGCGCTCGGGACTGACGTCCATGAACCTCCTCGTACCAGTCTACGAACTTGCGGATGCCTTCCGCGATGCCGACGCGCGGCTTGAAGCCCAACACGCGTCCGGCGTGGGTCAGATCGGCATCGGTCAACCGCACGTCGCCCGGCTGATCGGGCTGAAGCTCGATGCGCGCTTCCTGACCGAGCGCCGTAGCGATGAGCGCAATCAGGCGGTCGAGGCGCACGCGGTCGCCGCCACCCAGATTGACCGTCTCGACCGTGCCGGGAACCGCATCAGCGGTCCACGCGAGCGCGGCGACGATGCCGTCCACGCAGTCGGTAATATAGGTATAGTCGCGCTCGCTCGATCCATCCCCATGCATCCGCACCGGTCGTCCCCGGGCGATCAGGTCCGTAAACTTGTGGATCGCCAGATCGGGCCGCTGCCGCGGGCCGTAGACCGTGAAGAACCGCAGGCAGATGATCTTGAGCGGGTAGAGGTGGGCAAAGGCATGCGCGAGAAGCTCCGCCGCGCGTTTGCTGGCCGCGTACGGCGAGATCGGCGACACGGCGGGGGAATCCTCGGCGAATGGCGCGGGCGTCGCGTTCCCGTACACGGACGACGATGACCCGAACACGATTCGCGACAATCCCACCCGGCGTGCCGCATCGATCAGGCGCGCGGTCGCGGTGACGTTCGCTTCCATGTAGGAGCCGGGATCGTCGAGAGACGGCCGGACGCCGGGCTTTGCCGCGAGATGGATGACGGCTTCGACACCGTCCACCGGCATCGGGTCGCGAGCGACATCGGCTTCGACGAAGCGAAACCCGGGAAGCTTGCGAAGGCCCGCGAGATTGCGCTCTTTGACGTCGCGACCATAGAACGGATCGAAGTTATCGACACCGGTGACCTCGTGGCCGCGCCCGATGAGCGCCTCGCTCACATGCGATCCTATGAAACCCGCGGCGCCGGTGACCAGAAACCGCTGCTTCACGGCTGCCCTACTCCCTCGTGCTTCACGATCGCACGGAAGTACTCAATGGTACGGCGGAGCCCTTCGTCGAGCGACACCTTCGGCTCCCATCCCAGCGTCTTGCGCACGTGCGTGATGTCCGGCTGGCGCACCTGCGGGTCGTCCACCGGCAGCGGCCGCTCGACGAGCTTGCTCTTGCTCCCCGTCAACGCGAGCACGCGCTCCGCGAGCTGCCGCACGGTGAACTCGTGCGGGTTGCCGATGTTCGTGGGGTCCGCGCTCCCGTGCTCGAACAACCGCATGATCCCCTCGATCAGATCGTCCACATAACAGAACGAGCGGGTCTGGGAGCCATCGCCGTAGATGGTGAGGAGCTCCCCGCGCAGCGCCTGTACGATAAAGTTCGACACGACGCGCCCGTCGTTCGGGCGCATGCGGGGCCCGTAGGTGTTGAAGATGCGCACGATTCGCGTGTCGAGTCCGTGGTAGCGGTGGTACGCCATCGTCATCGCTTCGGCGAAGCGTTTGGCTTCGTCGTACACACCGCGGGGCCCCACCGGATTGACGTTTCCCCAGTACGACTCGGGCTGCGGGTGGACCTGCGGATCACCGTACACCTCGGACGTCGACGCGAGCAGGAACCGAGCGCCCTTCGCCTTGGCGAGACCGAGGCTGTTGTGGGTGCCGAGCGCACCGACTTTGAGGGTCGGGATGGGATGTTCGAGATAATCGATCGGGCTCGCGGGACTGGCGAAGTGCAGGATGCCGTCGAGCGGTCCCGGGACGTCGATGAACTTCGAGACGTCGTGACGCAGCGCCTTGAAGCGCGCGTTGCCCTCGAGGTGGGTGAGGTTTCCGGGGCTGCCGGTCAGGAAGTTGTCCATGCCCACGACCGTATGCCCGGCCGCGAGCAGCCGGTCGCAGAGGTGGGATCCCAGGAAGCCGGCGGCTCCTGTTACGAGGATGCGCATGTCACCCGGCGGCCGATGCTGTCGTACGTGAAGCCGAGCTTGGCGAGGCGGGCCGGGTCGTACAGATTGCGGCCGTCCACGATGAGCGGCCGCCGCATGAGCTGTTTCATCCGCGGAAAATCGGGGTTGCGGTATTCAAGCCACTCCGTCACGATGGCGAGCCCATCGGCCCCCGTGAGGGCATCGAATGCGTGGTCCGCATAGTACACGCGATCTCCCAAATGGCGCCGCGCGGTCTCGCGCGCGGCGGGATCGTGCGCGCGGACCGTCGCGCCGGCCGCAAGCAACGCCTCGATCAGAACGAGGGCCGGGCTGGCCCGCACGTCGTCCGTCTCCGCCTTGAAGGCGAGCCCCCACACGGCGATCGAGCGGCCCTTCACCTGCCCGTCGAAATGCCGCTCCAGCTTGTCGAACAGGAGCCGCTTTTGGCGCCCATTCGCCGCCTCGACGGCCTTGAGGATATCGAGCGGGACGTTGCGCTCCTCCGCGGTGCGGATCAACGCCTGGACGTCTTTCGGAAAGCACGAACCGCCGTACCCCGGGCCGGGAAACAGGAACGCCTGGCCGATGCGCCGGTCCGAGCCGATCCCGCGCCGCACCTGCGTCACGTCCGCCCCCACCGTTTCGCACAGCTGCGCGATCTGATTCATGAACGAGATGCGCGTCGCGAGGATGGCGTTGGCCGCGTACTTCGTCATCTCGGCCGACGGAATGTCCATGAAGATCAGCGGATTCCCGGTGCGCACGAACGGCGCGTACAACTGCTCGAGCACCGCAGCGGCATCGGGGGAGTCGACCCCGACCACCACGCGATCGGGCTTCATGAAGTCTTCAACCGCGGCGCCTTCCTTGAGGAATTCGGGATTCGAGCAAACGTGAAACGGCGTCGTCGTCTTGGCGGCGATCTGCGCCCGCACCTTCTCGGCCGTGCCGACCGGGACGGTGCTCTTCGTGACGACGACCTTGGGCGCGTTCATGTGCTCGCCGATCGTCGTGGCGACGGCGAGCACGTGCTGCAGATCGGCCGATCCGTCTTCGTCGGGCGGCGTCCCCACCGCGATGAATACGACCTCGGCGCGCTCGACGGCGTTACCGACGTCAGTCGTGAAGGTCAGCCTACCTTCGCGTTGATTGCGGACGACGATCGGCTCGAGCCCGGGCTCGTAGATCGGAAGCTTGTTCGCTTTCAGGCTTTTGATCTTGCCCGCGTCGACGTCGGCGCAGACGACGTCATTTCCCGTTTCGGCGAGACACGCACCCACCACCAGACCTACATATCCGGTGCCGACGACGGCGACCTTCACGCGCGGGGACCCGCCTTGGGCAACACATGCCGGGTGTCCACCACCGCGCGCGCGTTCCGCGAGATCAGCTTGTAATCAATCGCCGCGTGATCGGTGACGATGATGACGCAATCGGCCTGTTTGAGCGTTTCCGCGGTGAGCGGCACCGAACTGAGCCCGATGTTGTCTTCATTCAGGACCGGCACGTGCGGGTCGTGGTAGGACACCTCGGCGCCGCGCAGATGCAGCAGGCGGATCACGTCCAACGCCGGGCTTTCGCGGATATCGTCGATGTTTTTCTTGTACGCGACACCCACGAGCAAGACTCGGCTGCCCCGGGCCGCTTTCCCCTGGTCGTTGAGCATGTCAACGACCTTCCCAACCCAGAACTCCGGCATCTCGGCATTCATCTCGCCCGCCAGCTCGATGAACCGGGTTTTGTAGTTGAGCGTCCGCATCTTCCAGGCGAGGTAGTGCGGATCGAGGGGGATGCAGTGACCGCCGACGCCGGGACCGGGGGTGAACTTCATGAAACCGAACGGTTTCGTCGCGGCGGCTTCGATCACTTCCCACACATCGACACCGAGTTTGTCGCACACGATCGCCATTTCGTTCGCGAGCCCGATGTTGACGCTGCGGAACGTATTCTCGAGGATCTTCACGAGCTCCGCCGCTTCGGGCGACGACACCGGCACGAGCGTATCGATCGCCGGCTGGTAGAGCGCCGTCGCGACTTTCAGGCAGGCGGGCGTGATGCCGCCGATCACCTTCGGAGTGTTGCGGGTGTTGTAGCGCTCGTTGCCCGGATCGACGCGCTCCGGAGAGAACGCCAGGAAGAAGTCCTGCCCGACTTTGAGGCCAGTCGACTCGAGCGCGGGGAGCATCAGCTCGCGCGTCGTGCCCGGATACGTCGTCGACTCGAGCACGACGAGCTGCCCCTTCCGCAGCACGCGCTTCACCGATTCCGTCGCCGCCAGGACGTAGCTGACGTCGGGGTCTTTGGTCTTGGACAGCGGCGTGGGTACGCTGATCGAGATGACGTCAGGCTCCTTCAGGCGCGTCAAATCGGCCGTCGCGGAAAACTTCTTGGCGCTCACCGCGTCGGCGACGGTCGCGGCGGGTACGTCCTGAATGTGCGAACGGCCGGCGTTCAGCAAATCGACGACTTTGGCATTCACGTCCACCCCGAGCACGCGGTAGCCGGCTCGTACCAGCTCCATCGCGAGTGGGAGTCCGACATAGCCGAGGCCGACGACGCCGAAGATCGCGGTGCGGTCCTTCGCTTTCGCGAGGAGCGAATCGACGATGGTGGGTGCAGCGGCAGTCGCAGTCATGGAGTCTCCGGGGCGCCACCGCGCGCCAGTGAGCGGGAGGCGGCTTCGAGCACGCGGACGACGCGCACACCGTCCGCGGCGCTCGCGCGCGGCGGTTCCCGGCCCTGCGCGGCGCGGACGAAATGCGCCAACTCGGCCGCGAGGGGCTCCACGGCCGGAATACGAGGAATGAAGATATCGCCCTCCCGAATCGCCAGGCTTTCGCCGAACGAGCGGTACTCGGGCGCGCGCTCCACGCCCTTGTCGTAGATCCGCAGCTTTTCGCGCGGCTCCATATCGTCAAAGACCACCATTTTCTTGGCGCCAACCACCGTCAGTTTCCGCTCCTTGTGGGGATCGAGCCACGACATCTGGACGTGGGCGATCACGCCGCTCTCGAACTCCATCGTGAGAAACACGACGTCTTCGATCCCGGGCTGGAGATAGCTCTTGCCGTGCGCCGCGACTCGGACGGGTTCCTCACCAAGCAGATACAGGGCCACCGATACATCGTGGGGCCCAAAGCTCCACAGCGCATTCTCGTCCTTGCGCACCTGCCCCAGATTGACCCGGAGCCCGTACAGATAGAATACCCTGCCCAGCTCGCCTGTCTGTACCATCTCGCGGAGCCGCTCGACGGCGGGATGATAGACCAGCAGATGGCCGGCCAGCACCGGCAGGCTCTTCTGCGCTCCCCGCTTCGCCACCGCCTCGGCGTCGCGCACGTTCAGCGCGAACGGCTTCTCGACCAGAACCGGCTTCCCCGCCTCCAGCACCTGAAGCGCGACCGCCGCGTGTGTCGCGGCGGGGGACGCCACAATCACCGCATCGACGACCGAGAGGAGCGCTGCGACGTCGCCCGTAACCAGGGCGCCGGGATACTGGCGCGACACGCGCTCGCGGACCTCGGGATCGGTGTCGCAGACCGCCGCGAGCTCACCTTCCGCCAGCCCGGCAACCGTCCGGACGTGGTTACGCCCCCACGCGCCGGCGCCGACTACGCCGATCTTGAGCCGTGTCACCGATAGAATCCACGAATCGCATCGATGACCCGATCGAGCTGCGCCCTGGTGAGCTCAGGATAGATCGGCAGCGAAATCGCCTCGCGCGACGCCTGCTCCGCCTGCGGCAGGCTGCCGTCCTTGTAGCCGAGGTGCGCAAAACAGGGCTGGCGGTGCAGCGGGATCGGATAGTACACCGCGTGTCCGATCCCTTCCTTCTTTAGATGCGCCTGCAACGCGTCGCGCCGCTCGGCACGCAGTGTGTACTGATGAAAGATGTGCTCGTTCGCCGGATCCACGACGGGCGGCTTGACCTGCGGCACGCCGGTCAACGCCTTCGAGTAGTACGCGGCGTGCTCGCGGCGCTTGGCCGACCACTGCGAGAGGTGCGGCAGCTTGGCGAGGAGCACCGCGGCCTGAAGTGTGTCGAGCCGCGAGTTGGTGCCGACCTCGTCGTGATGGTACTGCTTGGCACCGCCGTGCAGCCGCAACTTCTTGAGCCGATCGGCTGCCGCACCGTCCGACGTAACCATCATCCCGCCGTCACCCCAGGCGCCGAGATTCTTGCTGGGGAAGAACGAATAGCCCGTCACCCACCCCAACTCTCCCGCCACGCGCCACTCGCCGTCCATTTTGCGGCGCGCGCCGATCGCCTGGGCGGCGTCTTCGATGATCCTGAGACCCTTCGCTTGGGCGATCGACATCAGCTCGAGCATGTCCGCCATTTGCCCGTACAGGTGCACGGGCATGATCGCGCGCGTGCGCGGCGTGATCGCACGCTTCACCGCGGCGGGATCGATGTTGAACGTATCGGGCTGAATGTCCACGAAGACGGGCGTGGCGCCCGCGTTATGAATCGTGCCGGCCGTCGCGAAGAAGGTGAACGGCGTCGTAATGACTTCGTCGCCCGGCTTCAGATTCAGCGCCTTGAGCGGCAACAGCAGCGCATCGGTACCGCTCGCGCAGCCGATGCCGTGTTTGGCATGCGACAGCCGGGCGACGGCCGTCTCGAGCTCCGGCACCGCCGGGCCCATGATGAATTGCTGGGTCTCGACCACCTTCATCATGGCGGACAGCACGTCGTCCTTGATCGTCGAGTACTGCGCGACGAGATCCAGCATCGGTACGTTCATGACGCGCGCACCTTCGCCGGCTTGATCTGGCGCAGCGCGCCTCCCAACTCCTGATAGCTGGCGCCGCAGGCGGCGCAGGTGGCCTGATCGCCGGTCGGATGCAGCCGCTCGCCGCACTGGCACATCCAGCCCACGCGGCGCGCGGGTACGCCGACCATCAAGCCGTACGCGGGCACGTCGGAGGTGACGACGGCACCGGCACCAATGAACGCGTACTCCCCCAGCGTGACGCCGCAGACGATCGTCGCGTTGGCCCCGATCGAGCCGCCGCGTTTCACCAGCGTGCGCCGGTATTCGTTCTTGCGTGACACGTGCGCGCGCGGGTTCATGACATTGGTGAACACGCAGGACGGCCCGCAGAAGACGTCGTCTTCCAGCTCGACGCCTTCGTAAATCGAGACGTTGTTCTGGATCTTGACGTTGTTACCGATTTTCGTGCCGGGCATCACGACGACGTTCTGGCCGAGGTTGCAGCGCTCGCCGATCACGGCGCCGGGCATCACGTGCGAAAAGTGCCAGATTTTCGTGCCGTCGCCGATCACCGCTCCATCATCGACATAGCTGGACTCGTGCGCGAAATAGCTTACGTGCCGATGATCTTGCACTCGAGCTCCAGAGTGACGCCGGTCTTCTTCGCCACCGTCTTGCGCACGTGCTCGATCACCTTGAGGACGTCGCTCGCGGTCGCGGTGCCCTTGTTGATGATGTAGTTGGCGTGCAGGGTGGACACCTGCGCGCTGCCGATCGTGAAGCCCTTCAGGCCGCACTCATCGATCAACATCCCGGCGGTCTTGGTGCCGCTGGGATTGGTGAATGTCGAGCCGCAGCACGGCTGATCGAACGGGGTGCCGGCTTTGCGCCAGCGGAGCAACTTGCCCTGCAGCTCCTTCAGCTTCGCGGGCGATTCTTCGCCCAGCACGAGCTTCGCCTCGAGGACGATCCCTTCGAGGTTGGAGGAGCGGTACTTGAACGAGATCTGTTTGCGGGTGAGCTGCTTCACCTTGCCGCGCGGGTCCATCACCGTGACTTCGGTGACGACCTCGGCGAACTCGGCGCCGTGGCAGCCGGCGTTCATGTAGATGCCGCCGCCGACGCTGCCCGGGACGCCCAGGAACCGCTCCACTCCCGCGAACCCGGCTTCGGCGGTGCGGCGCGCCAGGATCGGCGTCGGCATCCCCGCGCCGACGATCGCCGTCGCGCCTTTCATTTCAAAGCGGTCCAACCCCTTCCCCATCCGGATCACCACCCCGGGGAAGCCGCCGTCCTTGACCAGCACATTCGAGCCAAGTCCGATCACGAGCCAGGGGAGCCCGCGGTCCTGTGCCAGCTCCAGGGCACGGACCACGTCCTCGGTGTCGGCCGGCATCGCGAGGTAGCGCGCCGGGCCGCCGATTCGCCAGGTGTTGTAGCGCGACAGCGGCTCGTTCTCGAGCAGCTTGCCGCGGAATTTGATTTTTGGCGCGGGCGGGGGTGGAGGCGCAGCCTTCGCGACCTTCGCCCCTTTGGCGGGCTTGGCTACGCGTTTGCTGCCGCTATCTGCCCGCCGGTCCGCGTCTTTTCGACGTTCGCTTTTTCGTGCCATTCCTGTAGGCTCCTAACGCTCCCGGTGCGGCTGCGGAGCGCAATGATCGCATCACACGCGGCGCTCGCCGCGGACATGGTCGTCGTGTACGGCACCCGATGCACCAGCGCGGCGCGCCGGATGGCGTAGTCGTCCACCTGCGTGAACTTCCCCAGCGGCGTGTTGATCAACAACTGCACTTCGCCGGACACGATCAGATCGATCGCGTTCGGGCGTCCTTCGTGCACCTTCAGCACCCGCTCCGCCGGCACACCGCGGCCCCGGAGATAGCGCTCCGTCCCCTCCGTCGCCAGGATGCGGAACCCTAGCTCGTGGAAGCGGCGGGCGATCGGCAACACCGTCGGCTTGTCGTGGTCGTTCACCGTGACGAAGATCGTGCCCTCGAGGGGCAGGCTGCCCTCCGCCGCGATCTGCGCCTTCGCGAACGCCATGCCAAAACTGTCCGCCAGACCCATCGCTTCGCCGGTCGAGCGCATTTCCGGCCCCAACACTGTATCCACACCGGGCAGTTTCGTGAAGGGGAAGACCGCCTCTTTCACGGCTACCCCGGCGACGGGAAGCTCATCGGGAAGGCCCAAATCGTCCAGTGTCCGCCCCACGATGACCGCCGCGGCAAGCTTTGCGAGGGGGACCCCAGTGGCCTTGCTCACGAACGGCACGGTCCGGGACGCCCGCGGGTTGACCTCCAGGACGTAGACAACGCCCTTCTGGATGGCGTACTGCACGTTGATCAGCCCCACCACGCCGAGCGCCTTGGCGAACGCCTGGGTGTGGCGTCGCATTTCGTCCACCTGACGATCGCCGATCAAATAGGGCGGCAACACGCAGGCGGAGTCGCCCGAATGCACCCCCGCATCCTCGATATGCTGCATCACGCCGCCGATCACGCAGCGCGTCCCATCGGCGATCGCATCTACGTCCGCTTCGAACGCGTCCTCCAGGAAGCGGTCGATCAGCACCGGGTGTTCCGGCGCGACGCGCGCCGCTTTGACGAAGTAATCACGCAGCGAGCCGTCGTCGTACACGATCTCCATCGCGCGGCCGCCGAGCACGTAGGACGGCCGCACCAGAACCGGGTACCCGATCCGCTGCGCCACCCCGACGGCCTCGTCGACCGAGCGGGCGATCCCATTGGGCGGCTGCGTGATGCCCAGCTTGTCCGCCAGCTCCTCGAAGCGCTCGCGGTCCTCGGCGATGTCGATTGCGTCCGGCGATGTGCCCAGCACCGGCACGCCCGCCGCCTCGAGCGGCTTGGTGAGCTGCAACGGCGTCTGGCCCCCGAGCTGAACCACGACCCCCTTGGGCCGCTCCCAGCGCGTGATCTCCAAGACATCCTCGAACGTCAGCGGCTCGAAGTACAGCTTGTCCGAGATGTCGAAGTCGGTCGACACCGTCTCGGGATTCGAGTTGATCATGATCGTCTTGAAGCCGAGCTCGCGGAACGCGAGTCCGGCGCGCACGCAGCAGTAGTCGAATTCCACCCCCTGCCCGATGCGGTTCGGACCGCTGCCGAGAATCACGATGCCCTGCTCGCCGAACGGCGTGGACTCGTTCTCCTCGTCGTAGGACGAATAGAGATACGGCGTGGACGACGGAAACTCGCCGGCGCAGGTGTCCACGGTCTTGTAGGCCGGGTGGATACCGAGGCTCCAGCGCTGTTCGCGAATCGCCGACTCCGTGGTGTTGCGCAGCGCGGCGAGCTGGAGGTCGGAGAATCCCAGGCGCTTCATGCGCTTGAGCTCCCTCGCCCCGACGACCGGGAGCCCGCTGAACCAGCGCTCCGCCGCGACGAGCTCCTCGAGCTGATAGAGGAACCAGGGGTCGATGCCGGAAGCCTGCGCGATCTCGTCCACCGTTAGGCCGGCGAGGAGCGCGCGCTTGACCTGGAAGATCCGCTCGGGCGTCGCCGTGCGGAGCGCGACCCGCAAATCCTCAGGTGTCGTGCTCGTCAGCCGGTCGTCCGCCGGCGTCGCGCCCAGGACCCACCCAGGCCGCCCGATTTCGAGCGCGCGCAGCCCCTTCTGGAACGCCTCCTTGAACGTGCGCCCGATCGCCATCGCTTCACCAACCGACTTCATCTGGGTCGTCAACCGGAAGTCGGCTGTGGGGAACTTCTCGAAGGCGAAGCGCGGCACCTTCACGACCACATAGTCGAGCACCGGCTCGAAGGAGGCAGGAGTGGTCTTGGTGATGTCGTTGGGCAGCTCGTCGAGCGTGTACCCGACGGCGAGCTTCGTCCCGATGCGCGCGATCGGGAAGCCGGTCGCCTTCGAGGCCAGGGCCGAGCTGCGCGACACGCGCGGGTTCATCTCGATCACGAGCATTTCGCCGTCGGCCGGATTGACCGCGAACTGGATGTTGCAGCCGCCGGCCTCGACGCCGATCTCGCGGATGATGGCGATCGCCGCGTCGCGCATGCGCTGGTACTCGCGGTCGGTGAGCGTCATCGCCGGCGCGACGGTGATCGAATCGCCGGTGTGCACGCCCATCGGATCGAGGTTTTCGATCGAGCATACGATCACGACATTGTCGCGCCGGTCGCGCATCACTTCGAGCTCGAACTCCTTCCAGCCGAGGACGCTGCGCTCGATCAGGGTGGAGTGTACGGGCGAGAGCTCGAGTGCGCGCTCCACCATCTCTTCGAACTCCGCGCGATTGTACGCGACCCCGCCGCCGGTGCCGCCGAGCGTGTACGATGGCCGGATGATCGCCGGATAGCCGACGTCGCCCACCGCCTCCAGCGCCGCGGCCACGGTGGTGACCGTGTGCCCTTTGGGCGTCGCGAGGCCGATGCGCCGCATCGCGGCGCTGAACTCCGCGCGATCTTCCGCCATCGTGATGGCGCGGGCGTTCGCGCCGATGAGCTCGACATGGTGCTTCTGCAGCGTGCCGTCGTTGGCGAGCGCCATGGCGACGTTGAGGGCGGTTTGGCCGCCCATCGTGGGCAACAGCGCGTCCGGGTGCTCGCGTTCGATGACTTTACGCACCCAGTCCGGGGTGACCGGCTCGATGTAGGTGCGGTCGGCGAGCTCGGGATCGGTCATGATCGTGGCGGGATTCGAGTTCACGAGGATGACGAAATAGCCTTCTTCCTTGAGCGCCTTGATCGCCTGGGTACCCGAGTAGTCGAACTCCGCGCCCTGACCGATGACGATCGGCCCGGAACCGAGCAGCAGGATGCGCTTGAGGTCAGTTCGTTTGGGCATCGACAACGTCTTTCAGCAAATCGTCGAGTGAGCGGCGCGGCGTCCACCCTGTCGCCGACCGCAGTTTCGTCGCGTCACCCACCAGGTACGGGCGCGCCTCGCGCCGAATCTGGCTCCCATCGATTTCGCGCTTGGGATTCACGCCGAGCAGGTGCTCCAAGCGCGTGTGGATCTCGTCCAGCGTGACCTCCCGGCCGGAGGCGATGTTGTACACCTCGCCGGGCGTGCCCCGCTTCAGCAGGAGCGCATAGGCGTCCACCACGTCGTCCACATGCGAGTAGTCACGTACCGCCGTCAAGTCACCCACCGGGACCGCCACCCCGCCGGTCTGTTTGACATGCCGCAACAGCCTGGTCCGCGCCGGGATCCAGAAATTCTCGTCCTGCCCGCCGCCCGAATGCGGGAACGGGCGCGCAATGATGACCTTCAGTTCCGTGCACCGCGCCGTCTGCTGGACCGCGAGCTCCGCCCCCAGCTTGCTCCAGCCATAAGGAGTGGAGGGCTGCACACAGTCCTCTTCATTAATAGCCCGCTTCTGCCAGGCGTAGACATCTGCCGTCGACGCCAGCAGGAACAGCGGCTTCGTGTCCCAACCGGCGGCAGCGTCGGCCAGCGCCGCCGCGAGCTTCGCCGTGCCTTCGGCGTTGACTTTCCACGCGAGCGCCGGATCGCGATCCGCCGCCCGACTCAGCGCGACCGCGGCGAGGTGCACGACCGCGTCGACCGGCGTCGCGAGCGAGGCATCGAGCGAGATGTCGTTCGAAAGGTCCAATGAGACCGTGCTGACGTTCTGCGCGGGCGGTCTGCCGGGAGCCCCCGGGCCCACCGCCGCAATGACGGTGTCGCCCTCGGCGACCAGGCGCTTCACGAGCGTCCGGCCGACGAAGCCGTTGGCGCCGGTCACCAACACCCTCACGCCAGCCGCTCCATATCCGCGTCCACCATCATTGTCACCAGCTGCTCGAAGCTCACCTTGGGCACCCACCCCAGCTCTGTTCGCGCCCGGCTCGCATCGGCGAGCAGCGTGTCCACCTCGGCGGGACGCACGAACCGTGGATCCGTCTTCACGTACTTTTTCCACTCGAGTCCCACGTGGCCGAATGCCGCCGCACACAGGTCTCGCACGGTGTGCATCGTGCCGGTCCCCACCACGTAGTCCTTCGGCTCGGGCTGCTGCAGCATGCGCCACATGGCGTCGACGTAGTCCCCGGCGAATCCCCAGTCGCGCCCGGAATCGATATTGCCGAGGCGCAGCTCGGTCGCCTTCCCGAGCTTGATGCGGGCGACCGCGTCGCTCACTTTGCGCGTCACGAACTCGAGCCCGCGGCGCGGTGACTCATGGTTGAACAGAATGCCGCTGACCGCGTACATGCCGTAGGATTCGCGGTAGTTCACCGTGATCCAGTGTCCGTAGACCTTGGCCACACCGTAGGGCGAGCGCGGATAGAACGGCGTTGACTCCCGCTGCGGCGTTTCCATCGCCTTGCCGAACATCTCCGATGAGCTGGCCTGATAGACGCGCGCCTGTGGATGCGCCAGGCGGATCGCTTCGAGGAGTCGCGTCACGCCGAGCGCGGTGAATTCACCGGTGAGGACCGGCTGGTTCCACGACGTGGGGACGAAGCTCTGGGCCGCGAGGTTGTACACTTCGTCGGGCCGCGCATCGCGGATCACGGTCGTCAGCGAATGCTGATCCAGCAAGTCCGCCGCGACGATGTGCACCTTGTCCAGCAGGTGTCCGATCCGCTCATAGGAGTCGTGCGAGGTGCGCCGCACCACGCCGATCACCTCGTACCCCTTGTCGAGCAGCAGCTCGGCGAGGTAGGAGCCGTCCTGTCCCGTGACGCCGGTGATCACGGCGGTCTTGCGGGGTTGTCGACCCTGCGCGGCCGGTTTAGGTTTAGGCCTCTTTGCGGCGCCCTTAGAACTCATTGTCGGATCGAACTATGGCTCGAGTGTGTGAGATTTGTGGCAAAGGTCCCATCACGGGACATAACGTCAGCCACGCGAACAACAAGACCCCGCGCCGCTGGTATCCCAACCTCCAGCGCGTTCGGGCCGTGGTAGACGGCGCCGTGCGCCGGATTCGGGTCTGCACGCAGTGCATCAAATCGAATAGAGTCGCCAAGGCGTCCTAGGGACGCGCTCCTCAAGAAAAAAGGGACCCTTCCGGGTCCCTTTTGCATTTCGACTCGCAGCCCGGTCACTCAGCCAACAACTCGATGCGGGCGACGTCGGCGCCGTCGCCGACGCGATGGCCGAGCTTCACGATCCGCGTATAGCCGCCCGGCCGCGCCGCAAACCGTTTGCCGATCTCGGCGAACAGCTTGGTCGTGACCGCCTTGTCCTTGATCCGGCGCTCCACCAGACGGCGCGCGTGCAGATCCCCGCGGCGGGCAAGCGTGATGAGCCGCTCCGCGAAGGGACGCAGCTCCTTCGCCTTCGCCTCGGTGGTCTGGATCCCGCCGTGCTGGAAGAGGCTCGTCGCCATGTTATTGAGCGTCGCCTTCTTGTGGCTCGACGTCCGCGAAAGCTGACGACCCTTGGCGCGGTGGCGCATTACTCTTCCTCGGTCCCCGTGAGCTGCGCCATTGGCGCGCTGCCCGGATCGAGAATGCGAATCTCGCCACCCGGCGTCTCCTCGAGCTGCATCCCGAAGTTCAAGCCCTCACGGCGCAGCAGCTCGGCGATTTCTCCGAGCGCCTTCTCGCCGACGTTCTTGACCTTCAGGAGATCGTCTTCTTTGTAGCGGACGAGATCGCCCAGCGTGCGGATGTTCGAGTTCTTGAGCGAATTCACCGACCGCACCGACAAGCCCGCGTCGTCGATCGCCCGACTCAGCACGTCACGCAGCCGGCCGCCTTCGGTGCCACCGTTGCCGGCGGGTTCGCCCGCGACGATCGGCACCTTGCCGAAGTCGACGAAGAAGCGGAAGTGCTCCTGCGCGAGCGCCGCGGCATACGCCACCGCGTCCTCCGGCGAAATCGTGCCGTTGGTTTCGACGGTGAGCGTGAGCCGGTCGTAGTCGGTGCGCTGGCCGACACGCGTCTCCGCCACCGTGAAGTTCGCGCGACGCACAGGATTGTAGATCGAGTCGATGCGCACCACGTCAACGGCGAGGGTGCGATCCACAGGGTGCTGCTCGGCTTCGACGTAGCCGCGACCCTTGTTCACGTACAGCTCGCCCGCGATGTCGCGGTCGTCCTGTACCGTGAAGAGCAGCTGCTCAGGGTTCTGAATCGTGACGGCGCCGTGTGCCTCGAGGTCGCGGGCGTACACCGCACCCGCCTTCTCGACCTTGAAGCGGAGCACGGCCTCGTCCACTTCGGGCGCGAGCACCAGCGTGAGCTGCTTCAGGCGCTGGATGATCTGATGCACATCCTCGACGACGCCGGAAATGGTCTGATGCTCGTGCACCACGCCGTCGATCCGGAACGCCCAGACCGCGGCGCCACGTAGCGACGAGAGCAGCAGGCGGCGTAGCGAATTGCCCAGCGTGTAGCCGTAGCCCCGCTCCAGTGGCTGGAGCCGGAACTCGGCGGAATTCGGGTTGTCCTCGCGCTTGGTCATCTCGACCAGATGCGGCCGGACCAACCCCGTCAAATCAAGAGTCGTAATCACTTGGAATAGAGCTCGACGATTAACTGTTCTTGTGCCGCGAGCGGGATGGCGTCGCGGGTTGGCCGCTCGGTCACCTTGCCCAGCACTTTGTCAGTGTCCACCTGGATCCACGAAACCGGTTGTCCGCGCCCGAACTGCTCGAGCGCAAGCTTCACTTGCACGAGCTCACGGCTCGCGTCGGCGACCCTCACCTCTTCCCCGATGCGAACGCGGTAGGACGGAATGTCCAACACGCGGCCGTTCACCAGGATGTGCCGATGGCGCACGAGCTGGCGCGCCTGCTTGCGCGAGGTCGCAAAGCCCATGCGGTACACCAAATTGTCCAGCCGGCTCTCGAGAGCCACGAGCAGTGCTTCGCCCGTCACACCCGGCTCCTTGATCGCCCGCTCGAAGAGGTTGCGGAACTGGCGCTCGGAGAGGCCGTAGATCCGCTTCACCTTCTGCTTTTCGCGCAGCTGCTTCGCATACTCCGACGCCTTGCGGCGCCGTCCGGTCGACTGGCCATGCTGCCCGGGCGCGTACGCGCGACGCTCGACGGCGCACTTCTCCGTCAGGCAGCGCGTGCCCTTGAGGAACAGCTTGGTGCCCTCACGCCGGCACAATCTGCAAACGGGCCCTGTATAACGCGACATGCTAGACCCGCCGTTTCTTGGGCGGGCGGCACCCGTTGTGCGGAATCGGTGTCACGTCGCGGATCGAACGGATCTGCAGCCCGGCACTGGCGAGCGCCTGAATGGCGGACTCGCGGCCGGAGCCTGGACCCTGCACACGCACGTGCACGCGCTTCACGCCGAGGTTCAACGCTTCCCGCGCTGCCTGCTCGGCCGCGACGGTCGCGGCGAAGGGCGTGGACTTTTTGGAGCCCTTGAAGCCCGCTTTGCCGGAAGAGCCCCACGTGATCGCGTTGCCCTGCATATCGCAGATCGTGATGAGGGTGTTGTTGAACGTCGCCGTAATGTGCGCGACGCCCTCGGCCTCGACGATCTTCTTGCTCTTCTTGGCGCCACCGGCCGCACGAGCGGGAGCCGGTTTGGCGTCCGGCTTTGCGACCGGCTTGGCGTCTGGCGTCGCGTCTGGCTTCGCGTCTGCTTTTGCGTCGGCCATGGGCCTCTACTTTTTCAGCACGGGCTTCTTCTTGCCCGCGATGGCGCGCCGCGGTCCCTTTTTTGTGCGCGCGTTGGTGTGCGTGCGCTGGCCGCGCACCGGCAGATTCTTGCGATGGCGAGCGCCGCGATAGGTCCCGATGTCCATCAACCGCTTGATGTTCATCGCGATTTCCGTCCGGAGCGCGCCTTCGACCTTGTAGTCTCGTTCGATCACCTGGCGCAACCGTGCGACTTCGGCGTCCCGCAGGTCGCGCACGCGCGCGTCAGGGCTGATGCCTGTCTCCGCGAGAATCTTGATCGAGTTGCTGGGACCGATGCCGAAGATGTACGGAAGTGCGTACTGGATCTTTTTGTCGCGCGGCAAATCCACGCCTGCGATACGAGCCATGCGTCTCCTTAACCCTGCCGCTGTTTATGCTTGGGGTTGCGCTTGCAGATCACGCGAATCACGCCCCGCCGCGTCACGACTTTGCAGTGCTCGCAGATGGGGCGCACGCTCGAACGTACCTTCAACAGGCTGCTCCCGAAAAGTGAAAATGTTCTGGCTGAGCCGTGAAGAATAGACGGGGTCGCAACTTCACGCAAGGGGCCGCACGACAATCGATTACGGCGCGCTCCGTACCTCCACGAGACGCCACACGCGATTCAAGAACCGATACCCGAGAAACAAGGTCTCGCGTCGCAATTCCGTCGTGCCGGCAATGACATAGCGGCGGGTTAATTCCACAAACCCCTTCCCCGGCTCCACCTCGCGAATCGTCGTCACGTCGAGCCCCCGCTCCTCGGCGGGCCGAAAGTAGCGGCGTAACAACTCGATGGCCTGCGGCCGCCCCAACGGGGACGACGGATCGGCGCCGGGGATCTGCAGAATCAGGTTCGAGCTCTGCCCCACGAGGCCCGGGGCGTCGTGCGCCGACCACGCGGCCTTGGCCAGCGCCGCCGCATCGGAGAGCGTGGCCTGGGCCGCCGCCTGTATCGGCAGGATCAGCAGTGCGAGCGAGAACCACAGCCGCGTGTGCATGGGGGTCGTTGATACCCTCAATCGAGCGCTTCGACTAGACGGCGATACGCGGCGACCGGATCGCGCGCCGCCGTAATCGGCCGTCCGATCACGAGATGCGTGGCGCCGCGGCGCACTGCCTCCCCTGCCTCAATCGTGCGGACCTGATCTCCCGCGTCTTCTCCCGGTGCGCGCACTCCCGGCACCACGATCATCGGGTCGGGGCCCAGCGCTTCCCGCAATAGACCCAGCTCCTGGCCCGACGCGACGACGCCGCGCAGTCCTGCCTGCAACGCCGCCCGCGCCAGGCGTTCCGCTTCGAATCCGACATCGGGAACGCCTCGTCCCAGCACGCTCTCGAGCTCGGCAGCATCGTGCGAGGTCAGCACCGTCACGCCGACGACCGCGAGCTCTTGCCCCGCCGTACTGGCCGCCGCTGCCAGCATCGCGCGTCCGCCGAGGCAGTGGACCGTGGTCATCGACACGCCGAGCTCACGTGCGGCACCCACGGCACTCGCCACGATGTTGGGAATGTCGTGCCACTTGAGATCGAGAAACACGCGAATGCCGCGCTGCGTGAATTCCTTGACGAGCGATGGACCTTCGCGGTTGTAGAGCACCGGGCCGACCTTGGCCCATCGCAAGCCGGGCAGGCGCGCCGCCAGCGCCAGCGCCTCGCGCCCGTTTGGCAGATCGAACGCGACGATCAGCTCAGCCATGGTTCAGCTCGCGGGCAATGCGCACGGGCACGCGCGGATCGGCGAGCGCCGCAGTGCCGATGGCGACGAGCGATGCCCCCGCGGCCAGATACTCGCGCGCATCCGCGACCGTGCGGACCCCACCGACGCCGATCACGGGCATGTCGACCTGCTCGCGCACGCGGCGCGTGGCGAGCACGCCAATCGGCAGCAATGCGGGACCGCTTAAGCCACCGCTGCCGTTGCCGAGTCGCCTGTCGAGCGAACCCGGGATCGTGTTCACGAGACTCACCGCCTCTGCACCTTCATCGCGCGCGACGCGCGCCATGGCCGGGATGTCGGGGAGCACCGGTGACAATTTAACCGTGAGCGGCCGAGTCGAGACGCGCCGGCACGCGCGCACCAGCTCGGCGAGGCCGCCGGGCTCGGCACCGAATTCCAGCCCGCCCGCCTTGGTGTTGGGACAGGAGGCGTTGATCTCGAACGCCGTGATCGCCTGGATCGGCGTGAGCCGTTCGATCACCAGCGCGTAGTCAGCGACGGTGGCGCCCGCCACGTTCACGATGATTCGCGCCCCCCCCGGCCCGCCCCGCTGTAGTCGCTGCGACAGCCAGGGCAGCTCGTGCGCAGCGACGCGCTCGACGCCCGGATTGGCGAGTCCCACGGCGTTCAGCATCCCGCCGCGGAACTCGGCGACGCGCAACGCCGGATGGCCCTGCCGCGGCTCCGGTGTCACCGCCTTCGTTACGATGCCGCCCAGAAGATCGAGGTCGATGACGCGATCGAGCTCGCGCCCAAAGCCGGCAGTGCCGGCAGCAAGGAGGATCGGATTTTGGAAGGTGGTGCCGAACAGCTCGATCGGGCTCACTAGAGCCGCGGGCCGCGTGGGCCCGGAACTGGAGGAGCGGGCAGGACTCCGGCTGAGATGCCAGGGATCCGGGTGCTCTGCACGCCCAGATCCCGCGCCAACGCATCCTCCGCGGCGGCGTACGCGACGCTCGGCTCGCCGTGGAAGACCCGCGTATATGGCGATGCCGCGTAGTGCGAGTCGAGGAGTGCGACGAGCGAATCGCGACGCTCGGGAAGCAAGGCGAGGGCAGCGATCAGCGCCTTGGGAGCATAGAGCGACGCGGAGTCGACGGCCACCGCCTCGAGGAAGAGCTGGCCGGCGAGTGCGGGCGCGTGCAGTGAATCGCGTGCGATCTCGGCAGTACGGAAACGCGCGGCCGGTGTCTCCGAAATTCCCGTCACGTGGGCGAGGAGCTCCAACACGTGACCGGCTTCCTCGCTGCCGGGCACGGTACGCAGCAATCGCGCGAGCTCTCTCGCGATGGGGGGCAGATCGGTGCGTTGCGTGGCCCGCACGATCAGCAGTTGCTGCTCGGCGACCAGCGCCCGCCCTGCCGAGCCAGGCTCGCGGGATCGCTTGAAGTGGTTGGCGGCTGCGTCGTAGTCCAACATGCTGGTGGCGGCTCGACCGGCGACGTATTCGGCACGCGAGCGCCTGCCGGCATTCCTGGACACGAGTGGCGCGGCCAGCGCGGCCTGCGCCTGCACCGGATCGCCGCCGGCAACCGCACACTCCGCGTCGGCCAGGTCGATCCGTTCGCGCCGGGTCGGGTCCTCCGCGCTTGCGCGTGCCCGCGCGATCAGCTCGGCAGCGTCGCGACAGGCGCCGGAATAGGCGAGCCCTTCTACTTGTATCAGGACGGCGTCGGCGGTTTGCCAGCGCTTGGCCTTCGCGGCTGCCTGTGCCCATTGCGCGCGGGCGTCAGATGACTGGCCACGCCGCTCCAGCTGCCGGGCGTCACTGGCATGACGCTTGGCGCTCCACATGCCGTTGAAGTACGAACAGCCCGCCGAGAGTCCGGCGGCGAGCGCCGCCGCCACGCTCCAGCGCAGGGCGCGACTCATCGCGCCTGGCCGCCCCCGCCAATGCCCGCGAGCTTCCGCTCGAACTCGAGCAGGTAGGCCACAACGCCCTCGGCGATCGCGGTCGCGATCTTGCGCTGGCCCTCCGCGGACCCGAGGAAGGCGCCGTCTTTCTGGTTGGTCGCAAATCCGGCTTCCACGAGGATCGACGGACGGCGGGCTGCCGCAAGGACGAGGAACGGACCCTGCTGCACACCGCGGTCCTCGCCGGGGTGGACCGCAGCCACCTTACCCTGCACGAGCTCCGCGAGTCGCGCCGATTCCCGGAGGTACTCGTTGAGCTGCAAGTCGTTCAAAATGAATCCCAGCGGTCCGCCGCTGCCGGCGGGCGATGTCTCGAAGCGGAGTGCATCGTTTTCCGTCTGCGCCACGCGCTTCTGGTCTTCCGTCTTGGCGTCTGAAACGAAGTATGTCTCAACGCCATTCACTTGTTTTTGCCGCCGGCCCGCGGGCATGGCATTCACGTGGATGCTCACGAAGAGATCGCAGTCGGCCCGGCAGAACAGCGGCCGGCTCGCCAGATCGATGAGTGTATCAGTGCCGCGGGTCAGGACAACATTCAACCCACGCCGCACGAGCTCGGCGCGCAGCAGCTTGCCGATGCCCAGGGTAATGTCCTTCTCCGTGATCCCGCGCGGGAGGGTGAGTCCGGGGTTCCCGGGGTCGACGCCGCCGTGGCCGGGATCGACGACGATCGTGTGCGGAAGCCGCAGACCGGTGATCGGGTTCGGCGCAGCGACGCTGGCGGCGGGAACGGCCGGCGCGGTCCGCTCGTCGAGCCGGGCCAGCCACGGGTCCCAGCGGTAGCGGCTCGCCAGAAGGCGGGGCACATAATCGGCCAGCCAGTGCAATGGGAGAAAGAGGGTATCGCGCGCGACGTACGGCGCACCCACGAGCGGATAGGCCGCACCCGCGTAGCGAACGAACGGTGATCCCACATCGAAATCGAAAGTGTCATGGCCCAGCGTCACACGTGCCGCGGAGCCATCGAGCGACACCGCGAGGCCGAGGGGCTGCGCGAGCAGTACCGCGGCCACGGCTGCCGTCCCCGTCTCGTTTGCGACGGGAATGTTGACCTGGCCGCGCGAGGTCGCGATTAGAACTTGCTGCGGGACCAGGGCGGCCAGAATCAGGAAGAAGATCATGACCGTCTTCCCTTCACAACGCGTGCCATCTCGCGCTCGGCGACGCGCCGCTTCAGGTCTTCGCGCTTGTCGTGTGCCTTTTTCGCCTTGGCGAGCGCGATCGCAACTTTGGCCAGACCGTCCTTGAAATAGACCTCCAAGGGGACAACGGTGAGTCCTTTTTGGGTCGTCGCGCCGAGCAGTTTCCGGATTTCGCGCTTATGGAGGAGCAGCTTGCGAGAGCGAGCGGGCGGCGGATTGTTGTAGCTGCCGGGCCCGTAGTGCGAAATCGTCATCCCCTCCAGCCAAACTTCGCCGTTGCGCACGTGGGCGTACGCTTCGCTCAAGCTCGCCTTGCGATCACGCAGCGATTTTACTTCGGTCCCTGTAAGCACGAGTCCCGCCTCCCACGTCTCCAGGAGATGGTAATCGTGCCGGGCTTTAGGGTTCCTGGCGATGGAGATTTTTTCCACGCTATCGTCGGCAAGATACGCATTGACTTGGGGTTATACAACAATCTAGATTGCCGTTCCTCAAAACGCCGCGCCGAAGTGGTGGAACTGGTAGACGCGCTGGCTTCAGGAGCCAGTGGGCGCAAGCCCGTGGGGGTTCGAGTCCCCCCTTCGGCATAAGGCTAGACGTCGAGACGTCTAGTATCGCGGCACGGTATCGTCGACCTCGCGAGACCAAGCGTCAATCCCTCCTGCCAGGCTGCGCACACTCGAGAATCCCGCTCCTTTGAGAATCTCGCGCGCCTTGAGCGAGCGCGGACCGTGATGACACAGTGTGACGATGTCACCCTGGCCCGAGAGCTCAGCCAAACGCCCTGGCAATTCTCGCAACGGAATCAGACGCGCGCCCGGGATGTGCGCGATCTCCACCTCACGCGGCTCACGCACGTCCACGACAACGAGATCAGGCCTCCGCGCGCGCTCGCGCTCCAGCTCCAGAGCAGTGATCTCGGCCCCAGCCCCCAATCCCGAGGCCCCAGCCCCACAGAACGCCTCGTAATCGATCAACGCCGTCACGGTCGGACGGCTGCCGCACACGGGGCAGTCAGGATCCTTCTGCAACGCGAGCTCGCGGAACTGCATGCGGCGTCCGTCGAACAGGACGAGACGGCCGATCAACGATTCACCAAACCCGAGGATCTGCTTGATCGCTTCCAGGGCCTGCAGCGAACCGATGATTCCTGGAAGGACCCCGAGCACGCCGCCATCGGCGCACGAGGGAACCAGATCGGGCGGCGGCGGCTCCGCGAACAGGCAGCGGTAGCAGGGACCCTCTTTGGCGTAAAACACCGAGACCTGTCCGTCAAACCGAAACACCGAGCCGTACACGTTGGGTTTGCCGAGGAGCACGCAGGCGTCATTCACGAGATACCGCGTGGGGAAATTATCGGAGCCATCGACGACGACGTCGAAATTCTGAAGGATTTCGAGCGCGTTGCCAGAGGTGAGCCTCTCACCAAACGTTTCGATCTGCACGTGCGGATTGACGTCGTGCAGCCGCGCCCGCGCCGACTCGATCTTGGGCGTGCCGATCGCGGCGGTCCCGTGGATGATTTGACGCTGCAGGTTGCTGCGATCGACAAGATCGAAATCGACGAGCCCGAGCGTTCCGACACCCGCCGCAGCGAGGTATAACGCTGCCGGGGAGCCCAATCCGCCCGCGCCGACGAGTACCACGCGAGCGTTTTTGAGTTTGGCTTGGCCGTCGAGACCTACATCAGGAAGCGTGAGGTGCCGGGAGTACCGCAGCAGCTCCTCATGCGACAGCGGCGTCAAGTTCCGGTCGCTGCCCCGGCGATCTGGTAGACCTGTGGCTCGGCGTGCAGCAGATCGGCGAGGGACACGCTGGCGAGCACCTCATTGATGCGCCGCTCGAGCAGGCGCCACACGGGACGAATGCTGCAGGCGGTCGCCGGATCGCAGCGCTCATCGTCCACACGGTGCAGGTCGCAATTCACTTCGAACGTCACGTGCTCGGACGCCTCGATGACGTCCTTCACGCTCACGGCCCGCGGCTCGCGCGCCAGCATGTAGCCGCCGCGCGCGCCGCGCACCGACTCGACTAAGCCCGCGCGGCGTAGTCGCAACAGGATCTGTTCGACGTAGTCATGGGGGAGCCGTTCCTGCTCGGATAGCTCGCGAGCGGCGAGGGGACCTTTGCCCGCGTGCTTGGCCAGATGGATCGAAACGATTAACCCGTACTCCGCCCAGGTTGTAACGCGCATGGGGGGAATATGCGAGAGCCGTTATCGGGATTCAATGGCTCGGCAGGTGCTCAAGCCGTGGGCTCAGACTGGCGCCCACCTGCAGGACGAACGCGTTGCGGTTGTTTGGATCGTTGCGCTGCAGCCAGAGCACTCGCGCATTCACGTTCGTCATGAGAGTCCGGCCGCTGAAGATGTCGGCGCCAAGCCCGCCATGCGCACCCTGAGCCACGCCGCGATCACCACCAATCTGCGGGAAGCCTGCCAGCAGCAGCCCGACCTCGGCGTAGAAGCGTCCCCATGCGGGATGGAACGAAGGCTCATAGCCCGGGGCAAACAGAATCGCGTAGGGATCACAGTTAGCCGAGCAGCCCGTTCTCACGCGCAACGGCGCGTAATCGATCTGCAAGCCGAGCGACCCACCTTTTGGCTGATCCCGGCGGAAGCGGACGCCGAGCGTCGGGCCGCGGCCTTCGAGGGCCCCACTGAGCGGCGTCAGTACGCCAACGGCCGGTCCGAGGGTGCCATTCAGCAATTTCGTCTTCGCCGGACTCCCGAATGCGAAGGACACGTTGGCGCGCCCCTCGAGCGCCTTGATGGCGCTGTTCGGGACCTGAAAGAACCGTCCCTCGACGAGGGCAGCCGCCTGGTTGCCAAGGTTCACGCGGACGCCGAGACCAAAGCCCAATCCGAGCTCGTTGGTCGTCTGGGCGGATGTATTGCAGCCCAGCAGCGCGAGCAGTGGATCCTGGTCGAGGACCCGCGCCAGCCCTACTTCGGTGGATGCGAACGGCGCGACGCCCTTCGCACCGATGGGATAGTAGTTCGACTCGAGTCCAACAAACGTCATCTGCCGCACGCAGCTGTTGCTCGACAGATCCCCGTAGCGCGACACGCCCACGCCTACTTCACCGTCGTCTCCGGAGAGCAATGCCAGGCTGCCGCCGAACGACGTGAAGGAGTTGCTGCCGCCGGAACCGTTTTCGATTGAGATGCTCGAGACCGTGGGACCAATGCGGGCGCGGCGTTGCGCGACCGCATTGCCGGCAGTCGCGAGCGCGAGGAGGACAATCGTCAGGGTACGCATGACCGAAGTTTTACTCCGTCGCGCTCGCGGGTGCCGTGACTGCGGTCACTTCATGAGGAAACCCACCACGATACCAGCCGCGTTCATGCGAATGAGCCAGGCCCAGCAGGTCGCCATCTGCAGCGACTTCACTTTGACGTACCACACGCTGCTGCCCAGCATCGCGAGACAAATCGGGAGCCACAGCACGGTGGCGAATTCCATTCCCGCAAAAACCCCTCCGCCCTGCACCCACAGCGCGCCGCGGAATTGGCCATAGAGCCAGGCGAACAGCACGCCATAGACCAGCGACAGGGCCGCCGACTTCGCGAGCGCGGGACCCATGAAGCTCTTCATCTCTTCGGGCGACATGTGCCCGCCCATCGCTGCCACCCCGGCGGTATTGAACACCTTGCTCCACACGACCCAGTCCACCAAGTACACGACGACGCCTGCGATCAGACCGGCAACGATCCAGCTGTTCATAGGTGCGTCTCCGATGTGAGAGTCATTTCTCCTGCTCCCGCTCCCCCGGCACACCCAGCTCCGTCATTGCCCGCAAATCGAGCACTTCGTCCAGCTCCTTCCCCTTCAGCAGCCCCTTCTCCATCACCAGCTGGCGCACGGTGACATTCTTCGCGACGGCTTCCTTCGCCAGTTTCGCGGCCTCGGCGTAGCCGATTTTCGGCGCGAGGGCGGTGACGAGCGCTGGACTGCGCTCGAGCCAGTGCGCGCTCTGTGCCGCGTCCGCCTCGATTCCGTCGACGCAGCGCTCCGCCAGCACGCGCGTCGCGTTGGTGAGAATCATCATCGAGAACAGCAGATTGTGCGCGATGACCGGCATCATCACGTTCAGCTCGAGCTGTCCCGCCTCGGCGGCCGCGGTCACGGTCACGTCGTTGCCGATCACCTGGAAGCAGACCTGATTCACCATTTCGGGAATCGATGGATTCACTTTGCCAGGCATGATACTCGACCCCGGCTGCACCGCCGGCAGCACGATCTCGGCGAGACCGGTGCGCGGTCCGGACGCCAGCAGCCGCAGATCGCTCGCGATCTTGCCGAGGTCGGCGGCGTAGGTACGCACCGCGCCCGAGAACGCCGTCGCGTCACCCATCGATTGCATCAGCTGCACCCGGTCCTTGCCCTCGCGGAGCTCGAGCCGTGTCATCGCGCGCAGGTGTTTGATCATCAGCGCTGGATACTGGGGCTCGGCGTTGAGTCCGGTGCCGACCGCCGTTCCGCCAATGCCCAGGTCACGCAGGTCGTCGGCCGTGCGTACGATACGGTCCCGATTGCGCTCGACGGTGTGCCCGTACGCGGCGAACTCCTGGCCGAGCCGGATCGGCGTCGCGTCCTGGAGGTGGGTGCGGCCTGATTTCACGATTCCGTCGAATGCCTTGCCCTTCGCCGCGAACGCCCGCGCGAGCCGCGTGAGTGCCTCGGTCATCGCCGCCAGCTGCGACAAGGCAGCGAGGCGGATCGCGGTGGGGATCACGTCATTCGTCGACTGCGCCATGTTGACGTGATCGTTCGGATGCACCGGCTTGTACTCGCCCCGCTTGCCACCCAACAGCTCGTTGGCGCGATTCGCGAGGACTTCGTTGCAATTCATGTTGTGCGAGGTGCCGGCCCCGGCCTGGTAGGGATCGACGACGAAATGCTCGCGATGCCCGCCGGCGAGCACCTCGTCGGCGGCCTTCACGATCGCGTCCGCGAGTTTGGGGTCGAGACGGCCGGTTTCCCGATGCGTGAGGGCGGCGGCTTTCTTGATCTGGATGACGGCGTCAACGAAGGCGGGGAGCGGTCGGAGCGTGGAGATCGGGAAGTTCTGGCGCGCGCGTTCGGTCTGGATGCCCCACAGCGCATCGGCAGGCACTGGCATCGCTCCCAGCGGGTCACGCTCGATGCGCGTCTGATTCACTGCCGCCACCATCCCTCCTTCGGTACGACCGCCGTTCGTGTCGAGCCAAGAATCGCCCATAGAGTCTGTCCTCGCTAGCGCCGGCGGAACCAACCGACTGTAAACAGATCCTTTGCCGCCCTCGCGCCGTGCGTCCGCACCAGCAGATACACGCCCAGCACCGTCAACAGAATCGTGGTGTAGAAGCGCCACAGCAACAGCATCGTCACCTGATGACCCGGACCGAAGTCGCCCGCGAGTCCCGAGAGGAACAAGACCTCGATGCCGCCACCGCCCGATGGCAAGGGCACGACCAGCGGCGCATGCAGCAGGGCCAGCGATCCGAAGAACATTACGCTGAACGGCGGCGCGTTCGGATGACCCCACACGAGCGCCGGCAAGATCAGCGCGCGCGCGGCAAGACTTACGACCGTGAGCAGCGCGCCCGCGAACAACACCCACCACGGCGCGCGCCGGACGTGCGCCAGGGCGACGCGCCACTGCCGTCGCACGCGATGCCGGATGGCGCCGGGCCGCACCAGCCGCTGCAGCGTCCAGACGACGATCAGCACCACGAGCACGATCAACTCGATGCCCAACAGGTCGCGGGCCAGACTATGCGACAGGAACCGGTCCGCCGCCTCGCTCCAATCGGGGACGTAGTACGCCGCGAGGGCGATGGCCACGATGCCGAACACCGGCCATTCGGCCGCGACTTCCACGCCGAGCGCTACCAGCGACGTGACCACCCGCAGCCCCGACCACGTCATGCCGAGAAAACGCGCCGGCTCACCCCCCAGCCGGTTGGGTGTAAAGGTGCACGCCGCCTCGCCGTACAGGTTCAGGCACAGGGCGTCGCGAAACTCGAGTCGCCCACCGGCGGCCCAGCTGGCGAGCTGAATGCGCCACGCGCGCGCGATGCAGTCGACGGCCAGCAGGAGAATCGCGATAACGTGATTCAATCGGAACAGTCGCCGAGCGGATAGAGGAAGCCGCAATTGGGGCACGGATTCTTGCAGCCCCACGGCTTGGGCTGGACCTCGGCGCCGCACCGCATGCACCGCGGCCGCGGTTTAGGCGATCCGGTAGACGCCGGTGAGGAAGGGATTGGAGTGGCGCTCCCGTCCGATGGTCGTTTCGGGTCCATGTCCACTATAGACGATCGTCTCGTCGGGTAGCGGGAGCAACTCGCGCTCGATACTAGCGATCAGTGTCTCAAACTCACCACCGGGCAGGTCCGTGCGGCCAATCGAGCCCGCAAACAATACATCGCCGGTGAGCGCGACGCCCGGTCCGACCAGACACACGCTTCCTGGGGAGTGCCCGGGGGCGTGCCGGACCTGGAAGGTCAGGGCGCCGACCTGCAGCCGGACGCCGTGCAACAGGTCTTGATCGGGAGGCGGCAGCCGATCCGGCCGCGGGAGCCCAAACCACCCCGCCTGGTCCGGCACCGCGTCATAGAGCGCCCGGTCCGCAGGATGGAGCCACACCGGCACTCCCGTTTCGGCGGCGATGCGCGAGACGCCGAGGACGTGATCGAGGTGCGCGTGCGTCAGCCAGATGGCGACCGGCTTCGCGCCCGATTCCGTGACCTTGTGGAGGATCAGACCGGCTTCCTCGCCGGGATCCACGATGGCGCACTCGCCCGCTTGCTCGTCGATGACGAGATAGCAGTTCTCGGCGAACATGCCGTTGGGGATCTGAACGATCTTCACTTCGTGCCCTTACCGTCGCCCTGCGTTTTGCGCAGTGATTTGAGGTACTTCTCGACGGCGATCGCCGCGGTCGTCGCGTCGCCGACCGCCGTCGTAATCTGGCGCGTCACTTGACTGCGCACGTCCCCCGCGGCGAACAGTCCTGCCATCGAGGTCATCATCCGGTTATCCGTGATCAGATAGCCGGCGGCGTCGTGGTCCACGTGGCCCTCGACGAGCTGCGTATTGGGCTTGAACCCCACGAAGATGAACACCCCGCCCACGTCCAGATTCGAGCGCGCACCCGTCATATTGTCCTCGAGCACGGCATGCGTGACGCCCTTCGCGTTCCCGACGATTTCCGGCACCACGGTGTTACGGATGATCTCGATCTTGGGATTCGCGAAGGCGCGCTCCTGGAGGAGGTTGGAGGCCCGGAAGTCATCGCGGCGGTGCACCAGGTGCACCTTGCTCGCGTAGCGCGTGAGATAGTCGGCTTCTTCGACGGCGGCATCGCCACCACCTACGACAGCGAGTCGCTCACCCTTGAAGAACGCGCCGTCACACACCGCGCAGTAGGAAACGCCCTTTCCAGCAAATTCCTTTTCGCCGGGCACGCCCAGCTTGATCGGTGTGCCGCCGGCGGTGAGGATCACGGCCTGCGTGCGGTAGCTGTCCCCCCGGGCCGTCTGCACGTCGAACCAGCCGTCGGCGTCCCGCTTGATTCGCTCGACGGTGTCGGTGACGATCTCGGCGCCGAACTTTTTCGCGTGCTCGGCCATCTTCTGCGCCAGCTCCCACCCCTTGATGCTCTCGAAGCCGATGTAGTCTTCGATCAGATCGGTGTTGAGCAGCTCCCCGCCCGGCGCGCCGCGCTCGATCGTGACCGCGTGGAGCATGCCCCGGCCTGCGTAGAGCGCGGCGCACAGCCCGGCCGGGCCGGCGCCCACGATGACCACGTCGTAGATGAGTGCGGTACGGTTCGTCATGCGTTCCGATATTCCAGTCGCGGAGGGTCACCCTCCCCCGCCAGGGCGCGCGCCAGCAGCGCACGAAATTTCACGGTTTCGAATTCGATCTCGGGTCGCTGCGGCCCGGCCAGCTTCTCGAGTGCCGCCGCTCCAACGACGACAATGCCGTGGCGGTTCCCGCGGGCCCGATGTAGCAGCGCGGCGGCAGCCTGAATGAGCCCCTGCCACACACGCGCCTCGTCTTCCTTAATAATAGAACGCCAGACTGTTTCCAACGCTTCATGCGCGAGCCAGAAGTCCCCACGATTAAACAGATCCTGGGCGTGTTCGAGGTAGCGGCGGCGATCCTCGGGCGCCATCGGCTGTCTGCCGTCAGCCATCAGCAATCCGCAGCAGGTTCAACGCTCCGTGACAGCTGGAGATGGTGCCGATGAGCACGTCTGTGGAATGGCTTGCGCCAGCCTCTTCCACCAGGCGATCGCCCGCGCGCACCGCATCGGCCGCGAACATTCCGACGCCGAAGACTTGATGCTTGCACACGAACAACGCCGGCCCGCTCACCGGGCGGCCGCCGGCCCGCAGCCGTTCCGCGAGCTCGCGTACCGCGTCCGCCATCTCCCACGTGCGCGACGACCCGATCGCGGGACAGAGCGCCGGCTCGATGCAGTGCGTCGGACAGATCCAGTCGGCAAACGAGACATAGCGGGTGGAGTCGGCGCCGGGACGGTCGTAGGGCGCCGGGAAGTCTCCGGGAACAGGTTCGACGGAGACCGCGCGGTTCGGCCAGCGGGTGCGCGCGCGGCGCAGAACCCACTCGAACATGAGATGAGGCATGTGGGGGGACGGAACGATCTGGTCATCGCGTGCGTCGTGCGTGGTGCGTCGTGCGTCGGAGAAGAACTCGTCGAAGAATGTCGTCCAATCGGAAACCACAAACTGCCGGTCGGGAGCCTCACCAAGCTCACGCCTAGCCTGGCAGTCCGTATTCCGATCCACAACCACGACTGTCCGATAATCGGTCTTCCCGCGCGCCTTGGCCTTCGCGAGCTGGGTTGCGTAGAAGGTCCCGTAGCAACCGCCGCCGACGACCACAACGTCTCTCAGCGGATCAGTCTCCCGCCGTCGATCACGAGGATGGTGCCCGTCACGTAATCCGTGCCGGTCAGCAGAAACCGCACAGCCGCGACGACGTCGTCTGGCGAGCCGAGGCGCTGCAGCGGCGTCGTGTCTCGGATATGGTCGCGTGCCTTCTCGTCCCAGTCGTCCGGCAGGAGCACGGCTCCCGGCGCGACCGCGTTGACGGCGATGTCCGGGGCAAGCGCCCGGGCCAGGGCCTTTGTCAGCATGACGACGCCCGCTTTGCTGACGCAGTGCGGAACGTAGGCCGGCCACGGCTCCATCCCCGCGATGTCGGCCATGTTCACGATTTTTCCTTTGGCGCGCCGCAAGTGGGGGATGGCGCCCTGCGAGACGAAAAACATCGCCCGCAGGTTGAGGTCGAGCGTTGCGTCCCAGCTTTCGGGGGTGACGGTCTCGACCGGTTCGCGCACCATGATCGCCGCAGAGTTGATCACGACGTCAAGGCGCCGCAGCGACCGCGCCGCCTGATCCGCGAGCCCTCGTGCTGCTGCCGCGTCGCCGAGATCGGCTTGGAACAGCTCGGCACGCCGACCCGCCGTCCGCACTGCTCGCGCCGTCTCCTCCGCCCCCTGTGCCGAGCCGTGGTAGTGAATCGCGACATCGCAGCCGGACTGCGCCAATCCGATGGCGATCGCTTGGCCGATCCGTTTCCCCGCTCCCGTGACGAGCGCGGCTGCGCCCTCGAGCCGCACTAGTACGCCTTGCCGGTGATGGGTACGATCTGGCCGGTAATCGCGTTGGCCTCGTCGCTCGCGAGGAAGACGACGGTGTTCACCACGTCGTCGAGCTCGACCAACGGCGTCTTGGCGTCGCCCATCTGCGCAACGTTGTCTGCCGTCCGGACGGTGGCCGGTGCGACTGCGTTGACGCGGATGTCCGCGTCGCGATACTCGCGCGCCAGCTCGCGCGTCAGCCCGGCAACCGCCGATTTTGCGGCGCTGTAGGCCGACATGTGCATGAGCGACCGGATCACCGCGATCGATGCGAAATTGACGATCGACCCGCCACCACGCGTCAGCAGCAAAGGCACAGCGGCCTGGCACATGTAGAATGCCGTCTTGAAGTTGACGGCGAGCTCGCGGTCGAGGATTTCCGGCTTCACCTCGGTAAACGGCCCGAAGCTGAAGAACCCGCCCGCCACGTTCACGAGGATATCGAGACCCCCGAATTGCGCCTGCGCCGCCGCGGCGGCTGCGCGGGCAGCCTCCGGCTGGGTCAAGTCACCGGCGGAGGACTTTGCTGTGATCCCTTCCGCCGCGAACTCCTTGACCCGGTCCGCGAGCCCCACCGCGTTGACGTCGGCAAGCAGCAGCTTGGCGCCGGCGCGGCCCAGGCCGCGCGCCACGGCGTGGCCGATCTGCCCGACTCGACCCACGCCCGTGACGAGCACGACCTTGCCGTGGAGGTCAGCGGGCACGGACGAAGTCGTCCACCGGAGGGGCGCCGCGCTGTGCGAAGTGCACGGTACCGTCGCGCCCGATCACGTAGACGGTGCGCTGGATCCCCTTGCCGTCGTCCTTCAGCGCGTGGTACGCACCGGCGATGGTACGCTCCGGATCGGACAGCAGCGGAAAGTTGAACTGCATCTTGTCGACGTACCCGCGATGGCTCTCGACACTCGCGGGGTTTACGCCGAACGGCTGCATGTTCGCGGACTTGAACTTCTCGATCTCATCGCGCACGGCGGAGAGTTGGCGGTTTCAGCCGGGGGTGTTGTTGCCCGGATAGAACACCAGTGCGACCGGCCCGTTCTTCAGGAGATCGCTGAGTGCGTAGGTGCGGCCGTCCGACGCCGCAGCCTCGAACGCGGGGGCTTTACTGCCGATCGGAAGCGGCTCGCTCATCACGTTTCCTCGTTGTGAGCTCGAGGCGATGCTCGAGCGGTGCCAGCCAGGCGTCGGGGACGCGCATGCCACCGAGCGGTGCGTGCGACTCCCCATATTCGCTCTCACCGTGCCAGTCCGACCCACCGGTGATGCCGAGTCCCAGCCGCTCGGCGATGCGCATGAGCCGCTGCTCGATGGCGGGGGCATGACTGGGATGGCGGACCTCGACGCAGTCCAGTCCCTGGTCCTGAAAGATGCGCAGGTGGGCCTCGGAGCCGTGATCCCCCAGATGGGCCGCGGAGGTTAGCCCGCCCACTTCGTGCACGAGCCCTGTGACTTCGCCGAGTTTGGGCAGCGGCTTCTCTACGTAGGCCGCCCGGCCACGACCCAGGTAACGCCGGAACGCGTCACTGATGTTGTCGCACGCCCCGCAGTCGACCAGCGCGCGCGCGACGTGCGGCCGTCCCAACGCTCCGCCATCGCCGCCCGACAGCTGCGCCTCGACGTCCTCGAGATCGATCGGCACGCCGAGCCCCTGCAGCTTGGCGACGATCTGCTCGCCGCGGCGGCGGCGCGCGGCGCGCGTGTCGCGCAGAAACCCTTGCAACCGCTCGTTGTCGTGCGGCAGAAACATGGCGAGCACATGGAGCTCGCCCCACGGCGCGCGCACGCTGAATTCGCAGCCGGGAATGACGCGGAGGCCCAGCTTGGCGCCTTCGTGCGCTGCTTCCGCCACGCCATCCGTGGTGTCGTGATCGGTGAGCGCGATCGCCACGAGCTCCACCGCACGGGCACGGCGCGCGACCTCCGGCGGGTCACACTCGCCGTCGGAGGCTGTGGAATGACAGTGCAGGTCAATGTGCGGCGTAGTCGACCTCGGGAGCCGTCCACGCCGGCTGCGACTGGCGGAACAGCTCCAGCAACTCGCGGTCGGAGAGCTCCAGGAAGGCGCGCGTGGGTGAGCGGGCGCCGAGCGGCGAGAAGTGCGTGACGCGACGCTGCCGCTGCGATCCCGTCCCGCGCTCGAAGATGAGACCGAACTGATCGCGACCGTAGACGGTCACGCGCCCGGAGGGATAGATCTCCCACCGTTCTCCGTCCACCTCGATGGTGCGTCGGGCCATGGATTATGCCTGCGACGTCGTAGCGACGGGAACTTCACTCCAGAGCTCCCAGGCGTCGGGCGCGTACGTCGCCAGCGCCTGGAGTCGCTTCTCCAGCGTGATCTCCTCAGGGAGCCTCGAGGCCTGCGCGCGGTGCGACATCTCGGTCGGGCTCTCGGAGAACTCGATGAACAGCCGCGGATCCTTGGCGTTGCGGTACAGCCAGATCCGCTGGCCGCGCGCTTCGGCGAACTGGCTCAGCTCGCGCAGCGTGTTCACATACTCCGTCTCATTCTGCGTGGGCACGCGCACGCGCGCCGCGGTCAAGACTTTGGGCATCCTCACACCGCTCCCTCGGGAAACTCCTGCAAGAGCCGCTTCACATCGGCCAGGAACTTGTCGGCGTCGGCGCCGTCGACGACGCGATGATCGTACGACATCGTGAGCATCCCCATCGTCCGGATCGCGATGGAATCGGTGCCGTCGGCAGCGGTCACGATCTTCGGGCGTTTCTCGATCGCGCCGACGCCGAGAATCGCTACCTGCGGCTGGTTGATGATCGGAATGCCGGCGAACGGTCCGAAGCCGCCTGGATTAGTGATCGTGAACGTGCCGCGCTGAATGTCGTCCGGCAACAGCTTCTTGGTGCGGGCGCGCTCTCCCAGATCATTGATCGCGCGCGCGATCCCCATCACCGACAGCTCGTCGGCGTGCTTGATCACGGGCACGATCAGGCCCCAGTCGAGCGCCACCGCGATGCCGATGTTGACGTCGGCGCGATAGATCGTGCTGTCGCCCGACACTGCCGCGTTCACCACAGGATGCTTGCGCAGGTTCACCGCGCAAGCCTTCACGATGTAGGCGAGGAACGTCGCCTTCTCCGTGGCCTTGGCGCGCAGCTGCGCGACGCGCGTGAAATCGACCTCGAAGAAGCTCGCGACGTGCGCCGACACACGCTTCGACATCACCATGTGGTCGGCGGTGATCTTGCGGATCTTGGACCACGGCTCGACACGGTCGCCGGGCCACGCCGCGCTGACCGGGTGCGTTATGGGGCCTGAGGCTTGGGGCCTAGGGCCTGGGGCCTGCTGAGTCGGCGCTTGTTCGATGTAGCCGAGGATGTCTTGCTTGGTCACGCGGCCCGCGTAGCCGCTCCCCGGAATCCGCGAGATATCGACGCTGTGTTCGGCGGCGATTTTGCGGACGAGCGGTGTGGACTTGGTGCGGAGGCGCTGCTCGGCCGTCTGTACGCCACCACCGTCACCGCTTCTGATAGGGGCTGGGGGCTCGGGCTTAGGGACTGGGGGTGTCGGCGCAGGCTTCGGTGCGGGCTGCGGTTCGGCCGCTTTCGGTGGCAGGGGTTTCGCGGGCGCAGGCGCCGCCGCGCCCTTTTCCGTCTCGAGTATCGCGACCAACGTCTGGACGGGGACTGTCTGCCCTTCCTGTACTTTGATTTCGGCCAACACACCGGCAGCCGGCGCCGGGATTTCGGCGTCGACTTTGTCGGTCGAGATCTCGAACAGCGGCTCATCCCGCTTGACGGGGTCACCGACCTTCTTGAGCCATTTGCTCAAGGTGCCTTCGGCGATCGACTCGCCCATCTGTGGCATCAAGACGTCAACGCGTGCCATTGGATCTCCGTCAGTACGCCGCCAACCAGCGGGCGGCTTTTACGATGTCTTCCGTTTGCGGCAGCACGAAATCTTCCAGTGTCGGCGCATACGGGATCGGCACGTCGTGCGCGGTCACGCGCATGATCGGCCCGTCGAGCCATTCGAACGCCTGCTCATTGATTCGCGCCGCGATCTCGCCCGCGATCCCACCGGTCCGCGTGTCTTCGTGCACGATCAGGACTTTGTTCGTCTTCTTTACGGTCGCGACGATTGCAGCATCATCCATCGGCAGCAGGGTGCGGAGGTCCAGTACTTCGACCGACACCCCGTCCGCCTTCTCCAACTGCTCGGCCGCCTCCAGCGACTTCCACACTGTGGCGCCGTAGGTGATGATGGAAAGGTGTTTGCCTTCCCGCGCGATCCGCGCCTGCCCGATCGGTGTGAGAATCTCCTCGCCCTCCGGCAGTTGCTCCTTGATGCGCCGGTACAGCCATTTATGTTCGAGGTAGAGCACCGGATCTTCGTCGCGGATCGACGACTTGATCAGGCCCTTCGCATCCCGCACGGTCGCCGGGTAGACGATCTTGAGGCCGGGCGTGTGGAGGAAGGCCGCTTCCGGATTCTGCGAATGGAACGGCCCGCCGCGAACGTAACCGCCGCAGGGGCCGCGCACCACCATCGGCGTCGACAGCCCGGCGCGGTAGCGCGCGGTGGCGACGTAATTCGTGAGCATGTCGTACGCGCACGAAATGAAGTCGATGAACTGCATCTCGGCGACCGGCCGCAGTCCCATGTGCGCGGCGCCCGCGGCGGCTCCTACGATCGCCGCCTCCGAGATCGGTGTGTCGATCACGCGCGACTCGCCGAAGCGCTTGCTGAAGCCGTCCGTGACCTTGAACGCCCCGCCATAAGCACCAACGTCTTCGCCAAGGATGAAGACGCGCTCGTCGCGCTCCATCTCTTCCCAGATGCCCTGGCGCAGCGCTTCGAGGAATGTGACTTCAGCCATCACAGGACCTTGAACCAGAGCTTGTCCGCCGCCGGTGGGTCGACGTACACCCCCGGCAGCGCGCTCTCGGGTGTCGGCAACGACTCGTCGACGCATGCGTCGGTCGCTTGATCCACTTCCACGCGCACACGATCGTCGATGTCCTTCAAATCGCCCTCGGCGACCAGATCCGCCGTGAGCAAGCGTTGCATGTAACGATCGATTGGATCGTTCTCCTTCGCCCAGTGCTCCAGGTCGGTCTTCGGCACGTAGTGCTGATCGTCGTGCTCGGCGTGGCCTTTGCGGCGATACGTCTTCACTTCGATGAAATGCACGCCCTTGCCGCGGCGCGCGCGCTCGACCGCGAAGCGGGTCGCCTCGTACACCGCGAACACGTCATTGCCGTCCACCGTCACCGATGGAACGCCGTATCCCTTGGCCTTCTCGGCGAGGTCTTTGACGGCAAACTGCTTCTCGGGCGGTGTCGAGTACGCCCAATGGTTGTACTCGCCGATCACGACGAGCGGCAGGCGTTGGACGGCGGCGAGGTTCAGCCCTTCGTGGAACGTCCCGGTCGATGTGCCCCCGTCGCCGATATACACCAGGCCGACGCGCGGCTCAGCGCGCAGCTTGAAACTCAGGGCGATGCCCGCCATCACCGGGATCATGTCGCCAAGATGGGAGATCTGGCCGAGATAGCCCTTTTCGAGGTCGTTGAAATGGACATTCAGCTCGCGGCCGCGGGTGGGGCTGTCGGCCTTGGCCATGTACTGCCGCAGGATCTCGATCGGCTGGGCTCCCATAACCAGGAGCGATCCGAGGTTGCGGATGAGGGGGGACAGGATGTCCTTATGCCGGCCACGCTCCAGGGCATAGGCCGAGGCGACGGATTCCCCTTCCTGCCCAAGCGAGCGGAACAGCCCCCCGATAACCTTGGTCTGGCGGTACAGCGCGACCAGGCGCTCCTCGAGAGTCCGGGTAAGCCGGAGGTAGTAGTAGATCTCGAGGAGCTGGTCCGCCGAGAGTACCGCCCCGGAGGGGACGGCTCCAGTTGGACGCGTCGCGGGAAGAGCCATGGCCCTAAATTATAGTTGGGAGGGAAGCGGCATGGCGAACGTGAAGCTGCGCGTGAGCGGAATGACCTGTGGCCACTGTCAGGCCAAGGTGGAGAACGCCTTGAAGGGTGTGACCGGGGTCTATAGCGCCATCATCGACTTGCCCGACGGCGAGGCGGAAGTTGATTTCAACGATGACTCGGTGACGACGGAGCAGCTCGTGGCGGCCGTCGCGAAAGCGGGCTACGGAGCGAAAGTCGCGGGCTAGTACGCGCCGCGCATGACGTGCGTCGGCTCGACGAGCCGGTGCACCTCCGCCAGAAACCGTTTGGCGAGCTTGTCGAGCTCGGATTCTCCCACCTGATCGGTCGCCACCTCGACATATGTGTAGTGCCCACCCTCGGGCCGAACCGTGATGGTGATGCGGCCCAGCGTCCCCTGATACGCCCGCCGGCGCGGCGATTCTTCGGCCGGCGCGAGCCGCCCGCCGAAAAAGCTCTTGGCGACCTCGAGCACCGCTTCGGGGCTCGCGCTAGTTCTGTGGAAGTACCGCATGCGTTGCCGCTCCTGAGGTTTTGAACGCCCGCAAGGTGAGGCTGTTGAGCACGACCGAAAGACTCGACCAGGCCATCGCGGCGCTCGCAAGGACCGGCGAGAGCAACCATCCCGTCACGGGATAGAGTACACCCGCGGCGATCGGAATGAGCAGCACGTTGTACCCGAACGCCCAGATCAGATTCCAGCGAATCGTCCGCATCGTGCGGCGCGCCAGCTCGATCGCCGTAAATACGGCGCGCAGATCGCCGCGGATCAGCGTCACGTCGGAGGCCTCCATGGCAACGTCGGTTCCCGTGCCGATCGCGATGCCGACGTTTGCCTGCGCAAGCGCCGGCGCGTCGTTGATGCCGTCGCCCACCATGATGATGTGACCGCCCCCCGCCCCGCTCGCCTGGCGCTGCAACTTCTTCACGAGGTCGGCCTTCTGCGAGGGCAACACCTCGGCGAGCACGTCCTCGATCCCCACCTCCGCCGCAACCGCCTCAGCTCCTTTGCGCGAATCGCCCGAGACCATCACGACGGAAATCCCGCGCCGCTTCAACAGATCGACCGCGGTCTTGGACGTCGGCTTGATCGGATCGGAGATCGCAATGACGGCGTAGACGGTGTTGTTCACGACGACGATGATGGGCGAGCGTCCCTGCGCCGCCAACCGATCGGCATCGGCGCCCAACGAGCCGAGCTCGAGGCTGCGCTCACGCGCATGGCGCAGCGAGATCACTTCGATGATGCGGCGATCGACGGTGCCGCGCACACCGCGTCCTTCCATGGCGGCGAATTTCTCCACGGGGAGGAGCGAGACCTGTTTGTCTTGCGCCGCCTTGAGCACGGCGAGGGCGAGCGGATGCTCGGAGCGCTGCTCGACCGACGCCGCCCATTTGAGGACGTCGGCGGGGCTGATCGGCGTGCCGTCCGGCTTCTTCGCGGTCACGATGTGGGTGACGGTTGGCCGGCCCTCGGTAATCGTGCCGGTCTTGTCGAGCAGCACGGTACGCGCGCTCGCCAGCCGCTCGAGCGCCTCGCCGCTCCGGATCAGGATCCCGTATTCGGCCGCCTTACCGGTGCCCACGAGAATCGCCGTCGGTGTGGCGAGGCCGAGGGCGCACGGACAGGCGATGATCAGCACCGAGACGAACGCCACCGTCGCGAAGACCAGGGCTCGGGGCGCGGGACTCGGGCCCAGATCGAACCAGACCACGAACGCGGCAATCGCAATCGCGATGACGATGGGAACGAATACGCCCGCGACGCGATCGGCGAGCTTTTGGATGGGCGCCTTGGTGGCCTGCGCGTCTTCGACGAGCTGCACGATTTGCCCGAGGGCGGTTTCCTTGCCCACGCGCGTCGCCCGGAATGTGATGGTGCCGGTGGTGTTCAGCGTCCCACCGATGACTTCATCACCCGGCTTCTTCGCGACGGGCATGGGCTCGCCCGTGAGCATCGCCTCGTTCACCGCCGACGCGCCTTCGGTCACGATCCCGTCGACCGGCAGCTTTTCCCCCGGCTTGACGATGACCATGTCTCCGACGACGACGGCCTCCACCGGGACGTCGGTCTCCTGCCGGTCGCGGATGACGTGCGCGGCCTTGGCGCGCAATGCGGCGAGCCGGCGAATCGCTTCGGACGTACGCCCCTTAGCGCGTGCCTCGAGCAACCGGCCCAGCAGCACCAGCGCGATGATCGCCGCGACCGCCTCGTAGTAGACGTCGGCAGGGAGCCCGGCGCGCAGAAACAGCGTCGGCGCCGCGGTCGCCACCAGGGAATACAGGAAGGCCGCGCCGGTCCCGACGCCGATGAGTGTGTTCATGTCGGCGGTGCGATGCCGGAGCCCGCTCCAGGTGCCCTTGTAGAATTGCTGGCCCGACCAGGCGACCACGGGGAGCGTGATGATGGCAAGATCCCACTTCAACCAATTGAGGTCGATCACCCATCCCCGCCCCGCAACCCAGTCGCGCAGCGCGATCGCCAGCGGCATGAGCAGGCGGCCGAGGAGGTCCAGCTGCTTCATCGTGCCGTTATCACCCATGGGACGGTCGGCCATCAGCAGCATCGAGCCGAGCATGGCGGCGATCGTCACGGCCGCGGCGGCCGCGAATTTCCACGTGAGCGTGCGGATCTCGCGTTTGCGCGCGATGCGTTCGCGATCGAGCGGATCCTCCGCCGCGATCGGCTCGGCGACCTCGAAGCCCGCGCCCACCACCGCCTTCTCGAGATCCTCGGCGCTCACGACCCCGGGGATGTAGTCGACGGTCGCCGTTTCCGTCGCCTGGTTCGCCACGGCCCGGATGACGCCGTTTACCCTGGACAGCGACCGCTCGAGCGGGGCGACGCTCGGCGCGTAGTGCAGGTCGACGATCCCGAAGGTGACGCTCGCTTTGCCGCAGTTGTAGCCTGCCTCGCGCACGGTGTTGATCAGCTGGCTGACGTTCGTCTGCGCGGCGTCGTATTCGATGGCTGCCTTGTTCGTGGCGAAGTTGACGCCGGCGGACGTGACGCCGGTCGCACCGGCCAGGGCCTCTTGGACCGTGGCGGCGCAGCTGGCGCAGGTCATTCCTTCGATGGGCAGGACGATCCGGGTCTTACTCATGGCGGGCATCGTGGAATTTGTGCGGCGACGACGCGGCGCGGCGGTCGCCGGGCGGCTCCACGATGAGCAACCCTTTCAGCATGTTCATGCCGCAGCGGAACGCATACTCGCCGGGCTGCTCGGGAGTGAATTCGACGGTCGTCGTCTGAAAAGCCGGCAGCTGCTGATCGATGCCGAAGCGCTCGAACACCACGCGCTCGGAGCAGTCGGCGGTCTCATCGCGATAGAATTGCAGCCGCACCGGCTTGCCTGCCTGCACGACGATCGTGTCGGGCGTGTAGCCACCCTTCACGGTGACGTGCACCTCCTGGACGCCACCGGCGCCGGCCGCCGCGGCGACAGCCGTGCCGCGCGAGAAGAGGAAGTACCACAGCACCCAGACGATGGCGACAGCGCCGAGCGCCGTGACGGCGATCTGGGTAGACGTCACGTATCCCTCGTTAGTGCACCTGCACGCGCGGGGGGGCGGGGGGGGCAGTTCGGGGCTGTGCGGCCGATTCGATCCGCATGGCGTAGAACGAGCGCCACACGAAGGTCAGCGCGATCACGAGGAACGCGCCGGCGAGCACGAGACTCAAGGTGGCGCCGCGCTCCGCCGTGAGCGAGACCGCCAGCTCGACGGCCAGCAGGCCGAACAGCGTCGTGAACTTGATGATCGGATTCATCGCGACCGACGACGTATCCTTGAACGGATCGCCGACGGTGTCGCCCACGACCGTCGCGTCGTGGAGGGGCGTGCCTTTCTGCTTCAGCTCGGTCTCGACGATCTTCTTGGCGTTGTCCCACGCGCCCCCCGCGTTGGCCATGAAGATGGCCTGGTACAAGCCGAACAGCGCGATCGAGATCAAATAGCCGATGAAGAAGTACGGCTCGAAGAACGCGAACGCGAGCGTCGCGAAGAAAACCGTCAGGAAGATGTTGAACATCCCCTTCTGCGCGTATTGCGTGCAGATCGCCACCACTTTCTTGCTATCGGCCACCGAGGCCCTGGTCGTCCCCTCGAGCCGGATGTTCGCCTTGATGAACTCCACCGCGCGGTACGCGCCGGTCGTGACCGCCTGCGTCGACGCGCCGGTGAACCAGTAGATCACCGCGCCGCCAGTAATCAGGCCGAGCAGGAACGGGGGATGCAGGATCGACAGGTTCGACAGCAGCTCCGGCTGCAGCCCGCGCGTCAGCGCTACGATAATGGAAAAGATCATCGTCGTGGCGCCGACCACCGCGGTCCCGATCAGTACCGGCTTGGCGGTCGCCTTGAACGTGTTCCCCGCCCCGTCGTTCTCCTCGAGGTTCTCCTTGGCCCGCGCGAAGTTCGGATCGAACCCGAAGTCTTTCTTGATCTCGGCACGGACGTTGGGCACCTGCTCGATCAACGACAGCTCGTAGACCGACTGCGCGTTGTCCGTGACCGGGCCGTAGGAGTCGACGGCGATGGTGACCGGCCCCATCCCCAGGAACCCGAACGCGACGAGCCCGAACGCGAACACCGCCGGCGCGATCATCAGGACGGCGAGTCCCGCCGTGCTGATGCCATACGCGATGGCCATCAGCACCATCATCGTCATCCCTAACCAGAACGCGCTGAAGTTCCCGGCGACGAACCCGGAGAGAATGTTCAGCGACGCACCGCCCTCGCGGGAGGAGGTCACGATCTCTCGCACGTGCCGGGATCCGGTCGAGGTGAACACCTTCACGAACTCAGGGATAATCGCCCCCGCGAGCGTGCCGCAGGTGATTACGAGCGACAGTTTCCACCACAGGGTGGGATCGCCGCCGATGCTCGGTATCAGAAGCCGCGACGCGACGAATGTGAGCGCCACGGACACGAGCGACGTGAGCCACACCAGCGACGTTAGTGGCGCCTCGAAGTTCATGTGATCGGCCGTCTGATACTTTGCCTTCGCGTACGCGGCGTTCAAGAAGTAAGACAGTCCCGACGCCACGATCATCATCACGCGCATCGCGAAGATCCAGACGAGGAGCTGGACCTGCACAAGCGGCTGGTGGACGGCGAGCAAGATGAACGAAATCAGCGCGACGCCGGTCACGCCGTACGTCTCGAACCCGTCCGCGCTCGGCCCCACCGAATCGCCGGCGTTGTCGCCGGTGCAGTCGGCGATCACGCCGGGGTTGCGGGCGTCGTCTTCCTTGATCTTGAACACGATCTTCATCAGATCGGCGCCGATGTCGGCGATCTTGGTGAAGATGCCGCCCGCCACACGCAGCGCCGCCGCGCCCAGCGATTCGCCGATCGCGAATCCGATGAAGCACGGGCCGGCGTAGTCGCCGGGGATGAACAGCAGGATCAGGAGCATCAGCAGCAGCTCAACGCTGATCAGCAGCATCCCGATGCTCATGCCGGCTTTCAGCGGAATCGCGTGGTTGGGATAGGGCTTGCCGGTCAGGCTGGCGAAGGCCGTCCGCGAGTTCGCGAACGTGTTCACCCGGATGCCGAACCAGGCGACCCCGTAGCTGCCGGCGATCCCGATGAGGCTGAACAGCAGGATGATGATGACCTTGGTCGCGGGAAAGCCGCGCACCATGGCGCCGGTCGCGTCCGTCGTCTGCGCCAGCGTGCCGAAGTACAGCGCCACGATGGCGCCGATGAAGAGCCACAGAATGAGCAGGAAGCGACCCTGGGTGAGCAGGTACGTCTTACAGGTCTCGTAGATCAACTCGGAGATCTCGCGCATGGCGCGATGCACCGGGAGGTTCTTGAGCTGCATGTAGGTGGCCAACCCGAACACCAGGCCCAGCGCGCAAATCACCAGACCCCAGAGCAGCAAGGACCGGCCGTTGATCCCGCCCAGGAATAGCGCCTTGGCGAGATCCGGCAATACGAGCGCCGCTTCACCACCGGCGGCGTGTTGTGCTGGCGCAGCGTCCTGGACGAATCCGAGGAACGCGAGCAACGGCGTCAAACTCGTCATGCGCAACTATCTCCTGGGTGGTGCTGGTCGTGAGGAGGGAGCGGGAGTCTTACTTCTCCGCGTATTCGTAGTACTCGATGCCGAGGTGCGTGATCTGCTCCTCGCCCATCAGCCAGCGCAGCGTGTTCTTCAGCTTCGTCTGCTGAATGAAGAGGTCATGCTCGGCGTACAGGCCGGCGGCGAATTGCGGGCTCTTGAAGTAGAACGAGAGCCATTCCTGAATGCCCGACAGTCCCGCCCGGCCGGCGAGATCGAAGAACAGTGCCAGATCGAGCACGATCGGGGCCGCGAGGATCGAGTCGCGGCACAGGAAGTCGACCTTGATCTGCATCGGATAGCCCAGCCATCCGAAGATGTCGATGTTGTCCCACCCTTCCTTATTGTCGCCGCGGGGTGGGTAATAGTTGATCCGCACCTTGTGATAGACTTTGCCGTAGAGCTCGGGATAGAGATCGGGCTGGAGGATGTGCTCGAGCAGGCCGAGCTTCGACTCCTCCTTGGTCTTGAACGACTCCGGGTCGTCCAGCACTTCGCCGTCCCGATTGCCCAGGATGTTGGTGGAATACCACCCCGACAGGCCGAGCATCCGCGCCTTGAACGCCGGTGCGAGCACGCTCTTCATCATCGTCTGACCGGTCTTGAAGTCCTTGCCGCCGATCGGCACGTGGCGGTCCTCCGCCAGCCGCTCCATCACCGGGAGGTCGACCGTCAGGTTGGGCGCGCCGTTCGCAAACGGCACGTTTTCCATGAGCGCGGCATAGGCATACAGCATCGACGGCGCAATCGACTGATCGTTCTGTTCCATCGCCTTCTCGAAGGCGCCCAGCGACTCGTGCGCGGGTCCCGCCGTGAGGAAGACTTCGGTCGATGCACACCACACCACGACGAGGCGATCCAGTCCTGCGCTCTGCTTGAAGTTTCGCATGTCCTCGCGCAGGTGTTCGGCGAGCTCACG
>Ga0193725_1000016_pt1 | contig 55968 bp, 49 predicted proteins | sample H2a2metaG_FD_143058 | JGI IMG/M metagenome (GOLD analysis project Ga0193725, IMG submission 143058) | Soil microbial communities from a riparian zone of the East river system, Colorado, United States - H2a2 | ecosystem: Environmental > Terrestrial > Soil > Riparian zone | place: USA: East River... | reverse complement strand
CGCGTTCCAGGGCGCGCGCGCTGATGGGTACTGGCACAGTTACATCATGGTCGGCGGCGCGGTGATGCCCGCCTACGGCGAGGCCATGTCCTCCCACGAGGCGTGGAGCGTCGTCAACTATCTGCGCACGCTGGCGGCCAAGTGATGGGATCGACGGCATGAAGGTGGTCTGGTGGGTCCTGGCGGCGGTGGGGGCGGTGGCCTTCGTGATGGGGGCGCTGTCCGCCGACGCCCGCCACGCCTGGGCGATCTACCTGGTGAACCTGGTCTTCTGGTCGGGGCTGGCGGTGACGGGACCGGCCATCGCCGGCATGATGCAGCTCACCGAGGCGCGCTGGTCGCCGTCGGTGCGCCGGCTCGCGCTGACCACCGCCGGCTTCCTGCCGATTTCGTTCGTGTTGCTGCTGATCATGTTCGCCGGGCGCGCGTCGCTCTACTCGTGGGTGAACACGCCGGTGCCCGTCAAGGCGGCGTGGCTGAACACGCCGTTCTTCTGGCTGCGCACGCTCGTGCTGGCCGCGGCGCTCTTCGGGGTGTGCTTCGCGTTCATCCGGGCGCTGCTCACCCGTCCGGCGAGCGAGGGCGAGCGGGCCAAGCGCAACGTGCTCGCCGTGATCGTGCTCTTCCTGTGGATCGTCACGGTCTCGCTGTGGGGCTTCGACCTCGTGATGTCGCTGGATCCGCACTGGTACAGCGGGCTCTTCGGCGGCTACTTCGTGGTGAGCACGCTCTACACGGCCTTCGCGCTGCTCTCGATCCTGACCATCCTGGCCAACCGGCGCGGGCTCGGAGTGCCGCCGGGCGCGGTGCAGGACGTGGCCAAGCTCCAGTTCGCGATGTCGATCATGTGGATGTACTTCTTCTGGTCGCAGTACCTCGTGATCTGGTACGGCAACGTTCCCATCGAGACGCGCTTCGTGGCGTACCGGTTCTTCGAGAGCCCGTGGAAGACGCTGGCCTGGGTCGTGTTCTTCGTCGGCTGGCTGATCCCGTTCGCCTATCTGCTCAAGCGCCTGACCGGGCGGCCGCCCCAGCGCCATGGACCGCTCTTCGTGATCGCGTGCTTCGGCCTGGTCGCGATCTTCCTCGAGCGCGTGCTGGTCGTCTTCCCGTCGGTGATCGCGAAAGGGGCGCCCAACTTCGCCCTGAGCGACGTGTTCATCACCGCCGGGTTCCTCGCCCTCTTCGCCCTGGGCCGCCGCTGGTTCTTCGCCCGCTACCGACCCACGGCCGACCTGACGCACTAGCCGACATGGGGGGCTCCGGGCGCCCCCCATACCCCCCATGGGCGGCTCGGGACGCCCCGGCAAAGCCGTGGCGCCCCTCGGGACTAGTGGTGTCACCCCCGCGCCCTGCGCAGAGGCGCTACACTAGCGCGCGATGTTGACGGTTGAGCAGGCGTTGGAGGAAGTGCTCTCGCGAACGCGGGTGCTCGAGGCCGAGAGCGTCGACGTCACCGACGCGCTCGGCCGCGTGCTGGCCGAGCCCGTGATCTCGCGGCGCGAAGTCCCGCCGTGGCCGAACTCATCCATGGACGGCTACGCCATCCGGGCGGGGGACACAACAGGCGGCGCGGCGCGCCTGCGCGTGGTGACTCACATCGCGGCCGGCATGCTGCCCGAGCGCGCGATCGGTGCGGGCGAGGCGGCGCGGATCTTCACGGGCGCGCCGCTGCCCGACGGCGCCGACGCGGTGGTGCCGCAGGAAGACGTCGAGGTCGATGGCGACCACGTCCGCGTGCCGGCCACCGTCGCCACGGCCGCGTTCGTGAGGCCGCGCGGCGAGGACGTTCGCGTCGGCGATCAGGTGCTCGAGCCCGGGCGGCGGATCGGCCCCGCGGAGATCGGGCTGCTCGCCACGCTCGGCCACTCGCCCGTGCGTGTCCACCGCCGTCCCCGCGTGGCGATCCTGTCGACGGGCAACGAGCTGGCCGACCTCGGCGAGGAGCCCGGCCCGGGCCAGATCCCGAACAGCAACTCGTATTCGCTGATGGCCCAGGCCCGGGAAGCGGGCGCCATCCCCATCAATCTCGGTATCGCGCGCGACGAGCTGGCGGCCATCGAGCGCCGAGTGCAGTCCGCGCGTCAGGCCGACGTGCTGCTCTCGTCGGCCGGCGTGTCGGTGGGGGAGTTCGACCTCGTGCGCGAGGCGCTGGGACGCTCGGGCGCCGAGCTGCACCTCTGGCAAGTGTCGATGCGTCCGGGCAAGCCGATCACCTTCGGCTCGCTGGGTCGGACGCTGGTGTTCGGGCTGCCCGGCAATCCCGTCTCCGCCATGGTCACGTTCGAGCTCTTCGTGCGTCCGGCCCTGCTCCGGATGGGCGGCGGCACGGTGCTGCAGCGCCCCCGTCTCTCCGCGCGAGCGCGATCGCGCATCGACAACCCGGGGTCCCGTCGCGGCTACCTACGGGTACGGCTGCGGCGTCGCGGCGAAGGGTTCGACGCCGAGCTCACCGGAGACCAGGGATCGGGCATTCTCCGCTCGATGACGCTGGCCGACGGTCTGGCCGTCGTGGGTCCCGACACGACCGTCGACCCGGGAGAGCCGGTGGAGGTCATCGTCCTGCGCGCGCTCGAGCTGCTCGGTTGACCTGCCGGAGCGCTGATGCTAGCTTCTCGCGAATGATTCGCGGGGCGGCGGTCGCGTGCGTCTTCGCGGTGATGGCCACCGGCTGCGCCACCCGTGGCTCCGTTCGTCAGGTCGGCGACGACGTGCGCGCCGTCCAGAGCGACGTCCGTGGCGTCCGGAGCGACGTACGCACCGTCCAGGGCGAGGTCGGCGCCCTCCGGCAGTCGAACGAGGACCTGTCGCGGCGGCTCACCGAGGTGACGAACGCCAACCAGTCCGCGCAAGCCAAGGCCGAACAAACTGCCCCCGCGATCGTCGCCCTGAGGGCGGACGTCGAGCGCCTGAGCGCGAAGGTTCAGGCCACCGATGCCGCGGTCAGGGAGGTGAAGGAGACGCTCGCCGTCCGCGCCGCCGCGCCACCGCCTCGCGTGGAGCCGCCGCCCGCTCCCGAGCCGGCAAAGCCCGCGCGCGTCAGCTCCGCGGAGGACGCGTTCACGGCGGGGCTCAGGAACTTCCGCAACCGTGAGTACGGCCAGGCCGTGCTGGACTTCCTCGACGTGGTCACCAAGCATCCGCGGCACGAGCTGGCGTCGACCGCGCAGTACTTGATCGGCGAGGCGTACTACCTGCAGCACGACTATCGACAAGCGCTGGCCGAGTTCCAGCGGACGGTCGAGTGGCCGGTCCCGCATCCCAAGACCGCGGACGCGCTGCTGCGGATCGGACTGTGCCACAGCCACCTGCGGGAGCCGATGGAGGCGCAGATCGCGTGGCGCCGCGTCGTTCGCCAGTTCCCCGAGGCGCCGGCCGCCGAAGAAGCGCGCACCCTCCTCAGCAGCAAGAAATCCACCTCTCCCTCCGCCCGCCGTCGCTAAGTCTCGACAGTCTCCGTTCTGATTCATTGACGGGGCCGGAGGGTGGGTATACACAGGGCACTCACCCGCGCCATGAACGTGCCCGACGAGATCGTCCTGACCCCTGGCGACGAGCGATACCCCGCCCTGCTCGGTGTGATTCCCTCTCCGCCACGCCTGCGGGTGCGCGGCTCGCTCGAACCTTCCGACGGGCTGGCGGTCGCGATCGTGGGCTCGCGACGTTCCACGCCGTACGGGGCGGAAGTCGCCGAGGCGCTGGCCGCCGACCTGGCGGCGCGCGGGGTGACGATCGTCAGCGGGCTCGCGCGGGGGATCGACGCCGCCGCCCATCGCGGCGCGCTGCACGGAGGCGGCCGCACGCTGGCGGTGCTCGGTAGCGGGATCGACGTCGTGTATCCGCCCGAGAATCGAGATCTGCGGCAGGCCATCGAAAGACAGGGGGCCGTGATCTCCCAGTTCCCGAACGGGACGGCGCCGCTTCCGTTCAACTTTCCCCTGCGGAACCGGACGATCGCCGGCCTGGCGCTCGGCGTGGTGGTCGTCGAGGCGAGCGAGCGCAGCGGCGCCCTGATCACGGCGGGCCTGGCGGGGGATCTGGGGCGGGAAGTGTTCGCCGTCCCCGGGCGGGTGACCAGCGAAGTGAGCCGGGGCCCCCATGGGCTCCTCCGGGATGGGGCTATACTGGTACGCGATTGGGCGGACGTCGTGCAAGAATTACCTGAGCCGTGGAGGCGCGCCGTACAGGCGCCGGCGGCCGGATCGGTAGAGACCGAGCGGACGGTGACGGGGACGGAAGCCATGGTGCTGGCGGCCCTGAAACCGGACGAGCCCCTACACATCGAAGAGTTGACCGCCCTCGTCGCGCTCACACCGGGGCGTCTCGCGTCAGCGCTCGTGACCCTGGAGTTGGAGGGACGCGCGCGCCAGCTCGAGGGCCAGCGGTGGATGGCGGTGCCGGCGAGGTCGAGGAGGCGTTAGTGGCCAAGCGGCGTTCACTGGTGGTCGTCGAGTCCCCCACGAAGGTGAAGACCATCCAGAAGTATCTGGACGCGACTTACACCGTCAAGGCCTCGATGGGCCACGTACGGGATTTGCCGAAGTCCAAGCTCGGGGTCGATCCCCGGAAGGGCTTCAAGCCGCAGTACGTGATCTCTCCGGGCAAGAAGAAGATCCTGGACGAGCTGAAGAAGGCCGCCGAGAAGGCCGACACCCTCTACGTCGCCACCGACCCGGACCGCGAGGGCGAGGCGATCGGGTGGCACCTCGCCCAGGAGCTGCCGTTCAACAAGAAGAAGATCTACCGGATCACCTTCAACGAGATCACCGAGCGCGCGGTGAAGGCGGCCTTCGAGCATCCGGGCAAGATCGACCTCAAGAAGGTGGATGCCCAGCAGGCCCGGCGCGTGCTCGACCGGCTCGTCGGATACAGCCTGTCTCCGCTGCTCTGGGACAAAGTGCAGCGCGGGCTCTCGGCGGGCCGCGTGCAATCGGTGGCGGTCCGGCTCATCGTCGACCGGGAGGGCCTGATCCAGGCCTTCGTGCCGCACGAATACTGGTCCGTGCACGCGCGCCTGGAGGCCAAGCTCCCGCCGGAGTTCACGGCCACGCTGCGCGAGATCGACGGGGAGCGCGTCGAGGTGCCGCGCGACGGCCGGCCGGCGACGCTTCCCGACGAGGCGACCACCCGCGCCGCGATGGAGGGCCTGGATGGCGCGCGGTGGATCGTCCGCACGGTCACCCGCGGCGAGCGACGGCGCAACCCGACTGCGCCGTTCATCACCTCGACCCTCCAGCAGGAGGCGGGGCGCAAGCTGGGATTCTGGGCGCGCAAGACCATGAGCGTCGCCCAGCAACTCTACGAGGGCGTCGAGATCGGTAACGAGGGCGCCGTCGGGCTCATCACCTACATGCGGACCGATTCCGTGCAGGTCTCGCGGGAGGCGCAGGAGGCGGCGCGGCAGCTCGTGACCACGCGCTACGGCGCCGAGTACCTGCCGGCGGAGCCGCCGGTCTACAAGTCGCGGGGCCGCGCGCAGGAAGCCCACGAGGCGATCCGGCCCTCGGACGTCACCCGCGATCCGCGCAGCGTGGCGCGTCACCTCACCAAGGACCAGCTCGCGCTGTACCGGCTGATCTGGGAGCGCTTCATGTCGAGCCAGATGCAGCCGGCCGTCTACGACACCGTGACGGCCGACATCGACGCCGGCCGGTGCGTCTTCCGCGCCCAGGGCCAGACGTTGAAGTTCAAGGGCTTCACGGCGGTCTACGTCGAGACCTACGAGGATGGTGACGTCGCGGCCGACGAGGAGGCCGAGCTGGCGATGCCGGCGCTGGAAGACGGCGAGGTCCTGCGCCTGCTGGAGCTCCAGCCCAAGCAGCACTTCACCCAGCCGCCGCCGCGCTACACCGAGGCCTCGCTGGTCAAGGCGCTGGAGGAGCTGGGGATCGGGCGGCCGTCGACCTACGCGTCGATCCTGGGCACCATCATCAACGAGCGCGGCTACGTCCGCCGGGACCGGCGCACGCTGTTCCCCACCGAGCTCGGGACGGAAGTGACGGGGCTCCTCATGCCGTTCTTCCAGGACATCATGAACGTCGAGTTCACCGCGCAGATGGAGGACGAGCTCGACAAGGTAGAGGACGGCGAGCTCGACTGGGCGAAGGCGGTCGGCGACTTCTACACGCCGTTCCAGAAGGACCTCAAGAAGGCCCAGAAGGAGATGGTCAACCAGAAGAAGGGCGAGGAGACCGACGAAGCGTGCCCGGAGTGCGGCCAGCCGCTCTTGGCGCGGCGCGGACGCTTCGGCAAGTTCCTCGCGTGCTCGGCCTATCCCGAGTGCAAGTACACCCGGAACATCGGGGGCGGGGAGCGCGCGGAAGACGAGCCCACCAAGGAGGTCTGCCCGAGCTGTGGCAAGCCGATGGTGATCAAGCACGGCCGCTTCGGCAAGTTCATCGCCTGCTCGGGCTATCCCGACTGCAAGACCACCAAGCCCATCACCATGGGCATCGCCTGTCCGGAGCCCGGCTGCGCCGGCGAGCTGGTGGAGCGGCGCTCCAAGCGGGGCCGAAACTTCTATGGGTGTTCGGCGTATCCGGGCTGCAAGTTCGTGCTCTGGCAGCGGCCGGTGGCCGAACCGTGTCCGAAGTGCGGGGCCGCCTTCGTCACCGAGCGGGCCACGCGCGGGCGCTCCCTACGGACCTGCGTGCGTGAGGGTTGCGACTTCCGGCAGGAGGCCGACCTCACCGTCGCATGAAGGACCCGCTGGCCGCGTTTCTCGGATCGCTCGAGGTGGAGAGGCACGCTTCCCCCCACACCGTGAAGAGCTATCGTGCCGACCTCGAAGACTTCGTCCGCTGGCGGCGGGCCGATTCCGCGGCGGAAGCCTTGCGGGGGATCGAGCCTCGCGACGTCCGGGCCTTCCTGGCCGCACTGCACACCCGCAAGCTCGATCCCGCCACCGTGGCGCGCAAGCTGGCGGCGATCCGGAGCTGGTTCCGATTCCTCCGTCGCCGCGGCGTGGTGGCCGATAACCCGGCGCAAGCGATCCGCCCGCCGCGGCAGGGGCGCAAACTGGTCTCGTTTCTCCCCATCGACGAGACGGTGGCGCTGATGGACGGCGATGAGACGGGCGCGGACGCCTCCGCGCGCGCCGCCGCCATCGTCGAGCTGCTGTACGCGAGCGGGCTCCGGGTCTCCGAGCTGGTGGGCCTCGACCGGCGCGACCTCGATTTCGGCGAGATGACGGTGCGGGTCATCGGGAAGGGACGCAAGGAGCGCATCGTTCCGTTCGGCGAGGCCGCGGCCGGCGCGCTCCGCGCGTATCTCGGCGCCCGCGGCGCCGGGACCGGCGCGGTGTTCCTGAACCGGCGCGGCGGCCGGCTCACCGTGCGCAGCGTGCACACGATCGTCCGGCGACGCGCCCGCGCGGCCGGGATCGTCCGGCGCGTGAGTCCCCACACCCTCCGGCACACGTTCGCGACGCACCTGCTCGACTCGGGCGCGGATCTGCGCATGATCCAGGAGCTGCTCGGCCACAGCCGGCTTTCCACGACCCAGCGCTACACCCACGTCGGCTCCGACCAGCTCATGCGCATCTACGACGCCGCCCACCCCCGCGCGAAAGCACGCGCATGATCATCAGGGCAACGACGGTGCTGTGTCTGCGGCATCGCGGGCAGGTCGCGATCGCGGGCGACGGGCAGGTCACGATCGGCCAGACCGTGGTCAAGGCGGGGGCGCGGAAGATCCGCAAGCTCTATCACGACAACGTGCTGGCCGGCTTCGCGGGCGCGGCGGCCGACGCGTTCACGCTGTTCCAGCGCTTCGAGGGCAAGCTGGAAGAGCACCGCGGCAACCTCTCGCGGGCCGCGGTGGAGCTGGCCAAGGACTGGCGCGCCGATCGCGTGCTGCGGCGTCTGGAAGCGCTGCTGGCCGTGGCCGATCGCGATCACTCGTTCATCGTCTCGGGGACGGGCGACCTGATCGAGCCCGACGACGGCCTCATCGGCATCGGATCGGGCGGCCCCTACGCGCTGGCCGCGGCGCGGGCGCTGATCGCTCACGGGGACCTCGACGCCAAGACCATCGCCACCGAGGCCATGCGCATCGCCGCCGGGATCTGCATCTACACCAACGACCACATCACGGTGGACACCCTGTGAACCTCACGCCGGCCGAGATCGTCGCCGAGCTCGATCGTTACATCGTCGGCCAGCAGAAGGCCAAGCGCGCGGTGGCCATTGCCCTGCGCAACCGGTGGCGGCGCCAGAACCTGCCCCCGGAGCTTCGCGACGAGGTGGCGCCGAAGAACATCATCATGATCGGCCCCACCGGCGTGGGCAAGACCGAGATCGCGCGGCGGCTGGCGCGCCTGGCCCAGGCGCCGTTCATCAAGGTCGAGGCGTCGAAGTACACGGAGGTCGGTTACGTCGGGCGCGACGTCGAGTCGATGATTCGCGAGCTGACCGACCTCTCCGTCAACATGGTCAAGGCCGAGATGATGGCCGCCGTGCAGGAGAAGGCCGAGCAGCAGGCCGAGGATCGCCTGCTCGACATCCTGCTCCCGCGCCGCGGCGGCGACGCCCTCAGCAGCGGCACCGTCGAGCAGATCGCGCCCGGCGCACCGACCGACGCCACCCGCGACAAGCTGCGCGCGCAGCTGCGCGCCGGTCGCCTCGACGATCGTCTGGTCGAGATGGAGACGCGACAGCAGGCGATGCCCATGGTCGAGGTGTTCTCGGGCCAGGGCATGGAAGAGATGGGCATCAATCTCCGCGACATGCTCTCCAACGTCTTGCCCCAGCGCACCAAGCAGCGCCGGCTGCGGGTGGTGGAGGCCAGAAAGATCCTGATCCAGGAAGAAGCCCAGAAGCTCGTGGACATGGACGAGGTGACCCCCCAGGCCATCCGCCGCGTGGAGGACTCCGGCATCGTCTTCCTCGACGAGCTGGACAAGATCGCCGGGCGCGAGGGTGGCCACGGACCCGAGGTCTCACGCCAGGGCGTGCAGCGCGACCTCCTGCCCATCGTCGAGGGCTCCTCGGTCAGCACCAAGTACGGGATCGTGCGGACCGACCACATCCTCTTCATCGCCGCCGGGGCCTTCCACGTCGCCAAGCCCTCCGACCTCATCCCGGAGCTGCAGGGGCGGTTTCCCATCCGCGTGGAGCTGGACCCCTTGACGCGCGAGGATTTCATCCGCATTCTGACGGAACCTCAAAACGCGCTGATCCGGCAGTACGTCGAGCTGTTGCGGACGGAGCAGGTCACGCTCCGGTTCACGCCGGATGCGGTGGAGGCGGTGGCGGAGATCGGCATGCAGGTGAACTCGGCGACGGAGAACATCGGCGCCCGGCGGCTTTACACGATCATGGAAAAGCTGCTGGAGGACATCTCGTTCGACGCGCCGTCGATGCCCGGCAAGGAGATCACCATCGACGCCGCCCACGTGGGGGAGCGGCTGTCCGACATCATCCGCGACCAGGATCTTTCGCGGTACATCCTGTAGCCCATGGCCATCGACCACCGGCGCGCCGAGATCCTCATGGAGGCGCTCCCGTACATCCGGGAGTTCCGCGGCAAGACGGTGGTCATCAAGTACGGCGGCTCGGCCATGGAGCAGGGCGACCTCAAGCGGACGTTCGCCCTCGACGTGATCCTGCTGCGCCTGGTCGGCATCGACCCGGTGATCGTCCACGGCGGCGGGCCCCAGATCGGCGCGCTCATGAAGCGCCTGGGCAAGGAGCCGCAGTTCGTGGGCGGCATGCGGGTGACCGACGCCGAGACCGTCGAGATCGTGGAGATGGTCCTCGTTGGCAAGATCAACAAGGAGATCGTCGGTCTGATCAACTACCACGGCGGCAAGGCCGTGGGCCTTTCCGGCAAGGACGGCTCGCTGATCCGCGCGCGCCGCCGGCTGCACCGAATGCCCTCCGGCGAAGAAATCGACATCGGGCTGGTCGGCGAGGTCGAGCACGTCAACCCCGAGGCCATCCGGCTCCTCGAGGAGCACGGGTTCATCCCGGTCATCGCGCCGGTCGGCGTGGGGGCCGCCGGCGAGACGTACAACATCAACGCCGACCTGGTCGCCGGCGAGGTGGCCGCCGCGCTGGGCGCCGAGAAGCTCATCCACCTCACCGACGTGCAGGGGATTCTCGGCGACACCGGCGGGCTCATCACCACGCTCAGCCGCAAGGAAGCCGAACGCCTGATGGAGGAGTCGGTGATCGACGGCGGGATGCTGCCGAAGGTCGAGTCGTCGGTGCGGGCGCTGCGCGGGGGGACGGCGAAGGCCCACATCATCGACGGCCGTGTCCCCCACGCCATCCTGCTCGAGCTGTTCACGCACGAAGGCATCGGCACCGAGATCGTGCTCTAGAACGGGGCGGACCATGGATACCAAGACGCTGCTGGAGTGGTCGGGGAAGTACCACACGCCGAACTACGGGGCGCGGGCCCCGATCTGCCTGGTGCGCGGGGACGGCACGCGGGTGTGGGACTCGGACGGACGCGAGTACCTGGACTTCGGCTGCGGCATCGCGGTCACCTCGCTCGGCCACTGCCACCCACGGGTGACCGGCGCCATCCGCGAGGCGGCGGCCACGCTGCTGCACGTGTCGAACCTCTATCACACGGCGCCCCAGATCCACCTGGCCAAGCTGCTCTGCGAGCACTCGTTCGCCCAGCGCGCCTACTTCTGTAACTCGGGCGCCGAGGCCAACGAGGCCGCGATCAAGATCGCGCGCAAGTACGCCAAGGAGCGGCTGTCGACCGACCGGTACGAGATCGTCGCCACCCACAACTCGTTCCACGGACGCACGCTGGGCGCGCTGTCGGCCACCGGCCAGCCGAAGTACCAGCACGGCTTCGAGCCGATGGTCCCCGGCTTCAAGCACGTGCCCTACAACGACCTGCGCGCGATGGAGCGGGCGATCGACAACCGCACGTGCGCGGTCCTCGTCGAGCCGATCCAGGGCGAGGGCGGCGTCCACGTGCCCGACGACGACTACCTGGCCGGCGTGCGCAAGCTCTGCGATCAGTCCGGCGCCCTGCTGATCCTCGACGAGATCCAGACCGGCATGGGACGGACCGGACGGCTCTGGTGCTACGAGCACTCGGGAGTCGAGCCCGACGTCATGACCCTCGCCAAGGCGCTCGCCAACGGCGTGCCCATCGGGGCCACGCTCATCCGCGAGGACGTCGCCGCCGTGTTGGGGCCCGGCAGCCACGGCTCGACCTTCGGCGGCACGCCGTTCGTGGCCTCCGTCGCGCTGGCCACGTTCACCACGATCCTCGACGAGAAGCTGGCCGAGCGGGCGGCCCGCATGGGTCGCTATCTGATGGACGGCCTGCGCACGCTCGCCGGCAAGCACTCGATCGTGCGCGAGGTGCGGGGGCGGGGACTCCTCATCGGCGCGGGACTGACGAAGCCGGTGGGCCCGATCGTCGATGCGTGCCGCGAGGCGGGGCTGCTCGTGCTCAGCGCCGGCGAGCAGGTGCTGCGCCTGGCCCCGCCGCTGATCGTCGAGGAGCGCGAGTGCGACCGCGCGCTCGGCATCATCGACGGCGCGCTGGGAAAAGCCGCGGCGTGAGCCACTTCCTCTCGGCCGCCGACCTCACGCGGGAGCGCGCGCTCCACCTGTTTCGCGTGACCGCCGAGCTCAAGCAGCGACGCAAGGCCGGGCGCTTCGGCACGGCCTTGAACGGCCGCACGCTGGCCCTGATCTTCGAGAAGCCGTCGCTCCGCACGCGCGTGACGTTCGAGGTCGGCATCGTCCAGCTCGGGGGCCGCGCCGTCTATCTCTCGGGGCCGGAGATCGGCATGGGCACGCGCGAGTCGGTACCCGACGTGGCGCGCAACCTCTCGCGCTGGGTCGACGGCATCGCCGCGCGCGTCTACTCCCACGACACCGTGGAGGCGCTGGCCCGTCACGCGTCCATCCCCGTGATCAACGGCCTCTCCGACTTCGAGCACCCGTGCCAGGCGCTGGCCGACTACTTCACGCTGTGGGAGCGCGGGCTCGACCTCGGCCGCATCCGGCTCACCTATCTCGGCGACGGCAACAACGTCTGCCACTCGCTGCTGCTGCTGGGGGCGCTGCTGGGCACGCGGATGACGGTCGGCTGCCCGCCCGGCTACGAGCCGGATCCGCGCGTGCTCGAGAAGGTGCGCCGGCTCGGCGGCCAGGTCGCGCTGACCTCCGACGCGCGTGAAGCCGCCACCGACGCGGACGTGATCTACACCGACGTGTGGACGAGCATGGGGCAGGAGGGCGAGCGCGAGCTGCGGCTGGAGGCGTTCCAGCGCTACCAGGTCAACGAGCCGGTCATGCGCTTCGCGCGTCCGCGCGCGCTGGTCATGCACTGCCTGCCCGCGCACCGGGGCGAGGAGATCACCGACGCCGTGCTCGACGGCGAGACCAGCATCGTGCTCGACCAGGCCGAGAACCGTCTGCACGCGCAGAAGGCGATCATCCTGGACTTGCTCGGAGCGTCCGTCGATGACGCCTGATTCCCCGGCGCCGGACGCGGCGCCGCCGCCCAAGCGGGTCGTCCTCGCCTACTCGGGCGGACTCGACACGTCAGTCATCCTCCGCTGGCTCATCGAGCGTTACGGCTGTCAGGTGGTGGCGTTCTGCGCCGACCTCGGCCAGGGCGAGGAGCTGATCCCGGTCCGAGACAAGGCGCTGCGCACGGGCGCCAGCAGCGTGCACATCGTCGACCTGCGCGAGGAGTTCGTCCGCGACTTCATCTTCCCGATGCTGCGCGCCAACGCCATGTACGAGGGCGCCTATCTCCTCGGCACCTCGATCGCGCGCCCGCTGATCGCGCGCGCTCAGGTGGACATCGCGCGCCAGGAAGGCGCCGACGGCGTGGCCCACGGCGCCACCGGCAAGGGCAACGATCAGGTCCGCTTCGAGCTGACCTACGCCGCGCTCGCGCCCGACCTCCGGGTGATCGCCCCCTGGCGCGAGTGGGACCTGACGTCCCGCACCGCGCTCATGGACTTCGCCCGGCGCCACGACATCCCGGTGCCGGTGACCGCGGAGCGCCCGTACAGCACCGACCGCAACCTCTTCCACATCTCCTACGAGGGCGGCATCCTCGAAGACCCCTGGGCCGAGCCGCCCGACAAGATGTTCGTGCTCACGAATTCTCCGGAGGCCGCGCCCGACGTGCCGGTCGAGATCCTCGTCGAGTTCGAGGGCGGCGATCCCGTGGCCGTCGACGGCGAGCGGCTGGGGCCAGTCGCGCTGCTGACCCGACTCAACCGCGTGGGCGGCGAGCACGGAGTCGGACGCGTCGACCTGGTCGAGAATCGCTTCGTGGGGATGAAGTCGCGCGGCGTGTACGAGACGCCGGGCGGGACGATCCTGCACGTCGCCCGGCGAGCGCTCGAATCGCTCACCCTCGACCGCGAAGTCCTGCACCTGCGCGACGGGCTGATTCCTCGCTACGCCGAGATGATCTACTACGGCTTCTGGTACGCGCCGGAGCGCGAGGTCCTCCAGGGCTTGATCGACGACTGCGCGCGCGACGTCACCGGCACCGTCCGGCTCAAGCTCTACAAGGGCAACGTCACGGTGGTGGGGCGGCGGTCGCCGCGCTCGCTCTACCGGACGGACTTCGCCACCTTCGAGACCGACTCCGTCTATCGCCAGCGCGACGCCGAGGGGTTCATCAACCTCAACGCGCTGCGCCTCCGCATCCGCGCGCTTCGAGACCAGCGGTAGGCATGCGTCTCGACGTGGCCTTGCTGCCCGCGCGGGTCGATCGCGACGCCTTGACGGCCTCGACCGCGCTCGTGATCGACGTGCTGCGCGCCAGCACCACCATGATCGCGGCCCTCGGCAACGGCTGCGCCGGGGTCGTTCCGGTCGGCGAGCCCGCCGAGGCCCAGCTGCGCGCCCGCGCCCTGGGGGCGGGGGCGCTCACCGCTGGAGAACGAAAGGGGCTGATGATCGAGGGCTTCGACCTCGGCAACTCACCGCTGGAGATGACGGCCGAGCGGGTGGGCGGCAAGACCCTGGTCTTCACCACCAGCAACGGCACCCAGGCCCTGCTGGTCTCGCGGGCGGCGGCGGCGGTGGGCGTGGCCGCGCTGGTCAACCTGAGCGCGGCGGCGGCGTGGGCGCACGGCGGCGGCCGCGACGTGACCGTCGTGTGCGCCGGCGAGGGGGGCGAGCCGTCCCTGGAGGACACGGTCTGCGCGGGACTGTTGATCGACGCGCTCGTCCGCCATGAGGGGAAGGCGACGCTGACCGAGGCCGCGCGCGGGGCGATGGAAAAGGGCCGTGGCTACGGCAAGGCGGTGGCGCGCCTGGGCCAGGATTCGTCGTGGGGACGGAGTCTCGCCGCCGCCGGACGGGCCGCCGACCTCGCGGCCTGCCTCCAGCTCGACACCACCACCCTGGTCCCGGTCTTCGGGGCGGACGGGGTGGTACGAGCGGCCGACATTGACAAGGTGATCGCGGCCTCACGATAATGGCGCGGCGGAGCAAGGTGCCGGCGTGAATCTGCCCATCGGTCTCACGGTCTCGCGGATCGTCCTGGTCCCGTTGCTGATCGTGTTTCTCATCTCCTCCTCCCGCGTCCACGCCGTCATGGCCGCCGCCATCTTCATCCTGGCCGCGCTGACCGACTGGCTCGACGGGCTCATCGCCCGTCGACGCAACCAGGTCACGACGCTCGGCACCCTGCTCGACCCGATCGCCGACAAGATCCTGGTCGCCTCCGCGCTGGTGTCGCTGCTCCAGATCGACAAGATCGCGGCGTGGATCGTGCTCGTGATCATCGGCCGCGAGCTGGCCGTGACCGGACTGCGCGCTGTCGCGGCGGGCGTGGGCGTCATCGTCCCCGCATCCCGGCTGGCGAAGTGGAAGACGGTCGGCCAGTACGTGGCCATCACCATGCTGATCTTCGAGAAGAGCGTGGGCTCGCCGGGCTTCCACGCCCTGGCCACCGGCGTGCTGTGGGCGGCCATGGGGCTCACCGTCGTCTCCGCGGTCGACTACTTCTACCGCTTCTTCCGAAAGGCCGATTACCGGGCGATCGTGCCGGACGAAGAACGCTGGTCGTGACCCTGCTCGCGGCCGCCGGGCTGGCGTATCTGATCGGCGCCATCCCGGTGGGCTATCTCGTGGCGCGGGCCTTCGGGATCGGCGACATCCGGCGTCACGGCAGCGGCAACATCGGGGCCACCAACGTGCTGCGGACGGCCGGCCGGCTGCCGGCCGTGCTCACCCTCGTGGGCGACATGGTCAAGGGGGCGGCCGCGGTGGCCATCGGCGGCGCCTGGTCGGGGGAGGGACGCGTCGTCGCCGCGTGCGCGGTCGCCGCCCTCGTCGGCAACTGCTGGTCGATCTTCCTCGGCTTCCGCGGCGGCAAGGGCGGGGCCACCGGCCTCGGCGCGTTCCTGGCCCTGGTGCCGTGGGCCGTCCTGCCCGCCGCCCTCGTGTGGCTGGTCGTGACCACGACCTTTCGGTACGTCTCGCTGGCCTCCGTCACCTCGGCGGCGTGCGTGCCCCTCGGCGCGCTCGCCCTCGGCTATCCGCGCCCGTCCGTGGTCGCGTGCGTGCTCGGGGCCGCCATCGTGATCGCGCGCCACCGGGACAACCTGGCCCGGCTCGCCGCGGGCACGGAGCGCCGCCTCGGCCAGCGCGCGCGGTAACGGCCGATGACCCTGGCCCTGATCGGGGGCGGAAGCTGGGGCACCGCGCTGGCGACCCATTGCGGGCGCCGCGGCCTGGCCGTGCGCCTGTGGGTGCGCGAGCCCGAGATCGTCGAGTCCATCGCGCGCACACGACGGAACCCGTGGTACCTCGCCGACGTCGAGTTGCCGGCGAGCGTGCGGGCCACCGGCGACCTCGGCGAGGCGCTCGACGGCGCCACCATGATCGTCGTCGCGGTGCCGTCGGAGTTCGTGGACAGCGTTCTGAAGAGCATGGGACGGCTGCGCACGGACGTGCCCATCGTGTCCGCCACCAAAGGTTTCGACCCCACCCGCCACGTGCGCATGACCGAGCTGCTCGCCGACCGCGGTCCCCACACGCCGGTGGCCGCGCTCTCGGGTCCGACCTTCGCGCGCGAGGTCGCCCTCGGCCTGCCCACCGCGTGCGTGGTGGCCTCGCGCGACGAGACCCTCGCGCGCCGGCTGCAGGGAGAGATCGGCACCCGCGAGTTTCGTCTGTACACCAACACCGACGTCATCGGCGTCGAGGTCGGGGGCGCGCTCAAGAACGTGATCGCCATCGCCACCGGACTGTCTGACGGGCTCGAGCTGGGCCAGAACGCGCGCGCCGCGCTCATCACGCGCGGGCTCGCCGAGATCACGCGACTGGGCGTGGCCCTCGGCGCCGCGCCCGCCACGCTGGCCGGTCTCGCCGGCCTCGGCGATCTCGTGCTCACCTGCACGGGAGCGCTGTCGCGCAACCGGTCCCTCGGCATGGCGCTGGCGCGCGGCCAAACCCAGGCCGCGGTGGAGGGCGAGACCCGCATGATCGCCGAGGGCGCGCGCACGGTGCGGTCGGCCCTCGCCCTGGCCGAGCGTCACGGCGTGACCCTGCCCATCTGCGCCGAGGTCGGCGAGGTGCTGTTCGCGGGCAAGCCGCCGGCCGACGCGTTGGCCACGCTCCTCGGCCGCGCCATGCGGCCCGAAGATGTGCCGCTCGAGCGAAAGTAGGTCCACGGCGCATCACCCGCCTATGATCGGTGGGGAGGGGATTCGAGAGCCGCCATGTCGGAGCTGAGGAAAGATCCGGTCGTCGGCCGCTGGGTGATCATCTCCAGCGAGCGCGCGCGTCGTCCGTCCGACTTCGTCCCCGAGCCGGTGCGGCCGCTGCTGGCCGGCTGTGTGTTCTGCCCGGGCCACGAGGACAAGACCCCCGCCGAGATCATGGCCGGCCGGCCGCCCGGCAGCCGGCCGAACACCCCGGGCTGGTCCTATCGCGTGGTGCCGAACAAGTTCCCGGCCCTGCGCATCGAGGGCGAGCTGGAGGCCACGGCCGAGGGCTTGTACGACCGGATGGAGGGCATCGGTGCCCACGAGGTCGTCATCGAGACCCCGGACCATCAGGCCTCGCTGGCCACCCTGCCGCTCGACGCCGTGGCCGACGTGCTGCTGGCCTGCCGCGAGCGCCTGCTCGACCTCAAGAAGGACGGGCGGCTGCAGTACGTGCTGGTGTTCAAGAACCACGGCGAGGCGGCCGGGGCCTCGCTCGAGCATCCCCACTCCCAGCTCATCGCCACCCCCATCATCCCGCTCATGGTCGACGAGGAACTATCGGGATCATCGGAATACTACGCCCGCAAGGAGCGGTGCGTATGGTGCGACCTGGTCCGGCAGGAGCGCCGCGAGGGCGGCCGCCTCGTCCTGGACACCGACGGCTTCGTGGCCCTGGCCCCGTTCGCCCCGCGCTTTCCGTTCGAGACGTGGATCCTCCCCACCGAGCACCGGTCGGCCTTCGAGGAGTCCGACGTGGACGTCCTGCGCGGGCTGGCCGGCGTGCTCGGGGAGTTCCTGCGCCGGATGAACCGCCTCCTCCACGATCCGCCGTTCAACTTCATGCTGCACACGGCGCCGCTGCACGCGCCCGCCCTCGATCACTTTCACTGGCATCTCGAAGTCATCCCCAAGCTCACCCGCGTGGCCGGCTTCGAGTGGGGCAGCGGCTTCTTCATCAACCCCGTCCCGCCCGAGGACGCCGCCGCCGCGCTGCGCGAGATCCGGTAGTGACACTACCCGGGATCGACTGAGGTGGGCGCGCCCCGGGCGCCGTGTTAGAATCGCCGATGTTGCGTTGATGGCAGGCGGGAATAGCTCAGTGGTAGAGCACGACCTTGCCAAGGTCGGGGTCGCGGGTTCGAATCCCGTTTCCCGCTCCAACACCCATTCCGTTCGGTCGTCGGCTTCGCGTTCGTGGCGGCGTAGCCAAGTGGTAAGGCGCGGGTCTGCAAAACCCGTATTCGTGAGTTCGATTCTCACCGCCGCCTCCATTCCATCGCGTCGAGCGACTCGATTCGCCGGTGTACCGATTCAACTGCGGCGATGGCTCGCCCGCGAGCATCCGGAGGGTCGCTTTCCAGTGGGCCGGCGGGTGGGAGTTCCGCGGCGATCGCGACGCAACTCGGGGTGCCGCGTTCGACCGTGCGATACTGCTGCGGCCATCGGCTGGTGTAGCCCAATCGGCAGAGGCGATCGGCTTAAAACCGGTTCAGTGTGGGTTCGAATCCCACCACCAGCACCAACGATTCCTCGTACGCGTACCTCCTCGGCATGTACCTCGGCGACGGCTGCATCTCTCGGGTGCGAAGGACACATGTGTTGCGCATCTTTCTTCATCGAAAGCAGACGACCGTCATCGAGCGAGTGACGCACGCCCTTCGGTGCTTGCTCCCGGAGCATCGCTGGGTTATGCGCCGGAGCGGCCCACGTCGTCAGCGGCCGCGGTCGAAGGTGGGGATCGGGCTGCCGAGCAGGAAGTTCGCGATGCCGAAGACCTCGTGGGAGATCTCTTCGAGGGAGCGGCGGGAGCGCCACCAGCGGGCGGGATCGACGGGATCGTAGCGGGTGACGCGGATGATCGCGGGGATCTCGTCCTCGAAGCGTGACCGCCAGATCAGGCGGATCCGGCGCGTGTGGTAGGGCGAGGACACGATGATCACGCGCCGGAAGCCCTGGGTGCGTGCGTAGTCGAAATCGGCCTGGAGCTCCTCTCGCGTGTTCTCCACGATCCGCTCGAGACGGACGATCGCCGTCTCGGGGACCTCGCGTTGCCGTAGGATGAGCGCGCCGCGCTCTTGCGGCGGCGGCTCGCCGGAGAGCCGCCGCGCCTCCTCGGTCACGGGATCGCGGGGGAGGGTGACCGCGACGCGGGGCGCCCACCCCTCCAGGAAGAGCGCCGCGCCCTCCAGCTCGCGCTGCGGCGGTCCCCCGTCGGCGACGAAGATCGCGTCGCTCCGGGCCAGCGGCTCGTTGACCACGAGCCAGGGGCCGAGCCCACGCGCGGCCAGAACGAGGAGCAGAGCCATGAGTCCGCAGGCGGCGAGCGCGAGAGCGATCCGGTGGGTGCGTGGCTTCATTGGACGCGCCGGGTCTGGCGAGCTATCTTACCTGAGACCATGAGCTCGCCCGGCGCGATCGCCTTCCAGCTCGGCCCCTTCGTCATCCGTTGGTACGGCATCCTGATGGCCACCGCCATCATCGTCGGCCTCTGGCTGGGTCACCGCCAGGCCCGGCGCGAAGGGCTGCCGGCCGAGGAGTTCATCAGCGTCGCGCAGTGGTCGATCCTCGCCGGGCTGGTGGGGGCCAGGATCTACGAGGTGATCTTCAACTGGGACTACTACGGTCAGTACCCGGCGAAGATCATCGCGGTCTGGGAAGGGGGCCTGGCCATCCACGGCGGGCTCATCGCGGGAGTCATCGTGGGGCTCTGGCTCGCCCGCTGGTGGCGCCTGCCGATTCTACGCTGTCTCGACGTGGCGGCCCCCAGCGCGGCCATCGGGCAGGCCATCGGTCGATGGGGAAACTTCTTCAACGAGGAAGCGTTCGGCCGGCCGACCGCGCTGCCGTGGAAGATCTACATCTCGCCGCCGCACCGGCCGCCGGGCTACGCGCAGTACGACTTCTTCCATCCGACATTCCTCTACGAGTCGCTGTGGGATCTGCTCATCTTCGCGGTGCTCGTGCTCGTGCTGCGCCCGCGCCTGCGCGAGCGTCCGGGCGCGCTGTTCTTCTGCTACGTGGGCCTCTACTCGATCGGGCGCTTCGCGATCGAAGCGCTCCGGCTCGACAGCTTCTGGCTCGGCCCCTTCCGCGTCCCCCAGCTCGCGAGCCTCGCGGGCGTGGCCATCGCCGTCGCCGGCCTCGCCTGGCTCCACCGCCGCCACACCGCGGTCGCTTAGCAGGCTGCTGAAAACGGCCCATCTGCTTCGTTGGCGCCCTCGGCCGCGCGCTCACCGTACAGGAGTACGGCTCGCGTGCGGCTCTTCGGGCGCCGCCTCGCATCTGGACCGTTTTGAGCAGCCTGCTAGTCGCCCTCACGGGCGACGGGAGGTACGCTGAGCTCATGAAGGTCGAGCGGGTGGGGGCGTATCTGTGGCGGATTCCGCAGGACGCGGGGAAGGGGATGCGGGTGCCGGCGCTGATCGTGGCCGATGACGTGCTGATGGCGCACATCCGCAGCGAGGCGTCGCTGACCCAGCTCGCCAACGGCGCCACGCTGCCGGGGATCGTGAAGGCCGCGATGGCGATGCCCGACATTCACCAGGGCTACGGCCTGCCGGTGGGTGGCGTGGTCGCCACCGACGCCGCGCACGGGGTCGTCAGCCCGGGCGCCATCGGCTTCGACATCAACTGTGGAGTCCGGCTGCTCGCCACCGATCTCGCCGTCGCCGATCTGCGCGATCGCGTCACCGATCTGGTCGAGGCGCTGTACGCGGCGATACCGACCGGCGTCGGCTCTCACGGCGGCGACACGCTCGAGGCCCGCGAGCTGAACGCGGTGATGGAGGGGGGAGCGGGGTGGGCGGTGGAGCGGGGCCAGGGATTCGCGGAGGACGTGGAGCATCTCGAGTCCGACGGCCGCATCCCCGGCGCTGATCCCGCCAGCGTCTCCGAACGCGCCCGCGAGCGGGGGCGACGCCAGCTCGGGACGCTCGGCTCGGGCAATCACTTCCTGGAAGTCCAGGTAGTCGACGAGATCGAGGACGAGGCGACGGCTCGCGCGTTCGGCGTCCGCCTCGGGCAGATCACGGTGATGATCCACACGGGCTCGCGCGGTCTCGGCCATCAGGTGTGCACCGACGCGCTCGACGTGACGGGCAAGGCGCTCCGGCGCTACGACATCGTGGTGCCCGATCGCCAGCTCGCGTGCGCCCCCGTCGACTCGCCGGAGGCCCGCGACTATCTCGGCGCCATGCGCTCGGCCGCGAACTTCGCCTTCGCCAACCGCCAGGTGCTGACCCACGCCACGCGCCAGGTGTTCGCGCGCGTGCTCGGCGCCTCGCCGTCGAGCCTTCGCGTGGTCTACGACGTGGCCCACAACATCGCCAAGGAAGAGGATCACGTGGTCGACGGCCGGCCCCGCCGGCTGCTCGTGCACCGCAAGGGCGCGACCCGCGCGTTCCCCGGTCAGCCCGTGCTGGTCCCCGGCGACATGGGCCGCTATTCGTATCTCCTGGTCGGCACCGAGGCCGCGATGAGGGAGACGTTCGGGAGCACGTGTCACGGCGCCGGCCGCCTGCTGAGCCGGACGGCGGCGGTGAAGGCGGCCAAGGGGCGGCGGATCGATCGCGAGCTCGCCGAGCGCGGCGTCGTCGCGCGCGCCAAGGGTCGGGACGCCCTCGCCGAGGAGATGCCCGAAGCCTACAAGGACGTCAAGGACGTGGTCGAGGTCGTTCATCGCTTCGGCATCTCGACCCGGGTGGCGCGGCTGCGCCCGATCGGGGTCATCAAGGGCTGATATTTCGCGCCGTGTTAGATTGGTAGGGATGTCCTGGTCGCTCAAGAAGAAAGCCCAAGCCCTGCTCGCCGACGAGCAGGGAACGATCCGTAAAGATTGGGGCGGGAAGGTCTCGGTGGCCCTCGTCTATCCCAACACCTACGCGGTGGGGATGTCGAACCTCGGCTTCCAGACGATCTACGAGCACCTGAACCGTCTGCCCGACGTGGTCTGCGAGCGCGCGTTCCTGCCCGACGCCGGTGACGTCGAGGAGTTGACCCGGACGGGCGAGGGGCCGTTCTCGCTGGAATCGCTGCGTCCGCTGCGCGACTTCGACCTCATCGGCTTCTCGGTCACCTACGAGGGCGACTACATCAACGTGCTGCGCTTGCTCGACCTCGCCGGTCTGGGCCTGCGCGCGACCGAGCGTACGTCGCACGATCCGATCGTGCTCATGGGCGGAGTCTGCGCGTTCTCGAACCCGGAGCCGATGGCGCCCTTCATGGACCTGATCGCGGTCGGCGAGGGCGAGGAGCTGGTGGGCGACCTGATCCGCGCCTATCGCGAGAGCAGCCACGAGCGCGAGGCGTTTCTCGACGCCGTCGCGGCGATCGCCGGTGTCTACGTTCCCGAGCGGTATGAGATCGCGTACGGTCCGGACTCCACGATCTCGGCCGCCATTCCCCGCGATGGCGCGCCTGCCGTCGTGACCAAGCGCCGCCTCCAGAACGTGAACGAGTTCGAGACCATCGCGCTGGTGCGCACGCCCCACGCCGAGTACGGCCACATGGCGCTGCTCGAGGTCGGCAAGGGCTGCGGGCGCGGCTGTCGCTTCTGCCTGGAGGGCCAGGTCTACCGGCCGGTGCGCCACCGCAGCCCCGAAGCGCTGGCCACGACCATCGCGGGGCTCGCCAAGGACTCGAAGCGGATCGGGCTGGTGGGCGCCTGCGTGTCCGACTATCCGTGGATCGGCGATCTCTTGAAGGTCGTCGAGGACAACGGCATGGAGCTGTCGATCTCGTCGCTTCGGGCCGACAGCCTCACCGAGCCGCTCGTGGCCTCGCTGGCGCGGGGTGGCCATCGGACGCTGACGGTCGCGCCGGAGGCGGGGACCGAGCGGCTGCGCCGGGTGATCCGCAAGCCCATCACCGACGAGCATCTCTACACGGCGTGCGACCTGATCCGCCGCCACGGCATTCCCAACCTCAAGTGTTACTTCATGATCGGCCAGCCAACTGAAACCACTGAAGACGTCGAGGCCATCGCCGATCTCGCCCGGCGCATGCTCGAGCGGCTGCGTGTGCTGGACGCCGCCGGCCATCCGTTCGGGCGGCTCACGCTCTCGATTTCCTCGTTCGTCCCCAAGCCGTGGACGCCGTTTCAGTGGGCGCCGTTCGCCGGCGTCGAGGCGCTGTCCCGGAAGCTGGAGGTCATCAAGCGCGGGGTCGGCCGGTTCTCGAACGTGCGGGTGCTGCACGAGAACCCGCGCGAGGCCGCGCTGCAGGCGCTGCTGGCTCGCGGCGATCGGCGGGTCGCCGACTTCCTCGAATCCGCCGCGCGGCTGGGAGGCGACTGGCGCCGGGCCCTGCGCGAGTGGGACGGCGACCCCGCGTTCTTCACCACGCGCGAGCGGTCGATCGACGAGCGGATGCCGTGGGATCACTTCGAGGTCGGCGTGAAGAAAGCGGGCCTCGTCCGCGAGTGGGAGCGCGCGATGGCCGATGCCTGGACGCCGGCCGTGGCGCCCGCTGGATTAGCCTGATGCCGGTGCGCGATACCCAGGGCCGCTTCCTGCGCAACTTGAGGATCTCGGTCACCGACCGCTGCAACCTCCGCTGCGCGTACTGCATGCCGGAAGAGGAATACGTCTGGCTGCCGCGCGAGGAGATCCTGAACTTCGAGGAGATCAGCCGGCTCGTGGACGTGTTCATCGAGCTGGGCGTCGACAAGGTGCGGCTCACCGGCGGCGAGCCGCTGCTGCGCCGCGATCTGCCCGCGCTGATCAAGCCGCTGGCGGCCAAGCCGGGCCTCCGCGATCTCGCCATCACCACCAACGGTGTCCTGCTGGCCGAGCACGCGACGGCGTTGAAGGCCGCCGGTCTTCATCGGGTGACTGTGAGCCTCGACACGCTGGACCCCGCGCGCTTCACCGCGCTCACGCGCCGGACGACTCACGCCCAGGTGCTGGAAGGCATCGCGGCGGTCACGCGGGCCGGCTTCACCGACACCAAGCTCGACACCGTGGTCATGCGCGGGGTCAACGACGACGAGATCGTGCCGTTGATCGAGTTCGCCAAGACCGTCCCGGCCGAGGTTCGCTTCATCGAGTACATGGACGTCGGCGGCGCCACCCACTGGTCGATGGACAAGGTCGTCTCGCGCCAGCAGATCCTCGACGTCGTGCGCGGCCATTTCGGGGCGGTGGAAGAGGTCGTCGAGGTCTCGACCGCGCCCGCCGATCGCTTCCGCCTTCCCGACGGGACGATCTTCGGAATCATCTCGTCGACGACAGCGCCCTTCTGCGCCGACTGCGACCGGAGCCGCCTGACCGCCGACGGCCAGTGGTACCTCTGCCTCTACGCCACCCGCGGGATCGATCTGCGCGGGCCGTTGCGCCGCGGCGCGTCCACGGAGGAGCTGAAGGCGCTGATCACCGGACGCTGGGGGCAGCGGACGGATCGCGGCGCCGAGGAGCGCCTGCTCGTGCGCCACCGCTCGCCACTCGTCGAGATCGCCGAGCTGCGCCGTGACCCACACCTGGAGATGCACACGCGGGGAGGTTGAACGTGAGCGCTGCCGACGAGGCCAAGATCGACGTCCAGGAGCGCGGCGCCAACCAGCAGTCTTCGGATCGCCGCCTGTTCATGCAGCTCCAGGTCCTGACCGGTTGTCTGGACGCCAAACCGCTGGTGAGCGCGCTCGAGTCGAGCCGGCTCGAGGCCGCGCTCTACGGCGACGTCAACGACCCGCGCGGCGTCGGCGTGCTCGCGATGAGCGAGGATCCCGCCTTCTTCGCCACGGCCCTGCGCGACCTGCTCAACGCCGATCCGTTCGTCGGCCTCACCCTCCGTCCGGAGTTCACGATGTTCGGGCGCACGTACGCGTCGGGCTTCGAGGCCGATCTCGACGACTGGCTGCTGCAGCGCCCGCGCCGGACGTCGTTGAATCCCGCGTGGCCGTGGGGCATCTGGTACCCACTCCGCCGCGCGGGCGGCTTCGCGCGGCTCTCCCCGCAAGAGCAGGGAGCGGTCATCCGCGAGCACAGCGTGCTCGGCCGCGCCTACGGCGACGCCGACTTCGCCCACGACGTGCGCCTGGCCTGCCACGGCCTCGACGTCCACGACAACGACTTCGTGATCGGCCTGATCGGCCGCGAGCTGCACCCGCTGTCGCACCTCGTGCAGGCCATGCGCAAGACCGTCCAGACCTCGCAATACATCCAGACGCTGGGCCCGTTCTTCATCGGCCACGCGCTGTGGCAGAGCCCGCTAGGCTTACGCCCGAGTTGATGGCGCGTCGATCGCAGCGGTTCGTCTGACGATCTTTTCTGGGGGTGCCGGATGGCGAAGCGTCGCAAGCAAACGAAGCTCACGAGCGCGGCTGCCGACTTCATCCGCTGGGCACGCGTCTGCCGCGTCGCCACCGTCAGCGCCGCCGGCGTCCCGCACGCCGTCCCGGTCTGTCACGTGCTCGCCGGCCAGAAGCTCTACTTCGGCTCAGGCGACGACGGGACGAAGGTGCGCAACATCCAGGCGAACCCGCGGATCACGGTGACGGTGGATGAGTATTCCGACCACTGGGCCGGGCTGAAGGGCGCGATGATCCAGGGCCGCGCGCGCCTGATCGAACGCGGCCCCGAGTTCACCCGCGCCCGCGCCCGCCTCTACGAAAAATATCCGCAGTATCCGAAGGAAGCCGCGCTCGCGACGTCGGATTCGGTGATCATTGAGGTCACGCCCACTCGCGTCTTCACGTGGGGCCTGAAGTAGCGGACGTCTCTGACCGGCCGAAGGATTCGCACGTTCGTGCCAGGTGTTGCTCCGACGAATCGATTTCGCTACCTTGCCCGCATGAAGCCAGTGACGCTGCAGATAGCCAAGGCCCAACTGTCGACGCTCATCGAGCGAGCCTGCGCGGGTGACGACGTGGTGATTTGTCGGGGACGCACTCCCGTCGTGCGTCTCGTGCCGGTTGGGAAGGCGACACCTCGCCGCCGCTTCGGCGCCATGCGGGGTCGCGCCCGGACCAAGAAGGCCTTCTTCGCACCACTACCTGCGGCAGAACGCAGGCGCTGGGGAGAGTAGGTTCGGCTCTGATTCGCGCGCGTTATCTGGTGGCTGACCGCCGGCTAGGGGTCTCGCGCCTACTCACCCAGGACGAGTGGGTGGAAGGGCCCGTGGGTGCAAAACATCGATCGCGTAGCCTACATCGAGAGGCTCGCCGAGCCAGCCTGGGCGCAGCGTGTGCGCGTCAAGACGAAGTCCCGCCCGCTCGTTCCGCGCTCGGAGCGCGCGAACAGGATCGTTGGGGATGGTCGGCGGAGCCGGCACGTCGGGTAGCAAGTGTCCGTGTGGTGTCCGGAATCGCAGCTCGCCGTCCGCCTGTCGCTCGACCTGATATCCCTCCTCGTGGACGGCGCGGTGATGGCGCCGGCACAGCATCACGAGGTTCGACAGCGTGGTGGGCCCGCCTTGGGCCCAGTGACGGATGTGATGACCCTGGCCGAACGCCACGCCGCAGCCCGGGAAGCGGCAACCGTGGTCGCGATGGTGCAACGCTCGGCGCAGCGCCGGTGGAATGGTCCGCGTGCGCACGCCGACTTCCATGATGTTCCCGTCCGCGTCGTGCCGCATCACCACCCGACTCGCGTCGCACGCCAGGCGTCGGGACGTTTCCGCGGAAACGTGGACACCGCCTTCGAGAACAGACTGACCAGCCGCCTGCGAGTCGGCGAGCACCGCCGCGTCAACGTGGACGACGACCTGATAGCGCTCGCCCGCTGCGCCGGGATCGAGGCCGTGGTGGAGGGCGGTCTCAGCGAGCAGGGCCAGCGCGTCCGCCTGCCGTTGGGCCATCGTGGACGTTTCCGCGGAACCGCCCACGGGACTGTCGGTTGCGTCGGTGCCGCGAGCGCGTTGATACAGCGTCTCGCGCGCCGCGGCCAACGCCTGCATGAGCACCGCGCCCGCTTCCGGCGTCAGCCGCCCGCGGATGACGATCATGCCGTCTTCATCCTGATATACATGGAGCGCGCGGCTCTTCTCGCGCTGAGTGGTCTCACGGCCCTCGGCCAGTGCGTCCATCCGACGCCAGCCGCGAACGATGCGCTCGACGTGACAGGCGGTACCGGCCCGACCCACCGCGAGCAGCCGCTCCTCGGTCTCCGGCGTGGCCACGCGAGTCAGCGCCCGCACCTTGGCGTACGAGAGCTCCCCGCGAGCGAGCGCCCCGGCGAGGAGAGGCAGCGACCCGAGCGCGCGCGCCACGCGAACACGCTGGCGAGCAGCGCCGAGATCCATCCCGACCCGCGAGGCCAGCCACCGCGCGCAGGAGCGGAACCCGTGGTTCCACCCGCCGCGCGCATCGAACTCGCGGATCAGATCGAGCAGATGAGCGGTCGCCGCTTCGAGGTGCGCCGACAGCTCGGCGATCTCGTTCCCAAGTCGTTCCGTCTCAGCAATCGGCTCTGCGGTGGCGACGACGTTCAGCATCCCGATCTCCATGGTGCAGTCCCCCTCGATGTTGGGCCGACTCTACACCCTGATTTTCGACCCACCTAAGAGGGCCAAGGTCGGGCGTTAACGTCCGGCCTCATAGTTTATCGCTAACCGGAATCGAACAGCCCACTTGGCCTTCCCGGGGCCCGTCAGCGCCGAGTTTCAGGAGGCCGCGCAGTCGTGGACAATGCTTTGCGAGAAACCTGTCAAGCGAAATCTGGGGTCCGGACCGACGACATGGGTAACAGACTCGGGCATGCTGCGGTGCCATGGAATGACCAACCCGATGCAGTCGGCCGTGTTACCTCTCTCGCCGGTCGCACGACGAAATCTTCATAGGCGCTAGCCCGCGCGAGCTTTATCGAAAACTACCGAGGAGAAACTGCTCTACGAAGCCAATGACACTGCCGACATCCTGCGAGCTGATCTTGCCCCATTCTGCGTGCATCGCGAAATCGCGTACCTTTGGCATTGCGTCGAGCAGGGACTTCTGGGCGCCGGATACTAGCCCTTTCGCCTTCAACGAATTCACAACTTCTTGCATCGCCTTGCCCTCCACACTAAGGCCATGCAGGCTCGCGAAGCGTTTGAGCGCATCCTCTAAAGCAGCGCAGGCGAGGACAGCGGCAACATCTTTCTGCCCCTCCGAAAGGGCTACCTTCGCTGCTACGACGAAGTCCGCGAAAATCTCACCGGAAATGGAGGCTTCGACGGTGAAGAGGTAGCCGCCATCGTAGTCGGCCCGTGCAGCTAAAAATACTCCTCGCATAGTGGCAAGGTCTTCTGCGGAGGCGACGCTCGCGCCGTAGGCTTTGGACACATTGCGATAGTGAGGTGATTCTTCACCGAACACCGCCTTGATGAGATGTATCGCACTTGATGCCCAGCGGTGAAAGGCCTCGGTATCGGCATAGTCACCTCCGATCGAACTCTGCGTAAGCGGAACGGCGGCGGCTTCGTTAGCAAGTTCCTGGAAGCGTCTCGAAATCTGTTCGGACAGTGCCACGTGCTACCTCCTATATGCGCCGGTCGAGCACGCCACTTCGCCATGCCGCCACGTTGGCCTCGATCTGCCGCGCGTGGTTTTCGAGGTGGTCGGCGTAGATCTGCAGCCAGTCCTCTGCGGTGTAGCGGCCGGACTCGGTGTGGCGGCCGATCTTGGACCACGCGGACTCCGGCAGGCGCCGCAGCAGAGCGGTGGTGTTGGCGCGGACGGCGTCGACGGTGATGAGCGCGACGTCGATGGGATGGGCGTGGTAGTCGAAATCGCGGGCCCACTGCGCTTCGTCGTAACCGAGGACGAGCGGGTCCCTCTCGGAGATCACCACGCGGATGCGCGACGCCGACTGCGTCTCGGAATCCGAGCAATGCACCACCACCTCGTGCGCCGACCACTCACCGGGCTTCGGCCGCCACTGGAGCGCTTCCTTCGGGACCGTGGCCAGCGCGGCGCGCAATCGGCGTGGACCATCGGCGTACTGGTCGATCAGCTTGGCGCGCTCGTCGGCGCTCAAAGCCATGGGGGACCTCCGGGGTCAGGCGCGGCCGGCGAGGGCGCGCGTGAGCTGGTCGAGGTGGTTGTCGTCGTGGCCGGGCATCAGCGCGGTCCAGTCGGTGAAGGTGACCCGGCCGAGGGTGGGATGCAGACAGCCGCGATGCCAATGCTCGAGTGCGAGGCGGTCGAAGAGGTCCAGCGACTCGCCGCGACGGCGGCGGAAGGCCGTCAGCGCGGCGGTGGGATCGCAGCGCGCGTACTGGCGCTCGTCGGCCCAGCGGTCGGGGTCGACGGGGAACTCGTCGCCGATGAGGCCCCACTCGGCGGGGTTGGGCGGCCGCGCGCCGACCACGAGGACCTTGGGGTCGTCCATCGCGAGCATGGCGCGGAACCGCATCATGCAGAGCTCTTCGATGTCGCGCAGGTGACAGATGATCTCGACGGCGGACCAGTTGTTCGCGTCCGGCCGGCGGGCGAGCTCGACCGCCGGCCGGCCTGAAATGGCCGCGGCGAGATCGTCGGGAGTCCGCGCGAGCCGCTTCAGGCGCTCATCGAGCGGGAGGCCGGTGTAGAACTCCCGCATCGCCACCAGCGCGCTATTCGAGGAGCGCCACGGCTTCGCCGGGGCGCTCCGAGGGTTGGGGGGTTTGGGGGGCCATTTCGGGGCCCCCCATTACGCCAATGGCGCGGGTAAGTCGGACTGGCCCATCAGATAGAGATCGGCGCCGCGCGCGGCCGAGCGGCCTTCGGCGATGGCCCAGACGATCAGCGATTGACCGCGCTGCATGTCGCCGCAGGTGAACACGCCGGGCACGCTGGTCATCCAGTTCGCGTCGCGCCGGACGTTGCCGCGCTCGGTGAGCTCGAGGCCGAGCGATTCCACCAGCCCTCTACGTTCCGGGCCGAGGAAACCCATCGCGAGCAGCACGAGGTCCGCGGGCAGCGTGAATTCCGTGCCCGCCACCGGACGGAAATCCAGACGTCCACCCTCGCGGACCATGTCGACCTTGACCGCATCCAACCCGCGCACGTGGCCGGCCGCGTCGCCGGTGAAGCGCTGCGTGGAGACGGCGTACACGCGCTCGCCACCCTCTTCGTGGGCCGACGACACGCGGAAGACGTTGGGCCACTGCGGCCACGGGTTGTCGGCGGCACGCGTGTCGGGCGGGCGCGGGAGCAGCTCGAACTGGTGGACCGACGCCGCCCCCTGGCGATGAACCGTGCCCAGACAGTCGGCGCCGGTGTCGCCGCCGCCGATGATCACCACGTGCTTGTCCTTGGCGGTGATGAAGCGCTCGTCGGGGACGGAGTCGCCCTCGCAGCGCTTGTTCTGGAGCGTCAGATACTCCATCGCGAAGTGGACGCCCTCGAGCTCGCGCCCGGGCATGGGAAGATCGCGCGGCAGGCCGGCGCCGCACGCGAGCACGAGCGCGTCGAACTCGCGCCGCAACTCCTCCACCGGGAGCGCGCCGCCGACGTCGGCGCTGGTCTGGAAGACCACGCCTTCCTTCTCCATCAGCCGCAGCCGGCGGTCGAGGAACTTCTTCTCCATCTTGAATTCGGGGATGCCGTAGCGCAGCAGACCGCCGATGCGGTCGGAGCGCTCGAACACGATCACCGCGTGGCCGGCGCGCGCGAGCTGCTGGGCGGCGGCGAGCCCGGCGGGGCCGGAGCCGACGACCGCGACCTTCTTACCCGTGCGCTTGGCCGCGGTCTCGGGTGAGACCCAGCCGGACTCGAACGCGTGCTCGACGATCGTGACCTCGACGGCTTTGATCGTCACCGGGTCGTCGTTGATGCCGAGCACGCACGAGCCCTCGCACGGCGCGGGGCACAGGCGGCCCGTCCACTCCGGGAAATTGTTGGTGGCGTGCAGGCGCTCGATGGCGTCACGCCAGCGGTCGCGATACACGAGGTCGTTCCAGTCCGGAATGATATTGCCGAGCGGACACCCCTGGTGGCAGAACGGAACGCCGCAGTCCATACATCGTGCGGCCTGCTTCTTCAGATCCGCATCCGGATAGGGCAGATAGACTTCATGCCAATCCCTGATCCGCTCGGCCACCGGCCGGGTCGGCCACTTCTTGCGCTGGATCTCGAGGAAGCCGGTGACCTTACCCACCGACGCCCACCAGCTCCTGGAACGTCGCCTCGCGTCCCTCCGCGCGCGCCCGCGCCTCGGCCGCGAGCACGCGCTTGAAGTCCTTCGGCATGACCTTGACGAAGCGCGCGCGCATGGCGCGCCAGTTCGAGAGAATCCGCGCGGCGTACGCGGAGCTCGTGAACGCGACGTGACGGTCGATGAGGTTGCCGACGAAGCCCACGTCGCCCGAGCCCTCGAGGCCTTCGAGGTCCACCATCTGGCGGTTGCAGCGGCGCGCGAAATCGCCGTCGAGGTCGAGCACGTAGGCGATGCCGCCGGACATGCCGGCGGCGAAGTTGCGTCCGGTCTTGCCGATGACGACGACGCGGCCGCCGGTCATGTACTCGCAGCCGTGGTCGCCGATGCCTTCCACGACCGCGTGGACGCCGCTGTTGCGCACGCAGAACCGCTCGCCGGCGACGCCGCGCACGAAGGCTTCGCCGCCGGTGGCGCCGTAGAGGGCCACGTTGCCGATGATCACGTTCTCCTCGGGGACGAACGTCGAGCGGCGCGGCGGATGGACGATCAGCCGCCCGCCCGAAAGGCCTTTGCCCCAGTAGTCGTTGGCGTCGCCCTCGAGCGTGAACGTGATCCCGCGCGGCACGAACGCGCCGAAGCTCTGGCCGGCCGAGCCGGTGAAGTGGACGCGGATCGTGTCGTCAGGCAACCCCTCGCCGCCCCAGCGCCGGGTGACTTCGTAGCCGAGCGTGGTGCCGACCGTGCGGTTGACGTTGCGGATCGGCAGCGACAGCTCCACGCGCTTGCCGTGCTCGATCGCGTCGCGGCACGCGGGGATCAGCGTGGTCTGGTCCAGCGACTTCTCGAGCCCGTGGTCCTGCGCGGTCACGCATCGCCGCGCGACTTCCGGCGGCATCGACGGCAGGTGGAGGATCGCCGAGAGATCGATCCCGCGCGCCTTCCAGTGCTGGAGCGCGGGCGCGAAGTCGAGGCAGTCCGCGCGGCCGATCATCTCGGCCATGGTGTGGAAGCCGAGCTGGGCCATGTGCTCGCGCACTTCCTGGGCGATGAAGCGGAAGAAGTTCACCACGTACTCGGGCTTGCCGGAGAAGAGCTTGCGCAGCTCGGGATCCTGAGTGGCCACGCCGACGGGGCAGGTGTTGAGATGGCAGACCCGCATCATGATGCAGCCGAGCGTGACGAGGGGCGCGGTCGAGAAACCGAACTCCTCGGCGCCGAGCAGCGCGGCGATGACCACGTCGCGCCCGGTCTTCATCTGACCGTCGACCTGCACGACGATCCGATCGCGCAGCTTGTTGAGCACGAGCACCTGCTGGGTCTCGGCGAGCCCCAGCTCCCACGGCACCCCGCCATGCTTGATCGAGGTGAGCGGCGAAGCGCCGGTGCCGCCGTCGTGACCGGAGATCAGGACGACGTCCGCGTGCGCCTTGCTCACCCCCGCCGCGACCGTCCCCACGCCGACCTCGGCCACCAGCTTCACGTGGATGCGGGCGCGCGGATTGGCGTTCTTGAGATCGTGGATGAGTTGCGCGAGATCCTCGATCGAGTAGATGTCGTGGTGCGGGGGCGGGGAGATGAGTCCCACGCCCGGCGTCGCGTAGCGCACCTTGGCGATCCACGGATAGACCTTCGGACCCGGGAGCTGGCCGCCCTCGCCGGGCTTGGCGCCCTGGGCCATCTTGATCTGGATGTCGTCGGCTTGGACCAGGTACTCGCTGGTCACGCCGAAGCGGCCGGAGGCCACCTGCTTGACCGCGCTCCGTCGCGAGTCGCCGTTCGCGTCGCGCCGGTAACGCGCGGAGTCCTCGCCGCCCTCGCCGGTGTTGGAACGTCCGCCGATGCGATTCATGGCGATGGCCAGCGTCTCGTGCGCTTCCTGGCTGATCGAGCCGTACGACATCGCGCCGGTCGCGAAGCGCTTGAAGATCGCCTCGGCCGGCTCCACCTCTTCGATCGGAAGGGGCGGACCGACGGGCTTGAGCGCGAAGAGTCCGCGCAGGGTGGCCAGCGTCCGGCTCTGATCGTCGCAGAGCCGCGAGTACTGCTTGAACGCGGGGTAATCGCCGCTGCGGCTCGAGTGCTGGAGCTTGGCGATCATGTCCGGGTTGACTTGATGGTGCTCGCCGTCGCGCCGCCACTGGTACTCGCCGCCCCAGTCCAGCTCGGGGTCCTCGACCGGTCGCTCGGGATGGGCGCGGGCGTGACGCCGCCGCGTTTCCTCGGCCACGATGTCGAGGCCGATGCCGCTCACGCGCGACGCGGTGCCCGTGAAGTACCGATCGACGAGATCCCGGTTCAGGCCGACCGCCTCGAAGATCTGGGCGCCGGTATAGCTCTGGAGCGTCGAGATCCCCATCTTGGCCATGACCTTGAGGATCCCCTTGTTCAGCGCCTTGATGTAGTTCTTGACGGCCTTCTCGTGGTCGACCTCGGTCAGGATGCCCTGACGGATCAGGTCGTCCAGCGTGTCGAAGGCGAGCCACGGGTTCACGGCGCCCGCGCCGTAGCCGATGAGCAGGCACATGTGGTGGACTTCGCGCGCGTCGCCGGTCTCGACCACGAGCCCGCAGCGCGTGCGCTCGCCGCGGCGGACGAGATGGTGATGCACGGCCGCGGTGGCGAGCAGGCTCGGAATCGCCGCCAGCTCCGACGTGATCCCGCGGTCGGAGAGGATCAGCACGTTGTACCCGTCGGCGATCGCCTGGCTGGCCCGCGATTGCAGCTCGTCCAGCGCGTGCGCGAGGCCTGACGGGCCGCCCGCCGCCGGGAACAGCATCGGCAGCTTCATCGCCTTGAAGCCGAGCTCGGCGATCTGGGCGAGCTTGGCCAGCCCCTCGTTCGACAGCACCGGGTCGGTGAGCACGATCTGCCGGCACGACTCGGGCTCGGGCTTCAGGAGATTTCGCTCGGGCCCGATCGTCGACTCCATCGCGGTGACCAATTCCTCGCGGATCTGGTCGAGCGGCGGGTTGGTCACCTGGGCGAAGAGCTGCTTGAAATAGTCGTAGAGCGGCCGCGACCGGTTGGAGAGCACGGCCAGCGAGGTGTCCGTGCCCATGGAGCCGATCGGCTCCTCACCCTGACGGGCCATCGGGGCCAGCAAGATTCGCGCGTCCTCGTGGGTGTACCCGAACGCGATCTGACGGGTGAGGATCGTCGCGTGGTCGGACTCCGAGACCTGCGCCGGCGCCACGTCGTCGAGGCGGACCTGGTGCTGCTGCAGCCAGGCGTCGTACGGACGCTCGGCCGCGAGCTGGGCCTTGATCTCGTCGTCGTCGATGATCCGTTCCTGCGCGGTGTCGACCAGGAAGATGCGCCCGGGGTGCAGCCGCTCCTTGAGCAGCACGTTCTCGGGCGGGATGTCGAGCACGCCGACCTCGGAGGCCATGATCACGAGGTCGTCCTTGGTGACGTAGTACCGCGAGGGTCGGAGACCGTTGCGGTCGAGGACGGCGCCGATGACCGTGCCGTCGGTGAAGGCGATCGAGGCCGGCCCGTCCCACGGCTCCATCAGCGAGGAGTGGTACTCGTAGAAGGCCCGCCGCTCGGGGCTCATGCTCTCGTGGTGCTGCCACGGCTCCGGGATCATCATGAGGATCGCGTGGGGCAGCGAGCGGCCGTTCATGACCAGGAACTCGAGCACGTTGTCGAAGGTGGCCGAGTCGCTCAGGCCCTCGCGGGTGACCGGCAGCACCTTGGCCAGGTCGTCGCCCAGCAGCTCCGAGCGGCACAGCGCCTCGCGGGCCCGCATCCAGTTGATGTTGCCGCGGAGCGTGTTGATCTCGCCGTTGTGGGCGACGTAGCGGTACGGATGGGCGAGCGGCCACGACGGAAACGTATTGGTGCTGAACCGCTGGTGGACGAGGGCCAGCGCCGACTCCAGATCCGGATCCCCGAGGTCGGGGTACATGGCCTCGATCTGGTCGGCCGAGAGCATGCCCTTGTAGATCAGCGTGTTCGAGCTGAGGCTCGGCAGATACGCGAGCGTCTTCTCGGAGAAGTCCATGGCCTCCAGCGCGTGCTCGATCCGCTTGCGCACCACGTAGAGCTTGCGCTCGAAGTGCGCGTGGTCGCGCACGCCCTCGCCCCGGCCGATGAAGACCTGGCGGATCACCGGCTCCACCGACACCGCGGACGCGCCGAGCAGGCTGTCATCGGTGGGCACGTCGCGCCACCCGAGCAGCCGCTGTCCCTCCTCGGCGACGATCGTCGCGATCAGCCCCTGGACTTTCTCGCGCTGGTTGATCTCGCGCGGGAGGAACACGAACCCCGCCCCGTAGTCCTTGGGGCCGGGCAGCGCGATGCCGAGCCCCGCGCAGACCTTGCGCAGGAACCGGTCCGGCATCTGGAGCAGGATGCCGGCGCCGTCGCCGGTGTTGGCCTCGCAGCCGCAGGCGCCGCGATGGAGCAGGTTGATCAGGACCTGGAGCGCCCGGCGGACGATCGCGTTCGACTTGCGCCCCTTGATGTCGACCACGAAGCCGACGCCACACGCGTCGTGCTCGTGCGCGGGATCGTACAGGCCCTGGGCGGCCGGAGGACCGGCCGGGGCGGGCGGGGGAGCGGTCGCTGGCGTTCGGGCTTGCGGCTTCATCGCCTTCCCCTTCTGGTGTATCTGCGTCGGCTGTCCGCTTTGTGAATAGTTGCACGATACTACCGGAGTCATGAGCATTAGTCACTGCCGGAAAACAGAATTGTCTGTATAAGGAATACTGATGCTGTAGGATCGTCCCGTGCACCTCGAAACCCTCCGGCTCTACTGCGACGTCGTCCGCCTCCGGAGCTTCTCGCGCGGCGCCGAGCTGAGCCACGTCTCGCAGTCCGCGGCCAGCCAGGCCGTCCAGCAGCTCGAGCGTGAGGTGGGGGTCACGCTGATCGACCGGACCCGCCGGCCCTTCGCGGTCACCCCCGCGGGCCAGAGCTTCTACACCGCCTCGCGCGAGATGCTCGAGTCGTGGGAGAAGGCCAAGGCGGGGATCGCGGGCGTCAAGGCGCAGGTCGACGGCACCGTGCGGGTGGCCGCGATCTACTCGGTCGGGCTTCACGACATGAGCCACCACCTCCAGCGGTTCATGTCGCTGCATCCGAAGGTGAGGGTCCAGCTCGAGTGCCTGCACCCGCACAAGGTCGTGGAGGCGGTCCTGAACGACGAGGCCGACGTGGGCATCATGTCGTACCCGCCTCCGGATCGGGCGCTGTCGATCATTCCGCTACGCTCGGAGCCGATGGCGTTCGTCTGCCATCCCGGGCATCGGCTGGCGCGCCGGCGCGCGGTGGCGCCCGCGGATCTCGGCGGCGAGCCGTTCGTGGCCTTCGACGCGGGGCTGACCATCCGCAAGGCCATCGACCGCGCGCTCCGCCAGCGCAACGTCAAGCTCAACATCACGATGGCGTTCGACAACATCGAGACCATCAAGCAGGCGATCATGATCGGGGCCGGGGTGAGCCTCTTGCCCCGCCATACCGTGGAGAAGGAAGTCGGAATACGCACGCTCGTGGCCGTGCCGTTCGCTCTGCCCGATCTCGTTCGCCCGGTCGGCATCATCCACCGGCGCCAGAAGGCGCTCTCCGCCGCGGTCAATCGCTTCATCCAGCTGCTCCAGGAGCCCGACGTCGGCCGCCAGCCCGTGGCCAATCGGGGAGTCGCCGGTCTCGGCTGAGCGCACGCGCCGGGAGCGGTCTAACCACGCAATAAGTCTTGCCCTGCGCTCGGCGGTCCGATAGCATGGATCTGTTCGCCGAGGCCCCTCGGCGATCCCCTGCGAACCCGGATCGCGGGGAGCGTGCGCGAACACGGGAGGAGCATCGATGAGCGAGACGGCGGCGCCCGCGGCGGGTGTCGGAAAGATTCGCAAGGGCCTGGAGCGCGCGGTGATTCGGTTCGCCGGCGACTCCGGGGACGGCATGCAGCTGACCGGTGAGCAGTTCACCACCGAGTCCGCGTGGGCCGGCAACGATATCGCGACCCTACCGAACTTTCCCGCCGAGATTCGCGCACCGGCGGGGACGCTCTTCGGCGTCTCGAGCTTCCAGCTCCAGTTCGGCAGCCAGCGCGTCTACACGCCGGGCGATCGGCTCGATTGCCTGGTGGCCATGAACCCCGCCGCGCTCAAGGTGCACCTCCGCGACCTCAAGACCGGTGGGCTCCTGATCGTCAACACGTCAGCCTTCGACAAGCGCAACCTCGACAAGGCCGGGTACCCCAGCAACCCGCTCGACGACGCGACGCTCGCCGAACGCTACCGTCTGCACAAGGTGGACATGACCGGGCTCACCCTCGAGGCCATCAAGGACCTCGCGCTCGACACCAAGGAAAAGGACCGGACCAAGAACTTCTTCGCGCTGGGCGTCGTGTCCTGGATCTACACGCGCCCGCTCGAGCCCACGCTCGAGTGGATCGGCAAGCGATTCGCCAAGAATCCCGCGTACGCCGAGGCCAACACGCGCGTGCTCAAGGCCGGCCACGCGTTCGGCGAGACCGCCGAGATCTTCGCCGAGCACTACACGGTGGAGCCCGCGGAGATGCCGCCCGGTCTCTACCGGGCGATGACCGGCAACCGCGCGCTGGCCTGGGGCCTCCTCGCGGCGGCCGAGCGCTCGAAGGTGCCGGTCGTGTACGGCGCGTACCCGATCACGCCGGCCAGCAGCGTGCTCGAGGAGCTGGCCATCCACAAGCGCTTCAGGATCCGGACGATCCAGGCCGAGGACGAGATCGCCGCGGTCACCGCGGCGATCGGCGCCGCGTTCGGCGGCGCCATCGGCGTCACCGGCTCCAGCGGTCCCGGCATCGCGCTCAAGGGTGAAGGGATCGGTCTCGCGGTCACGGCGGAGCTGCCGCTCGTGATCTTCAACATCCAGCGCGCGGGACCGTCGACCGGCATGCCGACCAAGACCGAGCAGGCCGATCTCATGCAAGCGCTCTACGGGCGCAACAGCGAATCGCCTGTCGTGGTGATTGCGCCGGCGACGCCGGGCGATTGCTTCTACATCGCCTACGAAGCCGTGCGCATTGCGGCCAAGTACATGGTGCCGGTGATCGTGCTCAGCGACGGCTTCCTGGCCAACGGCTCGGAGCCCTGGCTCATTCCCGACCCGGCCACGCTGCCGCCGATCGAGATCAACTATCGAACGGAGCGCGAGGGATTCTTCCCGTACCTGCGCGATCCCGCCACGCTGGCGCGCCCGTGGGTGCGTCCGGGCACGCCGGGGCTCGAGCACCGCATCGGCGGCCTCGAGAAGCAGGACGTGACCGGCAACATCTCCTACGACGCGGAGAATCACGATCACATGGTCCGGACGCGCGCGGAGAAAGTCCGGCGAGTGGCGCAGGAGATCCCGCCGACGTCCATCAACGGCCCCGCCACCGGCGACTTGCTGGTCGTCGGGTGGGGCGGCACGTACGGATCGATCACCGCCGCGGTCGAGCAGGCGCAGGCCGAGGGCAAGTCGGTGGCCTCGATCCACCTGCGTCACCTCAACCCGCTGCCGCCGGACCTCGGCCACATCCTGCGCGAGTACCGCAAGGTGCTGGTGCCGGAGATCAACCTCGGCCAGCTCGTGCGCGTGCTGCGCGCCGAGTATCTCGTCGACGCCGTGGGATTCAATCGGGTGCGTGGTCTGCCGCTGGCCTCTGACGAGATCCGCGAGGCCATCGATCAGCTGCTGGGAGGGAGAGCATGAGCGCGACAGAAGCGGGCGCGGCGGCGGCACCGACGCCGAAGTACACCAAGAAGGATTTCGAATCCGACCAGGACGTCCGCTGGTGCCCGGGCTGTGGCGACTACGCGATCCTGGCCGCCGTGCAGAAGACCATGCCGGACCTCGGCATCCCCAAGGAAGACATCGTGTTCATCTCCGGGATCGGCTGCTCGAGCCGGTTCCCCTACTACATGAACACGTACGGGTTCCACACGATCCACGGCCGGGCCCCGGCCATCGCGACCGGGCTGCGGGTGGCCCGGCCGGACCTGAAAGTCTTCGTGGTCACCGGCGACGGCGACGGGCTGTCGATCGGCGGCAACCACATGCTGCACATCCTCCGTCGCAACGTGAACCTGACGATCCTGCTCTTCAACAACCGGATCTACGGCCTCACCAAAGGCCAGTACTCGCCGACCAGCGAGCTGGGCAAGGTCACCAAGTCGACGCCCCTCGGCTCGGCGGACCGGCCCATCAACCCGCTCGCCTTCGCGCTGGGCTGCGGCGCCACGTTCGTGGGGCGCACGATCGACCGCGACGTGCGTCACATGGAGGAGATACTCAAGCGGGCCGCCAACCACAAGGGCACCGCGTTCCTCGAGATCCTCCAGAACTGCAACGTGTACAACGACAAGGTCTGGAACGTGGTGTACGAGAAGGAGTCCAAGCTCGCTCACGAGCTGCGACTCCAGCACGGCAAGCCGCTGCTCTTTGGCCCGCCGGACGATCGGCGCGCGGTCGTGATGGACGGCGTGACTCCGAAGGTGATGCCCGCCAAGGACGTCCCCGAGAGCGCCCTGTGGGTGCACGACGAGGCCAACGTCAACACGGCCAAGATGCTCGCCGACCTGTGGACGCCGGACTTTCCGGTTCCCACCGGCGTCTTCTCCGCCGTCGACGCGCCGGTCTACGAGGACATCCTGCTCGACCAGGAGCGTCGCGCGATCTCCGAGCGCGGCCCCGGCGAGATCGCCAAGCTGCTGACCTCCGGCGACACCTGGAAGATCTCCGCGGAGGCAAGCTGACGGTCGTCACGCGCCTGACGGCGTGTTTTCTCCTGCGGTAGTCTTCTGACCAGCATGTCGCTGACCACCGCTCTCCTCTCCGAGCTTCGAAGCATTCTCGGCGCCGACGGACTCGTCGTATCGCTCGAGGGCCGGCTCGTGTACGAGTGCGACATGCACACGTTCTACAAGGGCATGCCCGACGCGGTGGCGCTCCCGACGTCCGCGGACCAGGTGCAGGCCGTCGTGCGCCTCTGTCGACGCGAGAAGATTCCGATCGTGCCGCGGGGATCGGGCACGGGGTTGATCGGCGGGGCCATGGCCGCGCACGGCGGCGTGATGGTGTCGACGACGCGGATGACGTCGATCCTCGAGGTCGATCTTCACAACCGGTGCGCGACCGTGGAGCCCGGGCTCATCAATCTCTGGCTGACCAACGCGGTGCGCGAGCGCGGCTGGTTCTTCGCGCCCGATCCGTCGAGCCAGATGGTGTCGTCGATCGGGGGCAACGTCGGCACCAACGCGGGCGGGCCGCACTGCCTCAAGCACGGGATCACCACCAACCACGTCCTCGGCCTGGAGCTCGTCACCGGGTCGGGCGAGCTGATCCGCGTCGGGGGCAAGGCCGCCGACCGCCCGGGCTACGACCTCACCGGCGCCGCCGTCGGCGCCGAGGGCACGTTCGGGCTGGTGACCGCGATCACCGTTCGGTTGCTGCACGCGCCCGAGGCGGTGAAGACCCTGCTCGCTTCGTTCCCGACCATCGACGAGGCGTCGGAGACCGTGTCGGCGATCATCGCGGCCGGAATCATCCCGGCCGCCCTCGAGATGCTCGACGGCGTCATCATCAAGGCCATCAACGCCGGCACCGGCGCCGGCTATCCGCCCGGCGCCGACGCGGTGCTCCTCATCGAGCTCGATGGCCCGCGGGCGGAAGTCGAAGTCCAGGCCGAGCGGTGCGCCGGGATGTGCCGCGCCCGCCGCGCGCTGGAGGTGCGGGTGGCGCGCGACGACGCGGAGCGCGCGCTCCTGTGGAAGGGCCGCAAGGAGGCGGCGGGCGCGGTCGGCCGCCTCACGCCCAACTGGCTCTTGCAGGACGCGGTCGTGCCGCGCTCGAAGCTGCCCGCCATCATGCGCGAGATGCAGGCGATCGCCGCCCGCCATCGCCTGGTCTTCGCCAACGTCTTCCACGCCGGTGACGGCAACCTGCACCCGCTGATCATGTACGACGAGCGGAAGCCGGGCGAGCTGGAGCGCGCGGTCCACGCCAACGAGGAGCTGCTGACGGCCTGCATCGCGCTCGGCGGCAGCGTGACCGGCGAGCACGGCGTCGGCGTCGACAAGGTCAAGAACCTGACCATGCAGTACGCCGAGGCCGACCTGGACTTCATGTACCGTCTGCGCCGCGTCTTCGATCCCGACGGGATCATGAATCCGGGGAAGCTCCTGCCGTCGCACCCGGCCTGCGGCGAAGGATTCCGCCCGCCGCGCCCGGCGCTGGCCGCGGGCGCCTGGATCTGAGTCCCGCCGTGTCCTCGCGCGCGATCGTCGACGAGCTGGCGAGGATCGTGCGCAACGACCACGTCGTGGACGATCCTACCCTTCTCGCCGCGGCCGCCGTCGACGGGATCACGCCGCGCTGGCTGATCCGCGCGTCCACGATCGAGCAGGTCTCGGCCATCCTCTCGCTGGCGTGGCAAGAATCGCTGGCCGTGGTGCCGCGGGGCAGCGGCAGCGCGCTCGCATCAGGTCGTCCGTCCGATCGCGTCGACCTCGTGCTCGATCTCACGGGCCTGAATCGCGTCGTCGAGGACAACCCCGACGATCTGACCGCGAGCGTCGAGGCTGGTCTCACCGCGGGCGCGCTGGCCGCGCGCCTGGCCCCGCGGCGCCAGTGGCTGCCCGTCGATCCGCCCGCCGTCGCCGGCCGGACGCTCGGCGGCCTCGCCGCCACCAACGCTCACGGTCCGCTCCGCGCGCGCTACGGCACCCTGCGCGATTTCCTCCTCGGCGTCAGGTTCGTCCAGCCCGACGGCGTGGTGACGTGGGGCGGCGCGCGGGTGGTGAAGTCGGTCACCGGCTACGACGTGCCGAAGCTGATGGTGGGATCGCTGGGGACGCTCGGGATCCTCTGCGAGCTGACCCTGCGCCTGCATCCGCGGCCGGAAGCCGAGGGGACGCGAATCTCGACGTTCGACTCGACGGAGGCCGCGGCCGCCTTCGTCGCCCGCGTCCTCGATTCCAGCCTCGAGCCCAACCGCGTTGAGTTCGTGAACGGCGCCGCGCTCGGCCGCCTCGATATGAACGGTCACGCTCCCGCGGCGATCGCGATCTCTGTGGGATCGGTGGAGGACGCGGTGCGCGACCAGCTCGCGACCATCGAAGCGCTGGCCCGGACCGCGGGCGGCAAGGCGGAGCCGGCGTCGTCGTCGTTCTGGGAGGCCTACGCCACGATGCGGAGCGACGCCGGTCGCGTGCTGGCGCTCCACGTCTCGACGCCGCCCAGCCGGCTCGCCGCCACCGTGAGCGCGGTGGAGCGCGCGCTGACCGATCTCGTCCCCGGCGAGCGCGCGGTCATCGCCGGATGCGCGGCGCTGGGAACGCTCGACGTCCTCCTGCCGGAGACCGCGGTGCCGATGGCCGTGCCTCTCGTCGAGCGCCTGCGCGGCGCGGTCGCGGAGCTGGCCGGACACGTGATCGTGAGCCGGGCTCCGCTCGCCGTCCGCCGCGCCGTCGATCCGTGGGGACCCGTCGAGCCCGGGCCGCTGGCGTTGATGCGCGCGCTTCGCGACGAGTTCGATCCCAAGCGCGTGCTGAACCCCGGGCGCTTCATCGTATGAGCGGCCCCGTCGCCCCCGAAGCCGGAGCTCCCGTCGACGTCGGCGCGGTCACCGGGGCGTTCGCGGCGCCCGACCTCCCGGACCTGGACGCGCTCCGCAGCTGCGTGCATTGCGGGATTTGCCTGCCGCAGTGCCCGACCTATCTCGTGCTCGGCGAGGAGATGGACTCGCCGCGGGGACGGCTCTACCTGATTCGCGCCGCCGCCGAGGGCCGGCTCGCTCTCACCGACACCTTCGCTCGCCATCTCGATCTCTGTCTCGGCTGCCGCGCGTGCGAGAGCGCGTGTCCCTCGGGGGTGCCGTTCGGCTCGCTGCTGGAAGCGACCCGCGCGCAATTCCGTCGTCAACGTCCGTCCGACTCGCTGATCTCGCGGCTGATCTTCGCGGTGTTCCCCGAGCCCGCGCGGCTCGGCGCGCTGCTGGCGCCGCTCAGGCTCTACCAGCGCTCGGGACTGCAAGCGCTCGTGCGCCGCTCGGGAGTGCTGCGCCGCCTCCCACGGCTCGCGGCGATGGACGCGCTGCTGGCCGACGTCCCCGCGGCCGATCCGCTCCCCGAACGCGTGGCCGCGCGGGGGACGTCGCGCGGACGCGTGGGATTGCTGATCGGCTGCGTGCAGCGGCACCTCTATCCGCGCGTCAACCACGACACCGCGCGCCTGCTGGCACTGGCCGGGTGGGACGTCGTGATCCCGCGCGACCAGGGCTGCTGCGGCGCGCTGGATCTGCACGGGGGCCGGCTCGACGAGATGCGGGCGCGCGCGCGCCGGCTCGCCGCGAGCTTTCCCCCCGACGTCGACTTCGTGGTCACCAACGCCGCCGGTTGCGGCTCGGCCATGAAGGAATACGGCCACTGGATGCCCGGCGACCCCGACGTCGTGCCGTTCGCGGACCGTACGCGCGACGTCAGCGAGCTGCTGGTTGACGCTGACCTGCCGCTCGGTCCCCTGAATCTCACCGCGACCTATCACGACGCCTGTCACCTCGCTCACGGCCAGCGCATTCGTCGCGAGCCGCGCGCGCTGCTCGCGCGGATCCCCGGCCTGCGCCTGGTCGATCTCCCGGAGAGCGAGCTGTGCTGCGGCAGCGCCGGGATCTACAATCTGCTCGAGCCGGAGATGGCCGACCGCCTGCTCGAAAGAAAACTCGATCGCATCGTGGAGACGGGAGCGCGCGCGGTGGTGACCGCCAACCCGGGCTGCATGCTGCAAATCGCCAAGGGCGCCCGCGCGCGCGGTCTCGACCTGGAGGTCCTCCACCCGGTCGAAGTCCTCGCGCGCGCCGTCGACGCGCGCGCGGCGAAAGGAGCCACGTCATGAAGATCCGTGTGAGCGAGCACGCGAAGTTCCGTCCGGACAAGATGGCGAAGATCGCGCTGGCCACCACCTCACGTTGCCAGCTCGATCTCTACTGCCTGGAACCGGGCCAGGACCAGAAGCCTCACGCCCACGACGACCAGGACAAGATCTATTTCGTGCTCGACGGCCGTGGCCGCGTCGTGCTCGGCGGCGAGACCGAGACGCTGGAGGCCGGCGAGGCCATCGTGGCGCCCGCGGGTGCCGTCCACGGCATCGCCAACGATGGCGCCGGGCCGCTCACCGTGCTGGTGGTCGTCACCCCGCCGCCGCCCCACGCGTGAGCTCGGCCGTCCGCGCGTCGTTGATGGTCACCTGCCTCGGGGATCTCTTCTATCCCGAGGTCGGCGTGCGGATCGTGCGCCTGCTCCGGCGTCTCGGCGTCACCGTCGACTTTCCGGCGGGCCAGACGTGCTGCGGCTTGCCGCTGTTCAACTCCGGCTATCACGCCGAGGCGGCCGAGGTCGCGCGGCGGACCCTGCCGTTGTTCCGCGATTCTCAGCACGTGGTCGTGCCCTCGGGCTCGTGCGCGTGGATGGTCAAGCACGAGTACCCCGGACTCATGAAGGATTCGCCGCTGCGCGCGGAGGCCGAGCGCCTGGCGTCGCGCACCTACGAGCTGTCGCAGTTCCTGGTGAGCGTGCTTGGCAAGACGCGCTTCAGCAGCGCGGTCGCGGGCCGGGTGACGTACCACGATTCCTGTCATCTCCGGCGCGGGCTCGGGGAGTCGGAGTCGCCGCGGACGCTGCTGCGCAATCTCCAGGGCGCCGAGTTCGTGGAGCTGCCGGCCAGCGACGAGTGCTGCGGGTTCGGCGGCTCGTTCGCGGTGCGGCTGCCCGAGGTGTCGTCGTCGATCGTGGACCGCAAGCTCGCGAACGTGGAAGCGGCCGGGGCCGCGTGCCTCGTGGCCTGCGACGCGGGCTGTCTCATGCAGATGGGCGGCCGGCTCCGCCGCCGAAACTCGCCGATCCGCGCGATGCACCTCGCCGAAGTCCTCGAGGCGGACGTCGGATGACCGAGCTGACGACTCCGTTCCGCCAGCGCGCGGCGGCGGCCCTCGACGACGCGTTCCTGCGCCAGGCGCTGACCATCGCGACCACGAAGTTCATCGACCTCCGGCGCGAGGCGTTCGACGAGTTCCCGGAGGGCGAGGCCCTGCGCGATCGCGCGCGGGCCATCAAGGAGGCCACGCTCCAGCGGCTGGATCACTATCTCGGTCAGCTCATCGACAACATCGAGCGGCGCGGGGGCCACGTCCACTACGCCGACACCGCGGCCGACGCGCGCCGGATCATCCTCGACATCGCCCGGCGCACGGGCGCCCGGCTCGCCGTGAAGTCCAAGTCGATGGCCACCGAGGAGATCGAGCTGAACGAGGCGCTGCTGGAGGCGGGCGTCACGCCGGTGGAGACCGACCTCGGCGAGTACATCATCCAGCTCGCCCACGAGAAGCCCTCGCACATCATCGCGCCCGCCATCCACAAGACCAAGGGGCAGGTGGCCGAGCTGTTCGCCAAGGAGCTGAAGCGTGAGGTGGCCGCCGATCCCGAAGAGTTGACCCGGATCGCCCGCGTCGAGCTCCGCGACAAGTTCCTGGCCGCCGATCTCGGGATCACCGGCGCCAACTTCGCGGTGGCCGACACCGGCACCGTTGTGCTCGTGACCAACGAGGGCAACGGGCGGATGGTCACCTCGCTGCCCCGCGTGCACGTGGCGGTCATGGGCGTGGAGAAAGTCATCCCGTCGATGAGCGACCTCGTGGTGTTCCTGGCCATCCTGGCCAAGAGCGCGACGGGTCAGAAACTGTCGTCGTACACCACGCTGGTGCAGGGGCCGCGCCGGGCCGGCGAGCTGGAGGGCGCCGAGGAATTTCACCTCGTGCTGCTCGACAACGGCCGGGTCAAGCAGATCGGCGGAACCCTGCGGGAGGCGCTCGCGTGTCTGCGCTGCGGCGCCTGCCTGAACGTGTGTCCCGTGTACCGGCAGATCGGCGGCCACGCCTACGGCTATACGTATCCCGGGCCCATCGGCATCCTGCTCACCGCGATGCTGCACGGCGGCGAGGCCGTGACCGATCTCGCCCACGCCTCGTCGCTCTGCGGCGCGTGCCTGGACGCGTGCCCCGTGCGGATCGACATCCCGCGCATGCTGATCGAGCTGCGCAACGAGAACGTCGAGCACGAGGTCGCCCCCCGCGGCGAGCGCCTGGTCTTCCGCCTGTTCGCGCGCCTGCTCACCCGGCCTCGGCTGTTCCGGCTCGCCGCCTCGCTGGGGCGGCTCGCCCAGCGGCCGTTCACGCGCGGCGGCGCGATTAGGGGACTGCCCGGCCTCTTCGGCGAGTGGACGCGGACGCGCGATCTTCCGCCGGTGGCGCGGCAGACCTTCACCGAGCGCTGGGCCTCGCTGGAGCGAGAGGCGTGACCGACCGCGCGGCGTTTCTCGACCGCATCCGCTCGGAGATGGCCCGCGCGCGTGGCGTCGGCGGGGCGGCGCAGCGCGGTGAGCTGGCGCCGCGCCCCGCGCGTCCGCGGGAGATCGCCGAGACGTTGCGACGCGAGCTGGCCGAGCGGTGGCGAGAGACGCTCGAGAAGTTCCGCGTCGAGTTCGAGCGCGTGGCGGGCGTGTATCACGGGGTCGCGAGCGTGGATGACGTGCCGGACGTGATCGGGGCGATCGCGCGCGAGCGCGACAGCCGGCGGGCCATCGCGTGGCATCCGGCGGCGCTCGGTGTCGACTGGAGGAGCGCGCTGTCGACGCACGGTCTGACGACCGTCGCGATGCCCGCGGCCGGCGTCGAGTCCGCGGTCGAGCGTCAGGCGTTGCGTGACCTGATCGCGGCGGCGGACATCGGGGTGACCGGCGTCGACCTGGCGGTGGCCGAGACCGGGTCGCTGGTGCTGCGGTCGGGGTCGGGGCGGCCGCGCTCGACGTCGTTGCTGCCGCCGTATCATGTCGCGGTGTTCGATCGGCACGCGCTGGTGGAATCGCTCGCTCAGGCGGGCATCTTCCTGGAGGCCTGGCACGAGGTTTCGTCGGAGGGACGCGAGGACGCGTCCGGACGCGGGGGCGTGATCAATTTCATCACCGGGCCCAGCCGGACGGCGGACATCGAGCTGACGCTCACGCGCGGCGTGCACGGGCCGAAGGAAGTCCACGCGATCTTCGTGGAGGGAGGGCTGGGTGGCTGAGGGGTATTTCTCGCCGCGGGACGTGGAGGCGCTCATCCCGGAGCTGACCGAGATCATGGGCGACGTGATGAGCGCGCAGGCCGAGGCCGCGGAGGTCCGCGAGCGGCTGCACGCGGAGCAGGAGCGCATGGCGATGCTCGGGGGGGGCGTCCTCGATCACGCGTTCTGGACGAAGGGGCGGGGGGACCTCGAGCGGGTCGGCCGACGGATACAGTCTCGAATGGAAGACATCGCGCGACTCGGCGGCGTCATCAAGGACCTCGACACCGGGCTCGTCGACTTTCCCCACCTGCGCGACGGCGAGGTCGTGAACCTGTGCTGGAAGCACGGGGAGACGGCCATCGAATACTGGCACGGGCTCGACGAAGGCTTCACCAAGCGGAAGCCGCTGTGAGCCGGCCCTACCGCGCGGTCCTCTTCGATCTGTTCGACACGCTCGTGCGCTTCGACCGCGAGCGGCTGCCCCTGGTGCGGGTCAACGGACGGGAGATTCGCTCGTCGGTGGGGCGGCTGCACGAGGTGCTCGCGGCCTCGGCGCCGCAGGTGACCCTCGAGGCCCTGCACGGCGCGCTCGGCGAGAGCTGGAAGGAGGCCGAGCGCCTGCGCGCCATCGACCATCGCGAGGTCGCCGCGCCCGAGCGGTTCGCCTACCTCTTCCGCTGCCTCTCGCTCGATCCCGACGCGTGCGCGCCCGGCCTCATCACCACGCTGATCGAGACCCATCGCGCCGAGCTGGCCAAGGCCGTGGCGTTTCCTCCGCACCACCGGACGCTGCTGGACGATCTGCGCCAGCGCTACCGCATGGCCGTGGTCTCGAACTTCGATTACACCCCGACCGCGCTGGCCATCCTGGGCGCGGCCGGCATCGTCGAGCACTTCGAGACCATCGTGGTGTCGGACACGGTGGGCTGGCGGAAGCCGGCGCCGCTGATCTTCCAGCAGACGCTGGACCACATGGGCCTGGTACCCGGCGACACGCTCTTCGTCGGTGACCGCATCGACATCGACGTCGCCGGCGCCCAGGCCATGGGCATGGACTCGGCCTGGATCAACCCCGACGCGGAGCCGATTCCGCCCGGGCTGAGGCCCCCGACGTACGAAGTCCGCGACCTCGCCGACCTCCGGGGAATCCTCATCGCGTCGTGACGACTCATCGCTCGCCGCGGACGGTGAGGGTCCAGGGCCGTGACGGATCGAATGATCCGCGCCGTGCATCTCATAGAACGGTATGACGACACCGCGACAGGTCATCATCATTGGATCGGGACCGGCCGGGTACACCGCGGCCGTCTATGCGGCCCGCGCGAACCTCGCGCCGCTCATGATCACCGGCGTGCAGTCGGGCGGGCAGCTCATGCTCACCACGCTGGTCGAGAACTATCCCGGCTTCGTGGACGGCGTGATGGGCCCGGAGCTGATGGAGACCATGCGCAAGCAGGCCGAGCGCTTCGGCACCGTGATGATCCCCGAGGACGTCACCTCGGTCGACTTCTCGAGACGGCCGTTCGTGGTCCGCACCGAGGACACCGCTCACGAGGGCCACGCCGTGATCATCGCCACCGGCGCCTCGGCCAAGCTGCTCGGGCTCCCGTCCGAGCGCGCGCTGATGGGGCGGGGCGTGTCGACCTGCGCCACCTGCGACGGGTTCTTCTTCAAGGACCAGGAGATCATGGTCGTCGGCGGCGGCGACTCCGCGCTGGAGGAGGCGCTCTATCTCGCGCGACTCGGCCGCGCGGTCACGGTCGTCCATCGTCGCGACGCGTTGCGGGCGTCCAAGATCATGCAGGACCGCGCGCTCGCCAACCCGAAGATCAGCTTTGTCTGGAACAGCGTGGTCGAGGAGATCTCCGACGTCTCGGCTGGCCAGGTGAAAGCCGTGCGCCTGCGGGACCTGGTCACGGGTCAGCAAACCGAGCGGCCGGTCGACGGCCTCTTCATCGCGATCGGCCACGAGCCGAACACGTCCATCTTCCGCGGCCACGTCGACCTGCTGCCGAACGGCTACGTCAAGGTAGTCCCCGGCACCACCCAGACGTCGGTGCCCGGCGTCTTCGCCGCCGGCGACGTGCAGGACTCGGTCTGGCGTCAGGCCGTGACCGCGGCCGGGACGGGCTGCATGGCCGCGCTGGAAGCCGAGCGCTACCTGGAAGCCCACCACTCGTAGCCGACTCCTACCCCGCACCGGGCACGCTGACGTGCTCGCAATCTCCGACCTCACGTACTTCGTCTTGCGGTTGGCCGAGGGCGATTGACGGCGACGCTCTTTCGGCAGATTCTCGGGCGCATCGGGCGACTCGGGTGGCATCCCACGTGATCACGAGTCCTACGGCCGTGAGAGTGCTGGAGGTTGAGTGGCGATCCCGCAATCGATTGGGGACCTGGGGGGATGCGGCTTGAGCGTCAAACTCGAGTCGCAAGAACGAGCAATACCCCTGTTCAAAGTGTTCATGGCCGAGTCGGCACAGGCCGCCGTCACCCGCGTGTTGTATTCAGGCTATCTCGGCGAGGGCGAGGAGGTGGCCTCTTTCGAGCGCGAGCTTGCCGCACGCTTGAGCGTTGACCGGCTTGTCGCGACGAATTCGGGCACGTCGGCGCTGCACCTCGCGTGTCACATTGCGGTCGACGGCGCGGCCGACGCCGAGTTCATCACCACGCCCATGACCTGCGCCGCCACCAACGCGTCGATTGTCCGCAACGGCGCGCGGATCGTCTGGGCGGACATCGATTCGCTGTCCGGCAACATCGATCCGGACGAGATCGAGCCGCTGATCACGCAAAAGACGCGCGCCATCGTCATGGTTCACTGGGGCGGCAACCCCTGCGACATCGGCCGCATTCGCGATCTCGGTCAAGCCCATGGCATTCCGGTGATCGAGGACGCTGCACAGGCGTTGGGCGCGACGTATCAGGGTCAGCCGATCGGAGCGCATTCGGATCTTGTCGCCTTTTCCTTTCAGGCGATCAAGCAGGTGACGAGCATCGACGGCGGGGCCCTCGTCTGCAAGGCGCCCCATAACGACGCGCGCGCCCGCCTGCTGCGCTGGTACGGCATCGATCGCGAGGCGAGCGCGCCTCAAGATCTCCGGTGCGAACTCGACATCGAAGAGGTCGGTTACAAGTTCCACATGAACAACGTCTCGGCCGCGGTGGGGCGGGAAAATCTGAAGCATCTGGATTGGATGCTCATGCGCCATCGCGACAACGCCAGGTTCTACGACGCAGCTTTTGGCGGCAGCACCACGATCAGCGTCGCACCGCAACACCCGGACGGCGTTTCCGCTTGCTGGCTCTATACGATCCACGTCGCTAACCGGGACGAGCTGATGGGCACATTGCGCGACGAAGGCATCGGTGCCTCGAAGGTCCATACCCGCAACGATACGTATTCGGCCTTCGCCGACTATCGGCGGCCGCTGCCGAAATGCGAAGAGTTCCAAGCGACCCACCTCTGCATCCCGGTCGGATGGTGGGTGTCGGACGCGGACCGCGAACGCGTCGCGGAGTGCGTCATCAAATTCGCGAGATAGAGGATGCCGATCGTTGTCTTCGGCTGCGGCGGACGGATGATCGTCGATATCGAGGAATCGTGCGCGCGCCTCGGCATCGAAATCGCGGCGATCGTGAAAAACTTCGATGGCCCGGCCCACGCCTTGGCTCCCGAACGCATTGTGGACGCCGATGATATCGACGAAGCGATACGGGCCTGCCGATACGTCATTCCGTTTTTCTCTCCCGGACACCGTTTCGCGGCGCATCGCGATGCTGTCACGCGAGGCTTTCGTCGCGCGGCGACGATCATCGATCCGACCGCCGTGGTGGCGCGCTCGGCGACGGCCGATCGGGGAACCTACGTGAATGCCGGCGCGGTGATCGGCGGCGCCGCGCGGCTTGGGGCATTCGTCTTTATCAATCGCAGCGCCAACATCGGCCATGATGTTGAAATGGACGATTTTGCGTCCGTCGCTCCGGGCGCCACGATCTGCGGTGGCGTGCGATTGGGACTTGGCGCTGTCGTCGCTGCCGGCGCGATCGTGTGTCCCGAGGTGCGTGTCGGCGCAAACTCCGTCATTGCGGCCGGCGCCGTCGTCAGAGAACCGGTCGCCGATCATTGTCTGGTGGTCGGCAACCCGGCCCGGATCGTCGACAGCCAGTATGCCGGTTTTCGGAGCATGTCGATCCCGGAGAGTGCCCGCCTGGATCGATCGTGACGGTGGTAGGCCAGTGGTGCCAGGCCCGAGGACCCTTGGTATGAGAGCGGCGTCTGTCGGTTGGTGCCAGACGCTTGTTTCAGAGTGGCGCATTTCATGCCGCGCATCAGCGTTCTGATCCCCACGCACGAGCACGCGACGACGCTGCCCTATGCGGTACGCACCGTGCAGGGCCAAGGGATCGACGATGTGGAAATCCTGATCTGTGGCGACGGCGTGACCAACGAGGTGCGCGCGACAGTCGCCGCGTTGCAGATGGGCGAACCACGCATCCGCTTTTTCGATTTGCCAAAGGCGCCGGGGATCGGTGAACTCAATCGTGACCATGTGCTGCAGCGGGCGACCGGCCAGATCGTCTGCATGCACAACGACGATGATCTGTGGTTGCCAGGGCATATCGCGGCGCTCGATCGCGCTTTGGAGGACGCGGATTTCGCCGGCGCGATCCAGGTCAATGTCGGGACCGATGACAAGGTGCGGGCCCACTATTTCGATCTGGAGCGCCCGGAATTCGTCGAGCCGTGGCTGAACTGGACGGCAAACGATTTCGGTTCCTGGGCGTGCAATGGGTTTGGTCCGATCTTTGTCGCGTATCGGCTGGATGCGTATCTGCGGCTTCCCGAGCGCTACACGACGACCCCGGTCGGATTGCCGAGCGATCAGACGATGTGGCACAAGTTCCTGCGCCAGCCATGGTGCCGCGCAAGGTTTCTGCGCTGGCCAATCGCGTTGCATTTCTCCTCGGAGGACAGGCGCGGCTGGACGCCACAGGAGCGCGCCGACGAGTTGCGGCGCTGGACCGAGATCATCGAGGGACCGGATTGGGCCGCGCGCATTTTGCACGACGTCATGCCCGATCTGGGAGACCGGCTGCTGCAACACGCCCTCGACACTCGCCGGCCGCTCCGTGATCGGCTCGCTGAGCACGCGGCCGCGCTGGGCCAACTCGAGGCGAGGCGCGTCGCCGAGCAGGACGCCTTCGTCGCCCGGATACGCGAGCTCGAAGCCACCGTGTCGGGGGATCGCGCCGCCTATGGCGCGCAGCATGTGGCGCTGCAGGCGACGTTTACCGCCGAACGGGAGGCCTTGGTCGCCCGCGTGGAGGAACTTGAGGTTCGGCTCGCGGCGGAACACGACGCCTTCGTCGCCCGGATACGCGAGCTCGAAGCCACCGTGTCGGCCGATCGCGCGGCTGACTCCGCGCAGACCTCGGCGCTGCAGACGACGTTTTCGGCCGAGCGGAAGGCCTTGGTCGCCCGCGTGGAGGAACTTGAGGCTCGGCTCGCGGCGGAACACGACGCCTTCGTCGCCCGGATACGCGAGCTCGAAGCCACCGTGTCGGGGGATCGCGCCGCCGATGCCGCGCAGCATGTGGCGCGGCAGGCGACGTTTACCGCCGAACGGGAGGCCTTGGTCGCCCGCGTGGAGGAACTTGAGGTCCGGCTCGCGGCGGAACACGACGCCTTTGTCGGCCGGATACGCGAGCTCGAAGCCACCGTGTCGGCCGATCGCTCGGCTTAGGTGTGAGGTCTCAGGAGATTGTCCATCCGGGAGCACTCTGCAAAGCTGGTTGTCGCCAAACGACCAAGCCGACAGAGGAGGCGCCCCGGATGGACATGTACCGATATTGTCGCGGTAATGCGGTTGGCGGTCATTTGGCCCGCGCGACCGGGAGGATCAGCTGCCCACGCGGAGCGGAGCGGCGAGGTCTCTGAGCAGGGCGATGGTCGAGAGGTACGAGAGCTTGCCGGTGCGGGGGTTCTCGGAGGGGACGTTCTCGATTTCCACCGCGAGGCGGCCGAACTCGCCCTGGATCGTGACGCGGTGGACGTTGCGGGTGAGACCGGGCACCGCGTAGATCTTGATCCGCGTGCGCTCCGGGCCGATGCCGGCCAGCGAGAGTGCGGCCAGCACGTTGACGTTGGCCGGGAACGCCCGACACGCCTCGGTGGCAGGCCCCTCGAAGATCAGCGTCTCCGACGTGATCGCGTCGAGGTCGATCTGCTGTTGCTCGATGAACGGCGCGCCGGCCAGACCCCGTGGCGGCTTGCGCGTCTCCATGGTGACCGAGGTGACCTCGCCGACCCGCGCGCCCTTGACGCCATCGAGTCCGGCGATCGCTCCGGACGGGACGAGGATCCGGCAGCCGTTGGCCTCGGCGAGCTTCACCCAGTCGGCGCGGCCGAGCAGCCCGCCGCACGAGAGCACCACGAGGTCGCGTCCGGCCCCGAGCGCGCGCGGCGCGATCTCTTCGAGATGCGCCTGGGTCGACGCCTCCACCACGATGTCCGACGCGGCGACGAGCTCGGCGAGCGGGAGCAGGGGCGGGGACGAGCGGAGCGTCGCCAGGAACCGGCCGCCGCGCTCGACATCACGGGCCAGCCCGCCGGCGAGACGCAGCCCGGGAATCCCCGCGTCAAGTGCGCGGCACACCTGCTGGCCGATCGCGCCGAGACCGACGACACCGACGTTTCGCGTCTTCTGCATGATGGAGCGGGATGATATCATGCGCGCGAGCGCGAGCATGAGACGAGCCTCCGCGCTGCGAGAGCCGCTCGAGCGACTCTACCGCGAGTTCGACTACGCCGGGCGGGTCGAACGCGATGCGATCCGGTTTCCCCTCCGCTACCCCGATCCGCGCGACCGCGAGATCGTCGCCCTGTTGACCGCCTGCCTCGCCTACGGCCGCGTCGATCTCTTCAGCCGTGAGCTGGAGCGGATCTTCGGCGTGATCGGCGCATCGCCGGCGGCGTTCGTCGCCGACTTCGATCTGCGCCGCCACGGGCGCGCCTTCGACGGGTTCATCTATCGCTTCAACCGCCCGCCCGACGTGGTCGCGTTCTGTCTGGCCGCGCGCCAGGTCCTCGAGCGTCACGGCACGCTGGAGAAGTGCTTCGTGGCCGGCGATCCCGACGAGCGTGGCCCCATCGGGCCTGCGCTCGAGCGCTTCGCGCGAACGTTTCTCGAGGCCGATCTCGATCAGGTGTTCCCGCGCGGCAAGATCTCGCGCGGCTACCGCCATCTGTTTCCGCTGCCCTCGACGGGCGGGCCGTGCAAGCGCCTGCAGCTGTTCCTGCGCTGGATGATCCGCCGGGAGGCGCCGGACTTCGGCCTGTGGACGTCGGTGTCGCCGGCGCGGCTGCTGATCCCCGTCGACACCCACATCGAGAACATGAGCCGGGCCATCGGGCTCACGCGACGTCGCTCGCGCAACTGGCGCATGGCCGAGGAGATCACCGCGCGACTGGCCACGCTCGATCCTGCCGACCCCGTGAAATACGACTTCGCGCTCTGCCACACGCGCATGGCCGGTGACTGTCGCGACCGCCGCGACCCCGTCGTGTGCCCGCCCTGCGGCCTCCGCGTCGTGTGCCGTCACTGGGGTCGCGGGCGTGCTTGAGATCGTCTTCGTGGTCGTGGGCGTTGTCATCGGCGGGGGCGTCGCCTGGCTGCTGGCGAGCGCGCGCGTGCGAGCGCGTCTGCTGGGGGACGCTCAGGCGCGCGAATCGCGGCTGGCCGCCGCCGAGGCCACCACCGACGAGCTGCGCAAGCAAGTCACCCAGCGTGACCTCGAAGCGGCCGATCTGCGCGACGCGCTCGCGTCGATGCAGACGCAGCACGCGCAAGCGGAGACGCGATGGGAGGGCGCGCGCCAGAACCTCGACGAGCAGCGCCGTTTGCTCGACGAGGCGCAGGCCCGGCTCGGCGACACCTTCAAGGCGCTGAGCGCGGACGCGCTCCGCGAGAGCAACACCGCGTTCCTCCAGCTCGCCCAGCGGGCGCTGGCCGCCGAGCTGGAGCCGCGGCAGCGGGAGATGGACGGGCTCGTGAAGCCGCTCACCGAGGCCCTCCGGCGCTACGAAGACGAGGTCCGCCAGCTCGAGGCGAAGGGTCAGCACGCCTACGGCAGCGTGGAGAAGCAGCTGGAGATGCTGGCCTCGCGGAGCGCCGAGCTTCAGCGCGAGACCAACAATCTCGTCACCGCGCTGCGCGCGCCCCAGGTGCGGGGCCGCTGGGGCGAGATCACGCTCCATCGCGTGGTCGAGCTGGCGGGGATGACCGAGCACTGCGACTACCTGGAGCAGGTCACGGTCGAGGGCGACTCCGGGCGGCTGCGGCCGGACATGCTGGTGCGGCTGCCCAACGGCCGCGAGGTCATCGTCGACGCCAAGGTGCCGCTGGCCGCGTATCTCGACGGGCTCTCGGCGGCCACCGACGACGAGCGTCAGGCCGCGCTGGCCCGTCACGCCCAGCAGGTGCGCCACCACATGAACGCGCTGTCGGTGAAGGCATACTGGGAGGAGTTCGCGAAGGCCCCGGCGTTCGTGGTGATGTTCATCCCCGGCGAGTCGTTCGTGGCCGCCGCCGCCCACGCCGATCCCGCGCTCATCGAGGACGGCATGGCCAAGGGCGTGGTGATCGCCACCCCGACCACGCTGATCGCGCTCCTCCACGCCATCGCGTTCGGGTGGCGGCAGGAGCAGGTCGCCGAGAACGCCGAGCGGCTGCGCACGCTCGGCGGCGAGCTGCACGATCGCATCCAGAAGTTCGCCGAGCACCTCGAGCGGGTGGGCGTCGCCCTCGGCCGGGCCACCGGCGCGTTCAACGACGCGGTCGGCTCGCTCGAGCATCGCGTGCTGCCCTCGGCCCGCCGGTTCCGCGAGCTCGGCGCCGCCGCCGGAACCGAGATCGCGCCCCTGAAACCGATCGACAACCTGCCACGGTCGCTCACCGCGCCCGAGCTGCCCGGCGTCGAGCCCCCGGAATGACGCTCGAGAACCTGGTTCGAGCGCCGGGCGAAGCCCCCCTCCGAGCTTAGTGATATAGTGAATTTATTCTTCCGCCGCCGAGGAGGCCGATGACGAACATCCCCATCCAGGTCTACGGCATCAATCTCCTGGTCCGGCTGCTTCCCGAGAGTCCCGCCGACGACCAGGTGGTGCGCGTGCATTGCCCGA